>Ga0209656_10000079_pt1 | contig 62212 bp, 58 predicted proteins | sample BogFormECP12_OM2_FD_188239 | JGI IMG/M metagenome (GOLD analysis project Ga0209656, IMG submission 188239) | Bog forest soil microbial communities from Calvert Island, British Columbia, Canada - ECP12_OM2 (SPAdes) (version 2) | ecosystem: Environmental > Aquatic > Freshwater > Wetlands > Bog ...
AGCTTTCCGAGTTGACCCGGGCGGTGCGGATCCAGTCCGGCCGGTGCGCGGTGACGTGCTTCTGGAAGAAGGCCTCGCCGTCCACGCCCTCGGGATAGCGCTTGAGGGTGAGCGGCCGGCCCGCGATGTGCGGCAGCAGCACGGGCGCCACCCGCTGGTAGTAGTCGAGCACCTCGGCCTTGGTGAACCCGCTCTCCGGGTACAGGACCTTGCCGAGGTTGGTCAGCGTCAGTGTCCGCCCGTCCACCTGGACGGCGACCTTCGTGTCGGGGCTCACGGCGGCTCCCGGACCACGTCGGCCGGATCCTTGTCGTCGCGCAGGCCCTTGTAGACCGGCGCCCGCATCCGGCCGGCCCTGGTCCACCTGTCGAAGGTCACCTCGATCACCAGCCGTGGCTCTACCCACACCGCGGTCCGGGCATGCTCGGGCGGCACCGGGCCGTCGAACGGCGAGTCTAGTCGATGCAGCGGCTCGAGCCGCTGGCCCAGCATGCGCAGCGTCTCGACGCTGAAGCCGGTCCCGACGTGACCGGCGTAGATCAGCCCGGAGGAGTCGTTCACCCCGATGAGGAGCGACCCGACCTGGCCGGTCCGGTTGCCTTTCCCCGGCTTGTAGCCGGCCACGACGACCTCCTGGCGCCGCAGGTTCTTGATCTTGCGCCAGTGATCGGTCCGCTCCCCCGGCAGGTACTTCGAGTCCAGCCGCTTGGCCACCACGCCTTCCATGCCGTGCTCGACCGAGACGGCCTGCACGGCCGGGAAATCCTCGCCGGGAAACGACGGCGGGGTCTGCCAGTAGGGCCCGGCCAGGCCCAGCGACTCGAGCAGCGCGCGGCGGTCGGAGTACTTCGCCTCGAGCAGCGGCCTGCCGTCCAGCTGCAGCACGTCGAACACCAGGTAGGTCACCGGGTTCTGCCCGGCCAGCATTTTCGCCTGCGACGCGTCGGAGACGTGCATGCGCGGCTGCAGCGCCTCGAACTCGGGCCAGCCTCCCTCGCCGAACACCACGATCTCCCCGTCGAGCAGCAGCTGTATGCGGTCGGTGGCGTGGCCCAGGCTGGCCAGCTCGGGGTAGGCGACGGTGATGTCGCGTTCGGTCCGGGACATCAGGCGGACCCGGCCGCGCTCGACGAAGGCCAGCGCCCGTACGCCGTCCCACTTCATCTCCAGCGCCCAGTTCCCGTCGTCCGGCGGCGGCGTCGCCCAGGACATGGCGAGCATCGGCCGGATCCCGGTGGGCAGCGGCTGGCGGTCCCGGTGGATCATCCACTGGTTGCCCCTGGTCTGGAACAGCGCGAACTCCCCGCTGACCCGCCGCCCGTGCAGCCGGACCTTGACCTCGTCCGGCGCCCACTTCAGCGTCTCGTAGCGGCCGTGGTCCCAGATGGTGACCGCGCCGGCCCCGTACTCCCCCCGCGGGATCTCCCCCTCGAAGCCGCCGTACTCCAGCGGATGATCTTCGGTGTGCACGGCCAGGTGGTTGACGGCCGGGTCGGCCGGCACCCCCTTCGGCAGCGCCCAGGACACCAGCACCCCGTCCCGCTCGAGCCGGAAGTCCCAGTGCAGCCGGCGGGCGTGGTGCTCCTGGATCACGAACGAGCCGCCGTCCCCATTCTCGGCGGCCGGAGCCTCCCCCGCCGAGGCTGGGGCCGCCCGGATCGGATCAGGCCGGATCGGATCAGCCCGGACCGGATCAGCCCGGACCGGATCAGCAGGGACAGGCTCGGGCGTGCGAGCAGCGTCTCGCTTGTCCCGGTACGCCTGGAGCTTGTCCGCGTCCACGTCCGGTGTCTACCCGGGTTAGCCGGCCCCGGAACGGGTAGCCCACCTCGTTCGGTAAGCGGTCAGGCCGCGTACTTCTGCACCATGGCGCCGAGGTTCGGCAGCGCGGCCGCGACGTGCTTGGCCGCGCCGCCGCGGACGGCGCGGTACGCCTTCAGGATCGCGGGCCGCTCGGAGAACTCGGCGCGCGCATCGGTCACCGAGAGCAGGGCCTCGGACACCTCATCGCTGCGCTTGACCAGGTAGTCACCGAACTCGGAGGCACCGGAGCCGGCGAAATCCGCCCAGTACGGCTGGAGCTTGTCCGCCATGTCCGGGATCAGCGTTTCCACCATGGACTGCAGGTAGCCCGACGCGAACGTGCTCACGGTCTTGTAGGCAAGCTTGACCGCGGTGCCGGAGACTCCGGACTTGGCGGAGACCTCCTGCTTGATCAACGTCAGGCAGTCCGCGGTTACCTGCGGCTGGGTGTCGGGCGCGAGCAAGATCTCCTGAAGGGTGGCGGTCATGGCGCGTTATTCTCCTTGTCACGTGGGCAATCCGCATACGCCTGTGGGAGCCCCTTGCCAGGCCACACCGCCCGCTCCCCCTTGGGCCGAACCAAGCTAGCGCACTTGCGCGCCGCCCGTTACCGGAGTTTCGCTACTGTGACTTGGTGACCGAAACCTGGCAGGTGGAACCGTCCGGGCCGCTGCGCGGCGACATCGGTGTCCGCGGGTCGAAGAACGCGGTGACCAAGCACATGGTCGCGGCGATGCTCGGCGACGGGCCGAGCACGATCCGCAACGCCCCGGAGGTCGGCGACGTCGACATCACGGCGGCGATGCTCGAGGCTACCGGGTATGAGGTCGGCCGTTCGGGATCCGACATCACGGTCGCGCCGGGGAGCGCGGTCCAGCCGCGGGTTCCCGAGGCGTTCACCGGGCTGAACCGGATCCCGATCCTGATGCTCGGGCCGCTGCTGCACCGGACCGGGGAGGCGTTCGTGCCGCTGGTCGGCGGCGACCCGATCGGGCGGCGGCCGGTCGACTTCCACGTCGCGGCGCTGCGCGCGCTCGGCGCCGAGGTCGAGGCGGGCCCGGCCGGCATCACCGCGCGGGCGTCCCGGCTGTACGGCGCGCGCATCGACCTGCCCTACCCCAGCGTGGGCGCGACCGAGACGGTCTTGCTCACCGCCGTGCTGGCCGAAGGAAAGACGGTACTGCGCAACGCCGCCACCGAGCCCGAGGTGGTAGAGCTCGCGCTGTTCCTGCAGCGGATGGGCGCGCACATCGAGCTCAGCCCGGACCGGCGGATCATCATCGAGGGCGTGCCGCGGCTGCGCGGCGCATCGCGGTGGCTGGCCGGCGACCGGCTCGAGGCATTCTCCTACCTGGTGGCCGGGCTGATCACCGGGGGCGAGGTCCGGGTGCACGGCTGCCCGCAGGACCGGCTGGTCACGGCGATCACCACGCTGGCCCGGATGGGCGCCCAGATCGACATCACCGACGAGTGGATCACCGCGTCGGCACCCTCGGGGCTGCGCCCCGCCGCGGTGCACACCGATACCCATCCCGGGTTCATGACCGACTGGCAGCAGCCGCTGATGGTGCTGTTTACCCAGGCCGACGGGATGTCGGTACTGCACGAGACGGTGTTCGAGAACCGGCTCGTGTACGTGCCCGCGCTGCAGAAGATGGGCTGCGAGATCGAGGTGTTCGCGGCCTGCCTGGGCGGCCCCGCGTGCCGTTTCCACGACACGAACGCGGTGCACTCCGCCGTGATCAGGGGCACCTCCAAGCTGTGCGGCGCCGACGTCACGCTGCCCGACGTGCGCGCGGGGTTCTCGGCCGTGCTGGCCGCGGCCGTGGCCGACCGGCCCTCGGTGCTGCGCGGGATCCACCACATCGAGCGCGGCTACCACCGGCCGTTCGAGCAGTTCGCCTCCCTCGGCCTGACCATCCGCCGCGGCTGAGCCCCAAATGGTCATGTCTTATCCCGAACGGCTGGCTAGGCTGCGGCTATGACGACGGCGTTCGTCCTCGGCGGCGGAGGCCTGCTCGGCGCGCACGAGGTTGGCATGCTCCGGGCGCTGGCCGAAGCCGGCATTAAGCCCGACCTCGTGGTGGGCACCTCGATCGGCGCCCTGAACGGTGTGCTCGTGGCGGCCGACCCGGCGGGCGCGGCGGACCGCCTCCGCCGGATGTGGCAGGGCGAGGAACTGCGGCTGGCGTTCAGCGAGAAGCTCTGGAGCCGACTGGTCCGGCTGGTCCGTTCGGGCACCCATCTGCACTCGTTCGAGTCGCTGGGACGCGTGCTGGCCGGAGTGCTGCCTGGTCCCGATTTCGCCGACCTCGAGCTGCCGTTCCACTGCGTGGCGGCCAGCATCGAGGGCGCCAGCGCACGGTGGTTCTCGAGCGGGCCGGTGGTCCCCGCGGTCATGGCCTCGTGCGCCGTGCCCGGGCTGCTGCCGCCGGTCGAGATCGGCGGTGAGCATTACTTCGACGGCGGCCTGGTCGATTCCATCCCGGTCGGGCGGGCGGTGATGCTCGGCGCCAGCACGGTCTACGTGCTACAGGTGGGCCGGATCGAAAGCCCCCTCGCGGTGCCCACTCGCCCGTGGGAGGTGGGGCTCGTGGCGTTCGAGATCGCCCGCAGGCACCGGTTTCACGAGGAGATGTCGTCGCTGCCGGAGAATGTTCGGGTGCATGTGCTGCCGACGGGAGGAGACCGGCTGGCTCCGGGCTCGTCCCAGTTCCGGTACCGGGACAAGGCCAGGGTCGGGCAGGGCATCGAGCGCGCGTACACGGCGTCCGCGAACTATCTTGCCGCACTAACCCGGCGCTTAGATCTGCTGCCAGGGCGCTTGCCACGCGCTGACCTTAGCCCGGTCCAGCTGCCCGTTCTCCGACCGCCCCCGCGAGTCTATAGTGACGTTAAGAATCAGATGATTACAATAAGTGATGACGTAGACTTGGCTAGCCCGCGCATGACCGGAAGAGGAATCTGTCTACAGCGACCTCACGGCCAGCGCGGATGGCCGCCATAGGGCAGCCGCACTACGTTGTTCGTTGATCTTCCTCCTTGGGGAGGCGCCGTGATGGCAGGGCCGGGAGACGAAAAGGCAGCGGCTACGGCAGGCCGCGGCCACCTGCTGGCGTCGCACGCCGACCGCGAGCAGACGATCGATACGCTCAAGGCCGCGTTCGTGCAGGGTCGGCTGACCATGGACGAGTTCGAGGCGCGAATCGGCCAGACGTTCGCCGCTCGCACGTACGCGGAACTGGCCACGGTCACCGCCGACATCCCGGCCGGGCTAGTAGCCGGGGCCCAGCCGCCACGCAAGCCGCCCCGGGGGCCGATGAAGAAGGCAGCCAGGTGGGGCGCATACGGATTCGTTACGCCAGCCATTCTTGCCGTCGCTTTTTCGGTCGTTTCCGTGGACGGTGGATATGGGGCGGTCGCCTTCCTGATCGCATTCGTCTATTTCCTGTTTTGGCTGTCCATCGGGGCCGATATGCTCTGGGAATGGCACTGCGAGTCTTTGCCAACGGCAAAAATGTGCGTCCGATGCGGGCACACCGTCACATCTCACCGCCCGTCAGGTTCCTGCGCAGCCCGGCTCGGTTCGCCCAAATTGCGAAATCACTGCCCGTGTGCGGGCTATGTTCCGCCGGGGACATCACCAGAGACCTTCGACCTATCCGTGCTACCGACTAGCTACTTCTAGCGGCGCACGTCGCGGGGCGGCCGACCGCTCGACCAGGCCGCCCGCGCGGCGGCCATCGCCAGCGCCCTCGGCGCCGCAGCCGCCTACCGGGGCGCTCCGCCGCTCACACTGAACTCGCACATAGTTTGCGCGAGGCTGGCGGGATCGCGGCTGATAATGGGACCTGTGGATGCTTTGGCCCAGGCCAGCGGTCAGGCGAGGCCTGCGGCGCGGGTCTGGGTGAGCCGAGACCATGCGGAGGCGTTCGCTGCCCTCGCCGCCTTCGCGGTGCTGTGCCTGCTGGTGCTGAGCGTCCCGGCCAGGCTGGTGGAGCCGGACGATTACGCGTATCGCGCTTCGACCGTGGCGATAACCCAGGGGCATTTCCTGACGTTGTCCACTGCCCAGGTTGACCGCCTGGCTGCTCAATTGCCCGGGCCCGGCGGCGGGCCCGGCGGCCCGGGTGGCATCGTGCAGTGGGTGCAGCTTCCCGACGGGCGGTGGATCAGCGAGAAGGATCCCGGTTACCCGTTCCTGGCCGCGCCCTTCCAGGCGCTCGGGATCATCCGGCTGGCGCCGCTGTTTTACGGGGCCCTGGGCTGCCTGGGCCTGTTCTTCGGGGCCCGCCGGTGGCTGGGCCGCTACGGCGGGGCGGCCGCCGTGGTGTTGTTCTGCTCCTCGGGTGCGGCGCTGCTGTTCGCCTGGCGCGATTACATGCCGACGTTCACCGAAGGCGCGCTGATCGCCGCGGGCACCGGCGGCCTGCTGTGGGCCGTGCTAGCGGCCGAGGCCACCGCCAGGCGGCGCACCTGGGCGGGGCTGGCCGGGTTCGCGGCCCTGGAGGCCGCCGTCTTCGTGCGCTATACCGACATCGTGGTGCTCGGCTGCGCCGTCGTGGCGGTGGTCGCGGCCTGGCGGCTGCGCGCGGCGCCGGCGGCGGCGCTGGGCTGGCGGCTGGGCTCGGTCGCGGTGTTCGGCGCCGCCGTGGCCGTGTTCGACGACCTGGTGTACGGCGGGCCGCTCAGATCCGGGTACCGGCCGGGAGAGATCACCTTCGGCCTAGGCGCGGTGCTGCCCAACCTGCGGTACATGCCGGCCCACCTGATCCAGGCCATGCCCATGCTGGTGCTCGGGCTGGCGGCGCTCGCGTGGATCGCCGCCCGGTGGGTGCGGCTGCGCGGAAACGACGACGAGCGGGCCGCGCACGCCCGCCGCGACCTGGCCGTGGCGCTGGCCCTGGCCGCGTCGTGGTTCAGCGTGTGGGGGCTGTATGCCGCCTACACATGGACGGCCAATCCGTTCGGTTCGACCTTGCAGTTCGCCCGGTTCTACGTTCCCGCCATCGGCGCGATCTCGCTGCTCGGCAGCTGGCTGGTGACTCGGCTGCCACGCCGGGCCTGGCTGGCGGCGGTGACATCCGCCGCCGTCGCCGTGGCGATGTTCGGGCTCGGCGCCTGGTCCTTCGCCGTCATACACCAGTTTTCGCTCGGGGGCATCAGCCACGGACCGCCGGGACCGCCGGGCGTGGTGCGGCAGGTGGCACCGGGCACGCCGCCGGGCGTGGTGCGGCAAGTGGCACCGGGCACGCCGCCGGGCGAGGTGCAGCAGGTGGCGCCGGGCCCCTAGCGCGTCGGCCGGACTGCTAAGCCCGCGGCCGCCCGGCGGGCCAGCCCGTCGACGAAGATGTCGATGAGCAGCTCGAAGCGCTCGTCGGCGTCGGAGAACGCGAACTCATCGGCCAGGCCGGTCAGGTGCGGGAACAGGTCGGCCGGGAGTGAGGCGATGTAATCGCGGGCCATGTTCGCGGCTTCCTGGTGGCTGGCCGGGTCGGTGCGCGGAGCGCTTCCGTCGGCCCCGTCTTCTACCCCGGTCTCGTCCACGGTGAAGCCGTTCACCGTGGCAATGAGCAGCAGGTAACCCTGCACGGCCAGCCGCGGCGACAACCCGCCGGACCGCAAGATCGCCAGCACCCGTTCGGAGTAACGCAGCGCGTTCGGTCCCATCGGGATACGGCCGATCGTGATGCGCACGAGGTACGGGTGCCGCAGGCTGGCGCGGCGCTGGGCCCGGGCGACGTCCTTCAGCTGCCCCCGCCACCGCGGGGGATCCGGGTCAGGCACCTGCCCCTCGCCGATGATCTCGTCCAGCACGAGGTCCAGCAGGCCGTCCTTGCTGCCGACGTGCCAGTACAGCGACGCGGCGCCGGCGCCAAGCTCGTCGGCGAGCCGCCGCATGCTCAGCGCCGCCAGACCCTCGCGGTCGAGCAGCCGGATGGCGGCGGCCACGATCGCGTCCCGGCTGATCGGCTCGCGCCGCCGCCGAGGCGGCCGGTCGGGCAGCCGCTGCCAGGGCGGCGGCGGGATCTGCGGTTCGGCACCGGACGACCCCGAGGAGCCGGACGCCGCTGTACTGCCCGCCGCTGTACTGCCCGCCGGGTTCGCCGTCATCAGGACCTCTCTCGTACGCCGGGCGCCATCGCGGCCCCGCTTTAACATCGCAGCCCTCTTTAAACACTGTACCAGTATCGAACGCTGTTTGACTGGATCGCTGGTCGATGATAGAACATCGTTCGAGAAACGATCTCAGTTCGAGGGAGTCTGGAATGACCACCAGTCAGGTTGCCGTCACCGGCGGCCGGGCCACGCCGGCCGGTTACCCCCGGCGCTGGCTGGCCGCGATCGTCCTGATCGTCGGGGCGCTCATGGACATGATCGACGTGACGATCGTCAACGTGGCGCTGCCGTCCATCCGCCGTGACCTGCACGCCGACGCCACGCAGCTGGAATGGGTGGTGTCCGGGTACATGCTGGCGTTCGCGGCGGCGCTCATCATCGCCGGGAACCTCGGCGACCTGCTCGGGCGCAAGCGCCTGTTCCTGTTCGGCGCCGGGTTGTTCGGGCTGGCCAGCCTGGGCGCCGGGCTGTCGATGTCCGGCACGGAGGTGATCGCCGCCCGCGTCGTGCAGGGCGCCGCGGCCGCGGCCATGGCGCCGCAGGTGCTCGCCACGTTCCGCGCCATCTTCACCGGGGAGGAACGGGGTAAGGCGTTCGGCGTCTACGGGGCGATGCTCGGCGTCGCCTCCGCGGTCGGGCTGCTCCTCGGCGGAGTGCTGACTGAGGCGAACCTGTTCGGCTGGAGCTGGCGCTCGGTATTCTTCGTCAACGTGCCGGTGGCTGCCTGCGCGCTGATCGCCGGCGTCCGTTTCGTGCCCGAGACCCGGGACCCGGCGGCGCGTCGGCCCAACCTGCCCGGGGCGGTGCTGCTGGCCGGATCGCTGGTCGCCATCGTCTACCCGCTGCTCGAGGGCCGTCAGCTCGGCTGGCCTGTCTGGGTGTGGCCGCTGATCGGGGCCGGCCTGGCCGGCCTGTGCGCGCTGGGCCTGCTCGAGGCCAGGCGGTCCGGGCGGCAGGCCAACGGGGTCAACGGGGTTGCGCCGCTGCTGCAGGCCGGGCTGTTCCGTATCCCCGCGTTCGCGGCCGGGCTGGGCGTCCAGCTCGCGTTCGCGGTCGGCCTGCAGGGATTTTTCCTGGCCTTCACGCTATGGCTCCAGATCGGCGAGCACTTCTCGCCGCTGAAGGCCGGCCTGACCGCGGTCGCGTTCAGCGTCGGCAGCTTCGCCGCCGCGCCCGCCGCGGTGCCGCTCGCCCAGCGGCATGGCCGGCGTGTCCTGGCCAGCGGCGCGCTGCTGATGGTGGCCGGCATCCTGGGCGTGGCGGTGGCTGCCCGGCACGTCGGCGTGAACGGCAGCCCGTGGCCGGTCGTCCCTGGCCTGGTGCTGGCCGGCGCCGGCCTGGCCCTGCTGGTCATACCGCTGGTCAACGTGGTGCTGGCGGCGGTCCCGGTCGAGGTGGCCGGGGGCGCGTCCGGGCTGTTCAGCACCGCGCAGCAGCTGGGCGGCGCGCTCGGCGTGGCCCTGTTCGGCACCGTCTTCTTCGGCTATCTCAGTGGCCACACATTCGAGGCGGCGCTGGTCCACACCGCGCCGTACGCGATCGGCGCGTTCGCGCTCTGCGCGGTCCTGTCGCTGCTGCTGCCGCGTACGGCCGTGTCGGAACAGGCGCTGCCCCAGTCCTGAGTTTGAGGGCTTGCGGGCCGCAACCGGCGCAGTCCACCTGGCCGCCTCCGGCACCGCGAGTTCGAATGTTCCAGCTGAGGAGCATTTTTCACGTCAGGCGCGCGGTCCAGCCCCAGTCCCTGATGAAAAGACAGGTTAGGGCAAGTATTTCCCGGCGAGCCCGGAACTCCGACTTCATGACGGAGTAACGCCCCCGCGGGACTTTCTGTCAGGGGCAAGGGGTGTGGTCATGGGCATGAACCAGCCGCCGCCGGGCAAGGTGCCCGATCTGACGGACCTAGGCGGAAAGATTTCGGCGCGTCCTATCGGGTACCGGCCCTGGCTGTCGAGGTTCCTGGGAATCTGCCTCCTCGCCGCTGTGGTCGGCGGTCCGGCAAGCTTGGCAGGCGGGGTCTACCAGCAGACCAGCCCATCCGCAAAGGTGCAGAACGCCTGGCTCACAGCCTCCGTCGGGGAAGCGCAGACGATCACGTTCGGGCAGCCGCCCGACGTGTCGGTTGGCGCGCCGGTCACCTTGTCGGCGTCCGCGTCATCGGGACTGCCGGTGTCGTTCAGCCCGGACACGACCCCGGTGTGCACGGTGGCGGGTTCCGCCGTCACCACCGTGGCGGCCGGCACGTGCACGATCACCGCCTCACAAGGCGGGGGCTTCAGTGATCGCACCTTGTACGCGGCGGCCCCTGACGTGACGCAGTCGTTCCAGGTCAATGCAGCCGGGCAGACGATCACGTTCGGGCAGCCGCCCGACGTATCGGTTGGCGCGCCCGTCACCTTGTCGGCGTCCGCGTCATCGGGGCTGCCGGTGTCGTTCAGCCCGGACACGACCCCGGTGTGCACGGTGGCGGGTTCCGCCGTCACCACCGTGGCGGCCGGCACGTGCACGATCACCGCCTCGCAAGGCGGGAACGCCCGCTACGCGGCGGGCCCTGACGTGACGCAGTCGTTCCAGGTCAATGCAGCCGGGCAGACGATCACGTTCGGGCAGCCGCCCGACGTATCGGTTGGCGCGCCCGTCACCTTGTCGGCGTCCGCGTCGTCGGGGCTGCCGGTGTCGTTCAGCCCGGACACGACCCCGGTGTGCACGGTGGCGGGTTCCGCCGTCACCACCGTGGCGGCCGGCACGTGCACGATCACCGCCTCGCAAGGCGGGAGCGCCCGCTACGCGGCGGCCCCTGACGTGAGCCGGTCGTTCCAGGTCAACCCGGTCCACACCGGGCCGGCTGTGCAGACGATCACGTTCGGGCAGCCGCCTGATTCGAAGGTCGGCGCGCCGGTCACCCTGTCGGCGTCGGCGTCCTCGGGACTGCCGGTGTCGTTCAGCTCGGGCACGCCGTCGGTGTGCACGGTGAAAGGTTCCGCCGTCACGACCGTGGCGGCCGGCCTGTGTACGATCACGGCCTCGCAGGGCGGGAGCGCCCGCTACGCGGCGGCCCCCGACGTGAGCCGGTCGTTCCAGGTCAACCCGGTCAACCCGGGGCCGACCGCCCAGACGATCACGTTCGGGCAGCCGCCGGACGCCAAGGTCGGCGCGCCGGTCACCCTGTCGGCGTCGGCGTCCTCGGGACTGCCGGTGTCGTTCAGCTCGGGCACGCCGTCGGTGTGCACGGTGAAAGGTTCCGCCGTCACGACCGTGGCGGCCGGCCCGTGCACGATCACGGCCTCGCAGGGCGGGAGCGCCCGCTACGCGGCGGCCCCCGACGTGAGCCGGTCGTTCCAGGTTAACCCGGTCAACCCGGGGCCGGCCGCGCAGACGATCACGTTCGGGCAGCCGCCGGATGCCAAGGTCGGCGCGCCGGTCACCTTGTCGGCGCACGCGTCGTCCGGGCTGCCAGTGTCGTTCAGCTCGGACACCACCCCGGTGTGCACGGTGGCGGGTTCCGTTGTCACGACCGTGGCGACCGGCCCGTGCACGATCACGGCCTCGCAGGGCGGGAGCGGCCGCTACGCGGCGGCCCCCGACGTGCGGCAGTCGTTCCAGGTCAACCCGGTCCCGCCGAAAGCGGCCGGTGTATGGGTCATCTTGCTGGCGGCCGTGATTCTCGCGGCCGCGGCCGCCACGATGGTATTGCGCCGGCGGTGGCTGCGCTCGCATCCGCCGCCGACGCCGACACCGGCGGCAAACGTGCGGGCCGTGCCGGATACCGGCCCGCCGGGCCTGGTGAGCGTCCATAACACCGGAACAGACGCGACGCACACGGTGCGCATCGAACCCAGCCCCGGAACTAGCATCACCACGATTGAGGAGGCAAGGCCATGACGTCGGCCGTGCAAGACCGCCCCAGTACCACCTTGGATCTGCTGTTCGGCCCGGGCGAAGACGCCCCTGGGGCATTGGCCCATCAGATTCTGTCTGCAGGCACCGGCGGGAACCTTGGCAGGGCCCTGGAGAGCCTCCCGACAGCGACCCGCCAAGCCGCCGTCCGCGAGGCCACGACTGCGGCCGCCGGTCTGCTGGATGTCGACCTGCTCGGCCTGCTCGTGGCCGGATGGCGCGAACATCATGACCTCACCGCCGCCGCGCGGCGCACCCTGGCCGCGCCCGCCAGCACCGAGCTGGTAGACCTGGCCACGCACGAGATCACCACGACCCGGGAGCCGTCTGTCAGCATCCTGGTGGACGGTCACCGGGTGGCCATCCTCCAGCTCGGCCTGTCTGTCGTGTTCGACGTCAGCGCCATATTGGCACTGATCAGCGCCGGGCGGCTGGTCGCCCTGCACTCCGGGCGCTGCGACATCACCGCCACGCTGACCATCCAAGGGACCGATGTCCTCACCAGGCGAGCGCACCTCGAGCTGCCCGGCGTCGTCCCGCTCAGCCCGGGAATCCGGCTGCTGGCCGCCCGGAACTACCCGATCAGCGCGGAGCACGCGGAAAGCGCCGATGACGACCCCGCCCAGCAAATGGCACCTGGGTGCGAGGCCACCAGTCAGATGCCCCCGATCGCGCGCGGGCCCGGCACAGGACCCCGCAACCGGCCGAACCAGCCACCACCCCACCCTGCGAAGCCCCTGCAGCCGGACCCGAGCTGACGACGGTAGCCAGGTCCGGAGTAGAGCCGGTGCATCCACACGACCAGCGCTTCGGCCCCGATCGAGGTGGTCCCGCCTCGGAGCGCTTACGGGCACCGGTTTTCTTGTCGCACCGCATTTCTCCCGGAGAGCGCGGGTGCTTCGGCTAGCGATCTCGTTATCCTGACGTTGATGCTGTCCGAAAGTCCGCGGCACGGGCCAGGACCGGAATGGCGTGGCCGCGATTACGTGCTGACGGCTGTGGTCATTATCGCCGTGGCGGGATTCTGCGCGCTGGTCCAGGGACCGGTGTGGAACACCGATCCCGCTCTCGCCGGGGCAAACGTGACCTTTTCGGTTCTCTTCGTCTTCACCGGGTGGATGCTGCGCAGGGAACCGGGGCAACGCGGTGTGGCGTGGGCGCTCATACTCGCCGGATTGCTCCGGTCACTGGATTTCGTCGACGCCTGGAGCGGAGCCCCGTGGGCTATCTACGATCTGCTTTTCGGTGCCGCGGACCGTGTTCTGGGCGCCTACGCCCTGCTGCGTTACCCGAATCCCTCGCTGCTGCGGCACCAGCGGGTCTACCTCGTTCTCCTCGCTGGCTGGATGCTGGTGGGCCGGATGCTGATCGTGGTGACCGCCATCCCGCAATGGGATGGTGCACCCGCGTCGTCCTGGTGGCCCACCCTGATCCGGGACATGCAGCTCAACGACGTCATCAATTACGTCGTCAACGCGGGCCAGGGACTCTTCGCCGTGGCGTTCCTGGTGCTTCTCGCGATGCGGCTCCAGCGGACCGCGGGCCTGGACCGGATTGTGATCACCCCGATCATCGTGGCGGGCATGGCCGCCGTTATCGCGGCCACGGCGTCGGCCGTCACGCAGATGCTTTCTCCCCTTAACGGCACTCCGAACGGCGTCTATACCGTCGAAAGCGCGGTGGACCTGGCGATACCGCTGGCTTTCCTGGTCGCTGCCATGCAGCGCACCCTCCTGCTCAAGAACATAACCGCGCTGACGGCTCAGATCTCCGGCGGGGCCGACATCGGCGCGGTCCGCTATGCGCTGCGAAGCACCCTTCATGACCCGACCCTGGAAGTCCTCGATCTGTCCGCTGCCGGGCCTGTCCCGGCCGGCCCCGGCGACGAGATGGCGGCCAGCGGCAGCGACACCGAACATGCCGGGCCCGCGCTGGAGGGGCAGCCACCCGATCGCCTGGTCGAGTTCATCCGCACCGATGAGGGCTCCCCCATCGCGGTCGTGATCGCCGATCCCGCCTTGGCGAGATACCGGGGGCTGTTCGACGCCGCCGTCCAGACGAGCGGCCTGGCGCTGAAAAACGCCCAGCTCCAGGCGCAGGCCGCGCGTGAGAAGCTGGAACAGGTCCGCGCCTCCCGGGCGCGTATCGTCGAGGCCGGCCTGGCGGAACGACGGCGTATCGAACGGGACCTGCATGATGGCGTGCAGCAGCATCTGCTGGCCCTGGCCGCCCAGCTGACCGTGGCGATGACGGATACGTCCGACGGTGAGGCGTACGGGAACCTGGCCCAGGTGCGGGACGGGCTCAGGGAGGTACTGGCGGAGCTGCGGGACCTAGCGCACGGAATCCACCCGGCCGTGCTGTCGCAAAAGGGCCTGGCCGCGGCGCTGGAGGACGTGGCCGAGAGGCTCCCGTTGCCGGTCCGGGTGACCGCTCCGGCCACGCGGGTCGCCACCGCCGTGGAGGCAACCGCTTACTTCGTCGCCTGCGAAGCGCTCGCCAATGTCGTAAAGCACGCCCAGGCGGGCAGCGCGACGGTTACGGTGAGCGTGGATGAGTCACGGCTGGACCTCCAGATCGCCGACGACGGCGTGGGCGGTGTTCAATCGAGGGGTCACGGGCTCTCTAACATCGTGGACCGCGTCAACGCCCTCGACGGAGAGGTCACCATCGTCAGCCCGCCCGGCCAGGGAACACGCCTCGAGGTGAGAATCCCATGCGGTTAGCGATCGCCGATGACTCCGGGTTGTTCCGCAGCAGCCTGACGTTGCTCCTGGAGGCATCCGGCGCCGAGGTCACCGCCAGCGGGGCCTCTGGCGTTGAGCTACTGGCGGCCATCCGAACCAACCCGCCCGACGCCGCCATCCTCGACATCCGCATGCCGCCGAGCTTCACCGACGAGGGCATCAGCACGGCGGCCGAGCTACGCCGCCTTTATCCGCGCGTCGGCATCCTGGTGCTGTCCACCTACGCCGAGACCAGCTACGCCAGCCAGCTCCTGGAGACCGTGCCAACCGGCGTCGGCTACCTGCTGAAAGACAACGTCACCGACGCGGGCACCCTGATGGACGGCCTGGCTCGGGTGGCTGACGGGGAAACGGTGATCGACCCGACCATCGTCCGGCGCCTGCTGCAGCGGAACCGGAAGCCGAGCAAGATCGACGCGCTCAACGAGCGCGAGCGCTCGGTCCTCCGGCACATGGCCGAGGGCCGGTCCAACCTCGGGATAGCTAAGGAGCTCTTCCTGAGCGCCCGGACGGTCGAAGCGCACGTGACCAGCATTTTCCTCAAACTGGGGCTCGATCAGGTAGATACCGATAACAACCGCGTCCGGGCCGTGCTCGCCTTTCTCCGCTCCGCAGACGCCGGGAACTGAAGGGCCGGAGGGGAGTCTGCTCCCCCCCGGGCAGACTTCCCTCCGGCCCTGGTCATTTCAGGATGATGCGGTCCTTTGACCCGAACGCCGTGGCCAGATCCGCACCGAGCTGACGCGCGGTGAAGGCGGCGACGACGTCACCGCGGCCCGGCTCATCCTCCGGCCGCTCGCTAGATTCCAGCAGGCTCACGCGCACGTGGATCACGTCGCCGCGGCTCTCGCGGGAGACGGCCGCTGCCGTCGCCCACGGCATGGTCTTCCGCGCCTGCAGAATGGTCACCACCACGTCGGCTATCCCTAGCGTCTCCACTGACTGCCCGTCCGGCGCTGCTCCCCCGTCGCCGCTGACGGAGCCAGAACCAGATGCCATACCCGGCAAGGATGCCGGGTTGGCCGCTCCCGGTGATCGTGGGAAGCACCGGCAATAACGCGGGATTCCCCGCTTGACAAGGACCGAGCAGGGTCGGGGCGGCTCGATCCTCGGTGCGCCACGTCACCGCCACGGCCAGCGACGAGCGTTTCATCCCGAACGGACCAGGTTCGTGCCCTTGCTCCCGCGGAATAGCCATGCTCGCCTGGCGCGGCAGGACGTAGACCAGCGTTCCTTTGGCGCTAGCGTGACCGCGCGACCCTTAGGAGGCGGTCAACCTGGTCACTGAATGTGACTGTTGCATGCGCTGCGCTCAGCGCCTGATCCGCCTTACCTGGGGCTGGATTGGGCCGGCGTGGTCATGTATGTCGCCGTCCGGGTCGGGCGGCAGGCCGGCCTGGTCGCGCAGCGGGGCCAGTGGCCCGGCGAGTTCGCGGCGGCGGTCCAGCGCGGAATCGGCCGCGGCGGCGATCGAGGCGTGGGGCAGGCCCAGCGCTTCGGCCGCCGTGCAGCCGGCGAACTCCAGGGATTCCCGGACGATGATGTCCGCTGACCACGCCCGGGCGAGACCGGCCAGGTCGGGCAGCATGCGGCGGGCGCGTCAAGGCCCGCGGCAGCGGCCCTACCGGATGAGGGCCCGGGCCCAGGCCGCCGAGGCCACCGCCCGGGCGATCACCGCCGCCGCCCGGGCCCTGTTCGCCGAGCGCGCCTACGACCAGGTGTCGTTGCCGGCCATCGCCGACCGCGCCGCCGTGACCGTCCAGACGGTGCTGCGCCGGTTCGGCTCCAAAGAGGAGCTGTTCGCCGCCGCCGCACGCGAGCGCTCCGGCCAGATCCGCGCCGACCGCGAGGCCGCCCCTCCCGGCGACATCCCGCACCTCGTGGCACACTACGAACGCTGGGGCGATGAGCAGGCACACCTGCTCGCCCAGGAAGCCCGGGTCCCCGCGATCCGCGCCATCACCGACGCCGGCCGCCGCTATCACCGCGACTGGATCGCCCGCGCCTACGCCCCGGCCCTGGACACGCTGCCCCCGGCCAGCCGCCGCCGCAAGCTGGCCCAGCTCACCGCCGTCACCGACCTCGCCACCTGGCGGCTCCTCCGCCACGAGCTAGGCCTCGGCCAGGACCAGACCGCCGCCGCGATCGGCGAGCTAGTCGACGCCTGCCTGCCATAAAACCACGCGACGGCCAGCACCCGGCCGTCAGCTGACGCCTGCCGCATATCACAGTTAGTAATCATGACGATGCGCTTACGGATGCCGTACGTCCCCACCGCGCGCCTGCCCCAGCGGAACAATCGTCACATCTCGTGTGCGTGCGAACACACGGGGCTTACGAGACTGATGTTACTGCGGTAAATGCTTGGGGACATCATGACGGCACAGGCACAGGTACAGGCACAGCGACGGGCACAGGACGACACCGTCACCGCGGCGAAGCCGCCGCGACGCGGCCATAGCGGGGCGGGACCCGGGCATGGCGGGGCGCGGCGCGCCGATACCGCGGCGGTCCGGCTCAGCCAGCGGGACATCGACGGGCTGCTGCTGGTCGGCGAGCACCACGGGGTCCCGTACGACCTGCTCGCCGAGGCGCTGCGCGTCCACTCGAAGCGGCTGGAAAAGATCACGGCCCGGTGGCGCCACGCCGGGTACGTCGCCACCGGGCGGCTCGGCCCGGGCCCGGGCTGGTGCTGGCTGACCAGGGACGGGATGGCCGCCACCGGGCTCGGCTTCCCCGCGGGCCGTCCGGCGCTGGCCCGGCTGGCGCACATCCGCGCGGTGCTGGCCGCCCGGCTGTGGCTGGCCGCCGGGCCGACCTGGGCAGACGGGCACGCGTGGTGGCATTCCGAACGGCGGCTGCGCGCCGACCAGCCCGCGGCCGGCCGCCGCGAACACGTGCCGGACGCGGAGATCCACTGGCCCAGCATCGACGGCAGCCCGTACGCCGGGCAGGTCTGGGCGATCGAGGTCGAGCTGACCCCCAAGCCGGTCGCCCGGACCACCGGGATCATGGCGGGACTGCTATCCCCGATGCGGTACGCCACGGTGGTGTACCTGACCGCCCCGGCCGCCCGACCGGTGGTGCTGCGGGCCGCGGCCCTGCTTCCGCCCGGGGACCAGGTCAGGGTCGCGATCCGGGATCTGCCCGCCGCCGCGTTCACCCCGGAGCCACGGCGAGAGGCGCGGCGATGAGCGTCTGGTCGTGGCTCAAGCTGACCGTATGCCTGTGGCTGCTGCGCAAGCTGGTCAAGCTGGCCGGGTGGCTGCTGCTGGCCGCCGTCGCGGTCGCCGCGTGGCCGGTGACGCTGGCGGCGGCCGCCGGGTACGTCGCGGCGTGGCTGCGCGGCTGGCCCCCGGTCCGGCTGAGCCGCGCCGCCGCGGGCTGCCTGCTGCCGGTCACCACCGTGTGGCTGGTGGCCGAAGCGATCCGGCATCGCGCCTGGCAGGCCATCGCGCTGGCCCCCGTCCGGGACTGGGCGCACGGCTGGCACCACCTCACCGGCCGCGGCGTGACCCGGACGTTCCTGCTGGTGGGCCCCGCCGCTATCCCGGCCGGGCTCGGGCTGGCCGCGCTGGCGTGGGCGTGGCGGAACTACGCGATGTCCGCGGGGATCGGCGGCTGGCTCGCCTCCGCGCCGATCACGTTCGACGCCCGCCAGTGGAAACGCCAGGTCCGGACGGCCAGGGGCCAGACCGCCGCGCCGGGCAGCGTCCCGCTGCTGGCCAAGGGCGGGCAGATCCCGGTCGGCGGCACGATCCGCACCGTCGGGCACCGCTGGCACCCGGTATTCGCCGTCCCGCACGCGGCGTGCGCCCGGCACATGGTGATCGTCGGCGCGACCGGCAGCGGGAAGACGAACCTGATGATGCGGCTGTGGGCCGGCTGGTTCACCGCCGCCCTGGCCGCGGCCCGGCCCCAGAATGCCGGCCGCGGCCGGCGGCCGCTGCTGGTGGTGCTGGACTGCAAGGGCGGCCGCGACGCCCGGACCAAGGCGGACCGCACCCGCCGCCTGCTGTACGGCGCCGGTGCCCGCCGCGTCGCGATCTGGCCCGACGAGGCCAGGCTGGCCTTGTGGGATCTTCCGCCGAACGATCTGGCGGTCCTGCTCTACCAGATGATCGACAGCGGCACCGGGGCGGCCGCCTACTACGCCGACATCATGCAGGCCGTCCTGTTTCTCGCCATCATGGCGCCCGGCGGGCCGCCGCTGAACGCGGCCGGGTTCACTGATCGCCTGGACGTTAGGTGGCTAGAGCACGCTTGGGGGGACGGCCGGCACCCGGAGGAACTGGCCCGGGTGCGCGGTGCGGCCCGGCACCTGCCCGACATCCAGCTGCGGTTCGCCACCCTGCTCGGGCGGCTCGGCCCCGCGCTGGACGGCCCGGGGAGCCTGGCCGACGCCGACGCGTGGTACTTCATCCTGGAGGGCACCCGCGAGCCTTCGGTCGCCGAGGCCCAGGCCATGGCCATCACCGAACTGGCCGCCCGGGCCGTCACCGACACCGTCGCCGAGCCCCGGGCGATGCTGCTCGCCGCCGACGACTACAGCGCCGTGTCCCGCCGCGTGCCGCTGTCCAACCTGTACGAGCGCGGCCGGTCGCTGGGCATCGGCGTGCAGGTCTCCGCGCAGACCTGGCAGGGCCTGGGCGCCACCGAGGACGAACGGTACCGGATCGCGGCCACCGCCGACGGCGGGGTCTGGGTCATGAGCACCCCGCACCCCGAGCCGCTCGCCGCGCTGGCCGGGCAGCGGCGGGTGCTGCAGACCGCGCACGAATTGGTCGGCGCCACCTGGGGCGACCGGGGCACCACCCACCAGGCGCGGGCCTGGACCGCCGACCCCGACCTGATCCGCCGCCTGCAGGTCGGGCAGGCCTGCTACATCCACCGGGGCGCGGCCACCTTCGTCCAGGTCGCCCGGCCGCGGCCGTCCCCGCTGAGCCTGCTGCCCGCGCGGGCCCCGGTCGACCTGCCCGCCCCCCGCCGGGAAGCCAGGGCCGAACCGATCCCGGCCAACCTCGACGACGTCCTCGGACCCGGAGGTCCCCGATGGCCGTGAACCCGTTCGACGCGCTCGGCCTGCCAGCCCGCCCCGACCTGACCGACGAGCGGGTCCGCGCCGCCTGGCGCGCGATCGCCGCCGCCACCCACCCCGACCGGCGCGACGGCGGGGACGTCGCCCGCTACACCGCCGCCACCGGCGCCTACGCCGTGCTGCGCACCCCCTGGGGCCGCAGCGAGGCCTTCGCCGACTTGGCCCTCGCGGCGGACGACACCTCTCCGCTGCCGGCCGTGCCTGGTTCGGCCGTCGATGGCGACGGCCCGGTGGCATCGACGGGCGGGGGCCGGGCGGCCCGGCCGGGGGACCTGTTCGCCGCGCTCCTGCAGTTGCCGGCGCGGATCCGGCACGGCCGGCCGCTGCGCCTGGTCATCCGCGCGCTGGCCGCTGCGCTGCTTTCGCTGGCCGTGCTGAACCTGATCCCCGGCCAGCCCGCCGCTCCGGCGCTGGTCACCGGGCTGATCACCTGGTTCCTGCTCACCGGCCGCTCGGACCTGGCACCCCAGGCGACTCATCCGCGTGACCGCTGAGGCCAGGCGGCGCGGCGTCCTCCGGGTCGTCCGCGCCGCCGTGACCGCGGGCCAGCGCGATGACCTCATGCGCGATGCCGATCTCCGGACCGCCGATCAGCTCCCAGGCCCGGGAGATCCCGATCAGGAAGCAGAACACCACCAGGATCGCGATCGTGTTCACGTCGCCGGCGTCGCTGGCGACGTCGCCCGGGCCGGTGAGCACGGCGACGCCCACGATCGTCTGGAGCACGAAGACCACGGCCAGCCCCACCAGGAACAGCGCATCGCGCACGATGTTCCACCGCACCTGGTGCAGGCGGATCAGCGACAGCAGCGACGCCGCCACGAACAGCAGCCCGCCGATCCCCACAGCCACCGCGGCCACCCCGATCTTGTGCCCGGGGATCAGCGCGAACAGCGACACCACCAGCGCGTTGCTGAACGCCGTCAGCGCCCCCGACGCGCGGATGCGGTAGAGCTGTGCCCCCGCTTTCTCCCGGCCGCCCCGGCTGGCGGCCACCGAGATGGCCACGAACAGCAGCCCGATCAGCGCTCCGGCCACGCTTGCGCTGGCCGTGAAGAAATCATGAATGCTCTCAGGAACCACCCGGTGATTCTCCCAGCCGAAAAATCGGCGGACAAGCACGGCGCCGGCTAGGTCCCGCGGGTCAGAACCCGTCCCGGTCGCTCACCGGCCGCTGGCCCTGACGGGCGAAGCGATACCGCCGCACTGAATCTAATATGTCTCGCGATAGGGCCAGTCCGTACGACCTGATGTGCCTTGCCGGATAGGGCTGCCTGGCCCGGAAGGAGCGGTTTGATGTCCATCTTGAACGTTTTGCGGAAGGGCCTGCCGACTGCGACGCTCCCTGTCGCCGCCGGCCTGGCCGCGGTCGGCCTGGCGATCGCACCCGCCGCGCAGGCCGCGAGCACGGCGCCCGCGCGGGCTGCCTCCGCTGGCCTCCACGTGACCGGGAAGGTCGACCTTGGCCGCCTCGGGCCCGACTTCAGTTACGTGCTGAGCGAGGCCCCCAACGGCAACGTCTACTACTCACAAGGCTCGGTCGTCTACCTGGTCAAGGGCGACCACGCCCCTGTCACGGCGCTGCGAGCGTCCGGACCGGTGCTCGCGGTCGCGGCGAACTCCTCTGACCTCCTCGTCGATGTCGGCAGCAAGGTCTCTGCCTACGCCCTATCCAATGGCCGCCGACTGCGCACCTGGACGCTGCCGAGCAGCGAGACGGTCACCTCCGCCGGGCTGTACGCGGTGGGCACCACGGTCTGGGCGGTTACGGACTGGGCGACAGACCAGAGCGGCTTCGAGTACGCGAACGTGGACCGGTTCAGCCTGTCGTCCCCGACGGTCCACCGCGTCAGCGCGAACAACGCATACCCGGCCGACATGGCCGCCGACTCGGCGGGCCTGTACTACGAAGGGATCGTCGGCACCGGCGACTACGTCTTCCGGGCTCTGCCCTCCGGGTCGCTGCGCAGGCACGCCGACGTGGACATCGACGCGCCGCTGGCGCCGGCCGCTGGGAACGTGTACCTGCTGGCCGTTCACGAGAACCAGGGCGGCAACACCTACCTCGACGCCTTCCGGGGCTCGACGCTGGGCACCCTGTTCTCGAACCGGGTCTCTAACAGCGACACCGACATCGCGGGGACGCGCATCGGCCTGCTCCTGCTAGGCGCGGGGAAGGTCAGCCTGCTCGACACGGGCAACGGCCACGCCGGCTCAGCGCTCAGCGTGCCGGGCGCGGTCACCCTGGTGCCTGGCCCGTCCGCCGCCGTCGTCACGCTCAGCCACTCCACGACCTACCTGCTCCGCCTCGCCGGGTAGCGGTCGCCGCGGGCCAGGCTGGCGAGGTCGTCAATAACCCAGATCATGTCCCGCCTCTGAGGAGGTGATCCTGCGTGCAAGACAGCCCGGAAGGCCCCAGGGCCAGACCGGGCCCGATCGGCCTGAGCAGGTCACCCTGACGCCGCCGGTTGGCGTCGCGGCCGCGCGAAGCCAGCCGGTCAGCTCGGCACCGGCCTCCGCCGGAGCCGGGCTTGGCGTCAGGGTGCCGGCGCGGCGGCATCAGGGGTGGTGCGGCTGGGAACGCTGGCCGTCGCCTGGGGAGGTGCTGGCCAGCGCGCCGTCGAGCAGGGCCTGGAGGCCGCGCTCGAACCGGTCATCCAGCCTGGCAGGGTCGGCGATGGCCTGTGCGGCCGGATCGCGGGCCAGTTCGGTCAGGTGCGGGAACTGGCCGGTGCTGAGCTGGTCCTGGATGTACGCGGTGATCGCGGCGGCGTGCTCGGGGTCGGTGCTGGCGGCTCTGGCTTGCTGCTCGCCGGCGCGCAAGACGTGGCCGAAGACGTAGTCATCGACGATGGCGATCAGGTCAAGCTTGGCTGCGGTCTGGAGTGGAGCGGTGGCGACGGCGGCGAGGGACTGCTCGAAGTGGCGGATGCCGTTGGGGCCGAACGACCCGTCCTGGGCCGCGGCGCCGCGTCCTTGCAGCGCCTGCACGGCCCATGGGTGGCGGAGCAGAACTGCCCTGGTGGCGCGGGCGATCATGGCCAGTGCATCGCGCCAGTGGGCGGGGAGCTGGCCATCGGGGATCAGCGATTCGCCCATGATCGCGTCATCCATGAGCGCGACCAGGTCGGCCTTGGCGCTGATGTAGCGGTACAGGCTCATGGTCCCGGCGCCGAGCTCGGCGGCGACGCGGCGGATCGAGACCGCGTCGAATCCTTCGGCGTCGGCGATGGCCAGCGCGGCCGCCGCGATCTGCTCACGGCTGAAGCGGGGCTTGCGCGCGCCGGGTCCGGGCCTGGTCCAGATGGGCTGGCTGGCTGGCGGTGCTGGCACGCGCATAGCCTAGCGCCCGACTATGAGTACAATGTACCCTGAATGAGTACGATGTACCCGTAGACATCTGGGAGGCTTCCATGCCGGCACGGACAATCCCCCTGCTCCACCGCATCGCGGTGGACTGGACCGCCGACACCTTCGGGCTGCGCGGCCGCGGCACCGCCCGGTCCCGGCACGACGACGCCCGCGACCGGGCGCACGCGCTGGCCCGACGCCTGCCCGATGCGCTGCACCGGCCCCGCCAGCCGCGGGTGCTGCGGTCCTGGCAGGCCACCATCGGCCGGCTCGCGGCGAAGGGCCAGGTACGGCCATGAGGGCCGCCGTGCTGCACGCCTTCGGGCAGGCTCCGCGATGGCAGGAGTTCCCGCCGCCGGTCCCGCAAGACGGCGAGGAGCTGATCGAGGTGACGGCGGCGCCGCTGAACAACATCGACCGGGTCCGCGCGGACGGTATGCCGACCGAGTTAGTTCCATCATGGCCGATCACCGCCCGGATCTGGTTGACCTGAGTGCCGTCGGCGCTCTACCCCTGTTCCACCACTGAGTGCCGTCGGCGCTCTACCCCTGTTCCACCACTGAGTGCCGTCGGCGCTCTACCCCTGTTCCACCACGTCGCAAAATGAACATTGAGCGACATATAGGTGCTATCATCCCTGCTCATTGCAAACTGACCTTGCAATGCTGTCCTCTTCGTGAGATTGCCTGCCCTTGCCGCGATACCGGCTATAGGACGTGCCGCGCCCATCGAGGGCAGCATTCACATGCTACACTTACGCTCATTGGCAAACGTAATTAAAGCGTATAACTAAAAGAGGGTAATTCACATGCGCTCCTTCCGCCGCAGCCATCGTGGCTTCAGCCACGTCTTGGTCACCGTGGCATTTGCAGCAATACCGGCGGCCGCGGTCGCTGCCGTGACCTGCAAGACGGGCAGCCAGCCAAACCGGGACCGGTTCGAGAACGCGGCGCCGGGCGGCAGCTCCGGTCCGGGCGCGGGACGTGCCAACGGCGGCTGCAGCTACGACGGTGTGGTCGCTCCCTGCATCGGCAGTGCGGCAACCGGCGCCAGTGGCTGGGGGTCGCCAACGTTTGATGACGAGTTCAATAGTCCGGGCATCGACACCTCGAAGTGGGTTGTCGAAGGACCGCGGCAGCCGAATAACCCCCAGGAGTACGCCTGCTACTCGCCTGACAGCGTATCGGTCAGCGGCGGCTACCTGCATTTGGCCCTGCAGGACACGTCGTGCTCGGTCGGCGGCGGTAACTACCAGTACACGGGCGCCCAGATCAGTACGCGCGGTCTCTTCAGCCAGACCTATGGCTACTACGAAGCCCGCATCTACTCCCCCGGTTCGAACGGGACCATCTATAACTGGGGCGGCTTCTGGCTGACCGGTGACAATTGGCCGGCCAGCGGGGAGATCGATGTCTTCGAAGGTTTCCACGGCGCCGCCGGCTGGCACTTCATGTACCCGAACGGCAGCACCCCCATCTGGCAGGGCGGCTTCCAGCAGGGACAGGACTACACCGGCTGGCACATCTACGCCGTGGACTGGGAGCCCGGCTACATCAGGTACTACTACGACGGGAAACTCGTCGGTACGATTACCCGGGGCATCGTCAGCTCACCCATGCGCCTGCTATTGACTTACTCGACGGGACCGCTCAACAACGTCGGTGGCCCGGTATCTGTGCCGCAGACCATGAAGGTAGACTACGTACGGGCCTGGAAGAAGAACTAATTAACGCTTCAACGGGAGTACCGGGACCGCTACACAGGATAACGTCATTTAATCTATAAAAAGCTGGCCCGGCAAAACTCGTGCGGCCGCATGGCGGGCAGACTAGCTTTTCGTCCTCAGCATCGACGCACACATGCACCGGACCGTCGCAGTCGGCCTTCTTCTGACGCCGTGTAATTGGTCCTTGCCTGGGCGCAGCGCAAGTAGCCGTTATGATCGGCCGCCCCACCGTTAGATGACCGCTTCGGCTGTGTCCCGAACTGGTCGTTATGGCGAGCCCGGCTCCGTGCGTTCGCGCTCCGCGCGTCAATGGCTCACCGGGCCGGGACGGCCGGGCCGGCGGGCCGGTTCAGCTGTCGATGTCCTGCCGGTGCAGCTCGGTTTCGAGCAGGTCCATGGCCTTGAGGAAGGCTTCCTGCTCGCCGGGGGTGAGCTTGTCCAGGACGCGGGCCAGTGGTTTGGCGGCGCCATCGAGCCAGTGGCCGATCAGGGTTGCCTGGCCGGGGATGATCTGGACGATCGTGCGCCGTCGGTCGGCCGGGTCAGGGCGCCGCTCGACCAGGCCTGCGCGGTCTAGGTCGGCGAGCACGCCGCTGACCGTGGGGAGGGTCAGGTCCAGCCGGGAGGCCAGTTCCCCGACAGTGAGCGGGCCGCCGCGGATCTGCTCGAGTGCGGCGACGTGCCGCGGGCTCAGCGGAGAGGGTACGGGCGCGGGCGCGGCGCGGTCCTGCCAGCGCCGCATTCCCCTGGTCACGCGGGGGAACAGCTGCATCAGGCGCAGGCACAACGCGGAGTGCTCCGAGCTGCCCGCCTGGTCCGCCATGGCCCTGCTTCCGTGGTGCGCCGTCCCGCCTTGACTGTCTGCACCCGAGTATATACGCTTTCGCTATCAAAATTATTCTGATTCAGGAACGAAAATTTGCGGAGGGTGGCATGACACCGCAGGGACAGCCGACCACCTCAGCGCTGCAGGCGCTGGTCCAGGACGGCACGCTCACCGGGTCCTGGATCCTGGACCCAGCCAGGTCCGAGGTCCGGCTGGACGCCGAGGTGCCGGTCAACCGGGCGGACTTCGGCCTGACATACAGCCCGCTGCGCATGGCGTCGCTGGACAACACCATCACTGTCCACGCCGTGTTCACCCGCCAGTAAGCCCACCGCGCTGCAGGCGATGGCCCTGCGCCGGCCGGGATACGTAACGTGATCAACGTTGACGCAAGAGCCGCGCAAGACCCTGCCGATATGCACGCTGGTAGTGATCGACAGGCAGGTCGGTGAACACGTACCGAAGGATCGTTATGGCGCTCTGGCGATTGCGGAGTGGCTGGTCGGATAGTTGCTGGCTGAGCCTGTGCGCTGATGTCGGTCCGGCAGCGTTATGCGACGCGGGCGTTCAGGGCGTGAGCACGATCTCCCCGGGCAGCCCTCCGCGCTCCAGGCGCAGGTATGCGTCGCGGAAGCGCTCCAGGGGCACCGTCTCGGCGACGCGCAGGGTCAGCTCACCCGTGGCGGCGAGATCCGCCAGCTCGGCGGTGCCATCAGCATCGGGCTGCACCGCCACAGTCCGGGGAGAGATTCCCCGCGCAGCGCCGGGCACGGCCCCGGGAACCGTGGTGACCGAAGTCACGAACGCGCCGCCGTCGCGGACACACCCCAAGGCCCGAGACCCGAGTCCGGCCGTATCCACGCACGCGTCGACCCCGGCCTGCCACTGCCGGCGAACCGCGGCCTCGAGTTCGGTCCCGGTATCCACGACCGTCTCAGCCCCCAGCCGGCGCGCCTCACCGGCCTCGCGTTCGCGCACGGCCGCAACCACCCGGGCGCCGCGTCCCCTGGCGAGCTGCACCGCAAACCCGCCGACCATCCCAGCCGCGCCCGTCACGAGCACGACGTCGCCCCCGCTCACCGCCGCGGCCTCGACGAGCAGCCGCGCCGTGAGGCCACAGACCGGCAGCGTGCTGCCCTCTTCGAAGCCGACGGCTTCGGGCAGCGGCGCAAGGATCGCGGACGGCACGGCGATTTGCTCAGCGAACGCCCCCACGCCCATCCACGGCTGCGGCACGAACCCCAGCACGCGACGGCCGTCGATAGTCTGGCCGGCAAAATCCCAGCCCTGGACCTGCGGGAATTCGCTCGAGCCGCCCATCGCCACGAACGCGCCCTCGGTGCTGTACCGGTCCCAGGGACCCAGAGACGCCGCACGGACCTTGACCAGCTGCTCGCCATCGCGCGGCACCGGGTCAGGGACCTGCGCGAGCTCGAGACCGTCAAGCCCGGCGAATGAGTTCAGGCCGTGTGAGGTGCCAGAACTCGCGCAGAGCATCTGACCTGGGCTCTAAAGAAGGCTCTAACCCGATGGAGCTCATCACCCGGGGCGCGCCCCAGTTGCTGATGGCCGAGAACATTGCCGACGAGATGATGTACCTCGAAGAAAAGCTCGGCATCAAGCAGGTCGGGTGGAGTGTGCACCCGGGCCGATGGCCGGCCGCACCGAGGGCACGCAGCGCCTTCCGCGTGGGCACGCGCCCAGATGCACGGTCGGCCGCACGTCAGTTCGGCTGCTTCCACGGCCATGTCGAGACTCCATCACGGAGCGTGACGCAGTATCAGGCCATGTCCGACGTGGAGGCACCGCAATCGGGCCCGGGCCCCCGGCCGTCTCATCCAACGATCCGGCCGCGGTTAGTGGCAGCGGTAACGTAGGACGGCCCAGGCGCCGGGGTCGAGCCGCGGACGCCGCCAAGGTGACTGCGCCCTGTCAGCCCCGGTCGGCATCTTCACGCCGGTGCTCCCCGGACAGCTCCGCCAAGTCGGACCGCTCGAACTGGCTGGCGTCCAGCGACGCCACCCGGCACGGGGTGACCGCCACCAGCGTTGACGTCCTGGTTCCGCCCTCAAGGTGCGCACGCTCCCCCAGGAGCGCACCCGGCCCGTACTCCGCCAGCCGTTTCCCGTCCCGCTCCACCCGGATGACCCCGTCCAGCACCAGGTAGACCTCAGCCCCCGGCTGCCCTTGACGGACGACCGTGTCGCCGGCCCGGACCCGCCGGATGCTGGGCTTTGCCGTCCCGCGCATAAGCTGCACGGACAGCGAGTGCTCCAGCGCGCTCTCCACCGCGGTGACCAAGGCCTCGGAGTCCTCAACGCCCCAGGGGGTGCGCCGGGCGAAGGACTTGCGGTACCAGTCGGTGAAGTCGGTCAGGCCGGACTTGCGCGAGAGCCGGCCCTCACCGTCGTAAACCCAGTGCCGGGGAAACCTGCTCGCCCCGGTCAGCGCATACGCCGCCCGGCCGTCGGCGTGCAAGGTAAGCGACAGGGTGGTCCACACCAGCGGTGCCCGCCACTGGACATACGGCGCCCGCCGCACCCGCCTGGGCGCGGGCATGCCGGTCCGGCCGCCTGCGGTCTGCGCGAAGCGCACCCACCCGTCGCCGCGCTCGGGTTCCCGGCGCAGGTCCGGCAGCAGCACGTTCTGGAAGGTGTGCCGCAGCCCGCCCAGCCGGACGGTGGTGCTGCCGATGAGGCCGCGCCCGCTGTACCCGGAGCCAGTGATCTGGCCGGAATCATCGACCTCGATCCAGGCCCGCAGCACATTGGCGAAACGGAACCTATCCGCGGCCCGCAGTGCCTCGATCTCATCGAGCTGGGCTGGCGGCGGATCGTCGTAGCGGGTGAACCCCGCGTCGAATGCCACCCGGCTTCCCCCGGTAACCGCTTCAGACGGGATCCAGGACAGTGAGGTGACGCAGCTTTCATAACGCATGAGCCCATGGTCGCACCGGCAGTGCCGGGGTGCCTATACCGCGGCGGGTGCGCCACGGACGCGAGATCGCCGCGGGCCAGCCGGGGGGCGGGCCGCGCTGCAGGAGGGCACCACCAGCGAGTTCCCGCTCACCGTGGGGCACAACTGAGCGTTCCGTCAGGTACGCGACCGCGCGCATCTCATCCTGTTCCGGGCCCACCAAGGACGGTCATGCTGGTGACCGGGCTGCCGGTTGAGTCGGCGGGGGGAGTCTCACCCCGCCGCTCGCAGGACCGGACATGACAGTCTGCCGTCATCCGGCCCCCGCAGACCGGCCTTAGGCCGAAGTTGCCGCAGCTATCTGTAAGCATCGTGGTCTGATCTGCGGGCTTGGTGAACCCTGGACACAGAGTGTAGTCAGAATTTGCGGCGTGTCGCGCCAGATCGACGCCGAAGCCGCCCTGGACGGGTTCTACGCGCTCCGCACCCCCATCCCGGCCAGCCAGCCGGACGCCCCCGCGGTCGCCGCCGACCACGGCTATGACCGGTCCGCCAGCTACTGGACCCGGCCGGGCCGCGGCTGGCTGGCCGAGCCGGGTCCTGCCCGCCGCGTCGCGGGAGATCGTCACAGACTGCCTGGCGGTCATCGACGGCCTGGCGCCGCTGACCGAGCGGATCGACGGCGAGCTGGCGCCGAGCTTGGGCCGGCCGGTGATGACGGGCGGCGGCTCGGCGCCGAGGCGGCCGGGCATCTAAGCTCGGCTGGTCATCGCGCACTGGTCCGCGGCGACCTGCCCGCGGCGGCGAACCCGCTGCAACGGGCGGCCGCGCTGCTCGGCGAGGCGCACCCCGTCGGCGCTGTGCTGCTCCTCGACGCCGGCACGGCCAGGTAACCAGGCCACAGATGTCCTATGGGGTGCCACCCTCCTCCCCGCTCACCCCGCGGGGTTTCCCTTGTCCCGTCCCGGGAATGCAGCCGCATCTGTGTCATGGGTACCGAACGTGCTTGTCGTCGGCTGTGCCGTCGTCGGGGGAATGCCGCTGAACAGCCAGTGGCCTGGAAACCGGATGGTATAAGCGCTGGGCGACCCGCCGAAGGCGCCAGCGGTTCACACCCAGTATCAGGAAAGCTGGACTGCCGGCGGCTGGTGACCATCTGGTAATGGTTAGTTGTTGAACGATCCTCTCGACGTACTGGCCGAGGTCGGCGACCATGTGGAGGTAACGGGGTTTCGCGGATGCTCACCGGCATGGATGAAGGATCGTGAGCCAGGGACTGTTTGACGGACTCGACGAGACCGCACGCGACGAGCTGCACGCTCAGTTGCGGCCGCGTCTGCTGCCGGCCGACGCGGTGCTGTGCCGGGCGGGGGACCGCAGCGACAGCCTCTACCTTGTCGAGCGTGGCGTGCTGCACGTGCTCGACGGCAACACCGGAGCGCTGCTCGGGCGGCAACGGGCGGGCGACGTCGTGGGGGAGGTTGCGTTGCTCACTGGCGAGCCGCGTTCGGCGACACTGGTCGGGGGGGTGGCCAGCGCCGTGTCGGAACTGTCACGGGAGGCGTTCCTGGCCGTTGCTGCCCGCCACCCCGTGCTGCTGGCTAATCTGGCCAGGATCGTGAGCCGCCGGTTGGTCGAGCGCACCATGGCCGCACCTGCCAAGATCACCGGGCTACTGACCGAACCGGCTGGTTGGGCAGGTGCAGAGACCGCGGTTGCAACGGCCCGGGCGGCTAGTGCCGCACCACTGACTGTGCTCGACGCGACCGGTGCTGAAGCCGACCCTGTCCGCGGGAGGACCGCGCCCGGTGGCGGGATCACCCCGACGCACGAACTGCGGGCCCGGCTCGACGCCGCGGCCGCCGCCGGGCCGGTGCTTCTGCATGTGCACACCGACCACAGCGACCTCGCCGAGATGCTCGATTACTGCGACCGCACGCTGGCCGTGCTGCCCGCGGACCGCACACCTGACGTGGCGCTCGCCGCCCTGCTTCCGAGCGATGTGAACCGCGTCGAACCCACCGTGGACCCGGCCTGGCTCGGGCGTCGGCTGGCCCGTGCCTCGGTGGGCATCGCGTTCGGGGCGGGCGGCGCGAAGGGGTGGGCGCACGTCGGTGCGCTGCGCAGCTTGCGGCGGGCCGGCTACGTCGTGGACGCGGTCTCCGGCAGCAGCATCGGCGCCTGGGTCGGGGCGTGGACGGCGCTGGGGCACGAGGCGGGCATCGTCGAACAGTTGCTTCGGGATCGCTTCGACGCGGACGCCGTGCGGGCGATGTTCCGCCGCGGCGGCACCGACGGCACCGCGGTGATGGCGCGCCTGGCACGGGAGACAACCGCGGACGCCGGGTTCGCTGACCTAGCGGTGCCGTTGGCCGTGTTGACTGCAGACCTGGCCGCTCAGCGCCCGGTGTCGCTGACTCAGGACAGGGTGGCGGATGCGCTGGTGGCAGCGATGACGGTGCCCGGGCTGTACCCGCCGGTACGGCGCGGTGACCAGCGGCTGGTCGACGCCGTTGTCCTCACCCCGGTCCCGACCGCCGCGCTGGCCGGGGTCGACGTCACGATCGCGGTCAACCTGCTGGGCCGTCAAGCGCTGCCGGCGTGGCCGGATGCGCCGGAACCGGAACGGGCCGGGCGCGACCGTGACCCGGTGGTCGAGAGCCTGGAACTGGCCTCGTTCAGCGCGGCCGCCGCCCAGACCGCCGCGGCGTCCGTGCCGGTCACCCCCCGCTTCGGGCCTGGAAACTGGCGTGACTTCAGGCACGCCGACCGGTTCCTCGCCGCGGGCGAGGAGGCCATGGAACAAGCGCTATCCGGGTTGCGTGCCCTGGCCCGCCCTGGCCGCCAGTAACTGATCTGCCACGAAGTCACGAAACAGCATCGTCACTTCCTCGATCCCCCCAGATTTTTACCTTCCTGAGCAGGGGGCGGACCCGGAAGAACTACTGGCACCGGCCATCTCGCCGCCGCATTTCCCGATCCGGCCCCAGGCAGCTCGGCGATGGCTGGACCTTCAACGCCATTGAGCCCAGGCACCACGAGTTCGAGGGCTTCTCGGTGGACGCGCTGGAGATCCCGCACAAACGCGGCCGGACGTTCGGTTACCGGATCAGCGACGGTTCCGGCACGCTGGCTTACCTGCCAGATCACAACCCGATCTCACTGGGCCCTGGCCCGGACGGCGCCGGTGTCTATCACGACGCCCCTATCACGCTGTCCAAGGACGCCGACCTGCTGTTGCACGATTCCCAGCACCCCGCGGCCGAGCTGCCGCGGCTAGGCTTTCTCGGCCACTCGGCTGTTGAGTACGCCGTCGCGCTGGCGCAGCGCGCCAACGCCCGGCAAGTCGCGCTATCCCACCACGACCCGTGGCGTACCGATGCCGAAATCGACGACCTGGTGGCACAGCACGCGGCGGCGCCCGTCCGCGTCTTAGCGGCCCGCGACGGCGTGGTAGTAGACCTGCCATGACCTGTGAGCCCCGCGAGGGTCCGCAACATGCTCAGGCGCCTCATCACCACTGCGGCCCCCCGAAACTCTCGCGCTACGAGGTCGCTGGTGTCGAGCGCAGGCGTTCGGCGAGCTGGCGCGCTGTTCGGGCCGAGACGACGTTTCCCTTGCGTTCGAAGAGCCTGGCGGCTTGTTCGCTGAGAGCCGCGGCGTCAGCGAGGGCTCCGGACAGCTCCCGGACTTCGGCGAAGTCCAGCAGGCCATAGCCCTGCAAGTCAAGCTGGTCTGAGGTCTCGATGAGCGCAGTCGCCGCCGAGAGCAACGACTCAGCCTCCTCGATCTCTCCCTGCCTGGCCCTGAGCTTCCCGCGGACGCAACGCCAGTGGAACTGGGACGCTACGTCGTCGGGGGAGGCGAGCTGCTCACAGATCCCGGCGAACTCGGCCGACTCGTTGTAGCGGCCCTGCCGGTAGAGGACATCAGCCAGGAGACCTGCCGTGGTGGAGATATAGTTGCGCTCGCCCATCTCCTCCAAGCGCATGTAGTCCTTCCGCAGCTCCGACTCCGCGGCGGCCAGATCCCCGGCCAGGAACTCGATGACAGACGAGGCAAGCGACGTGCGTGCCGCATGGAGGAGGTAGCCGAACTCCTCGAGCGAGGCCCGGCTCCGGCGATAAAGCAACCGCGCGCGCTCGAAGTTTCCCCGCATCGCCTCGAGCTGACCGATCGCGCGCTCGGCGAGTGCCCTCGCCTTGCGGTCGCCCTCCGCCCGAGCGAGTGCCTCCTCGCAGGTGACGATGGCCTCGGGGACGGGCATCGGGCCGTAGAGGGCAGTGATCGCGAGCGAGCCGAGGAAGCGGCGGGCGGTCACCTCATCTCCGGCGGCGGTCGCGTGCGAGATTGTGCGCTCCGTGGCGGCGGCCGCGTCGGCGAAGCGCGACCCTGTCCCGTGCACGTAGGTGAGCAGGCGGAAGGCCCGTACTAGAGCGCGGTGGTCGCCCATCGCCTCGAGCTCGGGGATCTCTTGTTCCACGAGGTCGACCAGGGTTTCATCCCGGCCGATGCTCTTCTGCATGGCGTGGGCGTCAGTTGTATAGCGCAGCTGCAGGAGGGCGAGCGCCGCCGCCCGGGCGATCCCGATCTCGTCAGCGGAAAGCGCCCGATCCACCGCCTCGGTCAGCACCGACTCGGCCCGTTCGAGCTCGCCCATGTCGACCGTCGCCTCGCCGACGTCGAGGAGGAGCAGGGCGCGGGCAGGGTCGTTCTCGCCGAGCAGCGCGGCGGCCCGCTGCAACAGGTTGGCCGCCGCCGGCATGTCGCCACGGGCCAGGGCGCGGCGGCCAGCCGAGCTCAGGTGCCGCGACGCCTCGGCACCGAGCCGCCGCCCGTTGTCGTCGATCGGGCCGAGCTCGGCCCGGTAGCGGAACGACTGCTCGAGGTGGTAGCCGAGGATCTCTTCGTACTCGGCGAGCCGGGACCGGAACGTGCCTGTGAGCCACGCGGCAAAGCGTTCGTGCAGGCGGGCCCTGGTGCGCTTGAGCAGCCGCGCATACGCTGTGTCACGCACCACGATGTGGCTGAAGTGGAAATCATCGGCCGTGCCCGGTTCCGCCAGGCGGATGAGCTGTTTGTTGCATAGCGTGGCGAGCGGACGCTCGAGGTCGGTCCGAGCGTCGCCGTCCTGCACCAGCACCGATACCGCGCCGCTGGAGAACTCCAGGCCGATCACCGAGGCCGACTCCACGACCCTGCGCTCGATCGGTCCCAGGCGGTCAAGCCGGGCCCCCAGCAAGGACGAAACGGTCCCGGGAACCGAGACGACCTCGGCGGCACCGGAAAAGACCCAGCGGCCTGCCTGCTCACGCAACAGCTCGTCGTCGATCAGCATGGAGAGCATCTGCTCGATGAACAGGGGATTGCCTTCGGCCAGAGTGAGGATCCGCCGCCCGAGCGGTCCGGGCAGGCTCGCTTCGCCGAGGAGGTTCCGCACCACCAGGCTGCTCTCGTCTCGTGAGAGTTCCCCGAGCTCGATCTGGGACGCCACCCGCCGCCCCGCGGCGAAACTCGGCCGATCTTCGTTGAGCTCATGGCGGGCCGCGCAGACGAGGAGCAGTGGCACCCCAAGCGAAGCGTCGAGGATTTGCTCGATGAAATCGAGGAAGGTTGCCTCAGCCCAGTGGATGTCGTCGAAGACGACCACGAGCGGCATGCGGCGCACCAGCTCCTGAAGGACCGCCCGCACGGCCCAGAACAGCTCGTCCTTCCCGTATTGCCGCTTCGAGAGGCCCATGACCGACTCGATGCGGCTGGTCGCGTCGGCCAGCCGCGCGCCGAAGCGGGACTCAAGCTTGGCGCGGGCGTTCTCCTCGCTGTCCTCCGGCACGATCCCGGCCGCCTGCCTGAACACCTCAGCCAGCGGCCAGAACGTGATGCCGTCGCCGTAGGACAGGCAGCGGCCCCGCAGGACCACTGCCTCGTCGGCGATGCTCCGCACGAACTCCTCGATGAGCCGGCTCTTGCCCATCCCGGCCTCGCCGAGCAGCGTGACGAGCCGACACTCGGACCCGGCGACCGAACGCCGGAACTCGGCGTCCAGGGCGGCGATCTCGCGGGAGCGCCCAACGAGTGGCAGATCCGCTGGTCTGGTGCTCGTCTGGCCTTCGGTGACCGAGAGCAACCGGTAGGCAGGGACGGGCTCCGGCTTGCCCTTCAGCGTCAAGGGCTCGACCGGCACGACCTCGACGGTATCTCGGACCAGCCGGTAGGTGGACTTGCCGATCAGGACCTCCCCGACCGGGGCGGCCTGCTCGAGTCGGGCGGCGACGTTCACCGTGTCACCGGTGGCCAGGCGCTGGGAGGTGCTGGTGCCGGTGACGACTTCGCCGGTGTTGACGCCTGTCCGGTTCTCCAGGATGACCCCGAACTCGGCTCGGAGGGTGACGTTGAGCTCCGCTAGCGCCTCGCGCATCTCGGCGGTCGCGCGCACCGCGCGCAGCGCGTCGTCCTCGTGCATCCGGGGCAGGCCGAAGACCGCCATGATCGCATCCCCGATGTACTTCTCGATCGTCCCTCCATGCCCCTCCAGGACACGTTTCATCGCTGAGAAGTACAGCGCGAGGACCTCACGCAACGCCTCGCTGTCGAGCCGGTCGCCCAGCTCCGTCGAGCCCTTCAGATCGCAGAAGACCACCGTGACGGTCTTGCGGACCTCCTGAGGCGGAGGCTGAGCGGCGACGAGGACTGTTCCGCAGTAGCCGCAGAGCCGAAACCGGTCCGGGTTCTCCTCGCCGCAGCTCGGGCAGGTCTGCACGGTCCAAGCCTACGTCTGCGCTCTCCTGCGGTCATTGTGACGTCGGCCGATCGGCATGCTTGGAGAAAGCGCCGACCGGGCAGTCCGGGGCAGCCGAGCCGACGTCCCGGAGCATTGATCACCCGTCGTAATAGGGATCCCCCAGAGCGATGAAGGTCAGCTGGACTCCTCGCGTCGCCGTGTAGCGCCGGGAGATGAGGCAGGGCTCCTTATGACCGGGAGGGCACAGAATGCAGCGCCGCAGCAGTCCCGTGTGGTACGTGGTGCCGCCGATGACGGTCGTCCCGCTGGTGCCCGGGATCGCCGGGAAGGGCGTCGGCGATGCGTAGCAGACCTGCCAGAAGCGGAGCGGACGCGGTGACGACTTTACGGCCGACGCCGAGATGGTGAGGGTTACGGTGGCCGACGCGCTCGCGATGCCGCCGCCTGTGGAATTGAAGACACCGAAGATGCCCGGGGCCGATACCCCTTTGTAGTGGTCGCACGCGAAGCTGACACCGCCGAGTCCCAGCGCCGCGAAGTTGCCTGACGCCGACGATGTCGTGATTGACGTAGCCGTGGTCGCCGTTGACTGCGATGCCGTGCAGGAGGCGCCGCAAGCCTGGATCTGACTGACAATCGTGAACGGGTTTGAGGTTGCCGGGGTGAAACCGGACGCGCGCGCGGCCAGCTCATATCCGGCGCCTGCCTTGTTGATCTGCAGGTTGCCGAAGTCGGCGACCCCGTTCGAGCTAGTGACCGTCGTGGTACCGGCCAGCGTCCCGCCGCCGGGGTTGATCTCGATCGAGACCGTAACCTGGGTCCGGTTGGCGGAGAAGCCCGCCGGGTTGAGCGAGGCGCTGTTCGCGTCGCGAAGTTTCACGGCGAGCGGGGAGCCGGTCGAGTTGAACCCGGTGAGGATGTCGGAGTTCGCCGCCGTCTGGGCCGGCTGTCCGGTGAAGGCGAGGCTGCACTTCCCGGTCACCGACACGGTGAGCGGCGAGGAACTCCAATGGACCTCGTTGGTCTCCCCCAAGCTGTCTACGCCGGACACCCCCCAGACCTCTGAACTCGCTGCCACGCAGGGGGTCTGCGCCGTCACGTCGACGTTGAAGGTGCTCCCCGTAGGTTCGCTCGGCAAGTTCAGCGTGACGGGGGAGCCTGGCAGCACCGAGACCGAGGTCCCGCTCGGACCGGAGGCAGCGGTGATGACGAAATCTGTAGGCGCAGTGAACGTCAGGTTCTTGAGCGTCTCGTTCGGGTCGTTGTTGGTCACCTGGAAGGCATAGACGTGACCCGTCCCGGCACCAGCGGTGGCCGCATTGGTGGCAGGAGAGACGAGGTAACAATCGCAGCCGCCCCCGTCCGCGCGTGCCACCTGAGACGGCACCGCGAAGAAGGCGACACAGGTGACTAGAGCGGCAACGCCGGGTATCAGGCCGGAGCGGAAGAAACGCGATCTGCGGTTCACGGCAGGCTCCCTCTCCCTGGAACAGGCACCGTCAGGATGGCACAAGCTCCAAATGGTCCCTCTTACCGAGAGGCTTAGCAGCCCTCGGGGACTTTCGGCAACCTTTTTCACCCGACGTTCGGGGAACAGTGATCGCGGCAAGCGGGTCTCCGGGACGACAGGCGGTCGGATGCCCGCGCCGCCCACCCCGGGTGCGCTGTGGCAGGGTAACTCCCGTTGGCCTCCGCGGTGGAATGGGAGTCAAAGACCGTCTCTCGCGACTCGTTCCACGCCGCGTATCGAATATGTTCGAAAAACCTCTGCTAGCTTGAGAGGTCCTCATGTTTGGGCCTGAGCTGCGCAAACGCCTGGTTTCTGGGTGCTGTGCCGGCGACCCGCTCATGTTCTCGCCGCATGACTTCGCAGGATCTTCGTGACCGACGCCATCATGAGCGGCCTGCCGCCGCATATCGCCCAGGTCATCTGCGGCCACAAGAACATCGACACCACGGAGCATTCCGCTGGTGCCGGGGATTATCGCGCCGGGCTGCGTTTCCGGGCGGCCTCGCCGCTTGATTATCTAAGCTCCTGGGATGTCTTTATTAGGCGACCTCGCGGGCGATCGGCGCCGCACGTCGGTCCCGTCCGACCGCTCGGCAGGCTCGACTGGTTCTCTTCATTGACGCGGGTAAGGCCGTGGGCAAGACTCGCTACTGCCAGTGGTGTGACTGTCTTCGTCGGTCACCGAAGACGCACAAGCGTGAAGGATTGGCCGTGAGGCAATACATTTGACTGGCCCGCAGTAGGCCGATCCGGCTACTTCTGTTGGCCTGGGGTCTTTGCTACGCTGGCGACTTGGCGGCATTCACTGCCGCGTCGGTATATGCCTACCACGCGGGCGGCGCCGGACTTGTCGGCATACTCGGACTGGCCAGAGGGCTGCCGGCCGCGCTCCTCGTGCTGCTGGTCACCAGCTGGTCTGACCGTGTGCGGCGTGAGCGGATGCTGATCGCCACCGTCGTGCCGCGGGCGCTTATGCTCGGCGCCTCCGATGCCGTCATGACCGGTGGTGGGCAAGCCGTTCTCGTCGTCGTGCTCGTGGCGCTGGAGGGCGGACTCGCCAGCGTCTTCCGTCAGGTGCAGGCCGCCCTGCTCCTGGCTGGCTCGCACTCCCGATGAGCTGACGAGTGCCAACACGGCCGCTGGCGTGATCCAGTCGGCTGCCATGGTCGCCGGGCCAGCGATCGCCGCTGGCCTGCTCGCGATCGGCGCGCCAAGTCCGCCATGTTTGTCGCGTGGCCGCGGGCTTCGAGACTGGGATCCGGCAACCCGGGGCACTGCCGCTGGTCGTCCCCGCTGCCGCCCAGACGTTCGCCCGCGGAGTCCTCAACGTGCTTGCGGTCGTCATCGCCCTTGATCTGTTCGGCCTAGGGTCGTCCGGCGTCGGCTAGCTCGGCGTGGGAGGCCTCCTCGGCGGTCCGCTTGCCGTCATATTGGTCCGGGGCAGGAGGGTGGCACGCTGCTTCGCTGGCTTGGTCGCGGGCTGGGGAGTGCCCATGATCCTGCTCGCATTCGCTCACGCGCGATACTGGCCGTACCTAGTGTTCGGGGTAATGGGGCTGGCTAACGTCTTCGACGATGCGGGGGTCTACAGCGCGCTGCGGCAGGTGATCCCGTCCCGCTTGACGGGGCGTGCGCTGGGGGGCGCGCAGGGCCGTGCTGCTGCTATCTATGGGACTCGGCTCGGCAGTCGCGCCATTGCTCATCCATGCTTGGGGAGCCCGTGGCACGCTCATAGCGACCGGTGCGCTGCTCGTAGTGATTGCCGCTTTGTTCATGCCTAGCCTGAGCGCCATCGACAGCAGGATCTCAGCCCCCGGCCCTGATTTCGCGCTGCTACGCCGGGTGTCGTTCCTCAGCCCGCTACCGTTTGCGAAAGTCGAGTACCTCGCCAGCGTGCTGCAGTCGGCGACATACGAGCCCGGGGACGTGATCGCCTCCACCTGGAGCTGAACGCCAGCAAGACCCTGATCACCCACGCCCGCACCCGCGCGGCGCGGTTCCTCGGCTACCGGATCACCGTCCAGCACTCCGCTACGAAACTCACCAATGGCCAGCGATCAGCCAACGGGAGGATCGCGCTGCGGGTCCCGCGGCGACGCAGACCTCGCGGGGCAGCAGCGATGAGGTCTAGTGGAGCCGCCGGCTGATGGTGGTACGGATCTTCTCCCGGCACCTGAAGACCCTGGATCTGGCTACCGAGGTCCCGCCCGAGGACGGTCGGCGACGCGAGCGCCTCCGCCTCGTCCAGCAGGGTCCGCGCGGCGGGGAACTGGCCGCCGCGGGCGAGCACCTTCGCCCGGGCTGCCCGCCACCGGGCCTGGGCGTCGATATCGGCGGGCCCGGCAGCTACCTGGGCTTCCTCCGTCATCACCCCGCCGCACGAGGCTGGCCCAAAGCCCGCCGGATGCTCACCGAAACCACCAGCATCCGGGACAACTCACCCAGATTTTCCGGCTGTACCGCTAAGCCCCCACCGTTGGGTCATAGGCGCCAGCGGCCCTGTAAGCCCGCCTCGACCAGGCAGAACACCCTGGCAAGAAGCATGATCATCGGAAACTCAGTAGTCAGAGGACTGCACTTCGTCGTCGATCGCGTCCGCCGAGATCGTGATCGATCGCGCGGCGAACAGGCAGAGGGAGCATACTATGAGCTACACAGGTGAGTTGGACGAAGCGCGCGGTGGAGGTTCTCCTGATGAAGGTTCCGGGCCTGTTTTATAACGCCAAGACCTTCAAGGACGTGCCGGCCGGCACGGTGATCTTCGAGGAAGGAGCGAGCGGGACGGAAATGTTCGGTGTCGTGGAAGGAGAGGTCGAGGTGCGACTGCCCAACGGCGCGGTTCGCAGGCTCGGCCCCGACGACACATTCGGTGAGATGGCCCTCGTCGACTCCTCTCCACGAAGCGGGACGGCTGTCGCAGTGACCGACACCAAGCTGGCGGTGATCGACCGGAGCAAGTTCCTCTTCCTCGTCCAAGAGACGCCGATGTTCGCGCTGCAAGTGATGTCGAGTATTGCCGGGCGCCTTCGTGCCGCTGAGACGAGCTTAAGACCACTGCCTAACACCGAGTTAGTAGAACATCTCCTCGGCCCGCTGTTGATCGGGCGTCTCGCCGTCGTGACCGGCTTAGGAACACGGCGCTGCTCAGGGAGGCGGCACCGCACGCTCGGACATACCCGTCGCTACGGCTGACAGTATCGTCCATGGCGGCCACCATCAGCTCGAACGCCTCGTCCAGGGCCGGAGTGGTCTCGCTCATGTCGTCCTCTTCTCCAGATGATACGGCCGCGCCGCCAGCGTGGTCTTCGGTGCCGTGCCGGATGGGTTGATGTGCGCGCGGTCTCTGCCTGCCCGTCAGCTGCGGTCTACTTCCGCCGGCTGCGTCGCGCCGGTCACGATCTATCGGGAGACCGGCGACTGGCACGGCGAGGGCACGGCGAGGGCACGGCGCTGACCGGCCTCGGCCTCGCGCTGCAGGAGGCGGACCGGAGGCAGGAGCCAATCACCGCATACGAGGACGCGACCGCGATCTACCGGGAGACCCGCAATCGGCACGGCGAGGGCCTCGCTCTCGGCAACCTCGGTATCGCGCTGGGAAAGGTTGATTTGAGGAGGCAATCACGGCGTTCCAGGAAGCCCTCGCCAGCTGCCGTGAACTCCCAACCGGCACGGCGAGGCCGGGACGCTGAACAACCTCGGCCTCGCGCTACAGGATGCGGGCCGAATGGAGGACACAATCACCGCGCACCAGGACGCGGCCGCGATCTACGTGAGACCAGCGACTGCCACTGTGACAGACGGCCACCAGCGGCGAAAAGCGCAAAGCGTGACAGCGGAGGTTAATTAACAAGCTAAGGCTGGGCGGGCGGTGTGAGGTGGAGTTGCCGGGGCTGCTCGCCGCGCAGGATCGAGATACGGAGCGGCGAACCGGGAGCGGCACGCGACAGGACCTCTGCGAGTGCGATGCGGCTGCGCATCTCCCGGTCGTTGATCGCGGTGATCAGGTCGCCCTGCTGCAGGCCGGCGTCCGCCGCCGGGGTGCCGGGGAGCGGGGGCGCGGCGACCAGCAGGCCGGGCGGGTCAGATAGTCCGACCGCCGCGCGCCGGCTCCGCGCGACGTGTGCCGGGTGGAGCTCAGCCCCCAGATAGGTGGCGACGTTCACGCTGCCGTCCTCGAACGAGGCGAGCAGCCGTCGCAGCAGCCCGGCTAGCTGCTCCCGTTCGGCTGGGGTGAGGGCCGACAGTAGCCGGTCCTCGTTGGCCAGGTGGACGGGTGCGATCTCATCGAACAGGCGCAGCCCCTTGTCGGTGAGCCTGACCAGCTGGATGCGGCGGTCCTCGGTGTCGGGCTCGCGGGCGACGATGCCCCGGGTTACCAGGCGGTCGACCCGGACGCTGATGGTGCCGGAGGTAAGAGCGAGCCGGCCCATGAGCTGGGCCTGGGCCAGGCGGTAGGGGGCCCCGGCCCGGCGCAGCGAGACGATGACGAGGAAGTCGGCCGGGGTCAGGTCGTAGCGGTCGAAGACGGGCTGGAGCCCGGCGTCGAGGTGGCTGCGCACGCGTGCCAGGCGGGTCACGATCCCGACTGGCGAGAAGTCCAGGTCAGGTCTTTCCCGCGCCCAGTCCCGCAGCACCTTGTCCACGGAGTCCCCGGATGTGCTCACATGGGTATGGTAGCCAGAATCCCCTCGGTAGAAATGCTTGGATTCAAGTATTGCTATAGCATCCTTCTTGACGGGGAGCCCGCGCGTAGCGAAGGAGGGATCGATGGCCGAGACGAAAGCGGCAGTCACCGCGTGCAGGACCACTCCGCCGGCAGCAGGCCGAAGCGGGTGGTCATCATCGTGGCGAACCTGGCGGCGAACCAGCACCTCTGGCCGGTGCGCTTGCCTCACAGGCGAGCTGGCGGATCCGTCCTGCGAGCTCACCGGCCCTGGCGCGGGTGAGGATCGCCAGCCCGGACGGCGACAGGGCGTTCGCGATCCGCGACGGCCGGCTAGCCGCGCCGAGCATCCTCGAGATGCCCGGGTCTTGCCTGGACACCGCCACGATCCGCATCACCAGCCCGGAAGGACCTGTCACATGTCCGATATGCCAGCCATCACCCCCGCCCACGGCACCCTGACCAAGAAGGTGGCGCGGTGAGGGTCGCGGTCATCGGTACCGGCAACATCGGCGGGACGATCGGCCGCGCGTTCGCCCGCGCCGGGAACGACGTGGTGTTCGGTTCCCGCTCGCCGGGTAACGACAGGGTCGCGCAGGACACCGGCGCGCGGGTGGCCGACGTAGCGACGGCGCTCAACGGCGCCGAGGTGGTGGCGCTGGCCCTGCCGGGTCCGGCGGTCGACGGCCTGCTCGACCAGTATGCCGGCGCTCTGGCCGGACTGCTGGTGCTGGACTGCGCTAACCGGGTTGGCGGGCCTGGCCCGGCGAACAGCCACCAGGCGATCACGTCGAAGGTGCAGCAGGTCCGGTACGCGCGGGTATTCAACTGCCTGGGTGTGGAGAACCTCGCGGACCCGCGGTTCGGTGACGACACAGCCGACATGTTCTTCTCCGCACCGCAGGGCGACCGGGCGACGGTCGAGCAGCTCATCAACGCGGTCGGGCTGCGGCCCGTCTATCTCGGCGACGGCCAGCACGAAGTGATGGACGGGGTCCTGCGGCTGTGGTTCGCGCTCGTCATGGGGCAAAAGCACAGCCGCCACCTTGCGTTCAAGATGCTGGAACGGTGAGCTGACCACGTGCCGTGCCGCGGGGACGCGCAGGGGCAGCCAGCCGGCCCGGCCTGCGCACGCCTCGGTTCGCTGCGCGACGTCCAGCCCTCCGCCGGCCGTGGCTGGGAGGACGGCCAGGTGCTACCTGGTCGGCCGCTCATCGTGATGGCGGATACGTGAGGGGGCGTGACGTGACGGAATGAAGGAGGTCGCGCTGGTCGCCGGTACCGGGCCGGGCGCGGTCGCGAGTGCGCAGACAGCTTCGCCACGCCGGTTCCGATCGTGCGCACTGATGACGGCCTCGTCCGCGGCATGACCGCCGATACCGTGGATGAGTTTCTCGGCATTCCCTACGCCGCTCCCCCTACCGGCAACCTGCGGTGGCGGCCCCCGGCCCCGCCGGCCGCGTGGCAGGGCGTCCGCGACGCCACGCAGTTCGGGCCGAGCTGCCCGCAGCCGACGGCGAACAATCCGTACCTCCCGCCCGGGCCGATCAGTGAGGACTGCCTGTACCTGAACGTGTACACGCCGACGCTGAGCGACCGCAGTGGCGGTGGCCGGCCCGTGCTCGTATGGATCCACGGCGGAGGTCTCGTCCAGGACGGCGCCCGCAACTACGACGGCACCAAGCTCGCGGCGGACGGCACGGTGGTCGTCACGATCAACTACCGGCTCGGCGCGCTCGGCTTCCTCGCCCACCCCGCGCTCGCCTCCCGGCCGGGCGGCCCGGCCGGCAACTACGGACTGATGGACCAGCAGGCGGCGCTACGTTGGGTCCAGCGCAACATCGCGCAGTTCGGCGGCGACCCGGACAACGTGACCATCGCGGGCCAGTCGGCCGGCGGCCTGTCGGTGCTGGCCCAGATGGTCTCGCCCGGCGCGCGCGGGCTCTTCCAGCGGGCGATCGTGCAGAGCGGCACGTTCGCCCTGAACCAGCAGCCGCTTGGCACGGCCGAAGCGGCCGGCGAGACGTTCGCCACGGCCGTCGGCTGCCCGGACCAGACCGCGGCGTGCCTGCGCAGCGTGCCGGTCAGCGACCTGGTCAGCAACTTCGGTGTCGAGATTCCCGGCGTCGTCGACGGCTTGGTGCTCACCCAGCCGATCGGAACGGCCCTGGCCCGCGGGCAGTTCGCCCGGGTGCCAGTCATCAACGGCATCACCCACGATGAGGAACTGCTCTTCGTCGCGGGCCTCGGCCTGACCGTGAGTCAAGGGACGGACATACCGCTGGCTGCGCCACTGAGCAGCAGCGCGAACTACCAGACCGACATCGCCCAGGCCCTGGGCGTGTCGCCCGCGCGCGCTACGGTGATCGCGGCCGAGTACCCGCTCAGCGCCTACCCGAACCCGGTGGTGGCCTTCAGCCTGCTCGTCTCGGACGCGAGCTTCGCGTGCCCGGCCCTGCAGGTCGACCGCTGGACCGCCGCGCGCGGCGTTCCGACGTACGCCTACCAGTTCAACGACGACAACGCGCCGGTGAACATCGTGGGCAAGAGCCTGGGCTTGGCGACGCACGGGACAGAACTCCCGTATCTGTTCGACCAGCCGAACGCGCCGTTCCCGGCCATGCTCAACGCCGACCAGCAGGCGCTCGCCGCCAGCATGCGGACGGACTGGGCCAGCTTCGCCGGCACCGGCGACCCGTCGTCGCGCGCGCTGCCCTGGCCGTCGTTCGACGGAACCAGGGTGCTGTCGCTCGTGCCGTTGCAGTCGCAGGTCACGACCGAGACGCTCGGGGCGATCAACGCCCGCTACCCCGACGTGCCGCTGGCGGCCGCGCTGCGCACCTTCACCTACACCGGCGAACGCGGCGAGCAAGCGACCGACACGTTCGTCGACGCCGCGCTGTTCCACGACGCGGTGTGCGCCGAGGCGCCCGCGGAGGTGGCCGACACGCTGGCGCGCACCCAGCGGCCGGCGTCGCTCGCCGCGTTCGCGACGGCCGTGACCGGCACGCCGGCCTGGCAGCGGCTGCCGTCCTGGGCGGTCGTGGCCACCGCCGATCACGCCATCCACCCGCACGCCGAGCGCGACATGGCCAAGCGGGCGGGCAGCGAGATCACCGAGATCGACGCCTCGCACGCCGTCCCGGCCACCCATCCGGCCGACGTGGCCGCGGTCATCGTCCGCGCGGTCCAGGCCGTCGGATGAGCGCACCGGCCGCCGAGCCGTTCGGCCCGGTGCATCAGATCGCCGCCGGCGTGCTCGAGGTCGGCTACGTCGACATCGGGCCGCCTGGCGGCCGGGCGGTGCTGCTGCTGCACGGATGGCCCTACGACATCTACAGCTACGCCGATGCCGCGCCGGCGCTGGCCGCAGCCGGGTACCGCGTGATCGTCCCCTACCTGCGCGGGTACGGCACCACGCGGTTCCGGTCCGACGACACGGTGCGTAACGGGCAGCAGGCCGTGCTGGCCGTCGACGCGATCGCGCTGCTGGACGCCCTCGGCGTCGACGAGGCGATCGTGGCCGGCTTCGACTGGGGAGCGCGGACGGCCAACGTCATGGCCGCGCTCTGGCCGGAGCGCTGCCGGGCCATGGTGTCGGTGAGCGGCTACCTGATCGGCAGCCAGCGGGCGGGCCAGGCGCCGTTGCCGCCGGACGCCGAGTGGGACTGGTGGTACCAGTACTACTTCGCCACCGAGCGCGGGCGGGCCGGCTACGCGGCCTACCGCCGCGACTTCGCCCGGCTCATCTGGCGGTCCGCGTCGCCGGCCTGGCGTTTCGACGACGCGGCATTCGAGCGCAGCGCGGCCGCGTTCGACAATCCCGACCACGTCGCCGTGGTCATCCACAACTACCGGTGGCGGATCGGGCTCGCGGCCGGCGAACCGGAACTCGACGACCTCGAGCAGCGGCTCGCGGCCTTCCCGGCGATCACCGTGCCGACGATCACGCTCGAAGGCGACGCGAACGGTGCGCCGCACCCCGAACCTGCGACCTACGCCATGCGGTTCACGGGCAAGTACCTGCACCGGACGCTGACCGGCGGCATCGGCCACAACCTACCGGAAGAGGCGCCGCTCGACTTCGCCGCCGCGATCGAAGAAGCCGACCGCTTCGCCTGAAACGCGACGAGACTGCCAGCCGCGCGTAGCCACAAGCACGAGTCGAAGAGGAGCCAGCGCATGACCCTGGTGTACAGGACGCTGAGGGTCGCCCCGAGCGACGAGGGCGTGCTCGGCGTGGTGATTGACGCGCCGCCGATGAACCTGATCGGACCAGAACTGGTGCGCGACCTGGTGATGCTGATCGGCGCGCTGGGATCCGGCCAGGAGACCAGAGTCATGGTGCTGGAGAGCGCCGACCCGGACTACTTCATCCCGCACGTCGACCTCACCAAGGTCGACCAGTACACCGCCGAAGCGGCCAAGGCGGGCGGACCGGATGATGCGTCGCTCGGCATGCTGTGGCACAAGCTCAGCGAACTGCCGGTCGTCACGATCGCGAAGATCCGCGGCCGGGCCCGCGGGGCGGGCAGCGAACTGGCCCTGGCGTGCGACATGCGGTTCGCCGCGCGGGAGAACGCCATCCTGGGACAGATCGAGGTCGGCACCGGCACGACCCCGGGCGCGGGCGGCGTGCAGCACCTGGCCCGGCTGCTGGGCCGGGGCCGAGCCATGGAGGCGATCCTCGGCGCGGACGACTTCGACGCCGATCAAGCCGAACGGTACGGCTGGATCAACCGGGCCTTGCCAGACGCCGACCTGGACGCGTTCGTGGCCCGGCTCGCGCGGCGCATCGCCTCGTTCCCCGCCGACGCGGTGCGAACGGCCAAGCAGGTGCTCAACGAGCTGACCCTGCCCGGCGCGGACGCGATCCGCGCCGACGCCCGGCGGTTCCACCAGCTGGTCGCCTCGGACACGGCCAAAGCTCGCACGGCCACCCTGTTCGCGCAGGGCCTGCAGACCCGCGGCCCGCTCGAACTCGACCTCGGCGACCGCATCGTAGCCCTTTAACAGAGAAGCAGATCTAATTGGAGGCGTGGATCAGCCCGGAGAGCTCATGCCGAGCGGACGAGGTCTACGTAGCGCTCCATTCAGGATCTCAGCATCGTGCCCCGACGACTGGTCTGGTGCAGACGGAGGTGTACAGCCATGACCGAAGACACGAAAGAGACAAGCAGTGACAAGACCGCCATCCGCTCGTTTCGGGTCGGTTTCCCGGAGGCCGAGCTCACTGAGCTGCGCCGCCGCATCAATGCGACGCGCTGGCCAACCAGGGAACTCGTCACCGATCGGTCGCAGGGTGTGCAATTGGCGGCGATACAGAACCTTGCGCGCTACTGGACAACCGAGTACGACTGGCGCCGGTGCGAGGCGCGATTGAACGCGCTGCCGCAGTTCAAGACCGAGATCGACGGGCTGGACATCCACTTCATCCACGTCGAGTCGGCACACAAGAACGCGTTGCCGTTGATCATGACGCACGGCTGGCCGGGCTCGGTCGTCGAGCTGCTCGAGACCATCGGCCCGCTCACCGACCCGACCGCGCACGGCGGCCGCGCTGAGGACGCGTTCCACCTCGTGCTGCCGTCGATCCCCGGCTACGGGTTCTCCGGCGAGCCGGCCGAGGTCGGCTGGGGCCCCATCCGTATCGGACAGGCGTGGGCGGAGCTGATGCGGCGCCTGGGTTATACCCGGTACGTCGCGCAGGGGGGCGACGTGGGCTCCCAGGTCACGGACGCGATGGGCCGCCTGGCACCCGACGGGCTGATCGGCATCCACACCAACCTGCTCACGCCGGCGCTGGGCGATGCCGAGGCCCTGAGCCAGTCGCCGCCCTCGGCAGAAGAACGCGCCGCCCTCGACGCGCTCGCCGAATTCCATGCGACCGGCGCTGGGTACTTCGTGGAGCAGGCGACGCGCCCGCAGACGATTGGCTACGCCCTCCTGGATTCACCCGTCGCGCTGGCAGCGTGGATGATCGATCACGATACGGACAGCTACCAGAAGATCGCCCGCGGTTTTGTCGACGGGCAACCTTCGGGCAATCTCACCCGGGAACACATCGTCGACAACATCACCCTGTACTGGCTGACAAGCACCGCGGCGTCGGCTGCGCGCTCGTACTGGGAAGAAGGACAAGAAAATGCTCGTGCGGCCGGCCAGGCTCCCACGCCGGTCTCGATTCCGGTCGGCTTCACGACGTTCCCCGGGGAGATCTGGCGGACCCCGCGCAGCTGGGTCGAGAAGGCGTACCCCAACGTCATCTACTTCAACGAGGTAGACAAGGGCGGTCACTTCGCCGCTTGGGAGGAACCGGAGCTCTTCTCGGAAGAGTTGCGCGCCGCCTTCCGGCCGCTGCGCTAGCCGACACCAGTGAACTAGGCGTCACCTACACAATCGGTGACTGGCCGTTCGACGGGTCGATGCGGCATTGGCTCGACCGAACATAACTGTCGATCCGCGCCTCGACCTCCATACCCGAATCTGAGCCTCGATCAACGCCGGATTCGGCGGTCTGGAGTATTTCTCGGGTCGTCTGTCGTGCTCAGGCGCTTGTTCATTGGTGGCATAGCGTGACGAGGTCAGGCGGCTTACGTTGGGTTTCCGTTTAACCGCTGGGACCGGAAGTGGCCCAGTCGTCCCGGTTCCAGCCTGGCCGGGAGGTGCCCGATGACCACGGCCGCCCCATCCACCGCGCTCGCCACGATCCAGCCCGCCTTCACTGACGCCGAACGGCTCGCCCTCGCCGGATTCCTGGCCGGGTACCGCGGCCTGACCCGCGATGCGTACGCCCTCGACCTGCGCCAGTTCACCACCTGGTGCAGGGCCCGGTCCCTGAACCTGTTCGCCGTCCGTCGCGCCGACATCGAAAGCTTCGCCAGGGAGCTGGAAGCCCGGGGCCGGGCCCGCGCCACCGTCACCCGGCGGCTATGCACCATCGCCGGCTTCTATAAGTACGCAGTCGAGGAGGAACTCCTTGAGCATTCCCCGGCTGTACACCTCCGCAGGCCCCGGTTGGACTACGAGTCCCACGCCGTCGCGCTGGACCGCAACGAGCTCGGCGCGCTGCTGGTGTCCGCCGGGCTCGGCTCGCCGATCGAGCATGCGCTGATCTCACTGCTCGCCTTGAACGGGCTGCGGGTGTCCGAGGCCACCGGCGCCGACATCGAGCACCTGGGCCTGGAACGCGGCCACCGGACCCTGACGATCACCCGCAAGGGCGGCAAAGTGGTGACAATCCCGCTGGCGCCGCGGACCGCCCGGGCGATCGACTTGGCCGTCGGCGAGCGCACCGGCGGGCCGGTGTTCCTGGCCGCCGATGGGCAGCGGCTGGACCGCCACGGCGCTGGGCGGATCGTCCGCAAGGTCGCCCGCCGCGCCGGGATCGCCAAAACCGTCACGCCCCATACGCTCAGGCATGCGTTTATTACCGCCGCGCTCGATGCCGGGGTCCCGCTGCGCGACGTGCAAGAGGCCGCCTCGCACGCCGACCCGCGTACAACGATGCGCTATGACCGGGCCCGCGGCAGCCTAGACCGGCACGCAACGTACATCGTCGCCGCCTACGTCGCCGGAGCCGCCCGGTAACAGACGCCGACTAGAAGAGCTCCGCCCAGCGGCGACAGCTGCTGGGCGGAGTTGTTATCGACGACTACCGGCCCAGTCGCCGTACGATGGTGACGCACCGCGACCCCACGGTATTGCGGTATACGCGTACCCGCCGATCGGAGCGGTACTGCCGATTGCCGGTGTTCGGCATTGGCGGGCTCATATCTGCCGGATCTGTGCGGTGGCGGCGCGCCGCCGGTGCCGGCCCGAGGGTCGGGTCAGGTTGCGCGCTTGAGCTTGCGCCAGCTGGCGGCCCGGTTGTCGGCGATGATCTGCCCGAACACGGCGGTGAGCGCGGGCGCGTTGATGGTCTGGCCGTCGCGGATCGCCACCGTACGGGCGGTCTTGTTGTCATGCCCGCCTGTGATGATGCCCTCGGGGTGGGGGATGATGGCGCCGTCGTAGGGGAAGACGTTGACATGGCCCTTGGCTGACTGCAAGGCGCAGATGTTGCCGTCCAGCACGAAGTAGGGGCGGGTGATGCGCTTTATGGTTCGGTGACCCCGGGGTCGGCGGCGTGCACCAGGTCGCGGACCTGGCGGTAGATGGCCCGCTGCCAGGCTGAGAGGGCATCGATGTAGGCGTCCACACGCGGATCGGTCGGGTAAGTCATGGTGCCTTCACGCTTTCCTGACCGGTGCGAGGCTGTCCAGGGCGGGCTGCCTGCGCCGGGGCTGCTGGGCGGTAGTAGTTGACGAACGTGTCGACGCCGCTGGTCAGCAGCTCCTCGGTCGCCTGCGGGTCCAGGCTGATCCCGAACATGGAGCGGACGATGTGCGGGTAGACGGTCAGCGCGTAGAACTGGATGACCGCCAGCTCCTGGTTGGGCACGTCCAGTTCCCCGCGCTTTGCGAGGTCTCGCAGCGCGGTGGCGATGGCCGGAGCGAACCGCTGCGGGTTTACTGCAGCCATCTGCAGGCCAGCTCGGGGAACCGGCGGGCCACGCCTTCCCCCGAGGTCATTGTTCAGCGTCGGGAAATCCTGAGGCCCGTCGTGGCGGTGTTCGTTGACAGAGAATGTCGCTGTCCCAGCTACGCTACGGTCTCCCTAGGCCTGCCCTTGCCGTCCTGCTCCGGACCCTCGGGGTATCCAAGGTGCGGGACTCGGTTTTACGATGACCGGGAGTCGCCGAAAGGGGGGACCGCGTGATGCTGCAGGGCGCAACCAGCAGTGGGGGAGGCTGGACTGGGCGGCAACAGATACACGCAGCGAGCCGGGTACCGGCAATGCCGCATTGCGGGACTATGCGGCCATTCCTGCACCTTGCTACCCGGCCGTCCGGGCAGAGGGTGTCGAGGCGGAGATTGAGTTGCCGTTCGCAGCGCCCTACCAGGCGGGCGGGGAACGCTGGATCGGCGGGAGCGCCTGCCCGATCTCTGGTGCGATGTACTGAGAGTGGCGGTCGGCGCGACGGCAGGGCAGCGCCAGATCATCTTGGTGGCATGGCTGGCTGTCCCGGACTTGCCGTCGGAGATGGCCGCCGACCCGACGCCCTTGTGCGCGTCGTCGGCCTATGTCGAGATCACGTTGTTGTTCGGCTCCCTGAAGGCGGATTAGGCACATGGCTATCGGTGTCCGAGCCCTGGTGGGTACGCGTTGGGGGCTTTTCATGCTGTGGGGGGATGACGACCGCCGAGGCTGGCGGGTCGATGGCCCGCTGCTAGACGGTTGGGGTGTGTACCACGCGACGGTTGATGCACGCGACGGCATGGTCTACGCGGCGGCGAACCATATCGTCTATGGCCCGACGGTGCAACGCTCGGCCGACGGCGGCAAGACGTGGAAGCGGTCGAAGAAGATCCGCCTGCCCGAGTGGTCGGGGCTGACGGTGAACGCAACGTGGCACATCGAGCCTGGCCTGCCGCAGCAGCCTGGGACGCTGTACCTCGGGGCGGATCCCGGCCTGCTCTTCCGCTCTGATGATGCTGGCGAAACCTGGGAGCCGAACCGTGGCATTCTCGAGGACCCTACGCGTGATCGCTGGGTTCCTGGCCGTGGCGGCGTGCTTTGCGATTCGATCCAGCTTGATCCGGGCGAGCCGCTACGCATGTACATCTGTATCACCTCGGTCGGCACGCTCCGGACTGATGATGGCGGACAAACCTGGTTGCTGGTCAACAAGAACGTCGCGACCGAGTACCTTCCCGTCCTATATCCGGAAACCGGGCAGTGCGTGCACAAGCTGCTGCTGCACCCAGCGCGGCCGGAACGCCTATGGCAGCAAAACCACTGCGGTGTCTATCGCTCCGACAATTGCGGCAATTCTTGGGAGCGGCTGGATGAGAACGGGCTCCCGAGCGGCTTCGGCTTCCCGATCATGATCGACCCGAAGGACCCGGATAAGGCGTTCGTGATCCCGGAGAAGAGCCATGAGTATCACTACGGGACGAACCGGCGGCTGGCCGTCTACGGCACGCGGGACGCGGGGCAGACGTGGGGGGAGATGTCGGACGGCTTGCCGCAGCAGTCCTGGGCGACTGTGCTTCGTGAGGCCTCGGCCTCTGACGCGGACTCGCTGTATTTCGGCACCCAGAACGGCTCATTCTTCGCCCTAGCCGAAGGCGAGACATGGGTCGAGGCGGCGCGGAATCTTCCGCCCATTATGTCGGTGGAGGTGACGCAGTGGTCCGGGTAGTGGTCCCGAGCATCGTTGCTGCCCAGGCGGACGGCAGGCAGCGCTTCGACGTAGAAGCGGAGACGGTGGGGGAGGCGCTGCAGGCGCTGCCCGTTGCCGACCTTCTCCTTGACGAGCGGGGCGAGTGGAGCAGGAATCTGTGGGTGTACGTCGACGAGACGGACGCGCGCGAGATGGGTGGTCCTGCGTGTCCGCTCGCCGGTGCCCGCGAAATACGCATCGTCGCCGCGCTTTCCGGCGGTTAGCACCCGGTCCGGGTTCAGGGATGACTTCTCCCCGTGTCGAACGGCAAGGGCGGCTGGCGGGCCGCGGTGCCGAGGGGGCACGGCTGGACCGGCTACTAGCGGAGGCGCGGGCGGGGCGGAGCGCGGTGCTGGTGCTGCGCGGCGAACCGGGAATAGGAAAGACAGCGTTGGTGGGGTATGCGGCCGAGAGTGCTGCGGGCTTCCAGGTTGTCCGGGCGGCCGGGGTCGAGTCGGAGATGGAGCTTCCCTTCGCCGGCCTGCATCAGTTGTGCCGCCCGATGCTGGGCGGCCTGGGGCAGCTGCCGCCGCCGCAACGCGACGCGCTCGGGACCGCGTTCGGGTTGAGCTCGGGGACGCAGCCCGACCGGTTTCTGGTCGGCTTGGCGGTGCTCAGCCTGCTCTCTGACACCGCCGAGGAGCGGCCCCTGCTGTGCCTGATTGACGATGCCCAGTGGCTTGACCGGTCCTCGGCGCAGGTGCTCGCGTTCGTCGCGCGACGCCTGCAGGCGGAGTCGGTTGTCCTGCTGTTTGCCGAGCGTAAGCCGGGCGAGCTTGACGAGCTGGCCGGGCTGCCGGACTTGCAGCTGCAGGGACTGTCGGACGACTGCGCGCGCGGGTTGCTCGCGTCGGCCATCACCGCGCCGCTAGACGAGCGAGTGCGGGATCGGATACTGGCAGAGGCGCGCGGGAACCCGCTGGCGCTGCTTGAGCTGCCCCGTGAATTGTCCCCGGCGAGACTGGCTGGCGGCTTCGGCCTGCCGGGCGAGCAACCGCTGCCGGCCCGGATCGAAGCGAGCTTCCGGCGACGCGTCCAGCGGCTGCCTGCCGCCACCCAACGGCTGCTGCTGGTGGCGGCGGCCGAGCCGACCGGTGAGCCAATTCTGCTTTGGAGAGCTGCCGCGGTACTGGGCATCCCAGCTGAGGCGGTGGCTCCCGCGGAAGCGGATGGCCTGCTTGAGCTCGGTGAGCAGGTCATGTTCCGCCACTCGCTGCTGCGTTCAACGATCTACCGTGCGGCGGCGGCCGAAGAGCGCCGAAATGCGCATGGGGCGCTGGCCGCGGCCACTGATGCCGAGGTCGATCCGGACCGTCGGGCCTGGCACCGCGCCCACGCGACGCTCGCGCCCGACGAGGACGTCGCCTGGGAGCTGGAGCGCTCGGCCGAGCGGGCGCAGGCGCGAGGCGGGCTGGCCGCGGCTGCTGCTTTCCTGAAGCGCGCCGCGGCACTGACACCTGACCCGGGTCGGCGGGCGCGGCGGGCGCTCGAGGCCGCGCGGGCCAAGCAGCTGGCCGGAGCACCCCAGGAGGCTTCGACGCTCCTCGCCACCGCGGCGGCCGGGCCGCTGGGCAAGTTCGACCGAGCGGTGCTCCAGCGCCTGCGCGGACAGATCGCCCTGGACTTGAGGCGCGGCGGGGCCGCGGTGCCGCTGCTCCTTGATGCGGCCGGGCAGCTGGAACTGCTTGATCCGGGCTTGGCGCGGAAGACATATCTTGAGGCGTTGCGCGCGGCGAGCGTCGCAGGCTGCCTTGGCGGCGGTGTGCTGGAGGCCGCTGAGGCCGCTCGCCGGGCCCCGTCCCGGCAAGGGGTGCCGCGCGCCGCCGACCTGCTGCTTGATGGCCTCGCCTCTCGTTTCGTGGATGGTTACGCGGCCAGCGCGCCGGCGCTCAAGCATGCACTCAGCGCGGTCCGCAGCCAGGGCCGCAGTGGCGGGCGAGACGTGCGCTGGCCGTGGATTGCTCGTCGCGTTGCGCCTGACCTGTTCGATGATGATGCATGGGATGAGCTGGCCCACCGCAACGTGCAGATCGCACGGGATGCCGGTGCGCTGGCTGTGCTCCCGCTCGCACTCAACTTTCTCGCGGATAGGCGCGTCTTCTGCGGCAATCTGGACGCTGCGGCGGCGCTGCTCGACGAGGCCGACGCTATCGCGGAGGCGACCGGCACCCCGCCCATACTGTTCGCAAGACCGATGCTCGCTGCGTGCCGTGGCGACGAGGCAAGAGCATCGGCGCTGATCGAGGCCAGCGATTCAACAGCGATCGCCCGGGGTGAGGGGGTGACGCTCACCTTCGGCGAGCTCGCGTGCGCGGTGCTCCATAACGGCCTTGGTCACTATGAGACGGCGCTGGGCCCGGCCGAGAGCGCGAGCGCGCGGGACGAGCTGATGGCCTCGGTCTGGTCGCTGCCTGAGCTGGTCGAGGCGGCCACACGCTGCGGCAGGACCGAGCTCGCGGCCGAAGCGATGGAGCGGCTCTCCGAGCGAACGCAGGCCGCTGGGACCCAGTTGGCGCTCGGCGTCGAGGCACGGTCACGAGCGTTGCTTAGTGATGGCGAGCACGCCGAGCGCCTCTACCGCGAGGCGATTCAGCGGCTCGGTCGCACTCGCCTGCGCTCCGCCCTTGTCCGCGGCCATCTCCTGTACGGCGAGTGGCTGCGGCGCGAGAAACGCCGCGCAGACGCGCGCGTGCAACTGCGTGTTGCCTATCAGGGCTTCATCGCAATGGGTATGGAGGCGTTCGCTGAGCGCAGCCGTCGCGAGTTGCTGGCCACGGGTGAGACTGTACGCAGGCGCACGACCCAACCGGTCAAGGAGTTCACCGCGCAGGAGGTACAGATCGCGCGGCTCGCAGGTGACGGGTTGACGAATCCGGAAATCGGTGCCCATCTGTTCCTCAGCGCCCGCACAGTCGAATGGCACCTGCGCAAGATCTTCACCAAGCTCGACATCAGCTCCCGCAGACAGCTTCGCGTCGCACTGCGCGACGCCGGCACCGGCGGCCATCCCGACCTAGGCAGATCGGTGCCCGCACGCCCTACCTGACCACCGTATTAGTACTAATCTAGCGGCACCTAAAGCATTCGACCCCGGGCTACTGCGGGTACGTCATGGGCGTGGATAACGTGGCCGAGCTCCCTGATCTAGCCGAAGGTGAACGCGTAGGCTTGGACCTCGGGATCGAGGAAGGTGATCTCGAAGGTGCGGTCGGTAATGGGACCGGGTTGCCTTAGAAGCTGGTACAGCCGCTGCTCGGCAACTGTTCCGTTACCTTGGTCGTCCACATCGACCCCATGTGCCGCGCCCGGTGGCTGTCGGTCGAGAAGCATGCGGAATCGTATGGATGTGTCCCGTACTGCCGGGCCCATGACCAAGTGGAGGTCGCGGGCGTGGAAGCGGTAGCTAATCTGCCCGTTGGCCTCGTTCAGCGTGACAGCCCGTTCGCCTACCGTCCAGTCCCCGGACAGGGCCCAGTGATTGAGTTTCAGCTGCGCCGGGGCCGTGTAGACCTGACGATTGCCCAGCGCCGCGCCACCGGGGGACGAGAAGTTCTCGGCGCGTTCGTAGCCGGTGTAGTTCTCCGGTGACCTGAGGGTGGCCCAGTCGGCGGGAGCTTCAACTCCACGGGCATCGACTGACACCAGCTCATGACCTGCGCCGACGGACCCCGCCTCGGCCAGTAGTTGCTGGATGATCATCTCCGACTGCTGGTATTCGCCTTCACCGAAGTGGTGATGCCGGATCAGTCCTCCGGCATCCGCGAAATAGATGGCCGGCCAGTAGTAATTGTCGAAAGCACTCCATACCGCATAGACATTGTCGATCGCGACCGGGTAATCGATCCTCATCTCCTGCACGGCCCGGCTGACGTTGTCGACGTTATGCTCGAACGCGAACTCGGGTGTGTGCACGCCGACGATCACCAGCCCCTGGCTGGAGTACTTCCCGGCCCAGGCGCGGAGATAGGGAAGCTGGCGTAGCCAGTTGATGCAGGTATAGGTCCAGAAGTCGACCAGGACCACCTTTCCGCGCAGCCCCGCAGGCGTGAGCGGCGGCGAATTGAGCCATCGCGTCGCGCCGCCGAAAGAACGCAGCTCGCCCTCGATGGGTAGCGGGGCCGAGGCCGTATGCAGCCCCGCGGGCACCGGCCAGTGTGGTTTCAAGACAATGCCTTCCTTGTGACTCGATGTCGTGACCAGCGGGCCGCGCCGAGGTCGGCCATGTGCTGGTAGATGGCCGCGCGTCGGATCGGCCGTGCTTGGCTGGGGAACCGGCCTGAGGACGGTGAGTATAAGAGGCGAGTGTTCAGTCTTCGGGCCGTTGGCTTTACGGGCGCCTTGTGCAGCATGAGCGGGACTCCTCTTGGCTGCGGCTGTTGATCTTGACGCATGGACGAACAGTCCTCGGGGCTGGCCTTGTCCCTGGGTGTGCGGCTAGATCGGGGCCGATTGCGGGCCGGGGGTGTGTGCCGTGGCCTGTTCGTCGCGGTAGGGGGCCAGGAACGCGGTCAGCGCGGTCAGTGTTTCCTCGGGAGTCTCCTCGGAGGGGTAGTGGGCGCAGTCGGGGATGACCAGGGTCTGCACGTCGTCGGCGGCGAGCTTCATCGTGTCCGCGACCTGGTCGGCCAGGCTGTGGCCGCCGCCGATGCCCAGCACGGGCATCGGCAGCCGCCGGGTCTTGCGCTGCTGGTTCTGCGCGATGGTGGCATCCAGAGCCCGGTAGATCGCGAAGCTGGCGTGCAGCACAGAGGCGTCGCCGGCGAGAGTGTCGATGTAATGCCGGACCGCGTAGCCGGGCAGGGGCCGGGCGGCCTTGGTGGCGAACTGCCAGCCGAAGTAGATCTCTTCCCGGCCGGTGACGAGCTGGTCGTTGACTTCGGCGAGCCGGTTGAACGCGAAGTGCCATAGCGCGTTATTCAGGTGCGCGTTGGCGAACAGCGGCGGGGACGGTGACACGCCCGGAAGGGGGGTCTCGGCGACCGCCAGCCGACCGACCCGGCCGGGGTGGTCGGCGGCCAGGGCGTAGCCGATCCACATCCCGGTGTCATGACCGGCCACGGCGAACCGCCGGTGTCCGAGCGCGTCCATCAGCGCGGCCAGGTCGGCAGCCAAGGTGCCGGTGTCGTAGCCGTCCTCGGGCTTGCCGGACAGCCCGCACCCGCGCTGGTCGGGCACCACGACGGAAAAGCTGCGGGCCAGCGCGGGCATGACCAGCCGCCAGGCGTACCAGGTCTGGGGCCAGCCGTGCACCAGAAGCAGCGGCGGCCCGTCGCCGCCGGTGACCACGTGCTGGCGCAGATCGCCAGTGTCGATGTACCGGCTGGTGAACGTGCCGGCGAACCCGTCCGGCAGGTTCGGCGCACCGGAGACCGAACCGGGACCTTCGGGGAAAGACGGTGAGTTCATAAGGATCCCCTTCACGAGTAGTACTGATGTCATCTAGTACTGATGTCATCGCCACAACTAAATCTCCGGGCGATGGGACCGGCGGTTCTAGCCAGCGCTGGTGAGGAATGCCTCGACGTCGGCAGCGAACTCGGCGTGATGCTGGAACAAGAACCCATGCGCCGAGTCGGGGTAGATCTTCGCGCGGGCGTGCGGGATCAGGCCCGCGAGCAGGTACGAATAATGTGGCAGGATCATCGGGTCGCTGTCGCCGTTGGCCACGAACACCGGCATGTCGATAGCACTGAGCCGCTGCAGCAGCGCGTGATCGGGGATCCCCCATGTGCAGACGGCGTCATACTGTGCTTCGCGCGTCGCCCACGTCGTGGCCGTGTCCCGGTCCTCAGTCCTCGCGTTCATGCGCTGCAGCGCTTCCTTACCGGCTTGCCGACTTGCGGCTGACCGGGCGAAGAACACCTCGAGGTAGGCCTCCGGGCTGGTGTGCGGCGTGCCGACCGCGTCGATGACCTCCGGCGCCCAGCCGTGCATGTCGGCCGCACCCTCCGGCGCCGCGGAGGCCAGGACTAGCCTGCGGACAATCGTCGGCCGGGTCAGCGCGATCTGCTGCGCCACGAAGCTGCCAATCGAGAAGCCGAGCAGATCCACCTCGCCGAGCCCCATCGCAGCCAGGAAGGCGAGGGCATCGCGCGCCATCTGCTCGATGGTGTCCGGGGTGGTCCCGGTCGAGCCGCCGACGCCGGCGTTGTCGAACGTCACCACCCTCCGGGCCTGTGCCAGCGCGTCGATCAGCGCCGGGTCCCAGCTGTCGAGGTTCCCGCGGAAATGCTGAAGCAGGACCAACGGCACCGTAGCCTCGCTGCCGCCTGTATCACGGTAGGCGTAGTCGGTGCCATTGGCGGCACTGACCATTTCGTTCCGAAGATCCGAATATCCCATGATTCCTCCGCACCTGGACGTCGTACTGCAGTTGGGTACTGGCGGTCGCGGGTACGTCCTTTTCAGGACTCGGGAGCGAGGAAGTGCTCGGCATAGGGGGTGCCGGCGAGCTTCCCGCCGATCAGCCGGGACAAGAGCAGCAGCGCGCTTCGGGGCCGGTAGTTGCCCACGACGTGCTGCGCCTGCCCGGCGGCGTTGCGGGTGACCACGGTGACGTTACTGATCGGCTCGCCGCGGACCCCGGCGGTGTAGTCCTCGAGCCAGCCGTTGTCGCCGTAAGGGCCGGCGAAGTGGAAGTCCTGGTAGTCATAGAGCGTGCGGATGGCCACCAGTACGGTCCGCACTGCCTCGGGGCCCTGCACGAAGCCGTCCATCATCGAGCCCTCCAGGGTGACGTCGTCGGCCAGGTTGTCCAGCCAGGCCGGGTAGTAGTTGGCGAGGGCGGGATCGCCGCTTCCCGTATGTGTCATGCCGTGCCTCCCTCGGGATCCGGCACCGGGCCAGATGTTATGTGTGGTACCCCCACAGGGTCGCGCATCGGGCCGCCGAGTCGGACCAGTGACATTGCCTGGCCGTTACCCTGGTCTTCGCCGTGGTCTGTGATAGGGCGCGGATGGAGACGGAAGAGGTCATTGGTTCAAGTCCAGTGCGGTCCTACGATTTCCGAAAATCTGTCTGGCGGCACGGGAGCCAACAGGGAGCCAGGCTTCAGGCGGATCCGGTGTCCTTCTGGCGGTTCAAGATCGTGTGCATGGCCGTGCCTCCGCCTGCTGTCACCGAGGCCGTCCCACCCGGGCGTGCGCGAACCCTCCGAGCCTGACGCCACGCAGCCGCTACCTGAGCCGTATCACGGACCAGGGTACGGCCAGGGTATTTGACCGGTCCGGCTCGGCCGCCCGATGCGCGACGGTGAGGCAGTACCACGTGAAAGGGATCCTCATGAACTCACCGTCTTTCCCCGAAGGTCCCGGCTCTGTCTCCGGGGCGCCGAACCTGCCGGACGGGTTCGCCGCCACGTTCACCAGCCGGTACATCGACACCGGCGGGCTGCGCCAGCACGTGGTCACCGGCGGCGACGGCCCGCCGCTGCTGCTGGTGCACGGCTGGCCGCAGACCTGGTACGCCTGGCGGCTGGTGATGCCCGGGCTGGCCCGCGGCTTCTCCGTCGTGGTGCCCGACCAGCGCGGGTGCGGGCTGTCCGGCAAGCCCGAAGATGGCTATGACACCGGCACCTTGGCCGGGGACCTGGCCGCGCTGATGGACGCGCTGGGGCACCAGCGGTTCGCCGTGGCCGGCCACGACACCGGCATGTGGATCGGCTACGCCCTGGCCGCCGACCACCCGGACCGTGTCGACCGCCTGGCGGTCGCCGAGACCCCCCTTCCGGGCGTGTCCCCGTCCCCGCCGCTGTTCGCCCCCGCGCACCTGAACAACGCGCTGTGGCACTTCGCGTTCAACCGGCTCGCCTCGGTCAACGACCAGCTCGTGGCCGGCCGGGAAGAGATCTACTTCGGGTGGCAGTTCGCCACCAAGGCCGCCCGGCCCCTGCCCGAGTACGCGGTCCGGCACTACATCGGCACCCTCGCCGCCAGTCCCGAAGCGCTGCACGCCAGCTTCGCGATCTACCGCGCGCTAGATACCACCATCGCGCAAAACCAGCAGCGCACGACCCGGCGGCTGAGCATGCCCGTGCTGGGCATCGGCGGCGAGCACAGCCTGGGGGAACAGGTCGCGGACACCATGAGGCTGGCCGCCGACGACGTGCAGGCCCTGGTCATCCCCGGCTGCGCCCACTGGGTCCCCGAGGAGGCCCCAGAGCAGACGCTGACCGCGCTGACCGCGTTCTTGGCCCCGTACCGCGACGAGCAGCCCCCGGCAAACCACCCCGGGCCTCGGGCGGCCCCGGTCTAGCCGCACCCGCTGAGGCCAGACCAGCCCCGAAGCACTCACCTCACGCGAGCCCACCCCCGCACGCCCGGGGGGTCACCGGAACGCCCGTTCCCGTCCCGATCAGTGCCCGCTCACCAACTGACCAGCACAACAGCGCCGTGCGCAGGGCATGGCTATGTCTAAGAAAGGAACTGTCATGTCCATCAAGAGCAAAGTTCTCGCCGCCGCGGCAGTACTGACCCTGGCCGGCGGGCTCAGCGCGGCGGGGACGGTGGCGGCGAGCGCCGCCACCCCGCAGTGCGCCAATAACTGCCTTACGCCAAGAAGCGCGGCCTACCCCGGGTTCGTGGAGACCGTGCTTTTCGGGATCCCGCTGCGCGGCGTGCCAACGATCGTCAGCCCGGCCGCCGGCTGGAACCCGGCGGAGGACTTCACCCTCCCCACCGGCACTCCGGTGAACGCGGCCTACTACTACGCACGCGGCATGGTGTCCGCCGCGGTCGCCAGCCAGTACGGGGGCACAGGCTATGCCGCGGTTCAGATCGAGTACGCGCCCTACGGCAAGCCCACCGGCCTGTGCTCGGGTATCGCCACCACCGCCTACCAGGACGAGGCCCTGAGCCTGCAGCCGTGCAGCACCCCGGACACCACCGTGTGGATCTTGGACTTCAAGGATTCGCAAATACCGGGCGACTACTCGATCATCAACGCGTCGACCACCGACTTCACCCACCCGTTCGTGATGACCATCCTGGGGAACCCGGCTCACCAGCTGTTCACGCCGATCATCCTGCAGCACCTCATCGGCAACCCGGGCAACGTGCCCGCCAACCAGCTGTGGGCCACCGCCACCGGCACGCTCTGAGCGATCTAGCGGTGGCGCCCCCCACCCCGGGGACAGCGCCACCGCCCGGAAGGGGCAACTCCGTCTAGAAAAGCCAGCTCTGTATCGGCCATCAATCCAGACCAAACCAAACCTAGGAGATCCTCATGCCTGTCACGATCGAGAACCCGGCGGGCCCGACTGCGATCCGGCCGTTCACGATCCCCGAAATCCCCGAGGCGGAACTCAAGGCACTGCGGGAGCGCATCGCGGCTACCCGCTGGCCCACCAGGGAACTCGTCGCCGACCGGTCGCAGGGCGTGCAGCTGGCGACGATCGCCGAATTTGCGCGCTATTGGGCGACGGATTACGACTGGCGCAAGTGCGAGACGAAGCTGAACGCGCTGCCGCAGTTCACGACGGAGATCGACGGGGTGGACATCCACTTCATCCACGTGAAGTCACCGCACGCCAACGCCATGCCGCTGATCATCACGCACGGATGGCCGGGCTCGGTGATGGAGCTGCTCGAGACGGTTGGCCCGCTCACCGACCCGACCGCCCACGGAGGAACGGCCAGCGACCCCTTCGACCTGGTGCTGCCGTCCCTGCCCGGCTTCGGCTTCTCCGCCGAGCCGGCCGAGACCGGCTGGGACCCCGGCCGCATCGCGCGGGCGTGGGCGGAGCTGATGCGCCGCCTGGGCTACACCCGCTACGTCGCCCAGGGCGGCGACCTGGGCGCCTACGTCTGCGACGAGATGGGCCGCCAGGCACCGGCGGGGCTGATTGGCATCCACCTCAACCTGCTCAAGACGGCGCTGGTCGGCCCCCCGCCAGCGGAACCCTCCGAGGCCGAACGTGCCGCGCTGGCAGCGATCGCCACCATGCAGACCAGCGGCTACGGCTACTTCCTCGAGCAGGCCACCCGGCCGCAGACGATCGGCTACGCCCTGCTGGATTCACCGGTCGCCCTGGCGGCCTGGATGATCGACCACGACACCGACAGCTACTACAAGATCTCCGGTGCCTTCCTCGACGGGCAGCCCTCGGGCCATCTCACCCGGGACAACATCCTCGACAACATCACGCTGTACTGGCTGACCGGCACCGGGGCCTCGGCCGCCCGGGAGTACTGGGAGAACGGGCAAGCCGCAGCCCGCGCGGCCGGACAGGCTCCGCCGCAGGTCTCGGTCCCGGTCGGCTTCACCGTCTTCCCCGGCGAGATCTTCCGGGCCCCGCGCAGCTGGGTCCAGAAGGCCTACCCCACCCTCGCCTACTTCCACGAGGTCGACAGCGGCGGCCACTTCGCCGCCTGGGAAGAGCCCGAACTGTTCGCGACCGAAATACGCACAGCATTCAGGCCATTGCGCTAACGACAGCCCGCCACCAGCCACCGGCATCCGCGGGCGACCTATCACCAGTACCAAAGGAGCACTTCATGTCCTGTCTGACGATCGGTGAAGAGAACTCTGGGCCGATTGCCCGCACTACGAA
>Ga0209656_10000081_pt1 | contig 60460 bp, 56 predicted proteins | sample BogFormECP12_OM2_FD_188239 | JGI IMG/M metagenome (GOLD analysis project Ga0209656, IMG submission 188239) | Bog forest soil microbial communities from Calvert Island, British Columbia, Canada - ECP12_OM2 (SPAdes) (version 2) | ecosystem: Environmental > Aquatic > Freshwater > Wetlands > Bog ...
ACAAACCACGAACAAATCGGAGATTTCTTTCGATACTTCGCGGTTCTGCACAACAAGAGAATCCGCCGGTGGCCGTTGGCGACATATTCATCCGCAAAACTGCTAACTCCGACAGGCTGCTAGGCCAAGTTTGGCTTGGCGCCTTGTACGAGCAGGGCCGAGGCGGGCTCGCGCAGGATGACCGTGAGGCCGCCCGCCTCTACCGACTGGCGGCCGATCGGCGCAACGCCGAAGCCCAAAACTATCTTGGGATATTCTACCAAGTTGGCCGCGGCGGGCTGCCGAAAGATGACCGCGAAGCCGCCCGCCTCTACCGACTGGCGGCGGATCAAGGCTTCGCCGCAGGCCAAAGCAATCTTGGCGTCTTCTACCAGGATGGCCGCGGCGGGCTGCCGAAAGACGACCGCGAGGCCGCCCGCCTTTACCGACTGGCGGCCGATCAAGGCAACGCCCTAGCAGCCTGTCGGAGTTAAGCACAAACCACGAACAAATCGGAGATTTCTTTCGATACTTCGCGGTTCTGCACAACAAGAGAATCCGCCGGTGGCCGTTGGCGACATATTCATCCGCAAAACCGCTAACTCCGACAGGCTGCTAGGCCAAGTTTGGCTTGGCGCCTTCTACGCGGACGGCCGGGGCGGGCTGCCGAAAGACGACCGTGAGGCCGCCCGCCTCTTCAGACTGGCGGCCGATCAAGGCGATGCCGGAGGCCAAGTTTGGCTTGGCGCCTTCTACGCGGACGGCCGGGGCGGGCTGCCGAAAGACGACCGCGAGGCCGCCCGCTTCTACCGACTGGCGGCCGATCGGGGCAACGCCGAAGCCCAAAACTATCTTGGGGTTTTCTACGAGGATGGCCGTGGCGGTCTGCCGAAAGATGACCGCGAAGCCGCCCGCCTCTACCGACTGGCGGCGGATCAAGGCTTCGCCGCAGGCCAAAGCAATCTTGGGGTTTTATACGCGAACGGCCGGGGCGGGCTCGCGAAAGACGACCGTGAGGCCGCCCGCCTCTTCAGACTGGCGGCCGATCAAGGCTACGCCCGAGCGCAAAGCAATCTTGGGGGTTTTTTCGCGGAGGGCCGCGGCGGGCTGCCGCAAGACGACCGTGAGGCCGTCCGACTCTTGAGACTGGCGGCCGATCAAAGCAACGCCGCCGGCCAAGTCTCTCTTGCCGCCTTCTACGCAAACGGCCGGGGCGGGCTGCCGCAAGGCGACCGCGAGGCCGCCCGCCTCCTCAGACTGGCGGCCGATCAAGGCTACGCCGCAGGCCAGGGCGATCTTGGCGCCTTCTACGCGAACGGCCGGGGCGGGCTGCCGAAAGACGACCGTGAGGCCGCCCGCCTCTTCAGACTGGCGGCCGATCAAGGCGACGCCGTAAGCCAGCTTCGGCTTGCCGCCTTCTACGCAAACGGCCGTGGCGGGCTGCCGAAAGATGAGCGCGAGGCCGCCCGCCTCTTTAGACTGGCGGCCGATCAAGGCTTCGCCCAAGGCCAGAGCGATCTTGGGGCTTTCTACGCGGACGGCCGCGGTGGGCTGCCGAAAGACGACCGTGAGGCCGCCCGCCTCTTCAGACTGGCGGCCGATCAAGGCGACGCGCAAGGCCAAGTTTGGCTTGGCGCCTTCTACGAGCAGGGCCGGGGTGGGCTCGCGAAGGATGACCGCGAGGCCGCCCGCTTCTACCGACTGGCGGCCGATCAAGGCAACGCCGGAGCGCAATACCTTCTTGGTCTCTTCTACGAGCAGGGCCGGGGCGGGCTACAGCGAGATGATGGCGAGGCGGTCCGGCTGTACCGGCTCGCCGCTCGTGCCGGCGAGGCACCCGCCCAGCAGAGATTGCGCGCCCGCCACATCAGTTGGTGACAGCCCGTCAGCCTCGCATTCCGCTACCGTGAGGACCACGAGTCGCTGACGCTCGGCGGTAGCCAGGAAGTTCCGTAACCGATCACCGCAAACCTGCCCGACCGGCCGCCATCATCCGAGGCCGAACCTCAAAGGCGACCTTCGTTCACCCGACGCCCGGAACCCCCAGCCGGGCGGCGTGCCACGTCAGGTGATCCTCGATGAACGTGGCGATGAAGAAATACGAGTGGTCGTAGCCGTCCTGCATGCGCAGCGTCAGCGGAACACCGGCCCGGTCGCAGGCGGCCTGCAACAGCTGCGGCTTGAGCTGGACGTCCAGGAAGGCGTCCGCGGTGCCGTGATCGACCAGCAGGTCCGGCAGGCGCGCCCCGTCGTCCATCAGCGCGCAGGAATCGGTGCGGCGCCATGCCGTCCGGTCCGCGCCCAGATAGCCCGACAGCGCCTTCTCGCCCCACGGGCACTGCATCGGCGAGGAGATCGGCGAGAAGGCTGACACGGACGCGAACCGGCCCGGGTTCTTCAGTGCCAGCGTGATCGCCCCGTGCCCGCCCATCGAGTGGCCCATGACGCCCTGCCGCCCCATGTCCACAGGCAGCAGCGAGGCAACGATCCCCGGCAGCTCGCGGATGACGTAGCTTTCCATCCGGTAGTTGCGCGCCCACGGCTGCTCGGTCGCATCGAGGTAGAAGCCGGCCCCGAGGCCGAAATCGTACGCGCCCTGCTTGTCGTCCGGGACGCCCTCGCCGCGCGGCGAGGTGTCGGGGGCGATCAGGATCAGCCCCAGCCGCGCTGCGACGCGCTGCGCGCCCGCTTTGACCGTGAAGTTTTCCTCCGTACAGGTCAGGCCGGAAAGGAACCACACGACCGGCGCCGGCTTCGCCTCCGCCTGGGGCGGCACGAAGGCGGCGAACCGCATGTCGGTTCCGGTCGTCTCGGAGCGGTGCCGAAATACATACTGCGTGCCGCCGAAGCAGCGCTGCGCCGAGACGCGTTCAGGCGTGGCCGACTCGTCCATCACTGCATCTCCACCCGACCGGATCGACTGAGCAGCCCGCATACCCCGCCTCGCCACACGCCGTCGATCCGAACAGATCCGGGCCACATGGAACCCCACCGACGCCGGCCGGCGAGGACCTGACTCGACCTCGTAGGCTTTTTTTCTTGACGCCCTCCCGATCTTCCTAACATACTGGGAGTTCAACAGCGGGCCAGGGAGGGCACCGTGGACTACGTACCGACCTGTTCGCCCCTCGCCTCCAATCCCGGCATGCGGGGCTACCGCTTCGGAGGCTCCGCCGACGCGTCGCCCCTCGTCGTCACGGCGCTCCGCCATTGCGGCCCTCGCCCCGCCGCTCCGGCCACGCCAGCGGCGCCGGCCAAGCCGGCCGCGCCGGCCACACCGGCGGCACCGGCCGTCACGCCGGCGGCCACCCAGGCTGCGCAGGCCGAGCCGGTTGCGCCAGCCCGTCCGAAGCTGCCGGAGGGGGTCACCGACCACCTCGGCCAGCGCATCATGCCGGACTGGTCGCGCCACATATCGCTCGCCTTCTGTCACGAGCGTCCCGCCGGCGGCTTCCCGCGGCCCACCACGTTCCGGTCCTGGTGCGGCGACACCTGCCCCGCCTGCCGCGAGGCCGACCGCCTGCACCGCGGCGCCTACTACGGCGACGAATTCGACCCGATCCTGACGCGCTACGCCGAAGCCCGCGCCGTCCTCGCCCCCGAGGAAGCCGCCCACGCAGCCGCCGAAGCCGCCCGCCGCGAAGCCGAACACGCAGCGGAAAACGCGCGCCGCGAAGCCGAACGCGCCGTCCAGCGCGCGCGGGCCCGCGCCGAGGCCGTCGCCCGCGACGCCGCCGAGGCCCTCGCCGCCCGCGAGCGCGACGCGACGGAGCGTATCCGCGCCGCCAAGGCGGCCATCGCGGCCGCCCGCGTCCGCATCCGCGCCGCCCAGGGCAAGGCCCCGCTCCCGGACCGGCCTGCGCCCCCGGAGCGCGTCGCCGGCACGCCGCAGGAGCGCGTCGCCACGCTGGAAGCCCGCGCGCTCGCGTACGAGCAGCAGGTGGCGCGCACCCAGGCGCGCGCCCGCGCCACCGAGGCCAAGGTCCGAGCGCGCGGGGGCTCCGTCGCGCCGCCGGTCCTTACCCTCGTCCACGCCACCCCGCAGCCCGAGCGGCCCCCGCGCTGGGCCAGGTGGCCGCCCAGGCGCAAGCGGCGAAAGCGGCATCTTGTCGGCGCGCGGCCCCGCGCCCAGAACAGGCTCATGCGCGCACGTGGCAGAGGCCGCCCGTTGCCATCGGGCCCGTTCGGATCAGGCGTTCTGCTGGGCGTGATGCTGATCGCATGCCTGCTGGCAGCGTTGCCGGCGCGCGCCGCAGAAAGCCCGCCCGTCACCAGCGCGCGCGCGACCGCGACGCTCGTCACCGACACCGACCGCGTGCAGCCTGGCGCCCCGTTCCACGCCGGCCTTCGCCTGCAGATGGCGCCCGGCTGGCACACCTACTGGGTCAATCCCGGCGACGCCGGGACCGCGCCCGGATTGACCTTGGCGCTGCCGCAAGGCGCCAAGGCGTCGGACATCGCCTGGCCCGCGCCCGAGCGCCTGCAGGAAGGCCCGGTCGTCACCTACAGCTACGAGCACGAGCTCCTGCTGCCGGTCACCATCACGCCCCCCATCGGCACGCCCCCCATCGGCACGCCGGCCGCCGACGCGACCGGCCCGTTCCACCTGAGCGCCCACGCCAACTGGCTGGTCTGCGAGAAGATCTGCGTGCCGGAGGAGGGGAGCTTCACCCTCGACCTCCCGCGAGGTCCCCCCGCGCCGTCCGCCGAGGCCCCGCTGTTCGCCGCCGCCGCCGCACGCATGCCGCGTCCGTCCCCGTTCGACGCCCGCATCGCGCCCGACGGCACGCTGGCCGTCACCGGCCCGGGCCTGGATCAGGCGAGCGTCGCGTCGGCCACGTTCTTCCCCGACACCTGGGGCCCGATCGACCAGAGCGCGCCCGAAACGCTCGCCTACCTGCCGGACGGGATCGCCCTGCACCTCAAGCCGGGCCAGGCGTTCAAGCCGGACGCGGTCGTCTCCGGGCTGCTGACCCTGCGCGACCCAGCGGGGCGGGCGAGCTACTACTCAATCGCCGCCAAGCCCGGCCCCGCACCCGCCGCCTTTGACACGACGGCGGCGGCCGAGGCCGGGCCGCTCGGCTGGCCCCGTGCGCTGCTGTTCGCGCTGCTGGGCGGTCTGATCCTGAACCTGATGCCCTGCGTCTTCCCGGTGCTGGCGATGAAGGCGGTGGCGCTGGCCCGGATGTCCGGCGCCGAGCGCTCGCACGCCCGCGCCGGCGCGTGGGCCTATCTCGCCGGCGTGGTGCTGAGCTTCGCGGGTCTCGGCGGCACGCTGGCGGCGGCCCGCGCCGCCGGGTCGGCGGCCGGCTGGGGCTTCCAGTTCCAGTCGCCCGCTTTCGTCGCCGCCATCGCCCTGGTGCTGTTCGCAATCGGCCTGAACCTCTCGGGTGTGTTCTCGATCGACGGCGGCCGGGTGGCCGGCGCCGGCCAGTCGCTCGCGTCTCGCGGCGGCTACGCCGGCGACTTCTTCACCGGCGTCCTGGCCGTCGTGGTGGCCACACCCTGCACCGCCCCGTTCATGGCCGCGGCGATCGCGGCTGCCCTGGCGGCACCGCTCTGGGCGTTGCTCGGCATCTTCATGCTGATGGGGGTCGGCCTGGCGCTGCCCTATGTGCTGCTGGCCGAGGTGCCCGCTGTCGCCCGCCGGCTGCCCCGGCCCGGCCCGTGGATGGAGGTCCTGCGCGGGGTGCTGGCCTTCCCGATGTACGGCGCGAGCGCCTGGCTCGTCTGGGTGCTGAGTCAGCAGGCGGGAGCGCAGGGCCTGCTCGCCGTCCTCGCCGCGCTGGTCCTGGTCGCCTTCGCCGCCTGGGCGTTCCGCCTGTCCGCCAGCTTCCCCGGCGCCGGGCGCTGGCTGGTCCGCGCTGCCGCCGGGATCGCGGTCGCCGGCTGCGTCGCCTTGATCGCCGTCCTGTCGCAGCTCGCCCCGCCGGCGGTTGCTCAGGCCGCGGAGGCCGGCGTCGAGGCCTACACGCCCGCCCGCTTGGCCGCCCTGCGCGCCGAGGGCCGGCCGGTGTTCGTCAACATGACCGCAGCGTGGTGCGTGACGTGCCTGGTCAACGAGCGCGTCGCCCTCTCGCCCGAGCCGGTCCGCGAGGCCTTCGCCTCCCGCCACGTCGCCTACCTGAAGGGCGACTGGACCCGCCAGGACCCGGCGATCAGCGCGTTCCTGCGCGCCTGGAGCCGCGACGGCGTGCCGCTGTATCTGTTCTACCCGCCGGGCGCCGCCCAGCCCGAGGTGCTGCCGCAAATCCTGACGGAACGCACGGTGTTGGACGCATTGGATCGCGCGGGGTCGTGACCTAAATTCAGGTCGTGGCCCTGCCGCAGCCCAACCCTCGTCATTGCGAGGAGCGCAGCGACGAAGCAACCCAGAGCCGCGTGACACGCGCTTGTGTGTTGCCCTGGGTTGCTTCGCTGCGCTCGCAATGACGACAATTTGCCGCCGCAACTACTTGTGAGGTCGATCATGACGCCTCTGAATCGCCGCGCGGTCCTCCTGCTCACCGCCGTTGGCCTAGGCGCCCCCGTCTTGCCCCGCACGACGTCGGCCGCGCCCGTCATCAACCAGCCCGCGCCCGTCTTCACCGCCACCGACAGCAACGGCCAGCGCGTGTCGCTGGCGGAGTTGCGCGGCAAGATCGTCGTGCTGGAATGGACCAACGACGGCTGCCCGTTCGTCGGCAAATGGTATCGCAGCGGCGCGATGCAGTCGCTGCAACGCCAGGCCGCACAGCTCGGGGCCGTGTGGCTCTCCGTCATCAGCTCCGCACCCGGCGAGCAGGGCTACGCCGACGGCGCGCGCGCCAACCAGCTCACCGCCAGCCGCGACGCCGCGCCGGCGCATGTGCTGCTCGACCCCACCGGCGCGCTCGGCCACCTGTACGACGCCGAGACCACCCCGCATATCTTCGTCATCGATGCGCAGGGCGTGCTGCGCTACATGGGCGGCGCGGACAGCGTCGCGTCGACGCGCGTCTCCGATCTCCAGCAGGCGACACCCTACGCCAAGCTCGCCATCGAAGCGGTCGCCGCCGGCGCGCCCGTGCCCTACCCGGTCACGCGCCCCTACGGCTGCACGGTGAAATACGCGGCCTGACAGCGCGGAAACTGGAGCGGGTGAGGGGAATCGAACCCCCGTAACTAGCTTGGGAAGCTAGGGCTCTACCATTGAGCTACACCCGCGCCGGGGCACGCGGCCAAGATACGGACGCCGCTGCAGCCCTGCAATGTTGACCCGGCCCTGCCCCGGACCTAGCTTCCGCCCCGGCCTCAGGGCCCCTCGCGATTTGTCCGGCCGGCTTGCGGCGAGGTGAAACAAGCGCGCTAAAGAGGCCAGCGGCAGTCGTCCCTCATCCGCCGCTGCTCCGCAGAATCGGCCGGGCCTGATCGAGACGGAGAAAGGCCCGCATGACCGACCGCTCTTACCGCCCCGCGACCCTGCTCGTGCACGGCGGCACCACCCGCAGCCAGCACGGCGAAACCGCCGAGGCGCTCTTCCTGACCTCCGGCTTCGTCTACGACAGCGCCGAGCAGGCCGAAGCCACCTTCGCCAACGCTATCGAGCACTACCAGTACTCGCGCTTCGGCAACCCCACCGTGAAGATGCTGGAGGACCGCCTCGCGCTGCTCGAAGGCGCCGAGGCCTGCCGCGCCACCGCGACCGGCATGGCGGCGGTGCACGCCTCGATGCTCTGCCAGCTGCGCGCCGGCGACCGCGTGGTGGCCAGCCGCGCGCTGTTCGGCTCCTGCCACTGGATCGTCTCCACCCTGCTGCCCCGCTACGGCATCGAAACCGAGTTCGTCGACGGCGCCGACCTGGATCAATGGCGCACCGCCCTGTCCCGCCCGGCCGCCGTTGTGCTGCTGGAAACCCCGTCCAACCCGATGCTCGACCTCGTCGACCTGCGCGCCGTCGCCAACCTGGCGCACGCGGCCGGGGCGTGCGTGGTGGTGGACAACGTGTTCGCGACCCCGCTGCTGCAACGCCCGCTGGAGCTGGGGGCGGACGTGGTGGTCTATTCCTGCACCAAGCACATCGACGGCCAGGGCCGCGTGCTCGGCGGCGCCGTGCTCGGCACCAAGGCTTGGATCGAGAACACGCTGCTGCCGTTCATCCGCAACACCGGCCCGTCGATCTCGCCGTTCAACGCCTGGCTGCTGCTCAAGGGCCTGGAGACGCTGGCGCTGCGCGTCGATGCCTCCTGCCGCACCGCCGCGGCGCTGGCCGACTTCCTGGCGAAGCAGCCGCAGGTCGCTCACGTCCTTTACCCCACCCGCGCCGACCATCCGCAGGTCGACCTCGCCCGTGCGCAGATGAGCGGCGGCGGCACCTTGGTGACGTTCGAGCTGCACGGCGGCAAGGACGCCGCGTTCCGCGTGATGAACGCAATGCGGCTGGTGGCGATCAGCAACAACCTCGGCGACAGCAAGTCGCTCGTCACCCACCCCGCGACCACCACCCATATGCGCATCGGGCCGGAGGAGCGCGCCAAGCTCGGCATTGGCGACGGGGTGATCCGGCTCTCCGTCGGTCTGGAGGACATCGCCGACCTGCGCGAGGACCTCGCCGACGCGCTGCGTTTCGCCGACGCGGCCCCGCAGGTCCGTGCCGCCGAATAGCCGCACCCTTTACATGCCGCCCGAAGCGGCTTGAATCGCGCACCTGCGGCCGAAGGATCGCGCACGATGAGCAAGGGCGGCAACGAAGGCGGGCGCTACACCTCCGAAACCAGGGGCGTGCGCGTCTCCGTGCGCTCGTTCTATCTGGAGGACCAGAGCCAGCCCGAGGAAAATCATTTCGTCTGGGCCTATCAGGTGCGCATCGAGAACCGCGGCCGCGAGCAGGTGCAGCTGCTGCGCCGCACCTGGCACATCACCGACGCGACCGGCAAGGTGCAGAACGTCCACGGCGCCGGCGTCGTCGGCCAGCAGCCGCTGCTCGAACCGGGGGAGACCTTCGAGTACACCTCCGGCACGCCGCTGGAGACGCCGTCCGGCTTCATGGTCGGCGCCTACCACATGATCTGCCCGGCTTCGGGCGAGAAGTTCGACGTTACCATCCCGGCCTTCAGCCTCGACAGCCCGCACCAGCGCGGCCGCGTGCACTGAACGCGAGCGAATCATAACGATCGTGTTACCGGCGAAGCACGGCCTTGCTATAACACGACCAATGTAACAACCTCGGCTGCCCGCTCCGCGCGGGTGGGAGCCGAAACGACGTGACGACGATGATCGGCAGTCTGGCGATGGCATTGCGCACGGGCGGCAACGCCTTGCCGCGCGGCCAGGACGCGCCCGCCGTCGCGGGTGTGCCGACGGTGCGTCTGGGGGACCGCCGCATCCTGCCCAGCCTCGCCGACGACGATCGCCTCGAATACCTCCTGCCGCCGTGCGACGCGCTGTTCATCGACAGCCACGCGACCAGCCCGGCGGTGCTGCGTCCCGGCGACACCGACCGGCGCTACCTGGGCGTGGCGATCTGCCGTATCCGCGTCCGCAACCTCTCGCAGTCGGCCGAGATCGCGCTCGACAACCCGGCGCTCGGCGACGGGTGGTGGGGGATCGAGACGCGCGACGCGCTGGCCTACCGCTGGACCGACGGACACGCCGCGCTGACGCTGCCCGAGGGCATGCGGCGGGGCGCCATCCTGGAGCTGACATTGTGCGGCCGTGCGCCCGACCCCGAGGACGCCCAGCCGCAGCCCGGCGGCCGGAACCCCTGAGGCTGGCGCACGGCCGGTTCTAGCGGCGGTTGCAGCCGCCGGGGCGCCATGCATGGCCGCTTGCTTGCCCGTCCCGGCGGTGCCCCCATATCGCGCGGGCGGCCGGGCAACCGGCGGTGTCGGAAAGGAAGCATCGTGAACGTCATCAGCCCTCGCGCGCGCCTGCACGCGGACGACCCGACCGCCAGCCGCGGCCGGCCGACCGTCGAGGAGGCCGAGGAAGCCATCCGCACCCTGATCCGCTGGGCCGGCGACGATCCGGACCGCGAGGGCCTGCTCGACACCCCCAAGCGCGTGGCCAGGTCGTTCGGCGAATTCTTCGCCGGCTACGCCACCGATCCGGTGCAGCTGCTCGAGCGCACCTTCGAGGAGACCGAGGGCTACGACGAGATCGTTCTGCTGCGCGACATCCGGCTGGAGAGCCACTGCGAGCACCACATGGTGCCGATCATCGGCCGCGCCCATGTGGCCTATCTGCCGGGCAGGCGGGTCGTCGGCATCAGCAAGCTGGCGCGCGTGGTGGATGCCTACGCGAAGCGCCTGCAGATCCAGGAGAAGCTGACCGCGCAGATCGCCAACACGATCAACGACGTGCTGCAGCCGCGCGGTGTCGCGGTGATCATCGAGGCCGGGCACCAGTGCATGAGCACGCGCGGCGTGCACAAGTCCGGCGTGTCGATGGTGACGAGCCGGATGCTCGGCGCCTTCCGCGACGATCCCACGACACGGCGCGAACTGCTCGCCATGATCGGCAGCCGCGCGCCGGGCGCACTGGACGAATAGGGGCCGGACGATCAGGCGCGCCGGACGGGCAGGTTACGCTTCCTGCCGCCCGGCGATGGCGCGTGAAACGATCAGGCCGCGAGCTTGTCCACGGCGGACTGCGGCAGCGACCACGCCATCACCGGCCGGCCGCTTGCGGGGTCGATCACCCAGGTCATCACCGGCTTCTCCGACGGCTGCCGCGAACGGGGCTGCGTGGTGTGGCGGGCGGCGAGCGTGGCAATGGTGGTCATCGGTACGGCCTCCTGATCGGGTTTCGACGAGGCGGATCGTGCCGGCCGCAACGAAACTCTTCAGTGAGCGCGTTCACACCTCTTTTCGGACGCGAGCCGGGCCACGCGCTCGGCCCGCGCCTGGTCGGTGAACCGCTTCTCGTGCCGGCGTGCGAGCAGCACGGTCGCCGCGAACCCGATCGCCGCGAGCGCGCCGAGGGCGATGCCGAGCGGCCCCTTCACCACCTCGATGCGCGCCCCCAACTCGTAGGCGCCGAAGCCGTACAGGCTGGCCCAGATGATCCCGCCCGCGGCGTTGGCGGCGAGGAAGATCGGAAACGGCATGACCAGCGCGCCGGCCAATGACGCGGCGATGGTGCGCAGCACCACGATGAAGCGGCCGAACAGCACCACCTTGGCGCCATGCTGCGCGAACAGGCGCCGGCCCATCAGCAGCCGCGGCTCGGTCAGCCCGATCCTCGCGCCGTAGCGGTGCAGCAGCGGCTCGCCGAGCGCGCGCCCGATCAGGTAGCCGCCATTGCTGCCCATCACCGCCGCCGCCGCCGCCGTCAGCACGACCAGTCGGATGTCCATGTGGTGAGTCGCTCCGGCGAACAGCGCGGCGGAGATCAGCGTGATCTCGCCCGGCAACGGAAGGCCGAGCGCTTCCAGCCCAACCGCGGCCGCGAGCGCGCCATAGCCCCACGTGCGCAGCACATGGTGGAGGTGTTCGCCGGTCAGCAGGTCGGTCAGGTTCACGCACGTCTCCCTGCTGTTGCGCTGCAGCGTCCGCTGGGCGAGGCTGCCGCACGCTCGGCGGCCCGTCCCTGCACCGGCAGGCAACGCGCCGGCACAGGAGGGGCGTGATGCCGCAACCCGACCATATCTCCAAGCTCGGCGTTCCGCTCGCGGAAAGCCTCGAGCCCGATTTGCAGGAAATCTGGGCCAAGGCGACCGCCAAGCTCGGTTTCGTACCGAACGTCTTCGCCGCCTACAGCCTCAAGCCGACGCGGCTGCGCAACTTCATGGCGATGAACAAGGAGATCATGCTCGCGGAATCCGGCCTCTCGCGGCTCGAGCGCGAGATGGTCGCCGTCGTCGTCTCCTCCGCCAACCGCTGCTACTACTGCCTCGTCGCGCACGGTGCTGCAGTGCGGCAATTGTCGGGCGATCCGGAACTGGGCGAGATGATGGTGATGAACTACCGGGTCGCGCCGCTGGACGCGCGGCAGCGGGCGATGCTCGATTTCGCCTGGAAGCTGACCACCACACCCTGGCTGGTCGGCGACGAGGACCGCGCGGGCCTGAAAGACGTGGGCCTGACCGAAGGCGACATCTTCGACCTCGCGGAGACCATCGGCTTCTACAACATGTCCAACCGCGTGGCGTCGGCGACGGATATGATGCCCAACCGGGAATACCACCGCCAGGAACGCTGACGCATGCACGAGGGTTCGCGGCTGTGGCAGCTGGCGCTGAACAACACCGGCCGCAAGATCCACAAATGGGCGCACTACTTCCCCGCCTATGAGCGGCATTTCAGCCGCTTCGTCGACCGGCCGGTCACGATCTTCGAGATCGGCTGCGGCGAGGGCGGCAGCCTGCGGTTGTGGAAGACGTTCTTCGGCCCGTTCGCGCGCATCGTCGGCATCGACCGCCTGCCCGAATGCCGCGACTTCGAGGAGGAACAGATCGCGGTGCGCATCGGCGAGCAGTCCGATCTCGGCTTGCTCGCGCGCGTCGCGCAGGAGTTCGGCGTGCCCGACATCGTCATCGACGACGGCAGCCACCGCGTCGCCGACCAGCGCGCCACGTTCGAGTTCTTCTACCCGCGCCTCGACCGCAACGGCGTCTATGCGGTGGAGGACGTGCACACCAGCTACTGGACGAATTACGGCGGCGGCCGCGGCGACCCTGCGAGCTTCATCGAATTCACCAAGACCCTGATCGACCAGCTGCACGGCGAGTGGACGCTGGAGCCGACCGATCGCACCGCGTTCACCCGCAGCACGATGTCGATGCACATCTACGACAGCCTGATCGTGTTCGAGAAAGGCGTCAGCCCGCGGCCTCGCGCGCTGTTCTCCGAGGCCGGGCGGCACGAGGAGAAGGAGCTGCCGCCACTGATACCGGTGCGCCCCGGCACGCTGTAACCTCCGCGGCCCGTGCGATCGCGCGGCGCCGGTTTGCGCGTCGTTTCAGCATCGCGCTAAACTGCCGTGCTGGCATTCAGGGGGGCTGATATGACGCGGATCGCGGTCGCATTCGTCGCGGCCTTGCTCGCACTTGCATCGACGTCAGGCCAGGCGACCGCGCAGCAGCCGACCATCCAGTCGCAGATCGTCGGGACCTGGCGAACGGTGTCGGTCACCGTCGAACGCGGCACTCATGGCAAGGTCGACCTGTTCCACGGCCACGTGAACGGCATGGCGGTCTTCACCGGCGACGGCCATTTCATGCAGGTATTCACGCAGAACGACACGCCGAAGATCGCGACCGGAAACCGCCAGACCCTGACGCCCGACGAGGCCGTCGCGATCGAGCGCCAGAGCTACGCGGTGTTCGGCACCTACACGGTCAGCGAGCCCGGCAGGGCCTATACGGTCCACATCATCGGCAGCACGTTCCCGAACGAAGTCGGCAGCGACGAGGTCCGCAGGGTCACCTTCTCCGGCGACGAAATGACCTTCGTCAACCCCAAAGCGTCCGCCGGCAAGGACGTCACCGTGACGCTGCGGCGCGTGAAGTAGCGCCGATTGCCGGACGGTTGTCCAAGCCTGCCGATGACGCAGGAGCGCCTGTAGCAGGCGTAGCGCGCGACCGTCGGATGCTTCGGCCGGTGCCGAATCATCCGACGGCATTCGCGCAGCATGAATGGGGCGTCCAGCAAAGGAGTCCGCCATGCTCACGCTCTGCATCCGCTACGAGATCGACCCGCGCCAGCACGCGGCCTTCGAGCGCTACGCTCGCGCGCTCGCCGAGCCGATCCGTCGCCTCGGCGCCGACCTCGTCGGCTACTGGCTGCCGACCAAGTTCGCCGGGCCGACGAACGAGGCGACGGCGCTGATCGACTTGCCCGACCTCGCCGCCTACGAACGCTACCGCGCGGCGCTTGCGCAGGACCCGGCCGCGTCAGCCGCCGCTGCGGCGGCCGACGAGGCGCGGTGCATCGTGGTCGAGCACCGCTCGATCATCCAGCGTGTTGCCTGACCTAATACGTCCGCCGCCAGACCGTGACGGTTGTCCCGCCGATCGACGCCGGGACGTTGAGCGTCAGTGTTCTCTTGTTGAAGGCGACGATCTCGCGCTTCTGGTCGGTGCCGGTCCATGCCGGCCAGGAGCCGCCGTCGATGTGCAGGGTCAGGACCTTGCCCGCGACCGACCACGTGCCGAAGTAGCCGATGCCGCCTTGCACGATCGCCTTGTTCTCGTCCGCCGTGCCCTGCATCCGGTTGCCGGAGGCGAACTTTGGAAGATCCGCGCGAGAGAGCACGATCACGAACCGCCCATCGCGCCCGAAAACGGCGGCCCCTTTGGGGTCGGCACCGAAGGGCTCGGTCTTCTTCCCGTCCGGGGCGGTGTTGACGGTGGACGCGATCGCATACGTGCCGGAGATCTCCCGCGCGGTCTGTGCGGAAGCGGCGGGAATACCGGGCCCGGCGGCGAGCAGCCCCAGCGCGCCAAGCATCGCCAAACGACGGCGGTTCATCGCGTCCTCCCTGATGACAGAATGGCGAAGGGCGATCCTTCGCCGTGCAGCATGACCATTGCCCAGGAGTTTGCCAATGACGCAGGACCCGCGCCGCGCCGCCTTCCGCGCGCTGCATGAAACCGGCTGTTTCGTGCTGCCCAATCCGTGGGACATCGGCAGCGCCAAGCGGCTGCAGCGCCACGGGTTCAAGGCGCTCGCCTCGACCAGCGCCGGCATGGCGTGGACGCTCGGTCGGCAGGACTACGGGGTGACGCTCGAAGACGTGCTGACACACCTGTCGATGCTGTGCGCCGCCACCGACCTGCCGGTGAACGCCGATTTCGAGGCCGGCTTCTCCGACACGCCGGAAGGCGTCGAGGCGAACGTTGCATGGGCTGCCGCGACCGGCATCGCCGGCATCTCCATCGAAGACCGCGCCGGCGACGCGCTTTATGACCTGCCGCGCGCCGTCGAACGCATCAGCGCAGCCCGCGCCGCACTCGACCGCGACGCGCCCGACGTTCTGCTCGTCGGCCGCTCCGAGGGCTTCCTGCTCGGCGACACCGATCTCGATGCGACGATCGCGCGCTTGATCGCGTATTCGCAGGCCGGCGCGGACTGCCTCTATGCGCCGGGCGTGCGGGACCTCGGCCAGATCCGCGCCATCGTCGCCGCGGTGGCGCCGAAGCCGGTCAACGTCCTGTTGACGGGTCCCGAGATGCGGGTCGCCGACCTCGCCGCCGCCGGCGTGCGCCGCGTCAGCACCGGCGGCGCGCTGGCTGCCGCTGCGTGGGCAGGGTTCGAGGAGGCGGTGACGATGCTGCTCGAGGAAGGGCACCTGCCGCCGCGCCGTCGTCCGCCTGCATAAGCACGACGGCGTTTTCGCGGTGTAACGGCCGCCGGTTGGGCTAGTCTGCCTCCCGACGGCGAGGCGCGCCCGTCGGGGAGCAGCATGGACGGCGGACAGACCATCGATCTGCGGCGGCGGGGCGTGCTGCTTGCGGGCGCACTCGCGGCGCTGGCGCCGGTCGCGCGCGCCTCGGCGGCCACCGAGGCCGGGTTCCAGCCGACGGCGAACTCGGCGGCCGACGTGATCGTGTTCTGCGACCGGACGCTGCAGCACGGCCTGCGCAAGGCGGGCGAGACATTCACCGCCCAGACCGGCGCGCCGGTGCGGCTGTTCTCGACCTCGCCGCGCGGCATGGTCGCGCAGATCGCGCACATCACGCAGACCGACGTGCTCATCACGCAGCAACCGGTGATGGACGGGGCCAGCGCCATCATCAGACCCGACACCAGGACCGGCGCGTGGCGCAACAGCCTGGTGTTCGCCGCCCGCGCGGGCGAAGCGCCGTCGGCCTCGAACCTGCCGGAGATGCTCGGCGATGGCAGGCTCGCGGTCACCGACCCGATCGCCGACGCTCCGTTCGACGGGCGCGCGATCCTGCAGCAACTCGGCGCGCTGGACGCGGTGGCCAGCCGCATCGACGGCACGCCTGACACGAAGCAGGCCGCCTTCCTCGTCACCAGCGGGGCGGCGAAGCTGGCGCTGGTGTATGCGACCGACGTGCGCGCCGACCCACGTCTGGCGGTGACCGCGCTCGTCTCGGTGCCGGTGCCGCCGTACGCCGCCGCGGTGGTGACCATCAGCCGCAGCCCGAACGCCGCTGGCTTCGTCGCCTTCCTGCGCACGCCCGAGGCAACATCGGCGCTGCACGACGCCGGGCTGGAGGCCGCATGAGTCACGTCGCCGTTCAGGACGCACAAGCGCTCGACGAGCAGCGCCATCCGCTGATCCGCCGGCTGTCACACTGGGGCATGGCATTGGCGATCCTCCTGATGATCGGCAGCGGCTGGCGCATCTACAACGCGGTGCCGATCTTCCCCTTCCGCTTCCCCGACTGGGCGACGCTCGGCGGCGACTGGCGCGTGCAGCTCGCGATCCACAACGATCCCGGCGTCGCGTCCGCCATCGCCTGGCACTTCGCCGCGATGTGGCTGCTGTTCGCGAGCTTCCTGGTGTTCATCCTGCACGGGCTGCTGACACGGCACATCGGCCGCGACTGGCTGCCCGTCGGCCCGCGCGGGTTCCTGCACGACTTCATCGCCGCCGCAACGTTCAAGCTCGATCACCGGCTGGGCGAATACAACGCGGTGCAGAAGGTGTTCTATCTCGGCGTCAGCTTCGCCGTGCTGATGATGCTGCTGTCGGGGCTGGCGATCTGGAAGCCGGTGCAGTTCGCGCGGCTGACCTACCTGTTCGGCGGGTTCCAGGGCGCGCGCCTCGTGCACTTCCTGTTCATGTCGGCGATCGCCCTGTTCGTCGTGGTTCACGTCGCCCTCGTCGCGCTGGTGCCGAAGACCTTCGTCGCCATGACGCTCGGCCGCGCGCGGGGAGGACACCACTGATGCGCCTCGGCGACGTCATCTCCCGCACCGAAGCCCACTCGATCGAGCGGCGGCTAGCGCTGCGCGGCGGCCTGTCGCTCGGCGCGCTGTCGCTGCTCACCGGCTGCGGCATCAGCGACAACGACAGCGTGCAGCGCGCGCTGCGGGCCGTGTCGCACTTCAACGACCGCGTGCAGGAAGCGCTGTTCGGCAACGGGGCGGCGCTCGCCACCGAGTTCCCCGACTCCGACATCGACGACCCGTTCCGCTACAACGCCTGGTACCAGGCCGATCTCGCGCCCAAGCTGGACGCCGCCAGCTACAAGCTCGAGCTGTCCGGCCTGATCGGCCAGAAGACGCCTTGGACGGTCGAGAAGCTGCACACGCTGCCGCAGGTGACGCAGACCACCCGTCACGTCTGCGTCGAGGGCTGGAGCCAGATCGGCAAATGGACCGGCCCGACGCTGCGCACGTTCCTGCAAGCGGTGGACGCAGATCTTCACGCAAAATACGTCGCCTTCGAGTGCGCCGACGGCTACTACGAAAGCATCGACATGCCGAGCGCGCTGCATCCGCAGACACTGCTGGCACTTGGCCTCAACGGGCAGACCTTGCCGCCCCGGCACGGCTTCCCGTTCAAGATCCGCATCCCAACTAAGCTCGGCTTCAAGAACCCGAAATTCGTCACGGCACTCTATGTCACGAACCTCTACCCCGGCGGATTCTGGCCCGATCGCGGCTACAACTGGTTCAGCGGCCTCTGACCTGTCAGCCCGCTTTGCCGTTGCCGTGATGGCGAAGGCGCCGGTGCCCGGGCGGTCGAAGACCCGCCTGGTCCCGCCGCTGACGCCCGAGGCGGCCGCGGCGCTGAGTGCCGCGTTCCTACGCGACGTGACGGAGAACATCGTGCTTGCCGCGGACGAAGCGCCGCTCGATCCCTGGGTTGCGTACGCGCCCGCCGGCTCCGAAGATGGCTTCGCCGGGATCGTCGCCGAGGGCACGCAATTCGTGCTCGCCGACGGCAGCGGCGACATGCCGCCCGGCATCGAGGGCTTCGGCCGCTGCCTGTACCACGCCGCGCGCGACCTGCTGGCGCGCGGCTATGGCGGCGTCTGTTTGCTCAACTCCGACAGCCCCAACCTGCCGACCGACATCCTGGTGGAGATGGGCTGGCAGATGCAGCCCGGGCGCATCGTGCTCGGCTCGGCGGCGGACGGCGGCTACTACGCGCTCGGCGTGACCGAGGCACATCCCGCGCTGTTCGCCGGCATCGACTGGAGCACCTCGCGCGTCGCCGCACAGACTCGCGCGGCTGCCGGACGCACCGGTTTCACGCGACACGAGCTGCCGCGCTGGTTCGATGTCGACGACGCACCGTCGCTGCGCCGCCTGTTGCAGGAGATGCGCGTCTCGCCGCTCGACATCTACGAGTTCAGCCGCTTCGAAGCCCCCGCCACCGCCGAAATCGTCGCGCGTCATGGGATCGAGGACCTTCTGCGGCCGGAACGGTGACCGCGCGCTGGCACCTGCCGGCGCTGGGCGCGGCGCTGGTGGCGCTGACCGCCGCGGGCCTGTCGCTGCACATCCCCGGCACGGACACACTCTCGCAGCCGCGGCTGTATGTGTTCGTGTCGATCCTGGCAGTGGCAGGCGTCGTCTGGGCCGCATCGGTGCGGCTGGTGCTGCGTGGAAGCACGAACGGGCAGCTGCTGGCCGTGCTGATCGCGGCGGCAGCGATGCGGGCGATCGTGCTGCCGGGGCCGCCGTTCCTGTCGAGCGACATCTTCCGCTATGTCTGGGACGGCCGCGTGCAGAACGCGGGCATCAACCCGTACCGCTACATTCCGTCCGACCCGGCCCTCGCGAAGCTGCGCGACGACGCGATCTATCCGCATATCGGACGGAAAGAATACGCGCCGACGATCTACATGCCGGCGGCACAGCTGATCTACCGGGCCGTCGCCGCGATCAGCCCCACCGTGCTGGCGATGAAAATCGCGATGGTCGGCGTCGAGTGCATCGCCATCGCCTGCATGCTCGTCATGCTGCGCCGCGCCCGCCTGCCGCTCGTGCGCGTCCTGATCTACGCCTGGAACCCGCTCGCCGTCTGGTGCAACGCGAGCGACGGCCATGTGGATGCGCTGGCGCTGGGCCTGCTCGCGCTGGCGATGCTCGCGCGGGCCTTTCACCGCAACGCGGCAACCGGCATCGCGCTGGCCGCCGCGACGCTCACCAAGCTGATCCCGCTGGTCGCGTTCCCCGCGTTGTGGCGACGCTGGGACTGGCGGATGCCGGCGGCCTTCGTCGCCACCGTGCTGCTGCTGTATGCCCCGTTCCTCGGCATCGGCGCGCGTGTGTTCGGCTTCCTGCCCGGCTACGCGCAGGAGGAAGGCATCGCGAAGGGCACCGGCCTGTGGCTGCTCGACGGCATCGGCCAGCTCGCGACGCTGCCGCACGCGGCGCTGCTCGCGTACGGTGCGTTCGTGGCGGTTGTGCTCGGCGCGATCTCGTGGCGCTTCGCCTTCGCCCCGCCTGCGCCGGACGTGGCCGCCGACACGACGCGGATGGGCGGTCAGGTCGCGGTGCTGGGGGCGGCGTTCACCGCGCTGCTGTCGCCGCATTACGAGTGGTACTTTCCCTGGCTGGCGTTTCCCTGCTGCCTCGCAACGTTGTCATCGGTCCTGTGGCTGTCGATCGCGCCCATGATCCTTTATCTCAACCCGTGGGAGGAGCGCTTCTGGTGGCCTTCCCTGATCTTCGTGCCGTTCGCCGTCCTGGCTGCGCGAGACACCCTTAGGACAAGGAAGCCCCGATGCCGGACACCATGATGGCGCCCGCCACGCAACGCCCCGACCCGCGCCGCTACTTCGAGCAGATCGGCCCCGAACGCGGACCGGTCGCGTCCGCACCGCCCGTCTGCCTCTATCTGGAGGTGACGAACCGCTGCAACCTGCTGTGCGAGACCTGTCCGCGCACGTTCGAAACGCTCGAGCCGCCCGCCGACATGAGCTGGGAGATTTTCACCGGCATCGTCGACCAGGCCCCGTCGGTGACCCGCGTCGTGCTGCACGGCGTCGGCGAGCCGATGATGGTGCGCGACCTGCCGCGCATGATCCGCTACCTGAAGGACCGCGGCATCTACGTGCTGTTCAACACCAACGGCACGCTGATGCGCGAGCGCATCTTCCCGGTGCTGATCGACAGCGGCCTCGACGAGCTGCGCGTCTCGCTCGACGCCGCCGACGCCGCCACCTACAAGGCCGTGCGCGGCAAGGACTTCTTCGCGCGCATCGTGCGCGACGTCGGACGGTTCACGGCGTATCAGGTGAAGGTGGGCGCGACCACGCCGAAAGTGTCGCTGTGGCTGACCGGGCTGAAGGAGACCGTGCAGCAATTGCCGGAGTTCGTGCGCCTGTCCGCGTCGATGGGCGTGTCGGAGGTCCACCTGCAACGCCTGACCTTCGACGAGGCCGGCTACGGCATGGCGCGCGCCGAAAGCAGCCTGTTCGAGAGCACGCAAGAAGAGGAGCAGGCGGCGATCGACGAGGCCGTGGCGATCGGCCGCGCGCTTGGCGTCACGCTGGACGCGTCGGGCGCGACCGAGCCCGGACTGAGCCTGAAGAAGCAGGCGGACGATGCGCCGTGGTCGCTGTGCCGGCGGCCGTGGTCGCTGATGTATTTCACCGCGCACGGCCGCGCCCTGCCCTGCTGCATCGCGCCATTCTCCGCGCGCAATTATGACACCTACACGCTCGGGCAGGCGAAATCGCAGTCGCTGGCTGAGATGTGGAACGGTCAGGCGTATCAGGATTTTCGCCGTGCGCTGCTGAGCGAAGCGCCACCCAAGCCGTGTCAGAATTGCGGGTTGCGCTGGAGTTTGTGAGGTTCGGCGGCTTTCGACGTGTTCCCCGTTCTCGCCGCCTCTCCCGTCATCGCGAGCGAAGCGTGGCGATCCAGGGCAACGTGATAAACGCTCCCGTGCGACCCTGGATCGCCACGTCGCTGCGCTCCTCACGATGACGTATGACATGATATGACCACCCGCGTCGCCGCCGTCATTCCCGTGCTCAACGAAGCCGGTGCCATCGGGCCGACCGTCACCCGCCTTCCCCGCGACGTCGTCGATGCCGTCATCGTGGTCGACGGCGGCAGCACCGATGCGACCGTGGCCGAAGCGCGGGCCGCCGGTGCCGAGGTGATCGAGGAAGCGCGCGCGGGCTACGGCCGCGCCTGCCTCACCGGGGCCGCACGCGCGCGCGCACTCGGCGCCGAGGTGGTGCTGTTCCTCGACGGCGACGGCGCGGATGCGTGCGAGCGCGCGGGCGAGCTCGTGCGGCCGGTGCTCGCGGGCGAGCTCGATCTCGTCCTCGCCTCGCGCACCAAGGGCGCGCGGGAGCCCGGCAGCATGTTGTGGCATCAGGTCGCCGCCGGCTGGCTGATCGGCCGCGCCGTCGGACTCACGACGGGTGTGACGTATTCCGACATGTGTGCCTTCCGCGCGATCCGCCTCGACACCTTGGATCGCCTCGGCATGACGGAGATGGGCTACGGCTGGAATCTGGAGATGCAGATGCGCGCGGCGCGCGCCCGGCTGCGCATCCGCGAGGTCCCGCTGCCGTACGGCCGACGCCTCGCCGGCCACTCGAAGGTTGCCGGCAATCTGCGCGGGACGTTGCGCGCCGGTTCGCGTATCGCGCGAGTGCTTTTTCGTCTCGCGCGCCAGGCGTGATCGGAGACGGCCGGGCCAAGCCCGACGGCCGGATGCGATGTCCGGTGCGGCTGCAGAGTTCACCTGAACGACACCAGGATCAGCTTGACAGCAAACGCCCGCGGTCCGAACGTTTCCCCGGCGCATCCAGAGCCACGCGGGTTTTCGTCGGGCCGTGCAGGCCGTGACGTCGGTGCGCTGCTAGTCCTGAGTCTCAACCAATGACGGAGGAAACGATGGCGCTCTTCATGTATCAGCTCGCCTACACGCCAGAGTCGTGGGCCGCCCAGCTCAAGCACCCGGAAAACCGCGGCGACAGCGTCGGCAAAGCCCTGGCCGAGGCCGGCGGCGGCAAGCTCGTCGGCTCCTATTACAGCTTCGGCGAGTACGACCTGGTCCTGATCTTCGACCTGCCGAGCGCCGAGGCGATGTCGGCGATCGCGCTCGCCGTCGGCGCCGGCGGCGCGGTGAAGTCGGCGCAGACGACCGTGCTGATCAGCGGCCATGACGCGGTCGCCGCGATGAAGAAGGCCAGCGCGATCCACTACAAGCCGGCGAAGTAGCGTCTCACGTCTCTGCCTCCCGGCCGGCTTGACCGGACGATCCATCGGCCGGCCGGGAACCTGCCCCGACATCCCTCGATCGATCGAACGGACGTGGCCCCGGCTGCCGTGGTTCGGCGGCGTGCGGGTGCTGTCGCTGCCGGGCGATGTCGGCGGCCTCGGCCGGCTGGGCTTCGGGCCCGCCGCCGCGTGCGTCGCGGTGTGGCGCCTGGTCATCATCGCGCTCGCGGCGCGCGCCGCCCTGCCGGCCGAGATGATGCTGCGCATGGAGCGGATGTCGTAGCGCGGCTTGGTTTGCAGCGCCGGTCGTCGGGGCGCCGACGGAACGACGGGGCGGCAGGGGAATTGTCCACCGCGCGGCGCCGATCTTGATGATGGTCGTGCTGCCGGGCGGGTACGGGAGCTGCGCTATGCGCGGTGCGGGCGGCGCGGACTCCGGTGATGCCGGCGCGATGGCGGGCGCGTCGGCAGCCGGCGCGGCTTCGGCCGGCGGGTCCGATGGCGCGGGCGCGGGTGCTTCGTCATTCCGCGTCGCCGATTGGCGGCGCGGCGAGCCGGGGCCGCGCGGCAGGCGCCTGTCACGCGGCCCTGGATCGCCACGTCGCTTCGCTCCTCGCGATGACGGGGACTTAGCGCCCGCCGCTTGTTCCGTTGACGGAATGGTTGACTGCGCTTCGCTGGTCCACCCGACGGCGTCGCGTTCGCGCGCGACTTCGCGGTCGCGCCGGCGGACGCGGCTGCGCTGGGCCATGCGCTGCAGCGTGCGGGTGTGGGCGCGCACGAGCGTCGCCTCGGCCGCGCGGCGCTCGACGATGAACCAGCGCTCGGTCGCGGGAGGGTATTCGGCGCGCCGGGCGCGCCAGCGCTTCCAGCCGAGCATGGCCCAGATCACCGGCGGCGGCCCCGGCTCGGGCGTCCGCGCGGCGCGCTGGCGGCGGCGAGTCTCGGCCCAGGCGCGGCGCTGGGCGAGCAGGCGCATCGAGGCGCGCGTGGCGAGACGGTGCAGCCGGCATTCGGCCTGCCAGTCGCCCGTGTTGGCGCGGCTGTAGAGGTCGCGGGCGTCGGTGCAGTGCGCGCAGCGGTGCCTGGTGGTGGGGTACCGCGACGCCTCCAGGTCGCACCAGGAATAGAGGTCGCGATGCCCCGTCGGCTTGCGGAACAGCCGCTCGGGCCTGGGCCGGCGTGCGCAGAACGCGTCCTGGATGATCTCGACCCTGAACATGCGCTCGCGGGCCGAGGCGGCGATCTCGGGCTCGGGCTCGGGTGCGGCACGCACGCGGGTACCCCGGGCGTACGGGACGCGGAAGCTTTGGTAGAGCCGCCTGAGGAAGGGCGGCAGGAAATCGAACATCGTGCCCCTCCTTTTCGCTGGCGGTCCCGGGCGCCAGAGACAATAGACCTAGACCAGAGGGTGTGCAAGGATTTTTTTCTGGTCCGGGCGCGCACCGAACGGCCCGCCGGGTCAGGGGCGCTTTGTCCCGCGCTTCTGCTTGTTCGGCTTGTCAGGCCGCAGGCGAAACCGGGCGCCGCGCCGTCACCTCGATCTCGATCTTCATGCGGGGGTCGGCGAGGCCGGCGACGATCATCGTCGCGGCCGGGCGCACCTCGCCGAAGGTGCGGCGCAGCACCGGCCAGCACGGCGCGAAATCCGCCGCGTCGGGCAGGATGTAGCGCACGCGCACCACGTCGGACAGCGAGCTGCCCGCCTCGGCGAGGGCATGCGCGATGTTGCGCATCGTCTGCTCGGCCTGCGCGGTCACGTCGGGCGAGATCGTGCCCGCGGCGTAGTCGAAGCCGGTCGTGCCGGAGACGAACACCCACTCGCCGTCGACCACGGCGCGGGAGTAGCCGATGTCGGCCTCGAACTTCGATCCCGAGGAGATCAGCCGGCGCATGCGTGACGCTCCTTGTGTGTGCGGGGGGAAGCGAAGCGCATCCGCCAGCGCACCGCAACATACGGCTGCGCTGGAGCGGTACCGTCACGCCTTGCTTTCACGCGGCCGGCAAAGGCGTGGATGGTCCGCCGGAGCCTGTCCGCGGGTGCGCCTTCGGCGCAGCCCGGGGGCGGACCATGACGAGACCGAGATGAGTGCGATCACACTCGGAATTGAAACCGCTATAGGGGTTGGCCGGGCGAACGGTGCGGCCGAAGCTACCCCGCCATCTCCCGCCACTCGGCCTCGGTGAGGGTCCGCACGCCGAGCTCCGCGGCGCGCTTCGCCTTGCTGCCGGCGTCGGCGCCGACCACGACGAAGTCGGTCCGGCTGGAGACGCTGTCGGTGACCTTGGCGCCCAGCGCCTCGGCCCTCGCGCGGGCCTCGGGCCGCGACATGCTCTCGAGCGTGCCGGTGAACACGATCGTCTTGCCGGCGAACGGACTGTCCGCGGCCTCCGCGGCCGTTGCGCGCTCGATCGTCAGCTCGCGCGCCAGCTCGTCGATCAGGGCGGCGTTGCGGGGCTCGGCGAAGAAATCGCCCAGCTCCGTGGCGATCGCCTCGCCGATGCCGACGATGCTGCCGAGCTCGAGGCGGGCGTCGCTGCCCACTTCCTCGGCCGCGATCATCTGCGTCCGCCAGTGCCTGAACGTGCCGTAGTGGCGGGCCAGCAGCCGCGCGTTCTGCGCGCCGATGCGCCTTATGCCGAGCGCGTAGATGAAGCGGTCCAGCGGGATCGTCCGCCGCGCCTCGATGGCCTCCGCGAGCTTCCTCGCGCTCACCTCGCCCCAGCCCTCGCGCTGCGCGATCTCGGCCTCGCGCGCGGGCAGGCGGAACAGGTCGGCGGGCGAGTGCAGCCAGCCCTCGTCGTAGAATTCGCGGATCGTCTTCTCGCCGAGGCCGTCGATGTCGAAGGCCGGGCGGGAGACGAAGTGGATCAGCCGCTCGACGCGCTGCGCGGGGCAGATCAGCCCGCCGGTGCAGCGGCGCACCACCTCGCCCGGCGGACGCACCGCGGCGCTGCCGCAGGCGGGGCAGTGGTCGGGAAAGACGAACGGCTTGGCCCCGTGCGGGCGGCGGTCGGGCACCACGCCGAGGATCTGCGGGATCACGTCGCCCGCGCGCTGCAATGTCACGGTGTCGCCGATGCGCACGTCGAGGCGGCCGATCTCGTCCTCGTTGTGCAAGGTCGCGTGCTCGACCAGCACGCCGCCGACATTCACCGGCTGCAGGTCGGCGACGGGGGTCAGTGCGCCGGTGCGTCCGACCTGGATGCGGATGCCGAGCAGCACGGTGGTGGCCTGTTGCGCCGGAAACTTCCAGGCGATCGCCCAGCGCGGCTCGCGGCCGACGAAACCGAGCCGGCGTTGCAGGGCGAGGTCGTCGATCTTGTACACGACGCCGTCGATGTCGTACTCCAGGCTCGCGCGCCGCTCGGCCATGCTTGCGTGGAACGCGGCGACGTCGGCGTCGGAGTGCAACAGTTCCGAGAGCGGGTTGACCTCGAACCCCCAGTGCCGCAGGCGCGCGAGGTAGTCCCAGTGGGTCTCGGCCGGCGGCTCGCTCGCCTCGCCCATGGCGTAGGCGAACAGCGACAGGCGGCGGGACTCGGTGATCTTCGCATCGAGCTGCCGCAGGCTGCCGGCGGCGGCGTTGCGCGGGTTGGCGTACAGCGTCTTGCCCGCCGCCTCCTGCGTCTCGTTGAGGGCGAGGAAATCCGCCTTGCGCATGAACACCTCGCCGCGGATTTCGATGAACGCGGGTGCGTGCCCGCGCAGGCGGCGCGGCAGCGACTTGAGCGTCAGCAGGTTGGCGGTGACGTCCTCGCCTTCGGTGCCGTCGCCGCGCGTCGCGCCGTTGACGAAGCGGCCGCCCGCGTAGGTCAGGTTGATCGAAAGGCCGTCGATCTTGGGCTCGCCGACGAACCGCAGCGTCGCGTCGGCGGGCAGGCCGAGGAAGCGGCGCGCACGGGCGCAGAACTCGGCGAAATCCTCGGCGCTGAACACGTTGCCGAGCGAGAGCATCGGCGCGCGGTGCCGTCGCTTGGCGAACCCCGAGGCGGGCGCGGCGCCGACGCGCCTGGTCGGGCTGTCGTCGCGCACGAGGGCGGGGAAGCGCGCCTCGATCGCCGCGTTGCGCTGGCGCAGCGCGTCGTACGCCGCGTCGGTGATCTCCGGCGCGTCCTCGCGGTAGTAGAGGTCGTCGTGATGCGCGATCTCGGCGGCGAGACGCGCGAGTTCGGCCGCGGCTTCGGGCTCGGTGAGGCGGTCGACCGGTTTGGGTTCGGCGGGGCTGGTTTTTGCTTTACTGCGGGCCATTTCGTCTGCAACCACTCACGTCATTGCGAGCGCAGCGAAGCAACCCAGGGCCGCGCGAACAATGCCTATCACGCGGCCCTGGGTTGCTTCGTCGCTCCGCTCCTCGCAATGACGGGGAAAATTCGGTCACGCCGCCCCCAGCAGATCGTCCGCCGCCGCTCGCGCCGCGTCGGTGATGCGCTCGCCGGCCAGCATGCGCGCGATCTCCTCGCGCCGCTCGCCCGCGGCCAGCGCCGCCACCTGCGTCACCGTCCGCGTCCGGCCGTCCGATTTCGTGACGCGCAGGTGCGCGGCGCCCCTCGCGGCCACCTGCGGCGAGTGCGTCACCACGAGCACCTGCACCCGCTCCGCCACCCGCGCGAGGCGCTCGCCCACCGCCGCCGCGGTGGCCCCGCCCACGCCGCTGTCCACCTCGTCGAACACCAGCGTGGGGATCTCGCCGCCGCCCGACAGCACCACCTTCAGCGCCAGCATCAGCCGCGACAACTCGCCGCCCGAGGCCACGCGAGACAACGGCCCGGGCTCCTGGCCGGGGTTGGTCGCTATCAGGAAACGCACGGCGTCCATCCCCAGCGGGCCCCACTCGGTCTCGGGCCGCGCGGTGCGCGAGACCACGAACCGCGCACGATCCAGCCGCAACGGCGGCAGTTCCTTCGCCACCGCGCGTTCCAGCCGCGCCGCCGCTTCGGCGCGCGCCGCCGACAGCCGTTCCGCGGCGTGTCCGTACGCGGTCCGCGCCGCCGTCACCGCGGCTTCCCGTGCCGCGAGGTCCTGCGCGCCGGTCTCCAGCGCCGCCAATTTCGTTGCGAACGTATCCAGCAGCGCCGGCAGCTCCGATACCGCGACCGCATGCTTGCGCGCCGCCGCCCGCAGCGCGAACAGGCGCTCCTCCGCCGCCTCCAGCGCGCGAGGATCGGGATCGGCCTCGGCGGCGAGGCGGGTGAGCAGCGCCTCGGCCTCGGCCACCGCCTCCTCGGCCCGCTCCAGCGCCGCCTGCGCCGATGCCGCCGCGTCGTCCGTGGCTCCCGGCCCCGACAGCCGGCCCAGCGCCCGGGCCGCGGCCCGCAAAGACGCTGCCGGGCCGGCGGAGCGCGCGCGCCCCTGCGCGTTCGGCGCCAGTTCCGCCAGCGCTGCGGCGATCGCCTCGGCGCGCCGCTCGCCGCGCTGCAGCCGCTGGCGTTCGGCGGCGAGACTGTCTTCCTCGTCCTCGCGCGGCGCCAGCCTGGCCAGCTCGTCGACCGCGTGCCGCAGAAATTCCTCGTCGGCCCTGGCGCTGGCGATCGCCTGCGCGGCCGCGTCCCGTGCGGCGACCGCCGCGCGCAACGCGCCCCACGCCGACGCGACGGAAGCGCGCAACGCCGCCGCCACGCCGTACGCATCGAGCAGCACGACGTGGCTCGCGGCGTCCGCCAGGCCCATCTGGTCGTGCTGGCCCTGCACCTCCACGAGCAAGCCCCCGACGCGCCGCAGCAGCGCCACGCCCACCGGCTGGTCGTTGACGAACGCGCGCGAGCGGCCGTCCGCGCCCAGCACGCGGCGCAGCACGACGCCGTCTTCCGCTTCCAACCCCTGTTCGGCGAGCAGCGCCAGCGCCGGATGCCCCGCGGGGGGATCGAAGCTGGCGGTCACCACCGCCTGCTCGCAGCCGGCGCGCACCAGCCCCGCCTCGGCGCGCGCGCCAAGTGCGAGTCCCAGGCTGTCGAGCAGGATCGACTTGCCCGCGCCGGTCTCGCCGGTCAGCACCGTCAGTCCGGGACCGAAACCGAGATCGAGCCGGTCGATCAGCACCACGTCGCGGATCGACAGCGCGGTCAGCATGCGGCGAGGACAGCCCGCGTCATGCCGCCGCCCGCGTCATGCCAACGTGACCCCTTGCTAGAAGATCCAGCCCAGCGTGCGGTCGAAGAAGCCGCGGTTCACCGGCCGCAGCGGCGCCTCGCCCGGCCCGGCCTGCACCAGCTTGTCGTCGAGCAGATTGTTGTAGCTGTCCTCGTACCAGGAATTGCCCGGGTAGTTGTAGCCGAGCACCGCCGCCGTCTTCCTCGCCTCGTTGCGCATGCCGAGCTTGAGGTAGATCTCGATCAGCCGGTGCAGCGCCTCGGGCACGTGGTTGGTCGTCTGGTAGTCGGTCACCACGCGCTGGAAACGGTTGATCGCGGCGGTGTAGAGGTGCTGGCCCTCGTACCAGCGGCCGATCTCCATCTCCTTGCCGGCGAGATGATCGCGACACAGGTCGAGCTTCAGCCGTGCATCCCGGCCGTACGCGCTGTCGGGAAAGCGGTTGACCACTTCCTGCAGCGCCGTCATCGCCGCCTCGGTCGTCTTCTGGTCGCGCTGGATGTCGGCGATCTGCTCGTAGTAGCACAGCGCGCGCAGGTAGTAGGCGTACGCGATGTCGCGGCTGGCCGGATGCAGCTGGATGAAGTGGTCCAGTGTGCCGATGGCCTCCGTGTAGTGCTCCGACTTGTACTGCGAGAAACCCTGCATGAGCTGCGAGTTCGTCGCCCATGACGAGTACGGGTAGTTCTGCTCGACCGCGTCGAACTGCTTGATCGCGGCGGCGTAGCGATCGCCGTGCAGGGCGTCGATGCCGTTGTTGTAGAGGTCCTCGACCGGAATCTTCGACGGGTCGTTCTTGGATGCGGAGTCGTCGCTGCCGCTGAACCAGCCGCAGCCGGACAACATCGTGCAGGCGAGCAGCAGGGCCGGCGTGGCCGTGAAGCGGACGCGAGGGCGCGCAGGAATCGATCGGGTCATGCGAACCGGCTTATAGCAGGGCGTCCTGATGACGCCATGGGGACGCTTCAGGCGGCGGCTTGCCAGCTGGTCTCGTGCGCCCAGCGCCACGCCGATCCGTCGTCCAGCAGCGCCCGCAGCAAGCGATTGTTCAGCGCGTGGCCGGAGCGGTGGCCGGTGAAGCGGGCGGCCAGCGGCGCGCCGGCCAGCGCCAGGTCGCCGACCGCATCGAGCAGCTTGTGGCGCACGCATTCGTCGGCGAAGCGCAACCCGCCCGGGTTGAGCACCTTCGCGCCGTCCACCACCACGGCATTGTCCAGGCTGCCGCCGCGGGCCAGTCCGGCGGCGCGCAGCGCCTCGATCTCCTCGGCCAGCGCGAAGGTGCGCGCCCGGGCGATGTCGCGGCGGAACGCGTCTTCGGTCAGGCACAGCGAGCGGGATTGCCGGCCGATCGCGGGCGAGGCGAAGTCGATCGTCATCGTCAGGTACAGCGCGTCGGCATCGTCGCGGGACAGCGGCGCGAGTTCCGCCCACGCGTCACCTTGCGAGACCCGCACCGGCCGCAGCACCTCGATCAGCGGCCGCGCGGCCGCCAAGGGCATGACGCCGGCGCAGTCGATCAGGAAGCTGTACGGAGCGGCGGAGCCGTCGAAGATCGGCAGCTCAGGGCCGTCGACCTCGACCACGGCATTGTCGATCCCGGCGCCGGACAATGCCGCCATCACGTGCTCGATCGTGCCGACGCGGGCCGCGGGATTGGCCGGATCGGCGATCAGCGTGCACAGCCGTGTGTCGGCGACGCGGTCGGCACGGGCCGGGATGTCGACGCCCAGATCGGTGCGGCGAAAGACGATTCCGGCACCTGCCGGCGCCGGAGACAGCCGAACCGACACCTTCGCGCCGGTATGCACACCGGTTCCGACGCCGCCGATGGGCGCTTTCAGCGTCTGGTGGCAGGAAACCCGGATTCCGGGCCGAAACTGCGCCATGCCGTCCATGACAGCGGGTTTACGCCGGGGTCATGAATCGGGCGAGTCAATCATTGTTGCTCAATATTACGCTACAATCCGTTGTAATTGCCCGATTTTCGCAGTGCACACGTTATCGGCCTCCGGAATGACCGGACTCCTCCGGACGGCCGCGGTCGTGCCGGCTCAGGATGTCTGGCGGCGCAGGAAAGTCGGGATTTCGATGCCGACGTCCTCGCCGACGGACTCCCGCACAATCGGCCGGATCGGCTCGGGCCGCGGGTCGGCGAATTGCGGCTCCGTGCGCTGCGGCGGCTCGGCGGCCGCGGGTCCGGCGTGCGGGCCGGCCAGGGTCTGGCGGATCCGTCCGGTCACCTCCCGGAAGATGTTGGGGCGGCGCTGCGGCTCGGGTGCGGGTTGTGCGGGGCCGACGACAGCCGGGCCCGGAGCCTCGGCGAACAGACCGCTGCCGCGCGGCATCCTGGGGCCGGACTGTTGCGCCGGGTGCGGCGCCGCGTGCCCGGGATGAGCCACCTCGGCGTGCGACTCCTCGACGGCGCGGTCGTGCTGCTCGGCCGGGCGCAGGTTGTGCACCGGGATCGATTGCGCGCCCCCGTGGTGCGCGCCCCCGTGGTGCACGACGACCGGAGAGATCACCGGCGCGCCGACCGGGCCCTGCACGACGCCGGCCATGACGTGCAGCGGACCGGGCGTGTGGACGGGGGCGGCGGCCGGCGACTGCACCGGCACCGGCGCGCCGCCGCCGACGGCCACCAGGCGCGGCCGCTGCGCTTCGACGTTCGGCTTGTCGATCCCCGTGGCGACGACCGAGACGCGGATGCGGCCCGACAGGTCGGGATCGATCGCCGAGCCGAAGATGATGTTGGCCTCCTCGTCGACTTCCTCGCGGATACGGTTGGCGGCCTGATCGACCTCGAACAGCGTCATGTCGTCGCCGCCGGTGATGTTGATCAGCAGGCCACGCGCGCCCGACATGCTGGTGTCCTCCAGCAGCGGGTTGCTGATCGCCGCTTCGGCGGCGCGGACGGCGCGGGTCTCGCCCTCCGCCTCGCCGGTGCCCATCATCGCCTTGCCCATCTCCGCCATCACGGTGCGGATGTCGGCGAAGTCGAGGTTCACGAGGCCGGGCGCCATCATCAGGTCGGTGACCCCGCGCACGCCCATGTACAGGACGTTGTCGGCCATCTTGAAGGCTTCCTTCCACGTGGTCTTCTCGTTGGCCATGCGGAAGAGGTTCTGGTTCGGAATCACGATCAGCGTGTCGACGTAGTGCTGCAGGTCCTCGATGCCGAGTTCGGCGGCCCGCGCGCGCCGGCTGCCCTCGAACGCGAACGGCTTGGTCACCACGCCCACGGTCAGGATGTTCCGCTCGCGCGCCATCCGCGCGATCACCGGCGCGGCACCCGTGCCGGTGCCGCCGCCCATGCCGGCGGTGACGAAGACCATGTGCGTGCCGTCCAGATGGCGCACCAGCTCGTCGGCCGCCTCCTCGGCCGCGGCGCGTCCGATCTCCGGCTTCGCCCCCGCGCCCAGGCCCTGCGTGATGTGCGGGCCGAGCTGGATGCGGCGGTCGGCGCGGCTGTGGATCAGCTGCTGCGCGTCGGTGTTGGCGACGATGAACTCCACGCCCTTCAGCTCGAGGGCGATCATGTTGTCCACCGCGTTGGTGCCGCCGCCGCCGACTCCGATCACCGCGATGCGCGGGGTGAAGTCGGTGTGCTGCTGCTGCGGGATCATCAGGTTGAGGGTCATCTTGCCGCTTCCCTTGCTGCGGACGAACGTGCTTGTCGCGACGCCGATCGATTCGCGTCACGCGGTCTTCGCCGTGTCATGCGCGCACCTTTGGTCACACGCGCTCCTTGAGGAAATCCACGAGGCGCCCCAGCACCCCGCGCCGTCGTTGCGGTGCCAGGTCGATGTCGCCGATCGTGCGCCCGTCGCCGGACGCCCAGGCCAGCAGCCCGGCGGCGGTGGCGAAGGCGGGGCCGGACGCGCTGTCGGGCAGGCCGCGGAGTGCGTGCGGGCGGCCGAGCCGCACCTGCCGGTCCAGGATCCGCGCCGCCATCTCGCGCGCGCCGGACAACTGGCAGGCGCCGCCGGTCAGCACCACGCGATGGCCGGCCGCGCGCGTCAGGCCGGAGCTTTCCAGCCGCTCGCGCACCAGCTCGAACGTCTCCTCGAGCCGCGGGCGGATGATGCTGACCACCATGCTGCGCGGCACCTTGGCGATCTGGTGCTCCTCCTCGCCGACGAGCGGGATCGGCAGCAGTTCGCGCTCGTCGTCCGGCGAGCCTTCGACGTTGCCATAGAGCGTCTTCAGCCGCTCGGCGTGCGAGACGGGCGTGGACAGCACGCGGGCGAGGTCGTTGGTCACATGCATGCCGCCGACCGGCAGCTGCGCGGTGTGCAGCACCTGGCCTTCGGCGAACACCGCCATGCCGGTGGTGCCGCCGCCCATGTCGATCACAGTCGAGCCGAGGTTGCGCTCGTCGTCGACCAGCGTGGCGAGCCCGGCCGCCATCGGCGCGGAGACGAGTTCGCCGATGTCGAGGTCGCAGCGCGCGATGGCGGCGCCGAGCGAGCGCAGCGCCGACTGCCCGGCGTCGATCACGTGCAGCCGCGCGGTCAGCAGGTCGCAGTGCAGCCCGCGCGGATCGGCCACGCCGAGCGTATCGTCGACCGAGAAGGCGAGCGGCAGCGCGTGGATGATCTCGCGGCCGTCCGCTTCGGCCCGGTCGCGGCCTTCCACGACGACGCGGCGGATGTCCTGATCCTCGACCGGGCGACCGCCGACCGGCCATTGCACGTTGAACAGCCGACTCTCCGGCGCGCCGCAGCTCAGGTTGACCGTCACGCGGTGCAGCCGCATGTCGGCCATGTCCTCGGCTTGGCCGACGGCGGAGCGTATGGCCCGCTCGGCTTCGTCCAGATCGACGATGCCGCCGCCGCGCACGCCGCGCCCCTTCTGCCAGCCGAAGCCCACCACGCGCAGCGTGCCGTCGGACTCCACGCGGCCGATCAGGCAGCCGATCTTGGTCGTGCCGACGTCGATGACGCCGAACGGGCCGCGGCCGTGCGCGCGGGGACGCGCGGGCTCCTCCGGTTCCATCGGGGGCAGCGCGATGCGGCGCGGGATGTCGTTCACTGCTGGCGCTCCGCTCACGTCGGTCGCCTTTGCTGCACGTCCGGCTTCGATTCGGTCGAGGGCTGCGGATGCACAACAAGGCGATCGGGGAGGCGCATGTCGACGGTCTGCAAGGGCCGGTCGAGCAGCGCATGCTGCTGTTCGAGCTGCACGAGCCGGTCCAGCGCCTCGACTTCGTGGCCTTCGGGCAGCAGCACGTCGCAGCCGGTGTTCAGGTGGAGGTTCCAGCGCCGCTCGCCGACGCGCACCGCCGCGACGACGTGGCTCTGGATGGCCGGCCGGTCGCGCAGCGCGTCGATCAGCACGGCGGCGGCCTTCGGCGCGCCGAGGCCGACGACGAGCGGCAGGCTCTTGAACGCGGCGGCGTCCTGGTCGGTGACGATCTCGCCGGTGCGGTCGATCAGCTTGAACTTGCCGTCGTGCTGCCAGATCGCGAACGGCCGGCGTTCCTCCAGCGCGACGACGATGGTGCCCGGCAGCCGGCGCTCGACGGTGGCGTGCTGCACCCAGGCGAGGCTTTCGATTCGCGCACGCGCGGCGGCGACCGAAAAGCCGAGCGTCGGATCGCCCTTGGCGACACCGATCACCGTGCGCAACAGCGGCTCGGGCGTATTGGCGCGGCCTTCGATGACGATGTCGGTCACGCGCATCCCGGCGGCCGCGGCGCTGCGCGCGATGCGGTCGCGCAACCCGCTGAGCAGCCCGTCCGGCGCGCCGGCGTGCAACGCGGCGAGCACCGGCACCAGCAGGATCGCGGCGACGGTCGTGTAGGCGAGCGGACGCAGCAGACGGCGCTGGCGGCGCAGCATCAGCTTCAGCCAGCTCGGCCGGTCGTTGACCGAGTTGCGCGGGCTGCGCGCCTGCTGCCGGCCGTTCTGCGGGGGGCGGACTACGCGCGGCACGCGGCGTTCTCCACCAGCCAGACGCACAGCTCCTGGAACGAAATGCCGCAATGCGCCGCCTGCTCGGGCAGCAGCGACGTGGGCGTCAGGCCGGGCTGGGTGTTGACCTCCAGCAGCACGAGGTGGCCGGGCTCGCCTTCCGTGTCGTCGTAGCGGAAGTCCGCGCGAGATGCGCCGCGGCAGCCGAGCGCGCGGTGCGCGGCGACGGCGAACTTTTTCGCCTGCGCTTCGGCGTCCGGGTGGATGCGGGCGGGGATGATGTGGCGCGAGCCGCCTTCGGCGTATTTGCTTTCGTAGTCGTAGAAGGCGTGCGTGGCCACGATGTCGGTGATGGCCAGCGCCCGGTCCCCCATCACCGCGACGGTCAGCTCGCGGCCGGGGACGTAGCGCTCCACCATCGCGTCGGTGCCGAAGCGCCAGCCGCGCGCGATGTCGGCGCGCCGGTTGTCGCCGTCGCGGATGATCGCGACGCCCACCGAGCTGCCTTCGTTGAGCGGCTTGATGACGTACGGGCGGGGCAGCGGATCGGCGTCGATCAGAGCTGCGACCGGCATGACGCGCCCGTCCGCGACCGGCAGGCCCGCCTGCGCGAACACGGCTTTGGCGGCGGCCTTGTCCATCGCCAGCGCGGAGGCGCACACGCCGGAATGCGTGTACGGGATGTTGAGCCAGTCCAGCACGCCCTGGATGGTGCCGTCCTCGCCGAAGCGCCCGTGCAGCGCGTTGAACACCACGTCGGGCTTCGGCGTCAGTGCGGCGAGGATGGCGCCGATGTCGTCGTTCACCTCGATGGGGGTCACGGCGAACCCGCTCTCGCGCAGCGCGGCGATGACCTGGATGCCGGACGAGAGGCTGACCTCGCGCTCGGCGGAGATGCCGCCGTACAGGACCGCCACGCGCTTCACGACACCACCTCCGGCCGGCCAGCGGGGACGCCGATGCGGTGGATCTCCCACTCCAGCGACACGCCGCTCATCGCATGCACGCGGCGGCGGACTTCCTCGCCGAGGCCTTCGATGTCGGCGGCGGTCGCGTCGCCGGTGTTGATCAGGAAGTTGCAGTGCTTCTCGCTGACCTGCGCGCCGCCCCGGGTCAGGCCGCGGCAGCCGGCGGTGTCGATCAGCTCCCAGGCCTTCATCCCGGGCGGGTTGCGGAAGGTCGAACCGCCGGTGCGCGCGCGCACGGGTTGCGTGGCCTCGCGGCCGGCGCGGATCTCCGCCATGCGGGCGGCGATGCGCTCGGGGGCGCCCGGCACGCCGCGCAGGCGCGCACGCACCACCACCGATTCCGCCGGCAGGCGCGCGTGGCGGTAGGAGAAGTGGAGCTTCGCGGCCTCCAGCCGCTCGATCTCGCCGGAGCGCGTCACGATGTCGGCCCAGTCGAGGATTTCCGCCATGTCGCCGCCATAGGCGCCGGCGTTCATCGCCACCGCGCCGCCGATCGTGCCGGGGATGCCGCACAGGAACTCCAGCCCGGCGATGCCGGCCGATGCGGCGGTCTCCGCCACCGTCGCGTCGAGTGCGGCGGCACCGGCGACGATGCCGCCGTCGTCCACCGCGATCTCGCCGAAGCCGCGGCCGAGGCGCAGCACCACGCCGGGCAGCCCGCCGTCGCGCACGATCAGGTTCGACGCGGCGCCGATCGTCCGCACCGGCACGGTGTGCGGCAGCGCGCGCAGGAACTGCGCGAGGTCTTCGGCGTCCGCCGGACGCACCAGCGCCTCGGCCGGGCCGCCGACGCGAAACCACGTGAACGGCGCCAGCACCGCGTCGGCCTGCACGCGTCCGCGCAACGGCGGCAGACTGGCGACGAAATCCTGCACCGGTGCGGCCATCATCGCGACCGCCTTCCGCCGCCGGTCTGCAGCGCGGCGAGTTGTTCGGGCAGGGCGGCGGCCCACTGCGTGATGTTGCCGGCGCCGAGGCAGATGACGAAGTCGCCCTGCCGCGCGATCGCGTGCACCATCTCCGCCAGATGCTCGGGACCCGGCAGCGGCACCACGCTGCGATGGCCGGCGGCGCGCAGCCCGTCGACCAGCTCGTCGCGGCTGGCGCCCGCGATCGGCGCCTCGCCCGCCGGATAGACGTCGGCGACGATCACCGTGCCGGCGTCGTTCATGCAGGTGCAGAACTCGCTGAACAGGCTGGCGAGCCGCGTGTAGCGGTGCGGCTGCACCACGGCCACCACATCGCGCGCGCCCGCCTGCCGTGCGGCCTTCAGCACCGCGGCGATCTCCACCGGGTGGTGGCCGTAGTCGTCGATCACCGTGATGCCGCCCGCTTCGCCGGTCTTGGTGAAGCGGCGCTTGACGCCACGGAACGCAGCGAAGGCGCTGCGCAGCGTGGCGTCGTCGATGTCCATCTCCATTCCCACCGCGATCGCGGCGAGCGCGTTCTGCACGTTGTGCTGGCCCAGCATCGGCAGGCGGAACGGACCCATGCGGCGCGAGCGATGGCGGTTGGCGCGGTCGGTCAGCACCGCCTCGAACGTGCAGCCGAGCCGGTCGGCCACCAGCTTGTCGGCGCGCACGTCGGCCTGCTGCGAAAAGCCGTAGGTGACGATGCGATGGTCCGACAGGCGCGGGATCATCTGCTGCACCGCCGGATGGTCGATGCACAGCACCGCGAAGCCGTAAAACGGCACGTTGGCGACGAACTGGTCGTAGCCGGCGATCATCGCCTCGGGCGTGCCCCAGTGATCGAGGTGCTCGGGGTCCATGTTGGTCACCACCGCGATCACCGCCGGCAGGCGCAGGAAGCTGCCGTCGCTCTCGTCGGCCTCGACCACCATCCAGTCGCCCGCGCCGAGCCGCGTGTTGGTGCCGTAGGCATTGATGATGCCGCCGTTGATGACGGTCGGATCAAGGTGTGCGGCTTCCATCACCGCGGCGATCAGGCTGGTCGTGGTGGTCTTGCCGTGCGTGCCGCCGACCGCGACCGACCATTTCAGCCGCATCAGCTCGGCCAGCATCTCCGCGCGCCGCACCACGGGAATCGCCCGCTTGCGGGCGGCGACGATCTCCGGGTTGTCGCGCTTCACGGCGGTCGAGAACACGACCACCTGCGCGTCGCCGAGGTTCGCCGCGTCGTGGCCGACGGCGACCGGGATGCCGGCCTCGCGCAGCCGGCGCACGTTGGCGGAATCGGCGATGTCGGTGCCCTGCACGCGGTAGCCGAGGTTGTGCAGCACCTCGGCGATGCCGGACATGCCGATGCCGCCGATGCCGACGAAATGGATCGTGCCGATCGACAGCGGCAGCGCCCTCATGCCGGCACCTCCTCTGTGACGAGACTTTCGACGAGGTCGGCGAGGCGCGCCGCCGCGTCCGGACGGCCGTGCGCGCCGATGCCGGCGGCGATGGCGCTGAGGTCGGGCAGCATGGTCTCGATGGCGTGGCGCAGTTCGCGCGGCGACACCGGCTCGGGCATCACGATCGCGCCGAGCGCGCGGGCGTTGGCGGACTGGTGGTCGTCGATCGCGTGCGGCAGCGGGATCAGGATCGCGGGGCGGCCGACGGCGGCGAGTTCGGCGACGGTCGACGCACCCGCGCGCGCGATGACCAGCTGCGCGTCGGCAAGCCGGCGGGGGATGTCGGGGAAGAACGTCGCCAGCTCGGCCTCGATGCCCGCCTGCGCGTAGGCGGTGCGCACGCGGTCGATGTCCTCCGGCCGGCATTGCTGGGTGACGTGGGGACGCGGCCCGGCGAGTCCGGCGATGGCGGGCGGCACGACGTCGCTCAGCGCGCGCGCGCCGAGCGAGCCGCCGAGCACCAGGATGTGCATCCCGCCGTCGGGTGGCGTGTACGGCGCGGGATCGAAGCCAGGGCGGACGGGATTGCCGGTCAGCACCGTGCGCACGGCTGGGACTCGCGAGGTCGCGGCGAAGCTCAGCGCGAGCGCGCTGGCCCAGCGCGACAGAAAACGGTTGGCGCGGCCGAGCACGGCGTTCTGCTCGTGCAGGATCGCGGGAATGCCGAGCATGCGCGCACCCAGCACGGGGGCCACCGCCGGGTAGCCGCCGAACCCGACGACGGCGCTCGCCCGCAGGCGCGACAACGCGGCGCGAGCTTCCACCACGCCGCGCGCGATCGAGACCACCGCGCCGCCTGCGCGCAGCACACCGCGTCCGGCGATGCCGGCGCCGCGGATCGTCAGGCGCTGCTCGAACGCGCCGCCCTCGCGGCCGGCGGTGCGCGCGTCGGTCAACAGCACCACGCGGCGGCCGCGCGCGGCCAGTACCACCGACAGCGCCTCGGCCGGGAAGAAGTGGCCGCCGGTGCCGCCGGCGGCGATGACGATCGGCCTCACCTCGGGCGCCCTCATGCGATGTCTCCGTGATGACGGCGGCGGGTCAATGCGAGCAGCATGCCCATGCCGAGTGCCACCGCCATCGCCGACGAGCCGCCATAGGAGATGAACGGCAACGTCATCCCCTTGGTCGGGATCAGGTGCAGCGTGCTCGCCATGTTGACGAAGGCCTGCAGCCCGAAGCCGGTCACCAGGCCGGTCGCCGCCAGCACGACGAAGTAGTCCTGCTCGCGCAGCAGCTTCAGCAGGCCGCGCACCACGACGAAAGCGAACACGGCAAGGATGACGAGGCAGACCAGCATGCCGAACTCCTCGCCGGCGACGGCATAGACGAAGTCGGCATGCGCGTCGGGCAGCACGTCCTTGACGCGGCCCTCGCCGGGTCCGCGGCCGAGCAGGCCGCCATTGCCGAACGCCTCCAGCGCGGTGGTCACCTGGTAGCTGTCGCCGACGGCCGGATTGAGGAAGCGTTCCACGCGGCTCTGCACGTGCGGGAACAGCGTGTAGGCGGCGAAGCCGCCGCCGCCGAACATGGCCAGCCCGACGAAGACGAAGAACAGGTTCAGCCCGTTGATGTAGAGCTGGGCGAAGAACACGGCGGAGATCACCGCGAGCATGCCGATGTCCGGCTGCGACTTCAGCAGCACGGCGATCAGCACGTAGACCGCCGCCGCGATCAGCGTGCCGGGGAAGCGCCGCGTGCGCCGGCCCTCCGCCATCAGCCACGCCGCGACGACGGCGAAACACGGCTTGAGGAACTCGCTCGGCTGCACCGACATGCCGGGAAAGGCGATCCAGCGCCGCGCGCCCTTGATCTCGACGCCGATCACCATCGTCGCCGCCGTCAGCACCAGCGCAGCCACGCAGCCGACCAACGCGAGCCGCCGTATGTCGCGCGGCGAGAGCAGGGAGACGCCGACCACCATCGTGCCCGCGACGGCGAGGAAGAACACCTGCTTGAAGATGAACATGTCGCGGGACTGGCCGATGCGCTCGGCAACGGCGGGGCTGGCCGCGAGCATCATGATGTAGCCGAAGCCGATGAGGGTCGTGATCGCGAACAGGGTCCAGCGATCGACGGTCCACCACCAGCGGCCGAGCACCGAGTTGTCCGCGCGAGAGAGTGCCATGTCAGGCGGCCTCCGACCGGGCGAGCGCGTGGACCAGGGCGGCGAACGCATCGCCGCGCGCATCGAACCCGCTGAACTGGTCGAAGCTCGCGCAGGCGGGCGAGAGCAGGACGGTCGCGCCGTAGGCCGGCGCGGCGGCGACCGCGCGGTCCAGCGTGCCGACGATGGTGTGCGGCACGCGGTGCGCGGCGAGCGTGCGCGCGAGGATCGGCGCGTCGCGGCCGATCAGCAGCGCGTGCGCGATGCGGGGGAACAGGGGGGCCAGCGGCTCGATGCCCTCGGCCTTGGCGATGCCGCCGGCGATCCAGGTGACGCGGTCGTAGCAGGCGAGCGCGCGCGCAGCCGCGTCGGCGTTGGTCGCCTTGCTGTCGTTGATGAAGTCGATGCCGCCGATGGTCGCGATGCGCTGCTGGCGGTGCGGCAGGCCCGGGAAGGTCGCGATGCCGCGGGCGATCGCGGCCTCGTCCGCGCCGAGTGCGCGCGCCAGCGCCGCGGCCGCCGCCGCGTTCTGCGCGTTGTGCGTGCCCGGGAGCGCGGGCGCGCCGACCAACCGCGTGCGTCCGGAGATCCGGACGACGCGCGACGGCAACGGGCCGATCAGCGCCGGCGTGTCGTCGTCATCGCCCAGCACGACGATGTCGTTCGCGCCCTGCCGGTCGAAAATGGCGCGCTTGGCCGCCACGTACCCCGCCATGTCGCCGTGCCGGTCCAGGTGATCGGGGCTGATGTTCAGCACCGCGGCGGCATCGAAGCGGATCGTCGCGAGTCGCTCCAGCATGTAGGACGACATCTCGAGCACATAGACGCCGGCGTCCGGCAGCAGCGGCAACGCCAGCGCCGGCGTGCCGAGATTGCCGCCCGCCGCCACCGGGATCGCGGCGCACTCCAGGATGTGCGCCAGCAGGGCCGTCGTCGTGCTCTTCCCGTTCGTGCCCGTGATGCCGACGAAACGGGCGTGCGATCCGTTCGTGCGCACGGCGCGGTACAGCAGCTCGACGTCCGACAGGATCGGCACGCCGGCCGCGCGCGCGCGCGCCGCGACCGGGTGCGGCGCGGGGAACGTGTGCGGGATGCCGGGCGAGAGCACCAGCGCGTCGAAGCCGAACGCGCCCTGCGACAGGTCGTGCAGGCACACGCCCGGGATCGGGTCGCGCTGCGCCGGGCGGTCGTCCCACGCCACCACCACCGCGCCCATCGCGGCAAGCGCGGCCGCGGCCGGCCGCCCGTTGCGCCCCAGGCCGAGGACGGCGACACGAAAACCGGCGAACGTCTCGGCGGGAAATTCGCTCATCGGATCTTCAACGTCGCCAGACCCACGAGGGCCAGGATCATCGAGATGATCCAGAATCGGATGACGATGGTGGGCTCGGCCCAGCCCTTCTTCTCAAAATGGTGGTGCAGCGGCGCCATCAGGAACACGCGCTTGCCGGTGCGCTTGTACCAGAACACCTGCACGATCACGGACACGGTCTCAACCACGAACAGCCCGCCGGCGATGCCCAGCACGACCTCGTGCTTGGTCGCCACCGCCACGCCGCCCAACGCGCCGCCGAGTGCGAGGCTGCCGGTGTCGCCCATGAACACCGCGGCGGGCGGGGCGTTGAACCACAGGAAGCCGAGGCCGGCGCCGATCAGCGCGGCGAGGAAGACGCCCAGCTCGCCCACGCCGGGAACGGGATGCAGTTGCAGGTAGTCGGCAAAGATGCGGTTGCCGACCAGGTAGGCGATCAGCGCGAACACGCCGGCCACGATGATCGTCGGCACGATCGCCAGCCCATCGAGCCCGTCGGTCAGGTTCACCGCGTTCGACGCGCCCAGCATCACCAGCATGCCGAAGATCGGAAAGCCGACCAGCCCGAGCGGGATCAGCACCTCCTTGAACACCGGGATCGTCACGCTGGTTCCCAGCGGCCCGCGCGTCAGCAGCATGATCCACACCGCACTCGCCAGCCCGATCACCACCTGGGCGGCCAGCTTGCCGCGCGCGGAGACACCCTTGTGGTTGCGCCGCGCCAGCTTGCGGTAATCGTCGAAGAACCCGAGCGCGCCGTAGCCGAGCGTCACCAGCAGCACCGCCCAGACATACTGGTTGCGCAGATCGACCCACAGCAGCGTGGAGATCGTGAGCGCGAACAGGATCAGCACCCCGCCCATCGTCGGCGTGCCCTTCTTCTCGATCAAATGGCGCTCGGGTCCGTCGGTGCGGATCGGCTGGCCGTGCCGCTGCACCCGGCGCAGCTGGCGGATCACGAGCGGCCCCAGCCACAAGCTCACCACCAGCGCCGTCAGGCAGGCAGCACCCGAGCGGAAGGTGATGTAGCGGAACAGGTTGAAAAGGATGAACTGATCGGCGAGCGGCCGCGCGAAATCGTAGAGCATCAGCGTTGCTCGATCGCATCGACGATCGTGCGCATCCGGCTGCCCAGGCTGCCCTTGACCAGCACGTTGTCGCCGGGGCGCAGGGCGGCGCGCACGATCGGCGCCAGCGCCGCGGAATCGGCCGCGTGCGCGCCGCGCAGCGCGGGCGCCACGGCGTCGAACAGCGCGCGCATCGCCGGGCCGCAGGCATACAGGATGTCCGCGCCGGCCGCGACGAAGGGCGCGAGGTCGCGGTGCTCGGCGTCGGACGCCTCGCCCAGCTCCAGCATGTCGCCCAGCACGGCGACGCGGCGCGACGCCTGCTGCAAGGCCAGCACCATCAGTGCGGCGCGCACCGACGGGCCCGACGCGTTGTAGCTTTCGTCGATCAGCAGCGCGGTGCCGCCGGGCACCGTGATCGTGCGCCGCGCGCCGCGTCCGCTCAGCGGCGCGAACCCGGCAAGCGCACGCGCGCCGGCCGTCGGATCGGCGCCGAGTGCGGCGACGGCGGCCAGCGCCGCGACCGCGTCGAGCGCCATATGCCGCCCGGGTGCGGCGATCCGCACGGCGAGCGTCGCGCCGCCGACGCGCGCGCGCAGCGACGTGCCGTCCGCATCGCTCGTCGCCTCCAGCAGTTCTGCGTCGGCCTCCGGCCCGGTGCCGAACGTCATCAACCGGGCTTCCGCCGGCACGGCCTTCTTCAGTCGGGACAGCATCGGGCTGTCCGCGGGCAGCACCGCGACGCCGCCGGCCACCAAGGCGCGCAGGACGCCCGCCTTCTCGTCGGCGATCGCGTCAAGGCTGCCCATGTTGCCGATGTGCACGCGCTCGATCGCGGTGATCAGCGCGACGTGCGGCTGCGCGATGCGCGCCAGCGGCTCGATCTCGCCGGGATGGTTCATGCCGATCTCGGCGACGCAGAACGCGGCCTTCGGCGGCAGGCGCGCGAGCGTCAGCGGCACGCCCCATTGGTTGTTGTAGGACGCGACGGCGGCGTGCGTCTCGCCCTGCGCCGACAGGGCCGTGCGCATCATCTCCTTCGTCGTCGTCTTGCCGACGCTGCCGGTCACCGCGACCACCCGCCCACCGAAGCGCGCGCGGGCGAAGGCGCCGAGCCGCATCAGCCCGGCCTGCGTGTCGTCGACCAGCAGCACCGCGTCGCCGTTGGTGACCGGAAGGTGCACCATCGCGCCGGCGGCACCGGCCGCGAACGCGGCGGCGATGTGGTCGTGCCCGTCGCCGTGCTCGCCGCGCAGGGCGACGAACAGGTCGCCCGGCGCGAGCGTGCGGCTGTCGATCGAAACACCGGTCGCGTCGAAGCCGCGGGTGAACGTGCCGCCCGTCGCCTGCTGCAGGTCGTGCGCGGACCACAGCGGCGTCATGTCAGCCCCGCGAGCCGGCGCACCACGGCGACGTCGTCGAACGGCAGCGTCTCGCCGGCGATCGTCTGACCCTGCTCGTGTCCCTTGCCGGCCACCGCCAGCACGTCGCCCGCGCGCAGGTCCGCCATCGCCGAGGCGATCGCCGCCTCCCGCGCGCCGCCGTCGCGCGCGCCCGGCGCACCGGCCAGCGCGCCGGCCAGCACGGCGCGGCGGATCGCTGCCGGGTCTTCGCTGCGCGGGTTGTCGTCGGTGACCACGACCACGTCGGCGTAGGTCGCCGCGGCCTCGCCCATCAGCTTGCGCTTGCCGGGATCGCGGTCGCCGCCGGCGCCGAACACCACGTGCAGCCGCCCCTCGGCATGCGGGCGCAGCGCCGTCAGCAGCCGCGCGAGCGCGTCCGGCGTGTGGGCGTAGTCGACATACACCGCCGCGCCGTTCGGCAGACGTGCCGCCAGTTCCAGCCGCCCGCGCACGCCGGTCAGGTGTTCGAGACGATCGAGCGCGGCCGCCTCGCCCGTCGCCAACGCCAGCGCGGCGGCGACGAGCACATTGTCCGCCTGGAAGCGCCCCGGCACCGCCAGCCGGATCGTCCGCCGCGTGCCCTCCGCCTCGATCGACAGCTCCTGCCCGTCCGGAAGCGGCGTCGCGGCCAGCAGTCGGATCGCGTCGCCGCCCTCGCCGACGATGCGCAACCGCAGCCGACGCCGCGCGGCGACGTCGCGCAACGCATCCAGCGTCGCCGCATCGAGTTCCGATGACGCGACCGCCACCGCGCCCGCCGGCAACAGCGCATCGAACAGGCGCAGCTTCGCCGCCCGGTACGCCTCCATGCTGCCGTGGTAGTCGAGGTGGTCGCGCGTGAGGTTGGTGAACGCCGCCGCCTCGAGCCGCACGCCGTCGAGCCGGTACTGGTGCAGCCCGTGCGACGACGCCTCCATCGCCGCGTGACCGATTCCCGCGCGCCGCAGGCGCGCGAGCGTCTCGGAGAGCGTCACCGGATCGGGTGTCGTCAGGCCCTCGCCCGCCGGCATTCCAGGCGCGATCAGGCCGAGCGTGCCGAGGCTCGCCGCCGGCTTGCCCGCGAGCGTCCAGATCTGGCGCAGGAAGTCGACGGTGCTGGTCTTGCCGTTGGTGCCGGTGACGGCGGCGATGTGCGCCGGCTGCGGACCCGCGAGCCTCGCTGCCATCAGCGCCAGCTCTCGCCGCGGCTCTTCGGCCTCGATCAGCGGGCGCGGCGGCACGCCAGGCGGCCACGCGGTGCCCGTGGGCGCCAGCACCGCGCAGGCGCCCTTCGCCACTGCATCGGCGATGAACCGCCTACCGTCCTCGCGCGTGCCCGGCAGTGCGGCGAACACGTAGCCGGGAGCCACCGCGCGGCTGTCGGCGGTGATGCCGGCGACGTCGAGCGAGGCGGCGTGTGCGGGTGCCGCGCGCATCAGCTCACCGAGCCGCATCTGACGCGGGGGTGTCGGCATGCGCGAGCAGCGGATGCTCGCCCGACGCCTCGTGCCGCGGCTCGTGGCCGGCCGGATGCGCGGGCTTCTCGGCCTTCGCGGGCGTCGCCGCCGGAGTCGCCGCAGCGACCGGCGGCGTCATCGGCTGGCCGGCGGGCCGCGCCGGCTCAAGCGGGACCGCCAGCGCGGCGTCGATCTCAGTCTTGTGGTCGATGTCGGGCAGCAGGCCGAGCATCGGTCCGACCCGCGCGATGACGTGCCCGACGGCGGGGGCGGCGACCCAGGCGGCGGTCGCCCAGCCATGCGTGCTGGCGTTCGCCTTCGGCTCGTCGAGCATCATGTAGACGGCGTAACGCGGCGCGTTCATCGGGAAGACGCCCATGAACGCCGCAACGTTGGCGTGCTTCTTGTAGCCGTGCGCGCCGACCTTCTCGGCCGTGCCGGTCTTGCCGCCGACGTAGTAGCCCGGCACCTCGGCGGGTTTGCCGTATCCGTCGGTCACCACCAGCCGCATCAGCTTGCGCATCATGTCGCTGGTGGACTGCTGCATGATTCGCACGCCTTCCGGCGGAGGATCGTTGGGCCCGACGGCAGCGATCGTAGGCCGCATCAGCAGGCCGCCATTGGCAATCGCTGCGACGCCGCGCACGACGTGCAGCGGGCTGACCGCGATGCCGTGGCCGAAGCCGATCGTCATCACCGCGACCTCGCCCCAGTTCGACACCGGCGGGAAGATCGGCATCCCGGCCTCGGGCAGCTCGATGCCGACGCGCCCGAACATGCCCATGTTGCGCAGCCAGGCGCGCTGCCGCTCGCCGCCCATCACCATCGCGATGTGCGCCGCACCCAGGTTGGACGAGTAGGTCAGCACCTCGGGCAGATACAGCCAGCGGTGCTTGCCCTGGAAATCGCTGATCGTGAAGCGGCCGATATGAATGTCTTCGCGCGCGTCGAACTCGTTCCAGATATGCACCAGACCGGAATCCAGCGCCATCGATGCGGTCTGCAGCTTGAACGTGCTGCCCGGCTCGTACATGCCGGTCAGCGCGCGATTGAACCGGTCGTCGGGCGGGGTCTTGCCGAAGTCGTTGGTGTCGTAGTCGGGCAGGCTGACCATCGCCAGCACCTCGCCCGTGCGCACGTCCATGACGATGCCGCAGGCGCCGATCGCGTTGAAATCGTCCATCGCCTTGGACAATTCGTCGCGCACCACCGCCTCGATGCGCACGTCGATCGACAGGCGCAGCGGCGCGACGTCGTTCTCCAGCCGCTGCTCGAAGGCGCGCTCCGCGCCGGCAACGCCGTGCCCGTCCACGTCCACGCCGCCGAGCACCTGTGCGGCCGTTCGGCCCATCGGATAGCGGCGCTTGGCGGTCTGCTCGAAATACACGCCGGGGATGCCGAGCGCGTTGATGCGCATCTCGTCGCGCGGCGTGATCTCGCGCGCGATGTAGACGAACTGCTTGTTGCTCGACAGGCGCTGGCGCACCTCATCCTCGTCGAGCGCCGGCAGCGCCGCCTTCAGCTTCCGCGCGGCATCGGCGACGTCGATCATCTCGCGCGGGTTAGCGTACACGTCGGCGGTGGGCAGCGAGACGGCGAGGATCTGTCCGTTGCGGTCGGTGATCATCGCACGGATGTGGTGGACGGCGTCCGCCGGCTGGCGGCCCGCGGCCTCCGCCTCGGCGTCGGCGAAGCGCTGGGTGATCGGCTTCTCGACGCGGTGAGGCGGCAACGGTTGGATGATCGTCGCGTCGGCCAGCTTGATGACCACCGCGGCGAACAGGGCGGCGAAGCCGGCGGCGGCGAACACCAGGCGCGCGCGCGTCTTCTCCAGCGCGGCCCGGCGCTTGAGGTCGGGCGCGGTGACGCGGACCGTCTCCATCTTCGGCACGCCGGCGTCGCGCGGGGCGCCCTGCGGCCGCGCCGGCGCGCGGCGGCGCCGCACGGGATCGAGCGGTCCGGAATCGGGCGGCGGCGGCGGCGGATCGTCGGCCATACTCAGTTGCCGTTCGGAATGTTGTAGGCGCCGGCGAAAGGCGCGACGGAGCCGGTGCGCGCCATGCCGAGCGCCGATTGGGTGTAGCCGGGCGTGCCGGCCGGCTGGGGTGGCGGGGTATAGACCGCCGCCGGCTGCGGGGCCAAACGCGCGGCGTACTGCGTAGTAGCGGGCGTGTAGGCCGCCGCCGGCGCGGCGACGCGGGCGGCCCCCAGCAGCGATCCGCCCGACCGCACCTCACGTGGCGCCGCCTCGGGATGATCGGCGGGCTTGGCGGCCTCCCGGACCCGATCGGGCGCCGGCTTCGCGGCCGCCACCGCGACCGGCGTGGCCGGCTTGGCCGGCGCCGTTGCCGCCGCAGCAGTCGCAGCAGGCTTCGACGGCTCGGCTCGCGCCACCGGCGTCGCCGGAGGGGCTGGCGGCGGCTGGACGGGTGCGGAGGCGCCGGACGGCGGCAGGCTCGTGTCCGGCGGCTCGTCGGTCGTCTGCGGCAGCGCGTCGGGCGGACGCACCGGCGGCAGCCGCTTGTCCAGCTCGGCCATGGTCGTGAACTGGGCCGGCTGCGTCGTCTGCAGCGACGAGAAACGGCCCGCGAGCCCGGCGAGGCGCTCCGGGTCGTTCAGCAGCGTCCATTCGGCCTGCAACACCCCGGAACGCTGGCGCGCCGCGTCGGCGGCCTGCAGCGTGGCCTCGATCTGCTTGTCCAGCATCAGGGTGCGATGCTTGACCTGATACAGATACAGGCCGGACCCGCACGCCAGGAGCATGCAGGCGGCGGTGAGCGGGCGGATCATGCGGCGCTCCGTTGGTTCGGAGAAATCTCGAGCCGGGCGATGGCGCGCAGCCGCGCGCTGCGGGCGCGCGGGTTGGCCGCCGTCTCGGCCGCGCCCGGCCGCAGCGCCCGCGGCGTGAGCAGGCGGAAGGCGGGGGAAGGCGACGGGCGCAACTGGCCGGGATCGTGGCGCGACGGCGCGGGCGTGCGCCCCGCCGCCTCGGTCATGAAGCGTTTGACGATGCGGTCTTCCAGCGAGTGAAACGCGACCACCACCAGACGACCGCCGGGTGCGAGCATGGACGCCGCCGCCGACAGTCCGCGGGCGATCTCGCCGAGTTCGTCGTTCACCCGGATGCGCAGCGCCTGGAAGCTGCGCGTCGCCGGGTCGATGCCCGAGCGGTCGGGCGGCAGGACCGAGCGGATGATCTCGGCGAGCCTGCCGGTGGTCTCGATCGGCGCCTCGGCGCGGGCGCGAAGGATGGCGCGCGCGATGCGGCGGGACTGTCGTTCCTCGCCGTATTCGTAGAGCATATCGGTCAGCTCGCGTTCCGGCATCGTCGCGATCAGCTCGGCCGCCGTCGGGCCGCCCGTGGGGCCCGACGCGTCCATGCGCATATCGAGCGGACCGTCCGCGCGGAACGAAAAACCCCGCGCCGCATCGTCGAGCTGAAATGAAGACACGCCGAAATCGAACACCACGCCATCGAGCCTGCTGACGCCGGAGTCCGACAAGAGCGCACACAGGTCGCCGAAACGGCCGTGTATTAGATGCAGGCGACCTGGATAGCGCGCGGCGAGCGCCGCGCCGCGCGCGATCGCCTGCGGATCGCGGTCGATCGCATACAGCACGCAGGACGCCGCCTGCAGGATCGCCGCCGCATAGCCGCCGCCGCCGAACGTGGCGTCGAGATAGCTGCCGCCATCGTGCGGCGCGAGCGCGGCGAGCACCTCGGCCAGCATGACCGGCACATGGCCCGCGCGGCCGCCTTCGGCGCTCATGCGCCGTTCCCCGCACGCAAGGCGCCGCCGGGCAGCGTCAGGTGGGCGCTGCGGGCACGCTCCCGCGCCTCGATGCGGCGGCGCTCGGCGGCCTCCGGCTCCCAGATCTGGAACCACCGGCCGAGACCCATGAACACCACGGTGTCCGACAGGTTGGCGTGCGACACGAGCGCGTCGGGCAGCACGATGCGCCCCTCGCGATCGGCCTCCACCGGATGCGCGTCGGCGTACAGCGCGGCGGCGAGGTCGTCGTGGTCCTCGCCGAACAGGTCGAGCCGCTCCAGCGGCGGCCCGAGCGCATGGAATGTGGCCGGGGGCCAGCCCTCGATGCACGGATGCTTGTGCGACGGACGCAGCACCAGCGCGGCCGCGTCGTCGCTGCCGTTGGCGAGCGTGCGCAGGACGGCGCGGAACGGCGCGGGGACGGATACGCGGCCCTTGGCGTCCAGCCGATTCTGGTGGGTGCCGAGGAAATGCGTCATCCGGCCCTGTGGGTGCTCCCTCCGCCCCGTTCCTCGGCGCCTTGGCCCGGGTGCGCCCGGCCCGACCCCGCCGCCGCACCGCACGGGCATGGCCGTGGGAGACCATGGGTTACCATGGGCTAATATGGGCGTCAAAGGGATACTGCCCGATTTTGCTAGAAAAATCGGGCGTTTGTCGCGCGCGGGGGCAATCGTTACCTGAGCGTGAACAGGTCGGCGCCCGGCGGCGACTTCGCGGGGCAAGTATTCGCGTTCTGTTCTCGCTTGAACGCGGCGGGAGGAGAAGCGCCAGACGGCCTGTAAGCCGGGTTCTGTCCGGCTCGTTGCCGAGCCGGGACGGCCATTCCTCTGGGACGCGCCTTACGGCGCGCCTCGCGCGACCTACCCGGGCGGCGAGGCGGGAACGCCTCTGGTGCTGCCTTTCGGCGCACCCGCCGCCCCTATTCGGTCTTGCTCCCGGTGGGGTTTACCGTGCCGCCCCTGTTGCCAGGCGCGCGGTGCGCTCTTGCCGCACCGTTTCACCCTTGCCGGCTGGCCCTTGCCGCGTTTCCGAGGCGCGGGCGGGCCGGCGGTATGTTCTCTGTGGCACTTTCCCTGGGGTCGCCCCCGCCGGCCGTTAGCCGGCACCGCGTTCCCGTGGAGCCCGGACTTTCCTCCGGCACACCGGCAAAGCCGCTGCGCCGGCGGCCGTCCGGCCGTCTGGCGCGCCCACTCGTGGGCGCCGTCACGGTGTTGTCAAGGCCCGCCGGGGCGGGCCACGGCGACGCCGGCGTGAACGCTATGCTCTCGCCGCGCCCGCGCGCGTGATGTCGCCGGCATCGGCGAGCGTGCCGGCGTGCCAGCACAGGTCCATCAGCTTGCGGACCTGATCCGGCGGCAGGATGCCCTCCGCGAGATCAGAGAATTTCGCCTCGAGCTGCGCATCGGTCATCGGCTTCTCGGTGCTGCCGACGGCGTGGTCGATGTGCTTCGTCAGCGTGCGGCCGTCCTTCAGCTTGATGACCATGTCGACCTGATCGGGCTTCACGCCCTCGGTCACGATCGGCTTGACGCGCTTGCGCAGCGCCACGGCCGCGGGGTCGTTCACCGCCGCGTCGCTGAACTGCTTCTCGCCGGCCTTTCCGGTGATCAGGGCGATCGCGACGATGTGGTAGATGCTGAATTTGCCCTCCAGGCCGACATGCGGGTCGGTCTTGCCGGTCAGCGACAGCACCAGCGGATGCACGCGCAGCTCGACGACGTCGATCTGGTCGGGCTGCAGGTGGTTCTCGTCGCGCAGCTGGATCGCGGCGTCGATCGCCGGATGGGTCACGATGCCGCAGGCGAACGGCTTGTAGGTGTTCAGCAGCGCCTCCCAGCGCGACCCGAGGCCGTCGACGACCTCGTGCCAGTTGTGCCGCGTGCTGAGCGCCTGGCCCCAGCCGTCCTTGCCTTCCAGCGGAGCATCGTCGGTCGTGTAGCCCTGCTGGGCGAGCAGCGCCGCGGTCAGACCGTTCTGCGCCGCGCGGCCGGGATGCAAGCTCTTCGTCATCGAGCCGAACATGATCTTCAGCCCGACCGGCTGCGTCGCCGCCAGCCCGAGCGCGTAGATCATCCGCTGCTCGTCCAGCCCGAGCACCTTGCCCACCGCCGCCGCCGCGCCGAACGGCCCGCAGCTGCCGGTGATGTGCCAGCCCATCGCGTAGTGCTCCGGATAGACCGCGTTGCCGATGCGGCACTCCGTCTCCACGCCGAGTGCGAGCGCGGCGACGAAGTCGCGTCCGCTGACCGGCCGGTATTCGGCGAGCGCGAGCAGCGCCGAGGCCACCGGGCCCGCGGGATGGATGATCGTCTTCAGGTGGGTGTCGTCGAAGTCGAAGATGTGGGACGCGATGCCGCTCATCAGCGCCGCGTTCAGCACGTCCATCCGCTCCCGGCGGCCGAAGATCGAGGCCTGCGGCGGACCGCTGAACGGCGTCAGCGCGGCGATGGCCTTGTTCACGGCGGGCTCGCGCGAGCCGCCGACCGCGACGCCCACCCAGTTCAGCAGCGTGCGCGCCGTCTCCTTCTGCACATCGGGCGGCAGCGCGGCCGGATCGTACCGAACCAGCCATTGCGCGAGCGTCGCCGTGACCGGCACCTCGACGTCGACGCTTTGTGCCGGCTGCGTTGCGGCCGCCGCGTTGGCCCCGGTCATGGCAGCGGCAGGCAGCGCGGCGGTGGCGCCGAGCAGGGTACGGCGATCGAGCCTCGGCATTTGGCGTTCCTCCCAGAACGAGCGTTGCCGCAGCATCGCGCCACGAGCGTCGCGGCTCAATCGCCTACGCCGTGCCGGCCGGCGTCCTATTGCCCGGCCGCTGACGGCCTCTCGAGCTTCGACTCCAGGTCGTTCGCGCCGGAGTTTCCCGCATGGCCGTCGGGCGCGTTCAGGCGCAGCCACGCCTCGATCGGCTGCCAGGGACCGAGCTCGTGCTGCTGCGCGGGAAACGGGCCGAGATACGGCGGTGTGGCGACGTCGGCGGGCTTGATCCACGGATCGGGATAGTCGTGCGCGAGGCCCGCATAATGCGGGCGAGGCTGTCCGTTGACGAAGGCAACGACGTCGTACGCGTTGGCTTCGCTCAGCAGCGGCCGGGTGAAATCGACGCCGCGCGGCATGTTGGCGTGGACGAACCAGGCGGCGCCGATGTTGTGCGACATGCCGGCCCCGTCGTTGTAGCTGTCCGGACCCCAGAGCGGCGGGAACAGATAGCGTTGCTGGTTCTTCGCCGCGTCCAGCGCCGAGTAGCGCACGCCCGCCCCCTCGGCCCCGTGGCAGGCCGCGCACACCTCTCGATACACCTTGGCGCCGTTCGCCGGGTCTGCCGCGCGCTCCGGGAGCGGCAGCTTCGGCGCACCGCGACCGATCGGGGCGACCTTGTCCAGCTGGTCGGAGGACAGGAAGCGGAAATAGGCCTCGATCGCCGCCACCTCCCGGCTGTCGGAAGGTAGCGGACGGCCGTTCATGCTGCGCTGCATGCAGTTGTTGATCCGGTCGGCCATGGTCGCGGTGGTGTTCGTGCGCGCGCTGAAGGCCGGATAGAGGCTCCAGATGCCGACCAGCGGCAGGCCGAAGCGCACGGTGCCGCCGTCCAGATGGCAGTTCTGGCACTCCAGGCCGTTGCCGCCGTAGCGCATCGCCGGATCGCGCGCGTCGGGGCCGATCAGCGCCGAGGTGTGCAGGATCAGGTCACGCCCGTAGCGCACCGCGCGGCCGGCATCGTCGTCCGGCAGCGCCGCGACGTCCGGCACCCGCCACGGCGGCAGCGGCGCCGGAGCGGGCGCCTGCGCCCGCGCGGCGACACCGCCGAGCGTCGCCAGCCCGGCGGCGAGCACGCCGGCGACGCAGGTGCGCAGCCAGGGCCGCGGGCTCAGCTCCGCTGGACCAGCTCGATCTTGTAGCCGTCCGGATCCTCGATGAAGGCGATGATGGTGGTGCCGAACTTCACCGGCCCCGCCTCCCGCGCGACCTTGCCGCCGGCGCGGCGGACGTCCTCGCACGCCTTGGCCACGTCCGGCATGCCGATCGCCAGATGGCCGAACGCGTTGCCCAGGTCGTAGCTCGACTTGCCGTAGTTGTAGGTCAGCTCGATCACCGCGTCGGTGTCCTCGTCGCCGTAGCCGACGAAGGCGAGCGTGTATTCGCCCTCCGGCACGTCGCGCCGGCGCAGCTCCTTCATGCCCAGCACGCGGGTGTAGAAATCGACGCTGCGGTCCAGGTCGCCCACGCGCAGCATGGTGTGCAGGAAGCGGCTCATGCGGTCTCCTCCGGGTTTTCCGTCACCATAGGTGCGTCGAGGCCGACCAGGAACAATCCGGCGGCGTCCGCGTCGGCGACCGTCCGCACCGGGTCGGCGATCAGCGCGGCGCCGGCGCTGAACGCGATGCCGCGCAGGCCCGCGGCGGCGGCGTTGGCGACGGTGCGCGGGCCGACCGCCGGCAGGTCCACGCGGCGCTCCTGCCCCGGCTTGACCAGCTTGACCAGCACGCCGCCGCGCCCCGGACGCGCCAGCGCACCGGCGCGCGCGAGCATGGCGTCGGTGCCCTCGATCGCCTCGACCGCCAGCACCAGCCCCTGCTGCACCACGCAGCCCTGGCCGACATCCGCCGCGCCGAGTGCCGCCGCCACCGCCTGGCCGCGGGCGATGTCGTCCCAGTCGCCCGCGTCCGGCACCGCACGGGTCAGCACGCCGGCCGGGGCAAGCGCATCGGCCAGTACATCCTGTACCGCGAGCACGCGGAACCCATGGTCGCCGATCGCGCGAACCACCGCCGACAGCAGCGCGTCATCGCCGGCGAAAAACGCCCGCCCCATATGCACGATGGCACGCATGCACGCGAAGTCCGGCCGCAATTCGCGCAAGCCGGGACGGCGCACCGCGCCGACCATCACGAGGTCCGCGACCCCGCGCGAGCGCATGGCGCGAAGCATCTTCCCGACGGCCCCGATGCGGAAGTATTCGTGCGGGAAGCGCTCGACGACGGCGGGCTCGGCGAAGCCGCGCAGCGCCAGCACGAACACCGGGCGGCCACGTTCGACGGCGGCGGCAGCGACGTCGCCAGGCAGCCGCCCGCCGCCCGCGACGATCGCCAGCGGCCCGCCCGCACCCGGTTCCCTGCCGATTTGATGGATCTGGAACGTGCCGTTGACGGAATCGTCACGGTCGCTGATCACGGATCTGTCAACTGTGAAAGCGGGGTCACGCAAAAGGGAGGAGCCTGTGTTCGAGGACGACTGCGCCGCCGACTTCACGCCGAGCGCCAGCGGCATTGTTCACTGCCTGCGCATGCTTGCCGCCGAGGCCGCGCTACTGCAACTCGACCGCACCCTGGACGCGCTCTTCCTCGCCATCGAAACCTGCGCGGAGGAACGCGCATCGCTGCCGGCCGTGATGTAGCGGAGCGACGCCCGGTCAGCCTCGGAGCGGGACGGCGGCCAGCGCCGCCGGGACGGTCAGTCTTCGTCCGCTTCCGGGCCGAACTTGGCCCGTTGCAGCCCGCGCTTGCCCTGGTTGGCGATGAACTCCAGCGCCTCGGCCACCAGCGGCTCGTCGCCGTATTCCTCGCGCACCGAGTCGATCCGCTCGGACCGCACCCCGGCGCCGGCGCCGAACAGACGCTGGAACACGGCGCGCAGCCTGTGCATCGCCGCGCGGTCGAAGCCGCGCCGCTTCATGCCGATGATGTTCAGCCCCGCGACCCAGCCTTCACGCTCGCCGGTCACCATGGCGAACGGCAGCACGTCGCCGCCGATGCCGAGCAGGCCGCCGATCATCGCGCCGCGGCCGATATGCACGCCCTGGTGCAGCGCGGCACTGCCGCCGATCACCGCATAGTCGTCGATCCGGCAATGCCCGCCCATGACGACGTTGTTGGCGATCACCACGCCGTTGCCGATCCGGCAGTCGTGGGCGACGTGCACCACCGCCATCAGCATGCAACCGTCGCCGACATTGGTCACACCGCGGCCCCCCGGCGTGCCGCGATGGATCGAGCAGTGCTCTCGGATCTGGGTGCGCGCGCCGATCTCGCAGCGCGTCGGCTCGTTGCGGTACTTCACGTCCTGCGGCGGCAGGCCGATGGAGACGAACGGATAGACCGTCGTGCCCTCGCCGATGCGCGTGATGCCGTCGACGACGACGTGGCTGATCAGGGTCACGCCGTCTTCCAGCACCACGTCGGGACCGATCGTGCAGAACGGGCCGATCCGCACGTCGCGCCCGATCTCGGCGCGCGGGTGGATCACCGCCGACGGGTGAATGCCGGAAGCCGGGATCGTATCGGTGAAACCGTCCATGAACTCCTGCCTTCAGCCTCGTAAGGTCGGCGGCCGCGCAGGCAAGCTAGGCCTCGCACGACCTGTCACAAATTCAATGATTGTTGCCGCGTATTACGAAACACGACGTAACTGGCTGTTTCCGAACTGTTTTTTGCAAGCGCGAAGACCGTCTGGGAACGCCACCGAGACCAGCGTCGCCGGCACGGCTATTTGTCGAGGATCATCGCGGTATAGGTCGCCTCCGCGACAGCGGTGCCGTCCACGCGCGCGACGGCGTGCACTTTCCACACGTTGCGCCGGGCATGCTCCTTGGTCACCTCGATCCGAAGCTGGTCGCCTGGGACGACCGGACGGCGAAACTTCGCAGCCTCGATCGACATGAAATACACGACCTTGCCGTGCGACGCGGGGCCGAGCGTCTCGACCACGAACACCGCGGCGGTCTGCGCCATGCTCTCGATGATCAGCACGCCCGGCATCACCGGGTGGTGCGGGAAATGGCCCTGGAAGAAGTTCTCGTTGATGGTGACGTTCTTGATCCCCGTCGCCCGCTCGCCGAGCACGACATCGACCACGCGGTCGATCAGCAGGAACGGGTAGCGGTGCGGGATCAGGTGCATGATCCGCGCGATATCGATCACGTCCAGCACGCGGCCGCCGTCCGGGGTCTCCGGCACGCTGTCCATCACGGCGTCTCCGCGGTACGGCCGGCTTGCGGCTCCTCGCCGGCGGCGCCCTCGCGCGGGACGCGGCGCGCCAGGCGCTTGAGCACGGCGACCTGGCGCAGGAAGTCGCGTACCGGCTGGGCCGGGCTGCCCAGCACCTGCGCGCCGGCCGGCACGTCGTTCATGATCCCGGTTTGCGCGCCGAGCATCGCGCCCTTCCCGATCTTGAGGTGACCGATCAAGCCCGCCTGGCCGGCGACCATGACGAAATCTTCCAGAACGGTCGAACCGGAAATACCGGCCTGCCCGGCGATGGCGCAGAACCGACCTATGCGGACGTTGTGCCCAACCTGCACCAGATTGTCGAGGCGTGAGCCCATGCCGATCACGGTATCATGCAGGCTGCCGCGATCGACGCAGCTGTTCGCGCCGACCTCCACGTCGTCCTCCAGCACCACGCGGCCGACCTGCGGAACCGACAGGAAGCCCTGCTTGGTCTGCGCGAACCCGAAGCCTTCCTGGCCGATCCGCGCGCCGGGATAGACGAACACGCGGGCGCCGAGAATCGCGTGCGTGACACTGGCATGCGAACCGATCCGGCAATCCCCACCCATGACCACGCCGGGCCCGATCACCGCATGGGGGCCGATGCGGCAGCGCGGCCCGATCGTCGCGGCGGCGCCGATGACGGCGAACGCCCCGACCTCGGCCGAGGGATCGACCAGCGCGCCCGGCTCGACGACCGCGGAGGGGTGCACGCCGGGGCGGGCCGGCGGGGGCGGATGGAACAGCGCGGCGACATGCGCCCAGCTTTCATAGGGTGTCGCGGACACGATCGCCGCGATTCCCGCCGGCACCTGGGCGGCGAGGTCGGGATGCACGATCACCGCACCCGCCTTCGTGGCCCGCAGGGCGGCGGCGTATTTGCGGTTGTCGAGGAAGCTGACCTCGTCGGCGCCGGCCGTCTGCAACGGCCCGATGCCGGCGAGCGTGACGGCGGGCGCGCCGTCCGGCAGCGCGCCGCGCGCGGCCTCGGCCACGACGGCGAGCGGGTGCGGCCCGGTTCTCGCGAAGAACCGGGGATCGCCCGCCGCCATACGGCCTACTGAGGCTGCGCCGGGTGCGCCGGCGGAGTGGTGGTCGTGCCCGGCGCGCCGCCCGCGGAGGCACCGCCGGCCGAGGTCGGCGCGCTGCCCGAGGCCGGCGGCGGCGCCGGCGCCGTTGCCGAAGCCGGGGTCGCGCCGCCCGCCGGCGCCGCGCCGCCCGGTGCAGCGCCCGGTGACGCGCCTGCAGTCGCGGTCTGGCCAGGCTTGCCCTGGTTCTGCGCCATCTGCGCCGGCGAGACGCCGTCCGGCGGGATGACCACCGACGGCAGCACCTTGTTGAGCTGCTGCGTCACCTGCTCGGTCAGGTCGAACTCGTTGACGTTCAGCGCGACCTGCTGGCGGTGCAGCACGAGGTTCATCCCCCGGCTCTCGGCCACCTGCCGGATCACGGCGACCAGCGTGCGCTCGATCTGCGCCAGCGAGTACTGCGCCGCCTCCTGGATGATGCGGTCGCGGTCGCGGAAGCTGCGCTGGGCGTTGGTGATGCGCTCCTGCAGCTCACGCTCCTTGGCGCGGATCTGGTCCGGCGTCAGGCCGTTCCGCGCCGTGGTCAGCTGCTGCTGCAGGTCGCGCCAGGCGGCCTGCTCCTTCTGCGCCTCCTCGTTGAGCTTCTGCCGGCGCTCGCCGAGCACGCGCTCGATCTCCTGCGCGGCGGTCGACGCCCGCATCACCTCGGGCACGCCGAGTACGCCGATACGCGGGGTGGGCGGCTCCGTTCCCTTCGGGATCGGCGACAGCTCGGGCGGCGGCGGCAGCTGCACCTGGACCTGCGGAGGCGCCGGCTCGGCCGCCCCCGGCGGGGCCAACTGCTGCCCCTCGGTCTGCGGCATCGGCATCGGCGCCGGTGCGGGCGGCTGTGCGCCGCGCACGGCGGGGAGCGGCCGGCCCGGGTGCGGCGGCGCCGGGTGGGCGGCGCCGCCGGCACCTTGGCCGGGCATGAACCAGCCCTGCGCCTGGGCGCCGGGCATGGCGGAGAGCAACAGACCGGCCGCGCATGCGACCGGAAGCAGGAAGCGCAAGAAAGCCACTAGAACCTCGTACCGAAGCCGAACCGGAAAAGCTGTGTCTGGTCGTGCGTTTGTTTGATGACGAAGGGTGCCACGTCGATGTTGATCAGGCCAAAGGGCGTGTTCCAAGATATCCCGACGCCGGCGCCGAGCCGTGGCACGTTGTGGTCATAGATGGGTGGGCAGACTGTACCGTTGCTCGGAAACTGTGTGAAGATCGCACTGTTCGGAGCAGCGCCCGGGGCTTGAGCATAGGGCAATCCTGAGTTTGGGCAATGGCCGCTCTCGAAGTTGGCCTCGGTCAGGCCGCCGACATCGACGAAGGCGCGGCCGGAGATCCCGATATCCTGCGAGATCGGCAGTGGATAGTGCAGCTCCGCCGAGCCCGTCCAGATGAAGCGGCCGCCCAGCGAGTCGCCGGTGGTCGCGTCGTGCGGACCCGCGCCGCCCGCCTCGAAGCCGCGCAGGTTGTCGCCGCCGAGGAAGAAGCGGTCGATGATCTGCTCCTGGGAACCGAGCGGCCACAAGTTGCCGATGCCGCCGGAGAACGAGATGCCCCAGTCTCTATTGCCGGTGAAGTAGTCGAGCGGCACGAAGTACGTGCCGTCGAGCTTGCCGCGCACGAACGTCTCGTCGCCGCCCGCGCCGGCCGCATCGAGGCCCGCGCGGACGATGAAGCCGGTATGCGGATCGGTCGGGCTGTCCCGGTAATCCAGCGTCAGCGTCTGGCCGAACTGCGACAGTAGCGTCCATCCCGCCTGCTGGCGGATGTAGTACGACGCGCCGCCAACCTCGGCGACATAGGGCGGCACGTAAAAACACGTCGGATACTGGATCCCACCGAACAACGCCGCGATCGGCGCGCCCGCCGCCTGGCAGATCCCCGGCCCGAGCGTCACGCCGTACGGCCCGTTCTCCTCCACCGCCGACGGCTGGGAGACGTTGTACACGTCGCGGTCGACGATCGAGTAGTTGATTGCCTGCCGCAGGTGGTCGCTGAACTGGTAGCCCGCCCGCAGCGCAAAGCCGAGACGCTGCTCGCTGTACAGCGCGGTGGTGGTGTTGTTCTGGTTGACGTAAAACACGTCGGCGCCGGCCACGAGATTGCGGTCGAGGAAATACGGGTCGGTGACCGAGGCCGTGATCGAGCTGCGCTTCGTCGCCAACACGCCGTTGACGGCCGCGTCGATGCCGGTGCCGACGAAGTTCTTCTCCCGGATGCCCGCATCGATCAGCGGGCCGACGTCGGTCGAGAAGCCGCCGCCGAGCGTCAGTTCACCGGTCGCCTTCTCCACCACCTGCGCGGTCACGATCGCCTTGTCGGGCGCCGATCCCGGCGAGGGAACGACCTGCACATTGCTGAAGTAGCCGAGGTCGTCCAGCCGCTGCTTGGTCTTGCGCGCCGCGGCCGCGTTGAACGCGTCGCCCTCGGCGAAGCGGAATTCACGGCGGATCACCTTGTCTTCGGTGCGGGTGTTGCCGGTGATGTCGATGCGCTCGACGTAGATGCGCGGGCCTTCGGTGACGTCGAACACCAGATCGACGGTGTGTTTGGCCTTGTCGCGCGTGATGCGCGGCTTGATGTCGACGAACGGATAGCCGCGTCCGAGCACGTCGTCGGACATTGCCGTCACGCTGCGCTCGACCGCCTCGCCGTCATACCAGTCGCCGACGTCGATCTGCAGATCCGGCCGCAGCGAGTCGCCGTCCAGCTTGCGGAGCTGGCTGTTGATCGTGATCTTGGCGACGCGGTAGCGCTCGCCCTCGTCGATGGTGAACGTCACGAAGAACGACTTGCGGTCGGGTGACAGTTCCGCCGAGACGTTGACGACCTCGAAGTCGACGTAGCCGTGCTGGAGATAGAAGTGGCGCAGCTCCTCCTTGTCGAAGTTGACGCGCGCCGGATCGTATGTGTCGGCGCTGGTCAGGAACCGCCACCAGATCGTCTGCCGGCTGGTGATGACCTCGCGCAGCCGGCTTTCGCTGAACTCGTGGTTGCCGACGAACGCGATGCGGCTGATCAGCGTGGCGTTGCCTTCGTTGATCTCGAAGACGACGTCGACGCGGTTGTCGGGCAGCTTGATGATCTTCGGCTCGACCCGCGCGTCGTAGCGCCCCTTCTTGGCGTACGCATCCAGGATGCGCTGGCGGTCGGATTCCGCGATCTCGGGCGTGAACACGCCGCGAGACCGGAGCTGCACGATTGCCTTGAGGTTATCGTCGGTCAGCTTGTGGTTGCCCTCGAACGCGACGCGGTTGATCGTCGGGTTCTCCACCACCTTGACGACGAGCGTGTCGCCTTCGCGCGTCAGGCTGACATCGGAAAACAGGCCGGTGGCGAACAGCGTCTTCAGGCTGCGGTCGATGCGGTCGGGATCGAACGGATCGCCCGGCACCACCGTCATGTACGACCGGATCGTGCCGGCCTCGACGCGCTGGTTGCCGACGATCTTGATGTCCTTGACCGTGCCGCCGGCGGGCACGTTCGCGGTGGGTTCAACCGGTGTCGGCCGGAACGCCTGGATGTGCCGCGCGCGCGCCGGCACGCCGTAGCCTGGCGGCGGCGGCGGCGTCTGTGCGAGGACGCCGGCGTCGAACAGGAAAAGCATGCAGGTAAGGGCGAGCAGGACGGCACGTAACGCGGTCAAACGCCTGATCCCCCTTCTTCGACCGATACCGGAAGAACCCGTCTGAACCGACGAGTCAAGCGTGCGGGCGGCGGAGACTAGCCGCCGTACCGACGCCGCGCCAGACGCTGCGGCAGAAGCGGTACCAGGGCAACGCCGCGCGGCCGGCAGTGACACGTCGCCTCGCGGCGGTGGGATCAGCCGATCAACCCGGCGACCCAGCGCACCACGCCCAGATGCGCCAGATCGTTCCATGCGGAGAACACCACCAGCGACAGGATCACCGCGAGCCCCGCGCG
>Ga0209656_10000082_pt1 | contig 60395 bp, 48 predicted proteins | sample BogFormECP12_OM2_FD_188239 | JGI IMG/M metagenome (GOLD analysis project Ga0209656, IMG submission 188239) | Bog forest soil microbial communities from Calvert Island, British Columbia, Canada - ECP12_OM2 (SPAdes) (version 2) | ecosystem: Environmental > Aquatic > Freshwater > Wetlands > Bog ...
GGATCGAGCCGAAGTCGGCGTATGTCCGTTCGGGATAGCTCGCCGCGTAGAGCGGGTTCCCGTCGCGGTCGAACAGCCTGAGACCGGTGCGCGACTTTTCTCCATAAATCGCGTAGCCGCCCTGGCCGACAAACCGGGCGAACTCGTCGGACCATTCTGCCTGATGCTCGACAGCGAAATGATGGGCGCTCAGCGAGGCGATAAAAACCGGCAGCCCGGCATAACCCAGCCGCTCGTCATAGGGTCCCCATTTCGGGAAGCGGATGGTGCGGTTCGGCCCCGGCCGGACCGCGAAACTCATGTCTTGCGTCAGGCTCGAAAAGACACGCGACTGCAGATACGAGGTGCGCGCCTCGGTAGCGAGACCCCAGCCCAGCAGCGCCAGCACAGCAAAGACCGCCGCCCAGCGGAGCACCGGCACCAGAAAGTTGAAGAAGCGGGTGCTCCAGTCCCGCAGCACCGGAGCGGCGAGTGCGGCCGCCCAACGAAGTACCCGCCCAACAGCGCAGAAGAGGCGGGTGCCCCAATCCAGCAGCGCCGGAACGACAATCAGGGCCGCCCACAGGAGCACCCACAGGACCAGGCGGAAGAAGTAGATGCCCCAACCCAGCAGAACGCGAGCAGCAATCAGGGCCGCCCGGCGGAGCACCCGCACGACGAGGCGCAAGAGGCGTCCGTACCGGTGCGGACCCGGCCGCTCGCGTCCAAACACCCACTCGACCATGGGGCTCCCTCGTCGTTTCCCACTTGGCCGGTGACAAACGCCGAAAGCGCCCTAAGCGATCCGTATTTGGGTCGTTCGCGTGTTTGTGTCGCAGGATTATGCGGTCTCCTCTCCGCACGCGCGGAGTGAGGGCCGAGTTCGGCTTTGAGGAGAGGTCAGCGGCCGCCGATCTTGGGGATCAGGTAGATCTCGCCTTCGGGCTTGAGCTGAGCCGGGCAGGCGTCCTGGAAGATCTCGCCGTCGGTCGCCACCGCCACGCCTTCCCGGACAGTCATTTCTCGCTCTCCTTGAGAGCCGCCTCGAGCTGACTGCGCAACCGTTCCAGCTCAGCGGTGCGGGCCAGTAAAAACCGCAGATCGATGCGCCGGTTGAGGCCGTAGTCGGCCTCGGTGCTGCCTTGCGCTTGCGGCAGCGGCCGTCGATCACCGAAGCCCGAAACTCCGAGCAGCGGATAGCTCCCGTCGGCGTTCCGCAGCTCGTCGAGGCTAGGCTGCGCGCGGCGAAGCTCGGCGAAGACCGCTAAGGCCCTTTCGGTGGAAAGCTGGTCATTGTCGCGAAAGCCGGCTCCAGCAATTCCGATCGGCCGGCGATCGGTATGGCCTTCGACAAGAACCGTCTCCAGAACGGGCAAATTGGGCGGGTCGCAAAGGGTTCGGTCGGTAATCGGGGTAAAGCAGGGCAGGATCCGCGCTAGCGCATTCGCCAAGATTCCGACGCTGTCGCGCTGCTTTGGTCCGAGCGTTGCACTGAGTGTCTCGAAAAGAAGATCGCCTGGCAGATGCAAAATGCCAGCTTGGCGATCCACCCAGACCTGGATGCCCCGCTGCGACAGATTTGTCTCCAACGTCGCCAGTAGGCGGTCGCGTGCGGTGGAACTTGCCGCGATGTCTTGTTGCAATTGAGCTGCGGCTTTTTCCAATAGCTCACGCACGCGATCCGCCCGCGCCTTTTCGATGTCAAACCTCGCGCGGCTGACCTCCTGGTCGTGCTCCGCGACGCGGTAATTCAGCGCAAATACGCTCAGCATCAGCAGAAACACGAACAGGATGCCGACCATCAGGTCGCTGACCGAGGCGAAGTAACCCTCAGCGTCTCCCTCTTCGTGGTCGCGGAGTGCCATGCTCCTCGCTCACCCGCGGGTCAACTCGACGTCCCCGAACATCTCGTTGAGTTCGCTTCCTACGCTCAAGATATGGATTGCGGCCTGTGACAGGTTCTGGTCGTTATCGTTCACGAATTCCTGGATCTTGTGCCGGCATTCGACGAGCGCCGAGTCGAGGCCGGGAGCGTGTTCGAGAGACCATGGTCCACCCCTTCGAAACGCTGTGCCGCCGCGGCGACCTCTTGGGACACCCGAGCGGCGCCAGCCTGTGCTGCCTCGAACCTCTGTGCGGCCCCACCCATCTGTTCGACCGCCGCGCCGAGACTGGTCGCAACCACGCGCAGCGACGCTGTCGCCGCTTGCGCTGCCTCTGCGGTCCGGCGCAGATCCGCAGCGCCGGCGGCGAAAGGCGCCACCGATTCACGCGTCACGCGATCGAGCTCATCGATCCGTCCGGCCCCCGCCTCGGTCGTCCCAGCCAGCGCGGTGGCTTGGTGCGCCAAGACCTGGCCGGCGCTCTCCAGCATCTCGCGAATGCCGGACGCTGCCGCTGCCAATTCTTCGGCAGCCTCGGCCGCACCGCGAGCGAGCGCCTCACCGGTATTGGTAGCGGCCTGGGCGAACGTCTCGGTCATGTGCGAAGCCGCCGCTTCAAATCCGGCAGCTGCACCCTCGATGCGGGCGGCGAGAGTTTGCGCCGCCTCGGCGCCCGCTTCGCGGGTCTGCGTCGTGACGCTGCGCAGGGTTTCCATCAGCCCGCCCATCCGGACGGTGATCCGGGTCAGGGCTTCCTCGGCTCCCTCGCCCATTCCGGCGGCCATCGCTTCGGCGGACTGCGCCATGCGCGCCGAGGCCTGGCCGAGCCCGTTCTGCAGACCTTCGAGGAGTGTTCCAAGCGCCGCTAGATTCTCGGTGACCCCGGCCAGATGGTCGCGCGTTCCACCCGAAAGGCGGTCGATAAAGGTTTTCAGCATCTGCTGCATCGCATCTTGGTTTTGCGTGCTCATGCGATTGGCGAGCGTCTGCATCGCCTCGGACCAGGGTCCGATGTGCTCGTCGAGACGCTTGTCGAAGGTGCGATCGAATTGTTCGCCGACACTCACGGCGAGCTCTGTGCTGAAAGTTTTGAGGGTCGTCGATTGCGCGCGCAGCGCTTCGTTGGCCTCGTGTTGAAGGAAGGCCGGCGTAGCCAACGGCATCTGCCGGTCGAGTGCCGCGGTGAAACCATCGAGCGCCTGCTCGACCAAACGAATCCGATGGTTGCGGAAGCCGGTATAGGCGATCGAAAGCAACAGGCCGGCCAGCGAGGTGATGAATTTGAAGCTCGCCGCATCGAGCAGCTGGTGTAACCCCTGCTGGCTTTGGACCGGGTCGTTGCCAGCAACGACGCCGCCCGCAGCGGACAGCGCCACCGCCAACCCTAAGAACGTGAACAACAACCCGGCGCCGACCAACATTCCCGGCATCGCCGCCTGATATCGAGGCTTTAGACCAATGGCGCGCAGCAGCCCGAGATCGAATACGCGATCCGGCCGCAACGTGCTGTGAACGGGACGTGAGGAAGTACTGTCGCCGAGAACGATCAGCGTGTCGTAATAAGCCGACCACCTGCTTGCGAGGAAGGGAAGCCCGGCTAATTGCTCGGCTGCCGCTCCAAGATTCGGGAGAAACTCCGGCTTCTCGACAATCGAGCAGCCGGCGCTCAGCGTAGATATCAGGCTTTCGGTCCGCCCATGTAGTCGGGCTGCCGACCATCCGGCCCACACCACGAGGAACCCGACGACCGTAAAGATCGCGGCTGGATTTGCGAGAGATTGGACGAGAGACGGCACTACCGGCTCCGGTGGTGGACTATCGGGAGCCGTACCTAGAATTCGTGAAGATAGCGTAAGTGCGGCTGCGGCAAGCGGGCGAGGGCCGCCGCGCGGCCGAGTCAGCCGCCGCCGATCTTGCCGAGGCGATCCCCTGCAAAACCGGTAAAAACAGCGTGAAAAATTGATTCCATACCGAGATCAGCCCGGCTCATCGGCGATAAGCCCTTTTTTATCATATATTTACGAGCCAGTAGCGACGCCCGCAAACAGGGGGTCGATTTTGCCGAACAGGGGACCGAATTCGTCTATCAGGGGGAGAGCAGGGGAAGCGACCGGGCGTCGATTTACCGGGTCGCCGGGGGTGGTTCCACCCGCAGCGCGCCGCTCAGCCGCCGCCGATCTTGGGGATCAGGTAGATCTCGCTCTCGGGCTTGAGCTGAGCCAGATAGGCGTCCTGGAAGATCTCGCCGTCGATCGCCACCGCCATGCTCTCGTCGATCTGACGGCCGAGGCCGGGGAAGCGGCGGTCGAGCTCCAAAACCAGCCGGCGGAAGGTGTTCGCCTCCACCTCGAGCTCGGTCGCGCCGCCGGTGAACCGGCGGGCGGCCTGGCCCGAGATGACGACGCGCGGCAAGGGCTACCCGCCGTTCCGGTCGATCGCCGCGCGCAGCCGCGGCGGCGACATGGGCAGGTCGCGCATGCGCACCCCGATCGCGTCATTGATCGCGTTGGCGACCGCCGCCATCGGCGGCACGATTGGCACCTCGCCGACGCCACGGGCGCCGAACGGATGGCGTGGGTTCGCATTCTCGACCATCACGGTGTCGATCATCGGCACGTCGGGGGCGACCGGCACCCGATAGTCCAAGAAGCCCGGGTTCTCGAGGCGGCCGTCCTTGTCGTAGATGTATTCCTCGTTCAACGCCCAGCCGATGCCCTGGGTCACCCCGCCCTGTATCTGGCCCTCGACATAAGAGGGGTGGATCGCGCGGCCGACATCTTGAACCGCGGTGTAACGCAGGATCTTGACGTAGCCGGTTTCCTTGTCGACCTCGACGTCGCAAATGTGCGTCGCAAAGCCGGGTCCGGCGCCTTGCGCGTTGACCGATACCTCGGCGCTGATCGGCCCGCCGGTCCGACCCGATTTGAGCGCAATCTCGGCAAGCGGCAAGGGCTCGAAGCTGCCGGCGTTGGGGCCGGCCGGCCAGGCCTTGCCGTCCTTCCATTCGACCGCGTCCGGGCTGATGTCCCAGATCATCGCGGCGCGCTTTTTCAACTCTTCGACGACCTTCTCGGCGGCCTGCGTTGTGGCCATTCCCGTCGCGAAGGTGACGCGGCTGCCGCCGGTCAGGAACGAGTAGCCGATCGAGCTGGTATCGGCGACGATTGGGCGCACCCGCTCGACCGGAATACCGAGTATCTCGGCTGCCATGATCGCCATCGAGGCACGCGATCCGCCGATATCCGGGGTGCCGACGGCGACAACTGCCGTACCGTCCTCGTTGATATGGCAAGCCGCACTCGATTCGCCGCCGATGTTGAACCAGAAGCCGGAAGCGACGCCACGACCCTGATTGGGGCCGAGCGGCTCCTTCATGTGCGGGTGGTTCTTGGCAGCTTCGACGGTTGCGGCATAGCCGATGTTCTGCCAGGTCGGACCGTGCAATGCCTTGACACCGTCCTTGGCCGCATTCTTCTCGCGCAAAGCCAGCGGGTCGATGCCGAGCTGGTCGGCCAACTCGTCTAGGCAGCTTTCGACCCCGTAGGACGAGTTCGGCGCGCCGGGCGCGCGATAGGCGGCGACCTTGGGGCGATTGCTGACGACGTCGTAGCCGGTGACTTTGGCGTTCGGGATGTCATACATCGCAAAGGCGCACATGCAGCCTGGCCCAACCGGCGATCCCGGGAAGGCACCGGCCTGGTATTTGAGCACCGCCTCGGCCGCGGTCAGCCGGCCGTCCTTCTTGGCGCCGAGCCTGACCTCGATGACTGCACCCGCCGCCGGCCCGGTGCCGCGGAACACCTCCTCGCGGCTCATCACCATCTTGACCGGCCGGCCGGTCTTGCGCGACATCGCCAAGGCCAAAGGTTCGAGATAGATCAGGGTCTTGCCGCCAAAACCGCCGCCGATTTCGGCTGCGATCGCGCGAATCTGCGAGATGTCGATGCCGAGCAGCTTGGCGCAATAGGCCCGCACCATGAAATGGCCCTGGCTAGAGCTCCAGATCGTGGTCTGTCCATCGGCGGCGGCCGAGACCACACAGGCATGGGGCTCGATATAGGCTTGATGCACCGGCGCATTGGAGTAGCGCCGCTCGATCGTGACGTCGGCCTCGCGGAACCCGGCATCGATGTCGCCCTTGGTGAAACCGATCATCTTGGCGACATTGGAGGCGCGGGTCGGCTTCGGGTCGACACCCTGGGTGAACAGGTCGTCGTGCAACAGCGGCGCGTCGGGCTTCATCGCCTCTTCGACGTCGATCACGTGCGGCAGCACGTGGTAGTCGACCTGGATCAAGTCGCAGGCCTCCTCGGCGATCGCCGGCGAAGTCGCGGCGACGGCAGCCACCGCGTGGCCGTCGTAGAGAACCTTGTCGCGCGCCATGCAGTTGCGCGACAGGTCGCGAAAGTTCATCGGCCCCTCGCCGACGAAGGCTTCCTCCGACGGGATCGGCGGGAAGTCTTCCCAGGTCACCACCGCCTTGACGCCAGGCAACGCTCGCGCCTTCTCGGTGTGGATCGCGAGGATGCGCGCGTGGGCATGTGGGCTCCGCTTGACTTTGCCCCATAGCATCCCCGGCATGACCATGTCGGCGCCGAAATTGGCCTTCCCGGTCACTTTGTCGACCCCGTCCGGGCGGATTGGGCGAGTGCCGACGACCTTCTGGAATTCCTTTGAGATATACGTCATGCGAACCTCATTTCCGCTCTACCCATCACCCCGGGAAAAGGTGGACACCGGGAAAAATGCCCTGTCATTGCGAGCGCAGCGGAAGCAATCCCGTGCCGACGGACCCAATCCGATCGAGATTGCTTCGTCGCTTTGCTCCTCGCAATGACGTAGCGTTTACTCAGCTGCGGCGCGCATTGGCTCCGTTTGGTCGATCGCGGCCAACAGCCGCGGCGGCGACATCGGGAGATCGCGTAGACGGATCCCGGTCGCATCACAAATCGCGTTGGCGACCGCCGCCATCGGCGGGATAATCGGCACCTCGCCGCAGCCGCGCGCGCCGAATGGATGGCGCGGGTTCGGCACCTCTATCAGGACCGTGTCGATCATCGGCATGTCCGAGGCGACCGGCACGCGATAGTCGAGAAAACCCGGATTCTCCAGTCTGCCATCCCTGTCGTAGATGTATTCCTCGCTCAGCGCCCAGCCAACCCCCTGCGCCACGCCACCCTGCATCTGACCTTCAACGTAGGAGGGGTGGATCGCGCGGCCGACATCCTGGATCGCCGTGTAGCGCAGGATCTTGACGTGCCCGGTCTCCTTGTCGACCTCGACATCGCAGATATGGGTCGTGAAGCCCGGCGCCTGGCCTTGCGCATTGATCTGCACCTCGGCGCTGATCGGTCCGCCGGTGCGCGCCGATTTGGCCGCGATAGCCGGCAGATCGAGGGGCTCGAAGCTGCCGGCATTGGCGCCGGCCGGAAATACTTTCCCGTCCTTCCACTCGACCGCTTCGGGGCTGATGTCCCATATAATCGCGGCACGTTTTTTGAGCTCCTCGACGACTTTTTGCGCCGCCTGCGTCACCGCCATGCCCCCGGCAAAGGTCACGCGGCTGCCGCCGGTCGAGGCGCTGAAGCCGATCGAGGTCGTGTCGCCGACAACCGGACGCACACTCTCGAACGGAACACCGAGCACCTCGGCCACCATCATCGCCATCGAGGCACGAGAGCCGCCGATGTCGGGATGGCCTTCGGTCACCGTCACGGTGCCGTCCTCGTTGACGTGGCAGGCCGCACTCGATTCACCGCCGGCGTTGTGCCAATAGCCGGAGGCGATGCCGCGCCCCTGATTGGGCCCGAGCGGCACCTTGCACTGCGGGTGCGCCTTCGCGGCCTCAACGGTCTTCATATAGCCGATGTTGTTCCAGGTCGGGCCGTGCGTCGCCTTGGTGCCGTCCTTGGCGCCGTTGATCTCGCGCATTCTGAGCGGGTCGATGCCGAGTTCGCGAGCCAACTCGTCGACGCAGCTTTCGACCCCGAAGGAGCCGATCGGCGCCCCCGGCGCGCGGTAGGCGGCGACCTTCGGACGGTTGCACAGCACGTCGTAGCCGATGGTTTCGGCATTCGGCAGGTCGTAGACCGCCAGTCCGCAGATGCAGCCCTGCTGAACCGGCGAACCCGGAAACGCGCCCGACTGGTACTTGAGCACGGTCTTCGCGGCGGTGATCCGGCCGTCCCTCTTGGCGCCCATCTTGACCTCGACGACAGCACCCGAGGTCGGCCCGGTCGCGCGGAACACCTCCTCGCGGCTCATCACGATCTTGACTGGCCGGCCCGATTTCTTCGACAGCATATAGGCGACCGGTTCGAGATAGATGATCGTCTTACCGCCAAACCCGCCGCCGATTTCGGCCGGGATCGCGCGGATGTTGGCGATTTCGCCGCCGCAGATCCGCGAGGTGTAGGCGCGGACCATGAACTGGCCCTGGCTCGAGCTCCAGATCGTGGTTTGCCCGTCCGGCGCCACCGAGACAAGGCACGCATGCGGTTCGATATAGGCCTGGTGCACCGGCTTTGTCGTGTAGCGCCGCTCGATGACGACATCGGCCTCGCGAAATCCGGCTTCGACATCGCCCTTGGCAAACCGAACCATCTTCGAGACGTTCGATGGTTTGGTCGGTTTGGGCTCGACACCAGCAGTGAAGATGTCGTCGTGCAGCACCGGCGCATCGGGCGCCATCGCCGCCTCGACATCCATGACATGCGGCAATACCTCGTACTCGACCTCGATCAGGTCGAGCGCCTGCTCGGCAATCGCCGGCGAAGTGGCGGCGACCGCAGCCACCGCATGACCCTCGTAGAGCGCCTTGCCTATGGCCATGCAGTTGCGCGACAGGTCCCAAAGATTATGCGGCGCAGCGCCGATGGACCTCTTGCTCGGCGGGAGGTCCGGGAAATCGCCCCGCGTCGTCACGGCCTTGACGCCGGGTAACGCCATCGCCTTGTCGGTGTTGATCGAGACGATCCGCGCATGGGCATAGGGGCTGCGCTTGATCTTGCCCCACAACATGCCGGGCATCGTCATGTCGGCGCCGAAATTGGCCCGTCCGGTGACCTTGTCGACCCCGTCGGGGCGAATGGGGCGGGTGCCGACGACCTTTAGCGATTCTTTTTCGAGGTACGACATTATGCGGCCTCCCCTCGCATGACCGCAGCGGCGTCGAGCACCGCGCGGATGATCTTGTCATAACCAGTGCAGCGGCAGAGATTGCCGGCGAGCCAATAGCGCGTCTCTTCCTCGGTCGGGTTCAAATTCTCGTCGAGCAATGCCTTGGCGGCGACGATGAACCCCGGCGTGCAGAAGCCGCATTGCAGCGCGGCGTGCTCGAGGAACTTCTGCTGCACTGGGTGCAGATGGTCGCCTTGGGCGATGCCCTCGACAGTCGTGATGTCGCGGCCTTCGGCCTCGGCGCCGAGGATCAGACACGAGCAGACGATCTTGCCGTCGCAGATCACGGTGCAGGCGCCGCAATCGCCCGAACTGCATCCTTCCTTGCTGCCCGTCAGGTTGAGCTCGTCGCGCAGCACGTCGAGCAACGTCTGCTGCGGCTCACAGAGGAACTCGACGGGTTCGCCGTTGATGCTGGTCGATACGTGGGTTTTGGCCATGGGAGGTCTCCTAGCGCTTGGCGGCGCGTTCAAAGGCGATGGCGGCCGCGCGTCGTGCCAGGACGCCGGCGACCTTGATGCGGTATTCGATTGTGCCGCGCTTGTCGTTGATCGGCTTGCAGGCGCGACCGGCGGCGGCATCGAGCTTGGCGAGGGTTTCATCATCGAGCCGATGACCGATCAGCGCTGCCCCCGCCTCCTCGGCGATGACTTGCGTCGGCGCCACCGCCCCGAGCACGACGCGGGCATCGGTGCACACACCGTTCCCATCAAGCGTGACATTGACCCCGATGCCGACGACGGCGATGTCCATTTCCGTCCGCGGGATAAAGCGCAGATAGGCGTCCGACTGACGCGGCTTTGGTTTCGGCACATGAAACTCGACGATGAACTCGCCCTTTGTGAGCGAGGTCTGTCCCGGCCCGGTGACGATGGCCTCGACCGGCGCTTGGCGCCTACCGTTGGGGCCGGCGATGACAGCGGTTGCGCGCGCAGCGATCAGCGCCGGCACGCTGTCGGCCGCCGGGGAGGCGTTGCACAGATTGCCCGCGAACGAGGCGCGTCCCTGGATCTGCTCCGAGCCGATCAGATCCATGCCTTCGACGATTCCCGGCCACGCGCGGGTCAACGCTTCGCTCTCATAGATCATGACCCCCGGCGTCGAACCGCCGATGACAAAGCCGTCGGCGGTTTCGCGGATGCCGATCAGCTCGGGAATTCTCTTCGTATCAACGATCAGCTCGGGACGGGTTCGACCCGACCGCAGCTGCACCAAGAGATCGGTCCCGCCGGCCAGCACCTTGGCCATACCGGAAGCGCCGGCCAAGATCTTGACGGCCTCGTCGACGCTCGTTGGTGCGGCAAAGCTCAGACTGGGCATGTTCGCTCCTGAAATCGCGCGGGCACAGTTTCGCGGGCCGAGGGGGATGACGGCCCTGCGCAGCCTTGGCTTACACTACCATCCCCTACGGCGTGAAGAGCTATGTTCGAATGCCTCCCTCGACCAACCGACGCCCGCCTAGGAGCTGTCCGGAGGCTTGGATGAAAATCGCGAGACAGGGCAGAGGATCGGACCGATTACGGCTAATGATCATGTATACAGTAGCCGGCTGCCTCAGTATGCCGATCAATTTGCAGGGGGCGACGATGCTCTACGTCGACATTCCGACGCTTCCGGAGTTTAAGGCGCTCGCCACCCTTCGCGGGGATGCGTGCGTCTCGATCTATCTGCCGACGACGCCGCTGCCGCAGGATGCAACCGTCAGCCGGGCACAATTGAAAACCTTCGGCAAGGAGGCTCTCGATCAGCTCGACGAGGCCGGCTGCGACAAACGCCGCCAAGCGAGCATCGGCGATCATTTGGCCGAGCTCGAGGAGGATGACGAATTCTGGAGGTTTCAAGCGCACAGCCTGGCGGTCCTCCTGACGCCCGAAACGATGCGGACTTTTCGTCTGCCGAACCGCCTCACCGCGATCGTGGAGGTATCCGACAGGTTTCACCTCAAACCGCTACTCCGCGCCATTACCTTCCCGCACGAGGCATTTGTGCTCGCACTGTCGGAAAACGCGGTGCGCCTCGTCGAAGTGTTTGCCGATCTGCCGCCGCAACAGATCACCGTACACGAACTTCCGAAAAGCGCCGCCGACGCCGTCAGGCGTGCCTCGGTCAATGACCGATCACCCAGCCGGCGCATTCAGGGACTGGAGGGGCAGAAGGTGCTGCTGCGTCAATATTGCCGGCGGATCGATGCAGCGCTTCGCCCGGTTCTTGCCGGTCGCAATACGCCGCTGATCCTGGCCGCGACCGAACCGCTGGCGTCGATTTACCGTCTCGTCAACACCTATCCGGGATATGCGCAAGCAGCCATCGGAACGAGCCCCGACCGGGCGAACGATGCCGACCTGGCGGCGGCGGCGAGGCCGATCTTGGACGAGATCTACGCGCGCGAACTGCAGTCGATGCGGGCCCTGTTCGAGAGCCGGAGGGGTCAGGGACGGGCGACGAGTGATCTTTCCGATGCGGCGCGGGCGGCGACTTTCGGCGCCATCGAGCAACTGATGGTCGACATCGACGAAGTCGTCCCAGGGACCGTGGACGAGGCGGACGGCCGGGTCATCTTCGCCGAGAAGGTGAGTGCGCAAACCTACGGCATAGTCGATGAGATTGCCTCGCGGGCGCTGCTCTCCGGTGCGAGCGTACTTGGTGTACGCAAGGAGGACATCCCGGGCCGCGCTTCGCTCGCCGCGATCCTGCGGTTTCCCGTCTAGCTCCAGATATCGGGTCAGGGCGGGTTACAGGCCGCCCTGACATAAAGGAGCCGTCATGCCGAGCCGCTCCCTATCGCGCGCGGAGGATTGGCCGAGCTTGCCGCCGGCGGCTTGGGACGAAACCCGCGCCACGCTACACATGTGCACGCAAATCATCGGCAAGATCCGCCTGGCCCAGGCACCGATGACCAACCACTGGTGGCAAGTGCCGCTCTACGTTACCAGCAGTGGTCTGACCACCTCGCCGATCCCCCACGGTGCACGCACCTTCCAGATCGATCTCGACTTTATCGAGCACAGCCTGCGTATCAGCGTCGATGACGGCAGGCGCGAGGGCTTTGCCCTGCGCCCGCGGTCGGTCGCCGACTTCTATGCCCAGCTGATGGCCCGAATGCGCTCGCTCGGTCTCGAGGTGCGGATCTGGACCATGCCCTGCGAGATCGAGCATCCGATCCGGTTCGAGAACGACCATCGACATGCCAGCTATGATCCCGACTTCGTCAACCGCTTCTGGCGCGTTCTGGTCCAGACCGACCGCGTGTTGACCGCGTTTCGTGCGCGGTTTCTTGGCAAGGTCAGCCCGGTCCATTTCTTCTGGGGGAGCTTCGATCTGGCGGTGACCCGCTTTTCGGGCCGCCGGGCGCCGGCGCATCCAGGCGCCCCCAACGTCGCGGACAAAGTGACGCGCGAGGCCTATTCGCACGAGGTCAGCAGCGCCGGCTTCTGGCCCGGCGTGGCGGGCCTGTCCGAGCCCGTCTTTTACGCCTACGCCTATCCGGAGCCGGCCGGATTTGGGCAGGCCTCGGTGTCTCCCGCCGCGGCTTCCTATAACAGCGCCTTCGGCGAGTTTCTGCTGCCTTATGAGGCCGTCCGGCAAGCCACCGTGCCGGACGATCTCCTCCTCGAATTCTTGCAAAGCACCTATGAAGCAGCAGCCGATCTCGGCCGATGGGACCGCGCCACGCTGGAGCGCGTGTGATGGAAGGCTGGACGGAGACTTGGCGCGGCATCGTTTCGCCCTGGGAGTGCGACCTCACCGAGCATTTTACGATCGCCTATTATTTCGATCGCCTTTCGGATGCCGCGGCGATGATGGCTGGGAGCCTGGGCTTCAGCGCGTCGCAATCGGTCGGCCGCGTCGACGTCCGGTTCGTGCGCGAGCTGCGCGCCGGTGCCAGCTTTCATATTCTCAGCGCACCGATCGCGCTCGACGGAGCCTCACTTTGCCTCGGTCATCAGTTTGTCGACTCGGCGAATGGCGAAGTCACCGCCTGGGTCGAGGAGACGTTCGACATCGCCGCTGCGAGATCGCCGCGCGAAGTCCACGAGGCGATCGGCCGACGTCTTGTGCCCTGGCCGGGTCCCTCCGTCGAGCGTCGGCCCGAGCCGAGCACCTTCGAACGGTTCATTCCGACGGCGCGCGACCGCGTCAAGCCGATGGACCTCGGACCGGATGGAAATTTCGCGCTCGCGGCGTTCGTCCACCGGTTCACCGCCGGCTGCGTCCAGGCGCTCGCGGCGATCGGCGCAACGGGTTCCTATCTCGATGCCGAGAGACGAGGCTTTTCGACGTTCGAGCTCGCCTTACAAGTAACCGGGTTGCCTCGGCTGGGGAGCCCGGTTCTGGTCGAAACCGGTATCGTGCATCTCGGCAATTCGTCGATCCGGTTCGTGCACCGAATGTGCGACCCCGCTGATGGCAGCGAATTTGCCCGGCTCGGCCAGTTCGGGGTCCAGCTCGATCTCGACACTCGGCGACCCGCCGCACTGCCCGAGGCGATCCGATCGGTCGCGGCGCGGCTCTCAGTTCCGGTCACGTAGCCGCGAGCGTCACTGCAAGCAGCACTTTTTGAATTTCTTGCCGCTGCCGCAGGGACAAGGGTCGTTTCGGCCCACTCCCTTGAACGGATTATAACACGGCTCGCTGAGTAGCCGATCGAGCTCGACGAGCTGACGCCACTCCTCCCGGTCCTCACTATGTTGCTCTGCGAAGTAATGCCATCCGGACAACTCGTCGATCGTGTCACCGAGAAGCGAATATTCATCATTGCCAGGCCGCCGCGGTTCTCCGGGCCGCTCGATGCCGCGTTTCAAATCCCGTTCGAAATCCTCGAAACTGAGACTGAACCGGTCGATTAAGCCTCGGTCGAAGGCTCGCCTGACCAGGACCTTCAATTCGGCCAGGCCGAGCATGGCAATGGCACTTTGCCGAGGCCGGCAAGCACGCCGACATCAACCTGATCGATTTCGACCGGCTGCGCCTCCACGCCCCTGAGGTTGTCCACGACCTCCCGGCCGGCGGCAAGCGCCTGGTGCAACGCGCGGAAGGCTACGAGATGACCTTGGTTGCGGGCACCCCGGTGTTCGTGCTTGGCGATCACACCGGCGCCAAGCCCGGCCGCCTCGTGCGTCGCGGGCGGTAATTCCGATAGATCCCGGTAGCGCCGGCCTATCGAGGCCGGTAATGGCGCGCTACTATCAAAACCGTGAAACGAAGCGTCGCCATTGCCAAGCTCAGGGAGCATGAGGCCGAACTGAAGCAACTCGGCGTCGAGCATCTTTACTTGTTCGGCTCCACCGCGCGTGACGAGGCGAGGGACGACTCGGACGTCGATCTGTTCTTCGATCACGAAAGGGGCAAGCTCGGTCTCTTCCAGCTGATGGATGTGAAAGAGTTCGCCGTCAGGATTCTCGGGTGCAAAGCTGACATCATGACGCGTGCCAGCCTGCACCCGGCTTTACGACGACGGATCGAGGCTCGGGCGTTGCGAGTGTTTTGATGGTGTCTGTCGTCCTGCGGCTCTCCGATATCGTCGAGGCAATCGAGCACATCCGCACCGAAACGGCAGGCGTCACACTCGATGCTTTTGAGGCCGACTGGCGCAAGCGTTGGCTGATGGAACGAGGCCTTGAAATTATCTCCGAGGCCAGCCGTCATCTGAGCGACGAGCTAAAAGCCCGGCACCCAGAAATTCCATGGTCGAAGGTGGCCGGCATCGGCAATATCTTGCGGCACGAATATGAGCGCCTCGCCTCGGACGTGCTCTGGAGGGTGGCGCATGACGATTTACTCCCTTTGGACAAGGTCTGCCGCGAGGAGTTGGCGAGAGAACAAGCCCGAGAGCGGTGGGTCGGCATGGCCAGCCCAGACCCGCGCCCGACCTTAGAGGCGCCCGACGACGACCCGTATCTGTGGCTCGAAGAGATCGACGGCGAGCGCGCTCTCGCCTGGGTCGAGGCGCAGAATGCAGCGACTCTGAGGCGGTTCGGGGACGCGCGCTTCGCGGCCGATCGCGGCACTCTCGCTGCGATATTCGACCGGCCCGACAACATCCCTCTGATCGGAAGGCGCGGCACAAGAGTCTTCAACTTCTGGAAGGACGCGGTGCATCCGCGCGGCCTGTGGCGCACAACAACCCTCGACAATTACCGCAAAGAGGCGCCGGAGTGGGACATCCTGCTCGACCTCGACGCGCTGGCGGCAAAGGAAGGGGAAGACTGGACGTGGAGTGGGGCCTCGACGATCCCCGGCACGCACGACCGCGCCATTCTGATGCTGTCGCGCGGCGGGGCCGATGCCGTGGTGCTGCGCGAATTCGATCTTTCGTCACGCGATTTCATTCCTGGGGGTTTCAGTCTGCCGGAGGCAAAGGGTGGGGCAGCCTGGCTAGATCGTGACACCCTGTTGCTGTCCTCGGCCTGGGGCGAGGGCATGGCCACCTCCTCGGGTTACGCGCGCAGCGTGCGGCTGTGGCGACGCGGGAGCGACCCGCGCACCGCGCCGGTCATTTTTGAAACGCAGCCCGAACATATGGCGGTCTGGGCCGATCTGGATTGGGAGGCCGCGGATGAGCGGATCGGGTTCGTCGAGAGGATCGGCTTCTTCGATGCGGTGGTCTGGATCGGCGACCGCAGCGGACCCAAGACTCGGATCGACGTCCCCACCGATGCCTCGGTCGAATGGCATCGCGGCTGGCTCGCGGTGAAGCGGCGCACGGACTGGACAATTGATGGCGAGGCGCACCCACCCGACACCGTCCTCGGCATTTCCTTTGCGGCCTTTCTCGCGGGCGATCACCATTTCACCAAGCTGTTCGAACCCGCCGAGCGCCGCGCATTGCAGGGGTTCTTTTGGAGCGGCGGCCAACTCGTCCTATCGATCCTCGACGACCTGAAGCCCGTTTTCGAGGTGCTGACCCCGTCCGAAACCGGCTGGTCGCGCGATCGCATCACGGGTCTCCCCGATATCGGCGTCGCCAGTGTCTGGCCGCTCGATGTTCGCACCGAGGAGTCGACCGGCGACCTCTTGGCCAGCGCGCAGGACCCGCTGACGCCGCCCTCGCTGTTTCTAGTTGCGCCGCTCGCGGCACCGCAGTTCTTGAAGCGCGCGCCGCAAGCCTTCGATCCCGCCGGCCTGGTCGTGACCCGCCACGAAGCGGTCTCGGAAGACGACACCCGCATCCCCTACGTTCAGGTTGGGCCCCCCGGCGAGACCGGCGAGGCGCCGGTCCATCTTTCGGGCTATGGCGGGTTCGGCATCTCGCAGCTGCCCTACTACAACACTTCGGTCGGCAAGCTGTGGCTCGAACAAGGCGGCACCGGCGTCGTCGCCAATATCCGGGGCGGCGGCGAGTTCGGCACCGCCTGGCACGAGGCCGGTCGCCGGGAAAAGAAGCGGCTCTCGCACGACGATTTCGCCACCGTCGCCGCCGACCTCGTGCACCGCGGCGTGACCCGCCTCGGCCGCATCGCCGCCGAGGGCGGATCGAACGGCGGCATCCTGATCACCAACATGCTGACCCGTTATCCCGAACGGTTCGGCGCGCTGTTCTGCACGATCCCGCTGATCGACATGCGCCGCTATACGAAACTACACGCCGGCGCCAGCTGGATCGCCGAGTACGGAGATCCGGACGATCCAGCGGACTGGGCGTTTCTCGCCGGCATCTCGGCCTATCACATGGCAGTCCCGGGACGGCCCTACCCGCCGATCCTGATCGCGACGAGCCGGCGCGACGACCGGGTGCATCCCGGCCATGCCCGCAAGATGGCGGGAAAGTTGCAGGCGATGGGCTATGAAGCCTACTTTTACGAGCCTGCCGCCGGCGGGCACGGCTACGGCAAGGACAACGCCGAGCGCGCCGCCTTTACCGCCCTCGGCTACAACTTCCTGCGCCGCGCCATCGGCTGGGATCCGTCCTGATCGACGCGGGAGACGATCGATGACAATAGCGAGCCTGCGCCAGCCGTTCCACTTTGCGCGGTGGATCGACGCGCATAGCCATCTGCTGAAGCCACCGGTCGGCAACAAATTGGTGTTCGAGGACGCCGGCATGGTCGTGCAGGTCGTGGGCGGCCCGAACCAGCGGGTCGACTTCCACGACGACCCCGGCGAGGAGTTTTTTTACCAGCTGCGCGGTGACATGGTCCTGAAGCTCGCCGAAGCCGGCCGGATCTACGACGTGCCGATCCGCGAAGGCGAAGTCTTTCTGCTGCCGCCGCATCTGCGCCACTCGCCGCAGCGCCCAGTCGCGGGCTCCGTCGGGCTGGTCGTCGAAAGTGCCCGCGGGCCGGGCGACAGGGACGGGTTCGAGTGGTTCTGCTTCGACTGCGGAGCGCTTGTCCACCGCGTCGAGATCGCCGTCGCCGACATCGTCAAGGATCTGCCGCCGCTATTCGCGGCTTTTTACGCCGATCCGGCCGCGCGCACGTGCCGAGAGTGCGGTAGTCTGCATCCGGGAAAAGAGTCGCCGCCGGGATGGGCGGTGATTCCGGCCTGAGGAACGAGAGATGAAGTTCGGCATATTCTACGAGCTGCAATTGCCGCGGCCCTGGCAGCCGGAAGGCGAGTTCAGGCTCTACCAGAATGCGCTCGATCAGGTTGAGCTCGCCGATCGCCTCGGCTATGACTTTGCCTGGGAGGTCGAGCACCACTTCCTCGAGGAATATTCGCACTCGCCCGCTCCCGAGGTCTTTCTCGCCGCGGCGAGCCAGCGCACCCGCCAGATCCGCCTCGCGCACGGCATCATGCAATTGACCACGGTCCACCCCGCCCGCGTCGCCGAGCGGATCGCCGCACTCGACTTGGTGAGCCGCGGCCGCGTCGAGTTCGGCATGGGCGAGAGCGCGAGCGTCACCGAGCTCGAACCGTTCGACCGCGCCTTCGACGAGAAACGCGCGGTCTGGGAGGACGCGGTGCGCGCGGTGATCCCGATGTTCAAGGAGGGCGGCTGCGAATATCACGGGACCTACTTCGACTTTCCGCTGCGCAACGTCGTGCCCAAGCCGTTGCAGAAGCCGCACCCGCCCTTGTGGGTCGCCTGCTCGCAGCTCGACACGATCGAGATGGCCGGCCGCCGCGGTTTGGGTGCGCTGGCCTTCCAGTTCCTCAGCGCCGATGCCGCCTATGCCTGGGTGCACGCCTACTACAACGCCTTTACCAAGCGCCTCGACAAGCTGACCGATTACGTCACCAACCCGAACATCGCGCTGACCAGCTATTTCATGTGCGCCGAGACCGACGAGGAGGCGCGCCGCCGCGCCGACGGCATCCCGTTCTTCCAGTTTGCGCTGCGCTTTTACGGCCAGAGCGAGTTGCGCAAGCGGCCGGACCCCGGCACGATCAATTTGTGGGACGAGTACGAGAAGTGGAAGCGTGAGAACCCGGACGGGCTCGCCCGCGCGCTCTCCGGCGGGCTGATCGGCTCGCCCGAGACCCTGCGGCGCAAGCTCCGGCGGTTCGAGACCTCGCATATCGACCAGGTTATCCTGTTGAACCAGGCCGGCAAGAACACCCACGAGCACATCTGCGAGAGCCTCGAACTCTTCGCCCGCGAGGTCATGCCCGAGTTCCACGCCCACGAGCCCGCGCAGCAGGCCTGGAAGCGCCAGGTGCTGGCCCGCGAGATCGAGCTCGAAGAGATCGACACCGCCCCCTTCGGCGAGCGCTACGGCCCCAATTCGGTGCAGGTCCGCCCGGCCGCCGAGTAGCCGCTTCCGCCGCCGGCCGCCGCACGAAAGGGCCGCCTCCGGGCGCCCTTTTTGCCGGTCGCGGGAGTCCGCAATTTCCCGGTTCGACGGGAAAATTCCCGGAAAAAAGCCGCATCGGGGCTCGAAATCGGCGGGCTCTTAGGGAATAATGCTTTCTTGATCAAGTGCTTGGATAGACGCGACCGCGCACTGCCGGCGTCGTAACCGGGAATTTCGGGCTCCAAAAAACCGGGAAAAAATGCCATAAGCGGGAAATAACCGGGAAAAGGGCGCCGACAGTCCGGGAGACCCGCAGACTGCCAAACATAATACGCGTTAATCTTGGCGTAATGATGACGGTGGGTTCTTGCTTAATGCGCGGCGGGCGCCGGTTCGTATCGGATCGTTTGCCACCGAGGAGGCGCCATGGAGCCCGCAGAGCAAGGCCGCGTCGAGCGGCGGCTGGCGGCGATACTGGCCGCCGATATCGCCGGCTATTCGCGGCTGATGGAGGCGGACGAAGAGGGCACGCTCGCCGCGCTGCGGGCATTACGCCGCGAATTGGCCGATCCCAAGATTGCCGAGCATCGCGGCCGCATCGTCAAGACCACCGGGGACGGGCTGCTCGCCGAATTCGCCAGCGTCGTCGATGCGGTGCGCTGCGCCGTCGAAATGCAGCGCGAGATCGCGACGCGGAACGCCCCGGTGCCGGTCGAGCGCCGCATCGAAGTTCGCTTTGGCATCAATCTCGGCGACATCATCATCGAGGACGGCGACATTTTCGGCGACGGCGTCAACATCGCGGCGCGCCTCGAAGGGTTGGCCGAGCCGGGCGGAATCTGCCTCAGCGCCGCCGCCCACGATCAGGTTCAGGGCAAGCTCGATCTCGCCTATGCCGACATGGGCGAGCAGCAGGTCAAGAACATCACCCGACCGGTCCGCGCCTATCGCGTCGTTCTCGGCGAGCCGCCCCGCGCCGTCCCGGCCCCGGCGCTGGCACTTCCCGACAAGCCGTCGATCGCGGTGCTGCCGTTCGCCAACATGAGCGGTGACCCCGAGCAGGAATATTTCGCCGACGGCATGGTCGAGGAGATCATCACCGCGTTGAGCCGCATCCGCTGGCTCTTCGTCATCGCCCGCAATTCGAGCTTCACTTACAAGGGCCAAACCGTCGATGTGAAACAGGTCGGGCGCGAGCTCGGCGTGCGCTACGTGCTCGAAGGCTCGGTGCGCAAGGGCGGCAACCGGGTCCGCATCACCGCGCAATTGATCGACGCGGCGAGCGGCGCGCATCTCTGGGCGGACCGGTTCGACGGCACGATCGACGAAGTGTTCGAATTGCAGGACGAGGTCGCGATCAAGGTCGCCGGGGTCATCGAGCCGACCTTGCAGGCCAACGAGGTGCGCCGCTCCTCCGAGCGCGCGCCGCAGGACCAGACCGCCTACGACCTCTACCTGCGGGCATTGGCGAATTTTCCGTGGACCAGCAAGGAGCAGCTGTTCGAGGCGCGCGACCTGTTCGACCGCTCACTCGCCCGCGATCCGCGCTATGGCCCGGCGCTTGGTTGGGCCGCCGTCTGCCATGCCCGGATTGGTTACGATGGTTGGGCAGAGGACCCGGAGGCGAGCCGGCGCAAGGCACTCGCCCTGGTCGAGCAGGCGCTGGCTCTCGGCGACGAGGATCCGGGCGTCCTCACCAACGCCGCCCATGTGCTCGGCTTTTCCGGTGAAGACCTCAGCACGGCCATCGCCCTGGTCGATCGCGCGCTGGCGCTCAATCCCAGCCATGCTCGCGGCTGGTACATCAGCGGGTTCCTGCGATCGCGTGCCGGCCGATACGACGAGGCTATCGAGCACCTAGAAACATCGTTGCGGTTGAGCCCGCGCGGCTACCTCGCTGCACCCCGGTACGCCCTTGGGACGGTGTATTTCTTTACCCGGCGTTTCGACCAGGCGGCGGAATTGCTGGCCTTGTCGCTCCGCGAAATTCCCTTTCCGGGGGCCTATCGCTTGCTGGCTTCGTGCTACGCCCATATGGGGCGGGCGGACGAGGCACGCGCGCTCGTCGAGCACTTGCGGGCGATCGGCGCCGAAATCGTACCGAGCCATTTGCCGTTCGGCGGAAACCCGGCCCACAAGGAGCTCTACCTGTCGGGCCTGCGCCTGGCGGCCGGTGAGGCCGGCAAATGAGCGAAGGGCGAGTCGAGCGGCGGCTGGCGGCGATATTGGCGGCCGATGTCGCGGGCTACTCGCGGCTGATGGGCGCTGACGAGGAGGGCACGCTCGCCGCGCTGAAGGCGATCCGCCGCGAGTTGGGCGACCCCAAGATCGCCGAACATCGCGGCCGCATCGTCAAGACCACCGGCGACGGCCTCCTGGCCGAATTCGCCAGCGTCGTCGATGCGGTGCGCTATGCCGTCGAGGTCCAGCGCGAAATGGTCCGGCGCAACGCCGATGTGCCGGCCGACAAGCGGATCGAGTTCCGCGTCGGCATCCACCAGGGCGACATCATCATCGACGAGGGCGACATTTTCGGCGACGGGGTCAACCTCGCGGCGCGGCTCGAGGGGCTGGCCGAGCCGGGCGGGATCTGCCTCAGCCGGGTCGTGCGCGACGAGATCCGCGACAAGCTCGATCTCGCCTTTGAGGATTTGGGCGAGCAGAGCCTCAAGAACATTACAAGGCCGATGCGCGTCTTCCGCATCCGGATCGGTGAGCCGGTCGCGCCGGCAGCCGAACCGGCCGCGCTGCCATTGCCCGAGAAGCCGTCGCTCGCGGTATTGCCATTCCAGAATATGAGCGGCGATCCCGAGCAGGAATATTTCGCCGACGGCATGGTCGAGGAGATCACGACGGCGATTTCGCGGTTGCCGTGGCTGTTCGTGATCGCCCGCAATTCGAGCTTTACGTACAAGGGCAAGGCCATCGACGTGAAGCAGGTGGCGCGCGAGCTGGGTGTGCGCTACGTGCTTGAAGGCTCGGTGCGCAAATCCGGCCAGCGCGTGCGGATCACCGGGCAATTGATCGACGCCGCCACCGGCAATCACATCTGGGCCGACCGCTTCGACGGCGCGCTCGACGACATCTTCGAGCTACAGGAGCAAGTCGCGTCGAGCGTGGTCGGCGCGATCGAGCCGCGCCTGCGGCAGTCGGAGATCGAGCGCGCCGCTCGCAAGCCGACCGAACGCCTCGACGCTTACGACCTCTATCTGCGGGCGCTGGCGCGTACCTATCGCTATACTGCAGAGGGCGTTGGCGAGGCTGTCGTCCTGCTCCGGCAGGCATTGGCGATCGACCCGTCCTATGCGCCGGCCGCGGCCATGGTCGGCAGATGCCTTATGCTTCAGCGGGTTCAAGGGTGGGAAGCGATTTCGGATGACGACATCGCCGAGGGCGTTCGCTTGGCGCGGCAGGCGCTCGAAGCGGCACGCGATGATCCCGATGTGATGTGGCAGGCCGCTTGGCCGCTGTTTTTCTTCGCCGGCGAAAGGGCAATGGCGGCGGCGGTCCTCGACCGTGCCCTGACGCTCAATCCCAACGCCGCTCTGGCTTGGATGACCAGAGGGTGGATCTGCGCACTGCGCAACCAGCCCGAGGCGGCGATCGAAGCCTTCGACCGGGCATTGCGCTTGAGCCCGTTCGATCCGTTCGGTTATTTCAACGTCGTCGGCTTGGCGCTCGCTCATCTCGCTGCGAGACGCTTCGAGGAGGCGATCGAGTGGGCCGACCGTGGGCTGCATGACCAGCCGCGCCTTACCACCGCTCTTCGCGTCAAAATCGTCGCGTACGCCCATCTTGGCCGACTCGACGAGGCGCGCGCCGAGCTCGGCCGGCTGCTTGCGATCGACCCCAAATTGACGATCGCCGCGATCCGTGTGCTCTTCGTCTCAGCTGCCCCCGAATTCCTCGAGCTGTACGTCACCGGCCTGCGCCTGGCTGGCTTGCCGGAGGGGTGAGCTCGCGATGAGCGAAGGGCGCGTCGAGCGGCGGTTGGCGGCGATATTGGCGGCCGATGTCGCCGGGTATTCGCGGCTGATGGGCGCGGACGAGGAGGGCACTCTCGCCGCGCTGAAGGCGATCCGGCGCGAATTGGGCGACCCCAAGATCGCCGAGCATCGGGGCCGCATCGTCAAGACCACCGGCGACGGGTTCTTGGCCGAGTTTGCCAGCGTCGTCGACGCGGTGCGCTATGCCGTCGAGGTCCAGCGCGAAATGGTCCGACGCAACGCCGATGTGCCGACCGACAAGCGCATCGAGTTCCGCGTCGGCATCAATCTCGGCGACATTATCATCGACGACGGCGACATCTTCGGCGACGGGGTCAACATTGCCGCGCGTCTCGAAGGGTTGGCGGAACCGGGCGGGATCTGGCTCAGCGCCGCCGCCCACGACCAGGTGCAGGATAAGCTCGATCTCGCCTATGAAGACATGGGCGAGCAGCAGGTCAAAAACATCGCCCGGCCGGTGCGCGTCTACCGCGTCGGCAACACCCTCACCCACCCCATCGCTAACGCGCCTGGGTCCACCCTTGTGTCCGAGCGCAGCGAGGCGGGTGAGGGTATCTCGCCAGCCGCCGCGCTCGCCTTGCCCGACAAGCCGTCGATCGCGGTCCTGCCGTTCCAGAACATGTCGGGAGACCCGGAGCAGGAATATTTCGCCGACGGCATGGTCGAGGACATCATCACTGCGCTCAGCCGGATCAAATGGCTGTTCGTCACCGCCCGCAATTCGAGTTTTTCGTACAAGGGCCAATCGCCCGACGTGAAGCAGGTCGGGCGCGAGCTCGGCGTGCGCTATGTGCTCGAAGGCTCGGTGCGCAAGGCCGGCGGTCGGGTACGCATCACGGCGCAGCTGATCGACGCGCCGAGCGGGGCGCATCTCTGGGCCGACCGCTTCGACGGCTCGCTCGAGGATGTGTTCGACCTTCAGGACAAGGTGGCTTCGAGCGTCGCCGGCGTCATCGAGCCGGCACTGCAAGCCGCCGAGACCGCCCGTTCGGCCCATCGCCCGACGACCGATCTGACCGCCTATGACCTCTACCTGCGCGCCTACGCGATGACCTTGTCACCGGCGAGGGACATTCGCGAGGCGCTCCGCCTGCTCGATCATGCGATCGCGCGCGATCCGAATTACGGGCCCGCCCTCGCCTGGGCCGCGGTCTTCCAATTTACCAGCCACCTCAGCGGCTGGAGCGAAGACCCGGACGCGGATAGTCGCAAGGGCATCGAACGCGGACGGCGAGCATTGCAGGTGGCCGGTGACGATCCGGCTGTCCTTGCCAATGCTGCCCTTGCGCTGGGCTCTTTCGGCGAGGACATCGATGCCATGATGGCGTTGGTCGATCGTGCGTTGGCGCTCAATCCGAGCTACGCGCGCGGCTGGCACGCCAGCGGCATTCTACGATGTTGGGCCGGGCAAGTGGATCTCGGTATCGAGCATATCGAGGCCTCGCTCCGTCTCAGCCCGCGCGGCCGGGTCGGCTGGGATATAGGGGCGATCGGCGGCGCGCATTTCCTCGGGCGGCGCTTTGATCAGGCGGTGCCGAAACTCCTCCTCGCGATCCAGGAAGATCCGCACTTCCGATTTGCCTACCACTATCTCGCGGCCTGCTATGCCCAGATGGGGCGGCTCGACGAAGCGCGGGAGGTCGTGGCGCGGCTGCGCGCCGGCGCCGCTGTCGTGGTGCCGAGCGCCGACTACCTGCGCAACCCCGAGCAGCGCGAGCTGTTGCTGTCGGGATGGCGCCTGGCAGCTGGCGGGGCGGCGTGACCGCCACCCGCCGTCTCGCCGCTTTCCGGGCGATTCTCACTTCAGGGGGTCATCGCAGCGAAATGGGCGAGAGGCGCCAGCAGGAGCGGACATCCATCCCTGCTTCGGTGTCTAGCTTTGAGGGCTAGTAAACGTTACGCTTCGCCCGAAGCGAGCGAATCACAACCGATCGCGGTAGATTGGACCGGCTCAAGGAGGGCTCGGAGGCGTTCGCCATTTCCCTGACGATGGGCCTAGACCGTCCGACAACGGGCGCGAGAAGGCACGCGGCGTCGTGAATTTCTCCCGAGTGTTGAAGGAAGTCGTCTGGTGCCTCGTCACCGAGGGCAGCATCTCCTATCGCCGCATCAAGCGTAGCTTCGGTCTTGATGACGATGCGCTCGAAGACCTCCGCCGCGAGCTGATCGGCATCAAAAGGCTGGCGGCGGATGTCGATGGCGAGCTTCTGGTTTGGACGCCCTCAGCACGCTCCGAGCCCATCCATCTGGCGCCGGCGCCATTGACGGCCTTGCGGCATGTGCCGCCCGTCCCGGCTGCCGACCGGGTTTTGCCCGGCGCCGAGCGGCGGCACCTGACCGTGATGTTCAGCGACCTGGCGGATTCGACGCGCCGCTCGGCGCAGATCGATCCCGAGGATTTGGGCGATGTGATCCGCACCTATCAGGAGGCGGTCAGCGAGGTCGTCCGGCGCTTCGACGGCTACATCGCCAAGTTCATGGGCGATGGCGTGCTCGTCTATTTTGGCTACCCGAACGCGCAGGAGAAGGATGCCGAGCGCGCGGTCCGCACCGGCCTCGCGATCCTCGATGCGCTGCCGGCGCTCAATGCCGAGACCGCCCGCGGCAACGGGACCCGATTGGCCGTGCGCATCGGCATCGCGACCGGGATCGTCGTCGTCGGCGAGACGATCGGCCAGGGCGCGGCGCGCGAGCAGACGGTCGTCGGCGAGACGCCGAACCTCGCCGCCCGCCTGCAAGCTCTCGCCGGTCCTGACGCGATCCTGATCAGCGCCGCCACGCACGATCTCGCCGGCGATATCTTTGCCTGCGAGGCGCTCGGCGTGCAGGCGCTGAAGGGCATCGCCGAACCGGTGCAGGTCTGGCGCGTCACCGGGTTGCGCGAGGAGGCGGACGCCGAGTTCGAAACCACGGCGGAGGATTTCCCGCTGGTCGGCCGCGACGAGGAGATCGGGCTGTTGCGCCGCGCCTGGCAGCAGACGAAGGAAGAGGGCCACGGCCAGGTCGTCTTCGTCAGCGGCGAGCCGGGCATCGGCAAATCGGCGCTGGTCGACACTCTGCGCCGCGCGGCGCGCGCCGAAGGGCTGACCCGCATCACCTTCCGCTGCTCGCCCTATCACACGAACAGCGCGCTTTATCCGCTCGCCGAGCACTGGAAGCGGCTCGCCGGATGGCAGCCGGAGGACGACAACGCCTCCCGGCTCGCCAAGCTCGAAGAGGTGCTGGCGCGGTACCGGCTGCCGCGCGAGGAGGCGGTGCCATTGTTCGCCTCGCTGCTGTCATTGCCGCTCGACGATGGTTATCCGAGGCTCGACCTGACGCCGGAGCAATTAAAGGAGCACACCGGGGACGCGCTCGTCGCGCTGTCCCTGGAGGAGGCCGAGCGGCAACCGCTGCTCGAAGTCTTTGAAGACGTGCATTGGGCCGATCCGTCGACCCTGGACCTGCTCGGCCAGCTGATCGAGCAGGCGCCGACCGCACCGGTCCTGATCGTGCTGACCTTCCGTCCGGAGTTCACGCCGCCCTGGCCGGCGCGCTCGTATGTCAGGCCCTTGCCGCTCAACCGGCTCGAACGGCCGCAGATCGAGGCGCTGGCGACCCGGCTCGCCGGCGGCAAGGCGCTGCCGCCCGAGGTAGTCGAGCACATCGTGCAGAAGACCGACGGCGTGCCGTTGTTCGTCGAGGAGATGACCAAGGCGGTGCTGGGTTCCAGCGTGCTCCGCGCCGAGGGAGACCATTACGCCCTGACCGGCCCGCTTTCCGAGATCCGTATCCCGGCGAGCCTCCACGAATCGCTGATGGCGCGGCTCGACCGATTGCCGACATTGCGCGAGGTGGCGCAACTGGGCGCCGTGCTGGGCCGCGAGTTCGCCTATGAGATGCTGCGGGCGATCACCGCACTCGACGAGCCGCGCTTGCGCGACGGGCTCGGCCGCCTGGTCGAGGCCGAGCTGCTCTATCAGCGCGGCCGGCCGCCGCGTTCGCGCTACATCTTCAAGCATGCGCTGATCCAGGATGCGGCCTACCAGTCGCTGTTGCGGCGCACCCGCCAGCACTATCATTGCCAGGTCGCCGAACTGCTCGAGAGCAACTTCGCCGACACGGTCGAGGCCAGCCCGGAGCTGGTCGCGCACCACTACAGCGAAGCCGGCCTGCCGGCGCCGGCGGTCGCCTATTGGCAGCGGGCCGGCGAGAACGCGGCGCGACGTTCGGCCAATCAGGAGGCGATCGGACATCTGACGGCCGGCCTCGCACAATTGGCCCAGCTCCCCGAGACACAGGAACGGGCGAGGCAGGAACTGGCGCTGCAGCGGCTACTCGGGCAGGCGAGCTTTGCCACCAAGGGCTATGCCTCTCCCGAAGCGACCCGTGCTTTCAGCCGCGCGCGGGAACTATGCGCCGAGATCGGCGACGACATCAGCATCTATCCGATTTTAACGGGCGTTTGGCTTTTTGAGATAAGCGGCGGCTATCACGCAAATTCAATGATGACTGCCCACGAGATGCTCGAGCGGGCCGGGCGGACGGACAACATCGGGGCTCGTATCGCCGGGAACGGGTGTGTGGCGTTCAGCGAATTGCATCTTGGAACTTTGGCCCATTCCCGCACCCATTTCGATCAGGCCATCGAATTTTATCGCGCCCTTTCCGTCGAAGAGGCGACGCGCCTTCCCTATGAATACGGCGTCGACTTGGGCGCTCCCTTTTTTGCCTATGGCGCCTGGTGTTTGTGGCTGCTCGGCTATCCGGACCAGGCATTGCGGCTGGCCGATGAGGCTCTTGCCCTCCTCGACCGCACCCAACACGGCTTTACCCACTCTCGCGGACTCTATTGGAACAGCACCTTCCATGCATTCCGACGCGAATGGTCGATCGTCGAGGAGCGCGCTGCGGCGGCGATCGCCTCGGCGCAAGAGCGCGGACTGGCTATGGTCGTGGCGGTCGGCCGGATCATGCGGGGGGCGGCCCGAGCGATGCGGCACCCGCATGACGAATTCGTGGCCGAGATCCGCGAGGCGCTGGGGTCTTATCGCGCGACCGGCGCCCGCTTCCAGAGCACCTATCACCTGATCTTGCTGGCGCAAGCGCAGGCCGCCTGCGGCCATTACGACGAAGGTCTCGCCGCACTGCACGAGGCGGCGATGCTGGTCGAAGAGACCGACGAACGCTTCGCCGTGGCCGAGATCCACCGCGTCGAAGGCAATCTGCTGCTGGCACAGGACCAGGACGGTGCGGCGGCCGAAGCCTGCTATGTGCGGGCGCTGGAGGTGGCGCGGGCGCAGCAGGCGCGCTCGCTCGAATTGCGCGCGGCGCGTGATCTGGCCCAGCTTTGGGCCGAGCGCGGTGAGCGCGCACGGGCCGCGGATCTGTTGGCGCCGGTCTACGGCTGGTTCACCGAAGGTTTCGAGACCGCCGACCTGAAAGAGGCCAAGGCGCTGCTCGATACGCTGCGGTGACCCGAGACCGGCCCGAAAGCGGGTCGGTGCTGCAACATCGGGGCGCACGAGCTACAACACGTCGACCACCGATACCGGAGCCGTCGATGCCTCAGCCTCTACCCGCGATCAGCCTCGTCGCCGTGCCGGGACGGCGCCGCCGGACCCTCGAGATTGCCCGCGAGATCGAGCGGCGCGGCTTTTCCGGCATCTACATGCCGAGCCGCTACGGCAATATGGCGCAATGCACAGGCTTGGCGTTGGCCACCGAGCATATCCGGTTCGGCACCGCGATCGCGCCGATCTATGCCCAGACGGCCGAAGAATTTGCGGCGGGTGCGGCCTATATCCACGAGGTCTCGGGCGGGCGCTTCCGTTTCGGCATCGGCGTTGCGCACGGCCCGACCCATGAGCGCCTCGGCGTCACTCCCGGCAAGCCTCTGGCCGATACCCGCGCCTTTGTTACGAAGCTCAAATCCTATGACGGCATCGGAACCTTGCCACCGATCGTGCTCGCCGCGTTGCGGAAGCGGATGGTCGCACTCGCCGCCGAGATCGCCGAAGGCGTATTGTTCGCCAATGCCAGCTTGTCGCACATGGCGGAATCTTTGAACGTGGTGCCGGCGGCCAAGTGCGCCGACCCGGATTTCCTGATCGGCAACATGCTGCCGGTGTGCATCACCGAGGATGAAGGTGCAGCACTGGCGCTGCACCGCCGGCGGCTGGTGCGCTATACGCTGTTGCCGAACTACCGCAATTACTGGAAGGAAGCCGGCTACGCTGAGGAGATGAGAGCGATCGAAACGGCCCTCGCCGAAAACCGCGGCGACGACATTCCAAAATATCTGACCGACAGGTGGGTCGCAGACAACACGCTTTACGGCCCGGCCGCGAAGGTGCGCGACCAGCTCGCCGCGTGGTACGCCGCCGGTCTGAACACCCCGGTCCTCGTCCCCAACTCGGTCAACGGCGGCCAGCTGACCGCACTCGACGAAATTTTCGCGGCCTTCGCCGCCTGATCCGATCGGGGGAACGGATGGAACACAGAAATCTCGGAAAGTCCGGTCTCCTCGTGTCGGTGGTCGGTCTCGGTTGCAATAATTTCGGCGGGCGCATCGATCTCCCAGCGACCCGCAAGGTCGTTCACAAGGCGCTCGACCTCGGCATCACGTTCTTCGACGAAGCCGACACCTATGGCGACCCGCGCGGCAGCTCCGAGGCGTGCCTCGGCGAGATCCTCGGTGATCGCCGCAAGGACATCGTGCTGGCGACCAAATTCGCGCGGCCGATGGATGCCTCGGGCCGTTTTCAGGGTGCCTCGCGCCATTACATCATGGCCGAGGTCGAGGCCAGCCTCAGAAGGCTCAAGACCGATTGGATCGACCTCTATCAGCAGCACCAGCCCGATCCGCTGACGCCGATCGAGGAGACCTTGCGGGCGCTCGACGATCTTGTGCGGCAGGGTAAGGTCCGCTACATCGGCTGCTCGACCTTGCCGGCTTGGCAGGTCGTCGAGGCGCAGTGGACAGCCAAATATCACGGCCTCCACAATTTCATCTCGTGTCAGGAGGAGTACAGCCTGCTGGCGCGCCGGCTCGATCGCGAGATGATGCCGGTATTGCAGGCCTACGATCTTGGCCTGATCCCGTTCGCGCCGCTCGCCAATGGTCTCTTGACCGGCAAATACAAACGCCATCTGCCGCCGCCCGAAGGCGCCCGCCTGACCTATATGCAGCGGGCGGCCGGTCGCTACCTGACCGAGGATAATTGGGGAGTCGTCGAGCGCCTCGAAGGCTTTGCCACCGAGCGCGGCCGCACGCTCTTGGAGCTTGCCGTCAGCTGGCTGGCGCGGCGCCCGCAGGTGGCGAGCGTCATCGCCGGCGCCACCAAACCCGAACAGGTCGAACAGAATGTCAGGGCGGCCGGTTGGGCATTGACAGAAGAGGACATGCGGGAGATCGATCAGCTGACCGGCAGGTGAGGGTCGCCACCGATCTTCAGAACCCTTAGGGAAGGAAGCCCGATATGGACATTCGACTGGACGGAAAGAGCGCGGTGATCACCGGCGGCAGCAAGGGGCTCGGCCTCGCAATGGCAGAGAGATTCGCTGCATCTGGAGCCGATGTGGCGATCCTGGCACGCACTCCCGAGACGCTCTCCGAGGCCAAGCAGAAGATCCAGGCAGGCGCCAAGGGCAAGGTCGCGACGGTCAGCGCCGACGTCTCCAAGGCGGTCGACATCCGTCGGGCCTACGACACGGTGATGTCCGAGCTCGGCAAGATCGACATCCTCATCAACAATGCCGGGCAGGCGACCAGCGGGCCGTCCGAGGAAATGACCGACGAGATGTGGCAGGCCGATCTCGACCTCAAACTGTTCGCCCAGATTCGCCTGGCGCGGCTGGTCTTCCCGCAGATGAAGCAGCGCCGCTGGGGCAGGATCATCAATGTCCTCAATATCGGCGCCAAGGCGCCGGGTGCCAACAGCGCGCCGACCTCGGTCAGCCGTGCCGCGCAAATGGCGTTCTCCAAGGTGCTGTCGGGCGAGGGTGCGCCCCACAACGTGCTGGTCAACTCGCTGCATGTCGGGGTCATCGTCAGCGACCAGATCGTCCGCCGTCATCGCCGCGAAGGCGCCAACGTCTCATTGGAAGACTTCATCGCGCAGGCCGGGCGGCCGGTGCCGTTGGGCCGCATGGGCCGAGCGGAGGAGTTCGCCAACATCGCCTGCTTTCTGGTTTCCGACGCCGCCTCCTATGTGACCGGCTGCGCGATCAACGTCGACGGCGGGCGCTCGCCGGTCGTGTGAGGCGCGCCGAGCACCGGCCGCAGGAGACTGCCTGAGGAGACTTGGCCCATGAGAATCGGCCTGTTCTACCAGATCCAAGTTCCCAAGCCCTGGACCCCGTCCAGTGAATCGCAACGCATCCATGAAGCCCTGGAACAGATCCCCTACGCCGAACAGCAGGGCTTTGAAAGCGTGTGGTTTTCCGAGCATCACTTCCGCCCGGTGTGGTCACACAACAGCGCCCCGGACCTCACTCTTGCCGCGGTCAGTCAGCGCACCAGCAGTATCCGCCTCGGCATTGGGGTGGTGCTGGCGCCGATTCATCACCCATTGCACGTGGCGGCTCGCATGGCGACTCTCGACATCCTTAGCCATGGACGCGTCGATGTCGGCCTCGGCCGCACCGGCTATCCCTACCAGCTCACCCCTTATGGGACGGACCTGCACGACACGCGCGGCATGTGGCAGGAATTCGCCGATGTCTTGCCGCGCATCTGGACCCAAGAGGAAATCACGTATGACGGGACGTACTACCAGATTCCGCGTCGCGAGGTTCTGCCGAAGCCGGTGCAGCAGCCGCACCCGCCGCTGTGGTCCGCGTGCGGCAGCGACGAGACGGCGCGTCTGACTGGGAGCTTGGGGATGGGAGGGCTGTTCGGTAGCGAAGGGGGCCCGGATCGCGTTCGTCAGCTCATGGCACTTTATCAGGATGCGCTGCGGACAGCCCCGGGCAATGGTGCCGGGCCCGCTCCCCGCGCCGCGCTGATGACGGCAGGTTACTGCCACGAGGACCCGCAAGTCGTGGCCCGGCGCGGCACCGAGCTCGTCGGCTGGTACATCGAGCAGCAGCGCGAGCGCGCCCGCTTGGTGTGGCGCGATTATGATCCGGCCACCGTGCCGCCCGATTATCAAGGCTATTATGCGCGCGACCAACGCCTCGCCAGCGGGCCGCATCCGGGCGAGCCCACCCCGCAGGAGGTGCGTGAGCAGGGCACGAAGTTCTGCGTCGGCACGCCCGAGGACTGCATCCGGTTTCTCGAACTCTACGAAGCCTTGGGTATCGAGGAAGCAATTTTACTGTGTGCCGTCGGGCCGGCGCAGCACGAGGAGGTGCTCCACACCATTCGCCTCTTTGGCGAGCATGTTATCCCGCACTTCCAGGCCCGGGAGTCGCGCGCGGCGAAGGCACGAGCGTCGGCGTAATTTACCCCAGTGGCCTCGCCATTGGAGATGACATTATCCTAATTCGAGGCTCGAATGCCGACATATGACGCAATCGTAATCGGAACCGGGACGGCCGGTGCGTACCTGGCGGAACGGCTCGCACGATCCGGCGTGAAGGTAGCTGCCATCGAGCGCAAATTGATTGGCGGGACTTGCCTGAATGTCGGCTGCACGCCGACCAAGACATTGGTGGCGAGCGCCTACGCGGCTCACATCGCGCGCCGCGGCGCCGAATATGGGGTAGCAATCGATGGGCCCGTGACCGTCGACATGAAACGGGTGAAAGCACGGAAGGACGCCGTGCTGGCCCCGAGGCAGGCGGGGCTCGAAGCGTGGTTGAGGAACACCGAAAACTGCACGGTGTACCGGGGCCACGCGCGCTTTGTGTCTCCTCGCGAGGTACGCGTGGGGGCGGAGGTGCTGACGGCAGAGCGGATCTTCCTCGACGTCGGCGGCCGAGCCGCAGCGCCGCCGATCCCGGGATTGGACCGGGTCGATAACTTGACCAACGTGTCGATGCTGGATGTCGATTTTCTGCCGCCGCATTTGCTGATCGTCGGGGGCAGCTATATTGGCCTCGAATTTGCGCAGATGTATCGTCGCTTCGGCAGCGAGGTGACAGTCATCGAGATGGGGCCGCGGCTGATCGCGCGTGAAGACGAAGACGTCTCGGCGGCCATCCTCGACATATTGGAGAAGGAAGGTGTCCGCGTGCGGCTCAATGCGAAGTGCATCGCGGTCGAGCAGCAGGACGGCAAAATCAGCGCCAGCCTCGACTGCGCGGGTAGCCCGCCTCAGGTGAGCGGAAGCCATCTGCTGCTCGCTGCAGGACGCCGGCCCAACACGGACGACTTGGGACTGGAGCAAGCGGGCGTGCTGATGGACCGGCATGGATACGTCATTGTCGATGATCAACTCCGCACCAACGTGCCGGGCATTTGGGCCTTGGGGGACTGCAACGGACGAGGAGCCTTCACCCACACGGCCTTCAACGACTTTGAGATCGTCGCCGCCAATCTTCTCGATAACGATCCGCGTCGCGTCGACGACCGCATCCAGGCCTACGCATTGTACATCGATCCGCCGCTGGGGCGAGCCGGCCTGACCGAGGCCGAGGTCCGCAAGGCGGGTCGGCCCGCTTTGATCGGCAAGAGGCCGATGACCCAGGTGGCGCGCGCCGTCGAAAAGGGCGAGACACAGGGCTTCATGAAGGTTCTGGTCGATGCAGGGAGCAAACAGATCTTGGGTGCTGCGATCCTCGGCCCCGGCGGCGACGAGGCCATTCACTGCGTCCTCGACGTCATGTACGCCAAGGCGCCCTATACTGTCATGCAGCGTGCCATGCACATCCATCCCACCGTTTCGGAGCTGATTCCGACGATGCTGGGCGAGCTGAAGCCGCTCTAAACGGCCTTTGCTAGAGCCGCATCAATGCACCGACGATGAGAGGGAACATCCAGATGGAAGATCGCGAGATCCGAGCGGCTCTGGGTCGCCACTGGGCCGCCTCCGACGCGAACGACTTCGAGGCGGAGCATCGGATTTACCGGGGCGACGCGGTGCTCGAACGTCTACAGTCGAGCGAGCGCATCCGCGGCCGGCGCAACATTCAGGCATCTCGCTTCGCACAGCCGAGTTGTAAGCGCTTCACAGTGCGGCGGATAATCGGCGCTGACGATCTCTGGGTCCCTCACTTACGACGGGCGGCCGTCCTACACGGTCAGCATCATGGAATTCAAAGACGAGAAGGTAGCCCGTGAGACCCAATATTTCGGCGGTCCGTTCGAGCCCGGGCCTTCGCGCGCGCAATGGGGTCGAGCGAACGCGCTGAAACCGGGACCATGCAAGGTGGCCATCGACCGCTTGCTCGCGAGGAGCTGCCGGTCGATACCGTCTCTCTGGCTCGTTATCTGATCGGCAAGATACTGGTCCGAGAGATGGCCGAAGGAGTGGCCAGCGGCCGTATTGTTGAGACCGAGGCATACGTCATCGGCGACTCGGCGGGGCACGCCTACCGCGGGAAGACAACACGGAATCGGTCTCTCTTTCTCGAACGCGGGCACGCCTACGTGCATCTTGTCTACGGCAGCTGGTACATGCTGAACGTCTCGAGCGAGACACCTGGGATCGGAGCCGGCGTCCTTATCAGGGCGCTCGAGCCACGCGATGGCATACCGATCATGCGGCGAAATCGCGGCGCCAAGCAGTTGCGCGACTTGGCGCGAGGACCAGGACGGCTCGCCGCGGCCTTGCGGGTTGATCGTTGGCTGGATGGGATCGACCTTTGCAGCGAGGGCCCTCTTTGGCTCGGACGCGACGATCACGAACCCAACGAGATCGGGCAGAGCATTCGAATCGGCATTACCCGCGAGGTCAACCGTCTCCTGCGGTTCTATGTCCGAGGCAGTTCGTTCGTCAGCGGGGCTAGGTGGCTCAGGAAATGAACCGCCGCCGTCACCCTCGCAGCGGGTCAGGCTCTTCTACAGCTCGCGAAGCAGACTGCTGTCCAAGCGGCCAGGCGCTACCTTCGGAAGGGTGCGCGGGTTAACATCCGCCTCTCGACGGCGGACCTTGAGATGCGCAAACGGCGCGCTGCGGAAGAAGGGCTTCCGTATCAAAGCCTGATCGCGAGCGTCCTCCACAAATACGTCTGCGGTAGCGCCCCTTCCGAAAACAAGGGGGTGAGCCTCAGTAGCGCAAGCAGAGCGGTGGCCTCGGAAGGCCAGGCCTTTCTTAGACAGGGTTCGGTTTTGCCGGTCGCCCGGCATCTGCTATTCTTGGCCTTGCACCCAGAACCGGGTGCTGAGGGAGGAAACAATGCTCGATCGTCGCCGCCTGATGCTCGCGACAGTCGGTTCCGTTGCCGGTGCCGTCGCCGCCAGAACCACACTGGCCGCCAACTCGATCCCGCCCGGCCCATCGCTGCCGCCGCGCGACTGGAGCGCTCCGAACCCGACCGTCCCCTATCCCGACGCGAATGTTCAGGTGCTCGATCCGCGCTTCAAAAAATACATCGCCGGCACCACGCTATTGCGGCGCGTCTGGACCGGGGCCGAGTGGACCGAGGGGCCGGTGTGGTTCGGCGACATGCACTGCGTGATCTTCAGCGACATCCCGAACAACCGGCTGATGCGCTACGACACAATGTCTGGCGACACCACTGAGTTCCGCTCGCCTTCGAACTTTGCCAATGGCAACACACGCGACCGGCAGGGGCGGCTGGTCAGCTGCGAGCACGCGGCACGGCGAGTCACCCGCACCGAATACAGCGGCACGATCAACGTGCTGGCGGACAACTATCAGGGCAAGAAGCTCAATTCGCCCAACGGCGTGGTAGTGAAGTCCGACGATTCGATCTGGTTCACCGATCCGAGCTACGGGACCGCCGGCGATCACGAGGGCCACCGCGAGCCGTCAGAGCTTCCGCACAACGTGTATCGGATCGACGGCAAGACCGGCAACATGACGGTGGTGGCAGATGATTTCGATCAGCCGAACGGGCTGTGCTTCACGCCGGACGAGAAGAAGTTGTACATCACCGACACGGGCCGCGGCAAAGACGGGGTCTCGCCGTCGCTTATAAAAGTGTATGACGTGACGGATGACGGCAAGCTGATCAACAGCAAGGTATTTCACGACTTCAGCGACACCAAGGGCGGCTTGTCCGACGACATCCGCTGCGACGAGGACGGCAACATCTGGAGCGCTGGCGGCTGGGCTCCCGACCCGATGTTCAACGGTGTCGCGGTGCTCGCACCCAATGGCGACGTCATTGGCCGCATCGTCTTGCCCGAGACCGCCGCCAATCTGTGCTTTGGCGGACACGACCATAACCGGCTGTTCATCTGCGCCTCCACCTCGCTCTATGCGGTGGACGTGAACACGCGCGGCGTGGAGCTGTAGCTTGTCGGCCTAGCGCTGGCGAAGCGGCGATGAGTTCGCTCATGGCGCCTCGCCGGGCGCGGCTTATTTCTGCTTGTCGGCGTCGAGGACCGCGGCGATGCGCGTGGGATCGGCGGCAAGCGGCGGGATGTCGGCGCGCTCAACCTGCAGCAGCTGGCCGACAGTGCTGTTGCGGGCGCCCCAGCCGCGGTTCATGGCTTCGGTCAATTCCTCATAGGCCATGTTGGCAAGCCTCATCGGCACCCCGACCTCGCGCCCGAGCCCGACCGCGAGCCCGACATCCTTGTGCAACAGGCGCAGCGCGAAATCGGCCGGGTCGTGCTGGCCGGTCAGGAACCTGTTGCCAAGTCGGTCGAAGGTGCGCGCCCGGCCGGTCGCACCCTGGCGCATCGCCTCCCACAAATCCACCGGGTCGACCCCGGCCTTGACGCCCATCGTGAAAACCTCGGCAAGTGCGATCCCCATAACCGCGCTGGTGCAGTTGTGCACGAGCTTGGCGATCGAGCCGGCGCCGATCGGGCCGATATAGGCCGCCTGGTCGCCCATTGCGTCGAGCACGGGTTTGTGGCGGTTGAAGATCTGCTCGTCGCCGCCGACCCAAATCGCCATCTTGCCGCTGGCCGCACCGCTCGGGCCGCCGCTGACCGGAGAATCGAGCATGTAGAGGTTTTTCTCGGCGAAGACGGCGTGGATTTTGCGCACCATCGCCACCGAGTTGGTCGACATGTCAAAAAAGGCGGTGTCGGGGCGCATGCCCTCGATCAGTCCGTTTGTCCCGAGCGCCACCTGCTCGACATCGGCCGGCACCGGCAGCGAGGTGAAGACGATTTCGGTCTGCTCGGCGACCTGTTTCGGCGAGTTGGCCCAGACGGCACCCTTTGCCAGGAACGGCTCGGCCGCAACGCGGCTCAGATCGTGCACGACAAGGTCGTGCCCGGCCTTCTGCAAATTGGCCGCCATGCCCTTGCCCATCATGCCGAGGCCAATGAATCCTACGCGCATGTTCCCCTCCGCCGGACGCAAAATCGCTGCGGGACGAGTTTGCTGCGCGACACAGCCGAGCGCAAGGATATCCCCTCTCCCGTGTTATGGGCTCATCTATGCACACAAAGTCGAGGTGAGCCTCGCTCGGGCGTGGCGGCGCGGCTCCCATACACCCGCGGCTGGGCTTGCGGCCACAAACGAGCACGCAAGTTGCTCGCCAAGGCCTGCGGGCTCGCAGGCTTGTGCGGGCGCGCTCGCGTAGCAGCGCGCAAGTGCGGCGCAGGCCATCAGCTGGAGCTGGTGGAAGATCATCAACGGCAACACGATGAGGCCGAGGGCCGGGCCGGCGAATAGCACGTTCGCCATCGAGATGCCGCTGACCAGGCTCTTTTTCGAGCCGCAAAACACGATCGCGATCTCGTCGGCGCGCGAAAACCCTAACCGGCGGGTGATGCCGGCGGTGGCTGCCAGCATAAGCGCCAAGAGCGCGGCATCGACGGCGGCAAGGATCGCAAACAGCCCCGGCGTCAGCTGATGCCAGATGCCGCCGATGGTCGCGGCGCTAAACACGGTGTAGACCATCAGCAGCACCGAGCCGCGATCGACCATGCCCAGCATCTTGCGATGGCGCTCCACGAAACCGCCGATCCATCGCTGCGACGCCTGGCCAGCAACAAACGGCGCCAGCAGCTCGAAGGCGATCGACCGCAGCGCATCGAGCGAAAATCCACCATGCGCTTGCAATAAGAGGCCGGCCAACAGCGGGGTTGCAGCCATGCCGACGAGGCTTGACGCGGAGGCGCTGCACAAGGCCGCGGCGACGTTGCCGCCGGCGATCGAAGTGAACGCGACCGAAGCCTGCACGGTCGACGGCAGTGTACACAGGAATATCAGGCCGAGCATCATTGGCGGCGTCAGCAGACCCGAAGCCGTCGCCCGCAGCGCCAAACCGGCGACCGGGAACAGCACAAAGGTAGCGACAAAGATCACCAGGTGGAGGCGCCAGTGCAAAGCGCCGGCAACGATCGCCGCGCGCGACAGCCGCGCCCCCTGTAAGAAGAACAACAGTGCGATCGCGATCGACGTCAGATCGGCGAAAACCTGGGCGCCGACGTCGTGGCAGGGCAGCACAAATGCAATCGTCACGGTGGCGGCCATCGCCAGCCTGAATTCGTCGGGGCGGAAGCGGGCGAGCATGTTCATCGGGGCGGTCCGCGAAGCGAAATCTTTGCCGCGGCAAAAATGAGACCGATCCCCGCTATTGTGAACCTGCATTGCCATTCTTACTGTTATCACGGATCGTGATAGGCCCGTGCTCTCGTGTTCGACCCTACCTTGCTGTCCACTTTTGTCACCGTCGCCAAGGCCGCGAGCTTCAGCGAAGCCGGGCGCAGGCTCAACCTGCGCCAATCAACGGTCAGCCAGCAAATTCGGCGTCTCGAACAGGCAGCGGGGCTGCTGCTGCTGTTTGTCCGCGATACCCATTCCGTGACGCTGACCGCCGACGGCCAGGCGATGGTCGCCCTTGCCCATGGCATTCTCGAAGCCAACGAGCGCGCCCGGCAGTATTTTGCCGTCTCTGCGTTGCGCGGGCGGCTCCGGTTCGGCGCCGCGGAAGACTTCGTGCGCAGTCGCCTGCCCGAAGTGTTGCGCGACTTCACGCGCATCCACCGGGCCGTCGATCTCGAATTGAGGGTTGATTTGAGCGGGACGTTGTTTCAAGCGCTCGAAGCTGCGGAATTGGACTTGGTGTTGGCGAAACGCCGCCCCGGCGAGGATCGCGGCCGGCTGGTGCGGCGCGAGCGTCTGATCTGGATCGCGGCTGATTCGGCACTGGCCGATCCCGAACGGCCGTTGCCGCTGATCCTCTATCCGCCGCCCAGCACCAGCCGCGCGGTGGCACTCGAAGCGCTCGAACGCGCCGGCAGAAGCTGGCGCATCGTATGCACGTCAGGCAGCCTCAGCGGCCTCAACGCCGCGGCATTGGCCGGGCTTGGGATATGCGTCCAGTCCGACGGCTTTGTGCCGGCCGGACTTTCGGAACTGCCGCGATCGTCGGGATTGCCGGAGCTCGGCCACATCGAATTTGTCGCCGGGAACGGGCGCACCTTGCGCGGCCCGGCGAATGCGCTGGCGGCGGCCATTCTCGACAATGTTGATCGGCTGTAAGGTGCCGCCGGCGAAGGAGGGAGGACCCCGCGGGCAGCGGCGCAAGCCGGTCGAGCGGGCTGGTCACGCTACGGATCATGGCGGTGGAAGCAGTCAGCCGACTGTGCGGAGGAGCCGGGGCGCGCGTCGCGAACGGAAAAGCTGCGCTGGAACCTCGCGCATGGCACAGTGCCGGCATGACGCCGCTCAGGGTCAGCATCGTTTTTGAATCCGGCGCGCGGATCGGCCCCGGCAAGGTCGAGCTGCTCGAAAGCATCCGTGACACTGGCTCGATTTCGGCCGCCGTGCGTGACATGGGCATGTCCTGCAAGCGCGTGGCTGCCGCTCGACAGCATCAACCAAGCTTTCATCGAACCCGTGGTGACCACCGCACCGGGTGGCTCGGGCGGCGGCGGAGCAACCCTGACGCGGTTCGCAGCCGAAGTACTCGAACGCTATCGTCGCCTGCACGATCGGGCGGCTGCTGTGGCTGCCGATGACCTGGTTGCGCTTGCGCGGCGGGCGTGGCCAGACGATGGCCCCAAGGTCTGAAGGACGCTTTGCCTCGCGCTCGGGGAGCAGAAAACCATGATATTCGAGACGCTGACGGCAGGTGTCATCACCGCTGGTAGCGGACGCGGCTTCGTCGTCGAGGGTGCTGGCGAGCGCCTCGTCATCACGGCCGCGCATTGCCTACCGTTCCTCCCGCCGGCCCAATCCTTTTTTGAGCCCAAGCAGCGAAACTACGGGCCGCTCCTCGCCCCCCTCGGGGAGGAGCCCCGCGCGTGGGCGGTGTGTCGCTTCGTCGATCCGATCGCCGACATCGCGGTGCTCGGTTCGCCCGACAATCCATACGCCGATGAATACAAAGCGCTGACGGCGACGGCGACGGCGCTGTCGATCGGCGGTTCCCTCCGGAATCCGGTCAATTTCTGGGTACCGGCCCGGCTGCTGTCGCTCGACGGCCGCCGGTGGTTCTCCTGCACCATCCGCCACTTCGGCGGGCCGCTGTGGATCACCCACGCCGCCGAGCGCGTCCATGGCGGGATGGCGGGCTCGCCGATCGTCACGGAGATTGGAACGGCGATCGGGGTCGTGTGCACCGCCGCGGCGCCCTGGGAGGGCGGTCCCAACGCCCGCCTCTCCGACAACCTGCCGGGATGGCTGCTCCGCGACACCCTCTAGGCGGCCCGCCCCGCCGGGCATGGGGTAACACGCAAATTCCAACTCGGCACGACTTGCGCAATGCCGCGCCGTTCGCATTCTCAAGCAAGGAGGCTTGGAATGTGCTTCGACGCGATGCGATGGACGATTTCGACTACATCGTGGTCGGCGCCGGCTCGGCGGGCTGCGTATTGGCAAGCCGGCTGACCGAGGACGGCAAGTCACGCGTGCTGCTGCTGGAGTTCGGCGGCTCGGATCGCTCGGTGCTGATTCAGATGCCGGCCGCGCTGTCGATCCCGATGAACATGCCGAAATACAATTGGGGTTTTGCCACCGATCCGGAGCCGCATCTGGGCGGACGACAGCTCGCCACGCCGCGCGGCAAGGTGCTGGGTGGTTCGTCCTCGATCAACGGGATGGTTTGGGTACGCGGCAACCCGCTCGATTTCGACGGCTGGGAAAAACAGGGCGCCGAGGGCTGGGGCTATCGCCATGTGCTGCCCTATTTCCGTCGCGCCGACGCGCACGAGGGCGGAGATCCGCAATACCGCGGCAGCGACGGTCCGCTATATAACTGCTATGGGCGTCTGGACAATCCGCTGCACCACGCCTGGCTGCAGGCGGCACGGCAGGCCGGCTACCCAGACACACCGGACTGCAACGGCTACCAGCAGGAGGGTTTCGGACGCATGGCCATGTCGGTGCACCGGGGACGGCGCTGGAGCACTGCCAACGCCTATCTGCGCCCGGCGCTGCGGCGGGGGAACTTGCGCGTTCTGACGCATGCGCGCGCGACCCGCGTGCTATTCTCGAACGGACGTGCCGTGGGAGTGGCGTATCGCCGGGGCGGCGAGGAGCGCAAAGTGTGCGCGGCCCGCGAGGTGATCCTGGCGGGCGGGCCGATCAATAGCCCGCAGCTTCTGAAGCTGTCAGGGATCGGGCCAGCAGGGGAGCTGCGCGCGCTCGGCATCGAGGTGGTGCAAGAGCTGCGAGGCGTGGGCGAGAACTTGCAGGACCATCTGGAGTTCTATTTCCAGGTAGAGTGTCGCGAGCCGATCACGGTCTATTCGGCGATGAGCCCGCCGGTCAAGGCGTGGATCGGTATGCGCTGGCTGCTGCGCCATGACGGGCCGGGTGCCACCAACCATTTCGAGACCGGCGGCTTCGTGCGCAGCCGCGCCGGCGTGCACTATCCGGATTTGCAATACCACTTCCTGCCGCTCGCAGTGACCTATGACGGCAAGTCGCTAGCACCGGGCCACGGGTTTCAGGCACATATCGGGCCGATGCGCTCACAAAGCCGCGGCTGGGTGCGGCTCGCTTCGGCCGACCCGGCAGAGGCTCCGCGCATCCGCTTCAACTACATGAGCGATGCGGACGACTGGACCGTGATGCGCGCAGCGGTGCGACTCACTCGCGAGATCTTCGCGCAACCTGGCTTCGACCGCTACCGCGGGCGGGAGATCCAGCCGGGCGATGCGGTGCGGACGGATGCCGAGATCGACGCCTTCGTGCGCGAAAAAGTCGCGAGCGCCTATCATCCATGCGGTACTTGTCGGATGGGGCGGGCGGACGATCCGCGGGCGGTGGTTGATCCGGCGTGTCGCGTGATCGGGTTAGAAGGGCTGCGAGTGATCGATTCCTCGATCATGCCGACGATCACGACCGGCAACCTGAATGCGCCCACCATCATGATCGCCGAAAAAGGTGCTGACCACGTGCGCGGGCGTGCCTTGCTGCCGGCAGCGAATGTGCCAGTGTACGTGGCAGCGAACTGGCAGACGGCGCAGCGGTGACCGCGCTTCCTTTGCCTTGCCGCCCAATGTAAGCCGCGGCCCGAGAAAAGCCGAAGCGGCCGATATAGTCGAGTGTCGTGCCGCCGCCGCGGCGGCGCGCATATTCCAGCTGCTATTGCCGATGCCCCGACCGGCTAAAGCGCGCGTTGCTTTAAATTGCTATTCGCCTGCCCGCTGCGCTCGCCAGGTATCCCAGTCGACCGCTTGGGAATTCTTCAACACCAACCCGGTGGCGCGCTCCGTAAAGATGACAAGGTTTGGGCAGTGGAAACGAGCGCTCGGTACGATCAGGCTGTCGAACTCAAGAAAGTACGCTGCCGCGGCAATCGCTTGGGTCGCCTGATATTCGAAGGTGTGATAGCGAGCGATCTCGACCCCGAGGGGAGCCAAGCTCTCGAGGTTGGCGAACCTGAGTGTCCGCTCTGTCTCCACCTCGAGCAGGTGCACCTCATGCTCGAGGCGGCTGGGCCAGACTGGTTCCAACGAAAGCCGATATCCGATCTCGGCGAGCGCGCCGGCGCGCTCCAGGCTCGTGTAGAGGACCTCGAATTCGGCACCGCTCGGGCTCCAGCGCCCGTTCGCGGTAGAACCGCGCAGCGCTTCCCTGGCTTTTCGAGTAACGCGCCAGACTTCGCCAGCGAAAGGTTCGGGATCGATCGTCTCGAGCGCGTCGAGGATGCTCCTGTCATGAACCGGCCGCCGGCCGATCATGTTCAGGTATATGTGCCTTGGTCGAGACTCTCTATGACCGCCAGCACCTGATCCGTCCGACCGGCGTGGATCAGATCGATTGCTCGTTCTCCATTCAGCAGCGGATGCCTCGAATACAGCCATATACGAGTTTCATCCGGCGAGTAAAACTCCGCCAGCCGATCGACGACGTAGCGTAGATCTGAGATTACCAGCTGGGTTTTGGGGTGCGGAAATGCCTTACCGGCCGTCCAGCGTGACACAGTGGCCGGCGACACTGCAGTGATATTTGCTACGTCAGTGCCCTTTAGCCCGCCCCGAGCTCTCAAATCGTCCAGAATCTTTGCGACCGCGCCGGCCATGACCATCGTCCAAGCACTGCGGCAACCGCCCCTCCGCCGCCGCGGCTGAAGATCGCCGCACCTTGCACTTAGATTTCCGATTTGTCAAACCTGAAATCAAAACGTCAAGCGGCCTACGCGATCGAGCCCGAGTGCGCCGGCGTATTTCCGCACGACGCGATCAATTGCGTCGGGGTCCATGCCCCGGCGCTCGTCCTGGCGCTTGGTGTTGTGCTCGAGCGGCCGGAATAAGGGCCCGTCGACATCGGCTCCGTGCCCGGCCATGTCGAGATAAACCCGCAAATCGGAGGGAGAGGCCGCAATTTGCGGTGGGTGTAAATAGCGCCTCGCCGGACGCGGCTTACTTCTGCTTGTCGGCTTCGAGGACCGCGGCGATGCGCTTGGGATCGGCGGCCAGCGGCGAGACGCCGGCGCGCTCAACCTGCAGCAGCTGGCCGACAGTGCTGTTGCGGGCGCCCCAGCCGCGGTTCATGGCTTCGGTCAATTCCTCATAGGCCATGTTGGCAAGCCTCATCGGCACCCCGACCTCGCGCCCGAGCCCGACCGCGAGCCCGACATCCTTGTGCAACAGGCGCAGCGCGAAATCGGCCGGGTCGTGCTGGCCGGTCAGGAACCTGTTGCCAAGTCGGTCGAAGGTGCGCGCCCGGCCGGTCGCACCCTGGCGCATCGCCTCCCACAAATCCACCGGGTCGACCCCGGCCTTGACGCCCATCGTGAAAACCTCGGCAAGTGCGATCCCCATAACCGCGCTGGTGCAGTTGTGCACGAGCTTGGCGATCGAGCCGGCGCCGATCGGGCCGATATAGGCCGCCTGGTCGCCCATTGCGTCGAGCACGGGTTTGTGGCGGTTGAAGATCTGCTCGTCGCCGCCGACCCAAATCGCCATCTTGCCGCTGGCCGCACCGCTCGGGCCGCCGCTGACCGGAGAATCGAGCATGTAGAGGTTTTTCTCGGCGAAGACGGCGTGGATTTTGCGCACCATCGCCACCGAGTTGGTCGACATGTCAAAAAAGGCGGTGTCGGGGCGCATGCCCTCGATCAGTCCGTTTGTCCCGAGCGCCACCGACTCGACATCGGCCGGCACCGGCAGCGAAGTAAAGACGACTTCGGTCTGCTCGCCGACCTGCTTTGGCGAGTTGGCCCAGACGGCACCCTTCGCTAGAAAGGGCTCGGCCGCGGCGCGGCTCAGATCATGCACGACAAGGTCGTGCCCGGCCTTCTGCAAATTGGCCGCCATGCCCTTACCCATCATGCCGAGGCCGATGAATCCTACGCGCATGTTCCTCTCCGCCGGTCGCAAAACCGCTGAAGGACGAGTTTTGCCGCGCGACGCAGCCGAGCGCAAGGATAACCCCTCTCCCACGCCGCGAGAGAGGGGTTTACGGATCATTCCGGCCATATCTTATGCAATCCGTAACCCATTGGCAGAAATGGCTTAAGCAGGGTCGTCGGAAGTTTTGAGCTTTGCAACACGCGTTGGCCCACCAGTTGGCGAACCCGTTGCGTCAGCATCACCACAGCGCCGGAGCGAGGTCTCCGAGCAACTGCCGAGCCCGAATGAAATGTTGCGTCGTTAATCTAAATATTAGCGGTTGACTCCCTAATCGCGGCACAATAATTTCGATCAAAATTGGCCACGCGAAACTTGATACGTTCACGTCAACCGAAGCTCGACGCGCCGAAAAGGGGGGACAACGTCATGTGGATCAGTTCACTCGCTCGTAGCGTGGCGCTTGCCACTGCCGCGTTGTGCAGCGCCGCCAATGCCACCGATATAACTTACAATGTCAATCAGACCATCGGCGCTGACGGAGTCACCGGCGACATCGTCACCGATGGCATGATTGGCACTCTCTTCCAAGCCAATATTGTTGACTGGAACCTGCTGCTGAATGACGGCACAAATACAAGGGACGTCCTTGGGCCGCTGAGCGGCTCGAATTCCGTCGTCTTTGTTAACTACCTCACCACCCCCACTTTGTCGGCAACAGCGACCCAGCTGCTGTTCAATTTCAGTGCCAGCAGCACTGCCGACAACTATCTCCTCTTTGAAACCACTGCCAGCCCGACAGATGGTTATCTGTGTTTTAACACCCTTGCGTTGCACGGCCGCCGTACCGCCGCCGCCACCTGGTAGCGGGGAGGAAAACCTCTCAGCCACTCCAGCCCTCCACAACTTTCAGTACAGCATCCTGTCCGGGACGCAGGTAATCGGCACGACCGCCTCCGTCCCCGACTTCGAGGTGTTCGAATCGTCTGGCAGCGGTTGCCCCGGCCTTCCTTCCGGCGACATCGGCTGTTTCGATCTCGTCAACAATACAAACAATTACGACATTACCGGCTTTGACGTGGGCAACGACCTTGCTCTCTCCGACAGCACAACGCGGACCAACTGGAGCGCGGCCATACCGCTGTCGATTATGGCAGCGGTCCGGAGCACTCGTTCGCGTATTTCGACGAAGGCGGGAGCGGCGCGAACCCGTTGGGGAATGGTTCCGACGACAGCTTCTTCTTTACGGCCGGGGCGGTTGGGTCGCCGTTCGAAGTCTTCGCCAACGGCCCGAACGGCCCGGTGAGCTGCATTGGCACGACCGGCGGCGGCTGCGATCCCCCTGCGGGCGTGCCGGAGCCCGGCACTCTGTCGTTGCTCGGAGCTGGATTGGCGGCGTTGGGATTAATGCGGGCGGGGCAAATCCGGGGTAAATTCGGGAAGGGGTTGGTCGCGGTGCATCGCGGGACATATCGGGTCGGTCGATCCGCCGCGCGGGGTTGGACGCCTCAAACCCGCGAGCTCGGACGATAGTAGGGCACGTGCGCTTCGGGGTCGAAATAGTCGGCGTAGAAGCGCCGGACATGGGGTAGGAGCGCCTTTGACAGTTGACGCCGCTCGATCTCGTCGTCGCCGAGCGCGTGCTGCAGAGACTGGTGCAGCTCGCGCAATGCCGCGTCGCGGTCGACCCTGGTGAAACGGTCGCCTTCGTAGACGACCTCGCCCGCCACCATGACGAGGTCGACACCGTCGCTCTTGGCCCGCTGGAGGACGGCGTCGAGAACCGGGGTCTCCGGGTCGAGATAGGGGTAGGCGAGCTTGTCCCGGTCGATCAATACGAGATCGGCGGCCTTGCCGACCGCGAGCGTGCCGATGTGGCTGCCATAGGGGGTGGTCGCCGCACCGCCTGTCGTCGCCATGCGCAGCACCTGGCCGGTGCTCGGGACGTCCTCGTCCTGCATCCCCGGGACCCGATGCGTGCGCAAGACCATGCGCATCTCCTGCAGCATGTCGCGGTCGTCGTTGATCCCGGCCTCGTCGAGGCCGATCGCGGTTTTGATGCCGCGCTGTTCGAACGCGTTCAGCGGTGCCACCCCGCTGCGCAGTCGGAAATTCGAGCTGCAGTTGTGGCAGATATGGGTGCCGGTCGCGGCAATGCGGTCGAGGTCAGCCTCGTTGAGCCAGACGCCGTGGCCCAATGTCAGCCGCGGCCCGAGGAAACCGAAGCGGTCGATATAGTCCAGCGCCGTGCCGCCGCCGCGGCGGCGCGCATATTCCTTCTGGTAGGCGGTCTCGACGAGATGCATGTGCATTGGCGCCTCGTAGCGCGTCGAGTAATCGGCGAGCATTTCGAGTGCCATGTCCGAGCGCCAATGCAGATTGGCCGGTGCCAGCTGGATCTTGACCCGCTCCTTATTGTGGTGCTTGGCATGAAGATGCTCGAACAGCGGGCCGTAATCGGCCAAGCTCAGCCCAAAGCGCGCGAAATGGCGCTGCAATGCCGGCTGCAGCTCGGCCGGCAGGCCCGCGGTAAATTCCTTGTCGTCCTGATAGACGAGCCGGTTCTGGTCGCGCAGCGCGAAGGAGTAGGAGACGCGCATGCCAATGTCTTCGTAGGCGCGGATCACCTCGCCCGCGCCGGCCTCAACCGCGGTGAGGTCGCCCGGCAGCCAGCCGTGCAGATGCTGCACGGTGGTGATGCCCGAGGCGATCATCTCGAAGGCGGAATAGAGCGTGTCGAGATAGAGGTCGACCCGCCGCATCACCAGCCGGGTTACGAACCACAGCTCGAGCGGCATGTCCGGTGAGCCGAGCTGCACCGGGGTCAGGCCGATATGGTGGTGGGCGTTGACAAAGCCCGGCAGCATCACCTGATGCCCGGTGCCGAGGACCGGGACCTCCGGATGTTTCGCGATCAGCTCGGCAGCGGGGCCGATCTCGGCGACGACGCCGTCGCGCTGCAGCACCGCGCCGTCTTCGAGCTGATGCCAATGGCGGCGGTCGGCGGGCTCGGTGACGATGGTGCGAGCGCGGATGATGCTGGCAGGCACGTCTTCTCTCCTAAACTCACCGTCGTCCCCGCGAAAGCGGATGCGAAGGAATTGTCAAGATGAACCCCGCACCGCTCAACCCGTCATTCCCGCGCAAGCGGGAATCCAGAGATTTTAGTCACTTGCCCCCTGTTCAAGCCAGGGGCAGGCTTTGGGCCCCCGCTTTCGCGGGGGTGACGACTTGGCGAGCCGGCGGCATTTCCTCACACGTTCTTTCGCAGGAATGACGGACTAGCTGCTGATATGTCGAGAGCCTTTCCACGGAGGGTCACTCACGCGGCGGTCGCGACATTCTCCTGCTCGGCGAAGGCGCGATCGACTTCGGCGCTCAGCAGCTCGGTCAGTTTGCGTCGCAGGGCGAGAGCTTCCGGCGCGAAGGGATCGCGCGGCCGAGGCCGGTCGATCGCGACTATCTCCTTGATCCGCCCGGGACGCGCGGTCAGCACGACGACGCGGTCGGCCAATGCCATGGCCTCGTCGATGTGATGGGTCACGAAGATCACGGATGCGCCGCTTTCCTGCCAGACGTCGAGCAGGAAGCCCTGCATCTTCGCGCGGGTCTGCACGTCGAGCGAGGCGAAGGGCTCGTCCATCAGCAGCACTTCGGGGCGCATGGCGAGCGCTCGGGCGACGGCGACGCGCTGGCGCATCCCGCCGGAGAGCTCGTGCGGCCGCTTGTCGATCGTGTCGGCAAGACCGGTGCGGGACAGCACCTGCCGGGCGCTGTCGCGCTGCTCGGCCTTGCCGGCGCCGCGCAATGACAGCCCGAAGGCGACGTTTTGCCAGACCGACAGCCAGGGGAAGAGCGAGGTTTCCTGGAAGATCAGGCTGCGGTCCGGCGCCGGCCCGGTGATTGGCGCCCCGTGCGCCCGGATCTCGCCGGCGGTGGGCTCTTCGAGGCCGGCGATCAGGTAGAGGAGGGTGCTCTTGCCGCATCCGGACGGCCCGAGCAGCACGACGAACTCCCCGGGATCGACGCAGAGGTCGATCGCTCGCAATGCCTCGTGCGCGCGCTCGGTCCCGGTAGCCCAGATCTTGCCCACTCGGCTGCAGACGACGGCCGGGTCAGACATCGACGAACCCTCCGACCCCGTTGGGCAACCAATAGAGGATGCGGCGCTGGATCAGACGCATCAGCAGATCGAAGGTAAACCCCAACAGCCCGATCACGACGATCGTAAAGAACACCAGGCTCGGGTTGAAGGTGTTGCGCGCCATCATGATGACTTGGCCGAGGCCAAAACCGACACCGGTCGCCTCGGCGATCAACACCACCATCCAGGCGCCGAAGAGGTTGAAGCGCAGCACCACCAATAGCCCGGGGAGGATCGCCGGCAGGATGACCCGCCGGTAGATCTGGGGTTTGCTGGCGCCCATGGTCCGCGCGACGTTGATGTAATTGCGGTTGACCCCGTCGATCTGGGTGATCGTCGCCAAGGTCATGTGAAAGAAGAGCGCGATGAACACCATAAAGATCGCCGGGCCGTTGCCGATCCCGAAGATGAAGATCGCGACCGGCAGCCACGCTATCGGCGAGACCGGGGCGAGCAGGGTCACCGTCGGCAGGGTCAGATGCTCGATCAGACGGAAATAGCGGATCGCCACGCCGAGGGCGACGCTGACGATCGCGGCGAGACCAAGGCCGGCGAGCACCCGCATCGTCGAGGACAGGATCGTGATCAGCACTGCCATCCAAGGGCTCGGTCCGGCATCGGGGCTGACCCCGATCTGCCAGCGCTGGGCCGTGTTGAAGAACCTGGCCTGGCTCGTCAGATCGCTGAGAAAGACGTGCGGCGGCGGAAGCAGCCGGGGATCCGCCCATCCGACATACCACAAGATCTCCCAGATGGCGGTAAAGAGACCGACCGAAACCACCGTCCAGAGGAGTTGCGGCAACCATCGGCGGGCGAGAGCGGCGAGGCGTTGCCAGCGCGGCGGCGCGAGTAACGGACGCGCGGGCAGCAGTCGCGCTCGCGCCACCCGTGCCGTGCTCAGCGGCTGAGCCAAATGATTCTCGCGAATTCATTCGTCATTCCCGCGAAAGCGGGAATCCAGGGCCCCAGGGCATCAGCGGTTGCCCCCGGGTCGAGCCCAGGCCAGGCTCTGGACCCCCGCTTTCGCGGGGGTGACGACTGCCAAACCGACATCGCGCGCGCCATTTCCGACCGGGAACTCATGCCGCTTTGTACTTCAGTTGCGAATAAACCTCCGGCACCTCCTTGATCGCCTCTTCGAGCAAGGTCCAGTCGATCGCGTCATGCCCGGGCTTGCTCTTGATGTAGCCCATTTCGATGATCGACCCGACGCGGCCGAGGATGAAATCGGTCTGGGCGCGCTGGTCGACGCAAGGCGGCTGCTTTTGCGCCCCGATCCGGGCATTTTCGAGCGAGGTCTTGTAGTAGGCACCGACGAGTTCGCCGAGGATCTCTTCGCGCTGCTGCTCGAAGAGGAGCTGGGCTTTCAGCATCGCCTTGATCAGCGCTTTCAGATCTTCCGGGTTCTGCTCGATCAGACTGGTGCGCGCCGCCAGCACGCAGTCGGTATAGCGCGGGCCTTAGATGTCGACGCCGTTCGACAGCATCACCGAGCCCTTGACGTCGTTCAGGAGACCCGAGGCGTAAGGCTCGATCGTGCAGATGAAATCGAGGGCACCCGCCTTGAATGCTTCGACCGCCTCGGGGGTATTGCCCATGTAGCGAACCGTGATCTCGTTGAAGGCGACCCCGTTCTTCTTGAGCCAGTCGTAGGGCAGCACTTCGAGGGTATCCATCTGGAAGGTGCCGAGCGTCTTGCCCTTGAGCTTGGCCGGCGTGTCGAGCCCGGGCTGGGCGACGATCACGCAGCCTTCGATGCCGCCCCCGCCAACGATTTTGACCGGAGCGCCCTTGTCGTAGAGCGCGATGAAGCTCGTGTAGGGGAGCACGCTGACATCGACCATCCCGGCGCCGAAGAACGTCACCATCTCCGCCGAGGTCGGGGTGTTTACGAATTCGAGAGTAAGGCCATACTCTTTGCCCAACTGGCGGGCGTGGGTGATGAAAAAGGCGCTGTTGCAAAAGCCGCTGCCGTGGGTACCCTTGAAGGTGGCTGCGGCTTGGGCCGAGGCCGCGCCGCCGAGGATCCCGAGCGGCACGCCCATGAGGATGGCTCCGGCGGCACCGCCCCGCAGGAATGCGCGCCGGTCGATCGAGCCCGAGACCGATCCGGTCCCGGCATAGCCGCCGTGATGGTCACACATGACGTTCCCTCCGCTGAGCCGTTCGCCCTCGAAACGAGCAACTTCTGTGCCAAGGTTGAGGCAAGAACGGCCATTTCGACGCCAAATTCGAGGCGTATGGTGTGCAAGGATCAGGGTAGCAGGGAGGGATGCTCGGCCCGGTTTTCTCTCCCTGCTGCCTCCCTCAGAGGCCCGATTCGCCTCCCTGCTGCCCTCCCTCAGCGTCGGCTTGGGTGTAATCCTTAAACTCTTGATACAAAAAGGTTATCGGCCTTGGACCAGGTGATTTTGGGGACGGGTTCGATTTTTCTCCCTGAAAGCAGGGAGGTTGAGGGCTAGGCCATGAAAACCGTCCGCACCGCGACACTCGAGATCGCCTATGAGGAAAGCGGACCGACGGAAGGTCCGGCCGTCGTGCTGCTGCACGGCTTCCCCGACGACGTGCGCGCCTATGACGGCGTGGCACCGCCGCTCGCCGAAGCCGGCTGGCGGGTGCTCGTGCCCTATCTGCGCGGCTATGGGCCGACCCGGTTTCTCGACCCACGGACGCCGCGATCGGGCCAGCAGGCCGCACTCGGCCGAGACCTCGTGGATCTTCTCGACGCGCTCGGCCTCGAGCGCGCGGCCCTCGCCGGCTACGACTGGGGCGGACGCGCCGCCTGCATCGTCGCGGCACTCTGGCCGGATCGGGTCACAACTCTCGTCTCGATCGGCGGTTACAACATCCAGAATATCGCCCGGTCGGGCGAACCGGCTATGCCCGATCGCGAGCATCGCCTGTGGTACCAGTGGTATTTCCACGGCGAGCGCGGCCGCGCCGGGCTCGCGGCAAACCGGAGGCCGCTGTGCCAGCTCTTATGGCAGCTTTGGTCGCCGAACTGGCGGTTCGACGACGCGACCTTCGAGCGGACCGCGGCATCCTTCGACAATCCGGATTTCGTCGAGGTGGTGATCCAGTCCTACCGTCACCGCTTTGGCTTCGCACCCGGCGATCCGAGCCTGGAGGCGATCGAGCGTCGGCTTGCCGCACAGCCGCCGATCACGGTGCCGACGATCGTTCTGCACGGCGCCTGCGACGGGGTATCCCCGCCGCAGAGCTCGGAGGGGCACAGGCACTTCTTTACCGGGCCTTACCAGCGCCGCGTCGTGCCTGTCGCCGGGCATTTCCTGCCGCAGGAGGCGCCGGCCGTGCTGGTCGAGGCGTTGTCGGAACTGCGCAAGGCCTGAGCCGGTCGAGCATTCCCTTGCGAATCGCCGTCGTCGGCACCTCCGGCTCGGGAAAGACGACCCTGGCCAAGGCACTCGCCGCGCAACTCGCGCTGCCCCAGTTCGAACTCGACGCGTTGAATTGGCAGGCCGGCTGGCGCGACCTGTCGCGGACCGATCCCGATGAATTCGTTCGACGGGTTGCCGTCGCCATCGCTGCCGATTTCTGGGTGCTGGATGGAGGTTACGCCCTCGTTCGCGACCTCGTTTGGCGTCGGGCGACGCATCTCGTCTGGCTGGATTACGAGCGCCCCATCGTCATGTCTCGGGTCATCCGCCGTTCGCTAGCGCGGGCAGCGCTGCGCACCGAAATGTGGGCCGGCAACCGAGAGCGGTGGCGGGCAATGCTGCGGCCGAGCCATCCGATCCGTTGGGCCTGGAGCACCTGGCGTCGGCGCCGCCGAGAATACGAAGAGCGCATCGGGCGGAGCGACTATGCTGATCTCGCGGTTCTGCGCCTGCGCCGGCCGCGCGAGGCGGAAAAGCTGCTCCGCCAACTTAGGCAAGCCTCCGGCGCGCAAAACCTGAGCGCCTTGACAGGCTTCGAAGCGGCTTCCTAAATGCGCCCGACCGAGCGGGCGCGTAGCTCAGCGGGAGAGCACACCCTTCACACGGGTGGGGTCACAGGTTCAATCCCTGTCGCGCCCACCAGCCCCTTCGAGGGCTTAGATACTCCGCGGACCATCCCTCCATATCGGACTCCACGGATTTTCCACTGTCGAGGTTGAGAACATCGTGTTGGGCTTCCTCGGTCGGGAGCCGAAAAGGGTCTTTCCGAGGTCGCTTTGTTTTCGGTTGACAAGGGAGCCCTGTGACCACCTCGACCAACCGACGATGGATCGGCACAAATTTGAGCACAATCGCTGGCTCGAGCATCCAGGGAACGGCCGCCCAGAACTTTTCAAGCGCCATGCGAAACGGGTGTCTCCCAGACTGACGACCGGGCAGGGGAGCGGATTGTCGGAGCGGATTTCGAGCCCGAGCACGGCAGCTAGCGCGCTCGGCACGAGGCGAGGGTCGCTGAGCGGCAACAGATCGACCAGCCACACGCCATCCGTGTGGGCCGCGAGCAGCCGGTCGGCTACCGCGAGGGCAACCGAGGTTTTGCCGATCCCGCCCGGCCCGACGATAGTCAGAAGACGCTGCTGCGGCACCTGCTGGGTTAGTCTCCCGTGAGCCCGACCGGCAGATTGTGCGGAGGGCCGGGTGAGGCTGGCTTCGGCAGTGCGGGCGTCAGCTGATCGGCGATAACGAGCGGCGCGACGAAGCTGTAGCCGCGCCCGGGGACATTGACCAAATACCGGTTGCCATCGCCCAAGGTCCGGCGCAACGCGCTGATTTGGAATTTGAGATTGCCCTCCTCGACGAAAGTGTTGCGCCAGACGCGTGCCACAAGCTCGTTCTTGTCGACCAGCTCGCCGGCGCGCTCGACCAAGGTGATCAGGATATCGAGAGCGCGACTGCCGACACGAACTGGCTTGTCGCCTTCCAGCAGCAGCCGTTGTTTGGGAAGCAGGCGGAAGGGCCCGAACAAGATCGCGCTTTCGGCAGCGACCTGATCAGCCACCTCACCCTCGCTCTATCCTGCGGAACACAATGGACCCCGTAACGAAATCCATTGATCTATGTCAACTCATCGAGGAGCCGCTTCGCGGTCTGCAGATCGGCGGTCCCGAACCCCTCGGTGAAGCGGTCATGGACCGACGCCAAGAGATCGCGCGCGCCTCAGGAATGTGGCCCTGGTCGCGCCGCAATCGGGCGAGGCTCGTGGTGGACCGCAGTTCCCAGGATAAGGCCCCTTGCCGACGCGCCAAATCGAGCGAACGCGAGAAATTGTCTTCTGCAACGGTGGCGTTCGATTTGCCCGCCATCAGCAGAAGCTCGCCTTTGACGCGCAATATCTCGGGCAAATAACACAATTCCTCAGTGCGCCCGGCATACTGAAGTGCTTCGTCGATTGCCGCGAGACCCTGATCGAGGCGGCCGGCCTGCCTCGCTCAGGGCCAAATCGGTGGCGAATACCGTGTAAAAGTTGAGGTAATTGGTTTCGCGTAATCCTTCGAGCGCGGCACGGAGCAGCTGCACTGCCGTCATAACATCGCCGTGCTCGGCAGACAGCTTTCCCTTAAAGCCCAGAGCGCAAGGGTAATAGCTTTCCAGTGAGTGCCTCTCGGCCTGATCCTTGAGCTCTTCTGCCCAGCGACCAGCGGTCTGCACGTCGCCGACCCAGAGTGAAAGGGCGGTTCCCCAGGCCAACGCGCTACATAACGAGACCGGATGTCCAAGAGTCTGTGCTTCGCTGACGGAGGCCCGGGCCGCCTCTAACGCTTGATCCGGAAAGCCTTGCAACCAAAGAACGTTGGCTTTGAAACTGAGGACATTTAGCCGCTGATCGAGGCCAAAGCGCACGAGATCGGTGCGCCGCGATGCGGGCGGGGCGTCAAGGTTGGCGACGGCCTTCTCCTTCCACTCGAGCGCCGCACGAATATTGTCGATCTCGGGCGCGTAGGCGGCGGGCCATTCGTCCTTGGCCGCGCTGTCCTCTGCAGCTGATGCCAGCAGATCTCGGTAGTACTCCGCATGGCGTCGCGCGAGCCTGTCGCGTTCGCCGCTCTCGACGAGCTTTGCGAGCGCATAGGCGCGCGTGGTCTCGAGCAGCCGCAGGCGCGGCTCGGCATCGCCTGCCTCGGCTACCACCAGTAATTTCGCAACCAACTCCGTGACCTGATTGATAATATCGCCTTCGGGCTGGCTCGCATCGGCGGCCACTGCCCCGGCGGCATCGAGCGTGAAGCCGCCGGCGAAGATCGCGAGGCGCCGCAAAACCCTTTGCTCCGCCTCGGTCAGCAGGCCGTAGCTCCAATCGAGGGTGGCGCTCATGGTCTGGTGCCTGGGCGTGGCCAACCGGCGGCCGCCGGTCAGCAACCGTAAGCGATCATTCAGTCGGGCCGCGAGCCCCCGGACCCCAAAGGCATCGACGCGGGCTGCGGCGAACTCGATCGCCAGTGGGATCCCATCCAGCTGCCGGCAGATTTCGGCGACGATCGGGGCGTCGGCATCGCCGAGCTCGAACTCACCCAAGCTCGCCGCGGCGCGCTCGACGAACAGCTCGACAGCCGGGAAGGCGAGCGCCTCGACGGCGCCGAGACGAGTCGATGCGGGCGGGCTTTCCAGCGCCGACAGCCGGTGCGCGTGCTCACCTTCCACGCGCAGCGGTTCGCGGCTGGTCGCCAGGATATGCGCGCCTGCTGCGCCTTTGAGGATGGCGAGCGCCAGAGCGGCGGCGGCCTCGATAACGTGCTCGCAATTCTCGAAAACGAGCAGCATGTGCTTGTCCTTGAGAAACGCGATCAAGCCGGGGAGCGGATTGTCCGAGCGGATCTCGAACCCGATCGCCGCAGCAAGTGCCGTCGGCACCAGGCGGGGGTCGGCAAGCGGGGCCAGGTCGATCAGCCAGACCCCGTGCTCGTAGGCGTTAACCAGTTCCCCGGCCACGGCAAGCGCGACGGAGGTTTTGCCGATCCCGCCGGCCCCCACGATGGTCAGAAGGCGCTGCCGCGGCAACTGTTCCGCAAGCTTGGTGACGGTTTCGGAGCGGCCGATCAATCGGGTCAGCAAGGACGGCAAATTGTGCTCGCGCTTCGCTGGCGCGGCGGGTGGCGCTTCCGGCTCGGGTTCCTCAACGAACGTGACCGGGGCAACAAAGCGATAACCTTGCCCGGGGGAGGTGGCGAGATGCCGCTTGCCGCCATGACCATCACCCAGCGCCCGGCGGAGGGTGGCGACCTGGACCTTGAGATTGCCTTCCTCGACAAAGGTGTCGGGCCAAAGGCGAGCCATCAGCTCCCCTTTGCTGACCAGCGTGGGCTGATAACCGACCCGCGATGGCAGGCGTCCGAGCAGACCCGACACTTCCGACCCCGCTTGGACAAAACGAAAGACGTTGTCCATCAGCAGAAGGACATTCTGGTGACGCTCGTCGCGAAAATACTCCGCCATGGTCAGCGCGGTCAGCGGCACGCGCCAGCGCGCGCCCGGCGGCTCGTTCATCTGGCCATAGACGAGCACGGTGCGCTAGAGCACACTGGAGTTGCGCATGTCGAGCAGCATTTCGTGGCCTTCGCGCGACCGCTCGCCGACCCCGGCGAACACCGAGATGCCTTTATAGCGCTCGACCATGGCATGGATCAGCTCCACGACGAGCACGGTCTTGCCGACCCCGGCGCCGCCGAACATCGCGGCCTTGCCGCCCTGCGCCAGCGGCGTCAGCAGGTCGATCACCTTGATGCCGGTCGAGAACAGCTCCGTCGCACCGCTCTGCGCGGCGAGCGGCGGCGGGCTGCGATGAATCGGGCGGCGCGACACATCGGCAGCGAAGGGCTTGCCCTTGTCGCCGATCGCACCGGTGAGGTCGAGCAACCGGCCGAGCACGGCCCCGCCGACCGGCACCTCGAGCGGCCCACCGGTGGCACGCGCGACCACGCCACGACGCAATCCCGCCGTCGACTGCAGGGCAATCGCGCGAACCGTCGCCTCGTCCAGATGCGACTGCACCTCTGCGATGATCGGGGCGCCCTTGTCGGGCGTGATGACCAAAGCCTCGTCGATCGGAGGCAACGCCGTGCCGTCAAAGGCGACGTCCAGCACCGCCACTCGACCATCAATTGCTTGTGTCCGTGCCATCGCATTTTTCCAACGACTTCAATCCCGAAGTCTTCCAGCCGCGGTCGGTGCCATTATGCACGCCTGCGCTTCTTGAGCGCCCTAATCAAGATCGCTCCTTCGCATTCCTGAGCCTATCGATGCCGGCGTCACTGCGATTTGAACGAGGTTAAAACCGAACCGGGATTTCGCGGTGAGCGAGGAAGCGAGGAAGTGGCGGTACCACCGCGCTCACCCAAGTTGCGTATCCGGATCCTGCCGGCTCATGCGAGGCCCAAGCCCCGGCTGAGATGCCGGCCGGCGGGCCAAATACAGCGAAAATCGCGTTTTTGCCCCCGGATCGGCCGGTTTTGTCAAAAAATATAACGCCAGATCAATGGGTTGGATGCGAAATTCGTTACTCGGCGGATCAACTGAATTTTTTCGCCGAGCAACGTATTTGAAAAGGCCTAACAGTGGAAAAACAATCGAATAACAACGGAAGACGATTTTAGTACCACAACCGCAATTTATATTTGACAAACCCGTAATTTTGCTGTATACCAAACCCCGGTAACGCTGAGAGGATAAAGTGCCGACCGGGACAAAGGGCGATTACGAAGTGGGTTACGGCAAGCCGTCGCGCAACGCCGGCTTCAAGAAGGGCCAGTCCGGCAACCCACGCGGGCGGCCGCCGGGTTCGAAGAACCTGACGACCCTGCTGAACGACGCGCTGAACGAGCCGGTGACGATTACCGAGGACGGCCGGCGCCGCAATCAACTTTGATTTCGTCGAGGCTGATCACCATTAGGTCCGCCCCTGCCGCTCGCAGCAGGTCCGCGTCTCCAAGCCGGGCAATCCCGAGCGCGAGCGCTGCCCGAGCGCCGCACAGGCACGGCGCTCGGAAATCGACAGCTCGCGTCGGCGCGGCGACGCGCGGGGCTCTTAGACAACTGGTATGTGCGGCCTGGCCGCCAGAGCGCGCACGAGATCGGCGCGGCTGACGATTCCGACGATGCGGCCATCACGGACGACCGGTACGCGCTTTATGCGGTGTGTCGTCAGGAGCTCCGCAATCTCTCCGAGGCTGGTCTCCTCGTCGATTGAGATCACCGGTGCCGACATCATGTCGCGTGCAGTCGGATAGTTAAGGCTCGCCAGGAATTGCGGGTTAACGGGTTCGCCTTCGGCGAGCGTCGTCAGCCACCAGTCCTGGCGCGCTTCTCGTTCGGCCTCGCTGCGGCCGGTGAGGTCGCCCTCGCTGACCTTGCCGATCGGTGCGCCGCTGCCGTCGACCACCGGTACGGCGCTGATGCGCTTTTCGAGGAGAAGTGCTGCTATCTTTCGCATCGGCGTGTCGGATGCGACCGACACAACGTCGCGGGTCATCACATCGCGCGCATTCATCCGTTCCTCCCGGGGCGTTCTCTAGCGGTTCAGAGACAGTGCTGAGGTAGGCTATACCAAAGTGCCGGCGACTTGATCGAAATCAAGGTCGATCCCGATGGCCCGCGACAGGATTGCACGCAGTGGGGATCTCATCGGTAATGTCAGGGCGAATAGAGGGACGCTCCATGTCAAGCGGGAACACCACATCGCCGGATAGCCTTGCGCCGCCGTCGCAACTTCGTGCAGCCGGCGCCGCCCGAAGCGGCGGCCGGTCAGGGAAAAGCACGCGGAAAGAGGAGACGGCTAATTCCGCTGGCGATCGCCATCGGAATCGTGGCGGTCTGCGGTGCCGGCGCCTGGTATTGGTGGCAGCAGCAATTGAATGCGCTTCCCCCCGGCATCGCGCAGGCCAACGGACGCCTCGAAGCGGAGCAGGTGGAAATCGCCGCGAAGCTGGCAGGCCGGATCGCCGTCGTTCTCGTTAAGGAAGGCGACATGGTCCATGCCGGGCAGGTCGTTGCCCGCATGGATACCAGCACGCTCGAAGCGGAGCTGGCGGCCGCTAAAGCTCAGGTCGCGGTGGCCGAACATAAAAAAACGGAGGCCGAGGCCCAAATTGTCCAGCAACAGAGTAATCTAGTCTTCGCCAAGCAACAGCTCGCACGCGCGACCACCCTTTACCATCAAGGATACGGGACGGGCGAGAAGCTCGACCAGCAGACCAACCAGATGAAGAGCACGCAGGCGTCCTTAGACACGGCCATCGCCAGTCTGGAAGCCGCCAAGGCATCCATCGCGGCCGCTCAAGCCGTGGCGGCGACGATCCAGTCGAATATCGACGATTCGACATTGGTTGCCCCGACCTTCGGCCGCATCCAGTACAAGCTCGCACAGCCGGGCGAGGTTCTCCCTGCTGGCGGTCGGGTCCTCACATTGCTCGATCTGAGCGATGTCTACCTGACGATCTTTGTGCCGGCGAGCGTCGCCGGCCCCCTCGCCCTCGGCGATGACGCGCGCGTCACTCTCGACCCTGACCCCGGATATGTGTTCCCGGCAAACGTTACCTTTGTCGCGACCGAGGCGCAGTTCACACCGAAGACGGTCGAGACCGCCGAGGAGCGCGAAAAGCTGATGTTTCGGGTCAAGCTTTCGGCCGCTCCCGAGCTGCGCAAGCGCTACGAAGACATAATCAAAACAGGGATACGCGGCATCGGTTTTGTGCGAAGCGGGCAGGACATCGTTTGGCCCGCAAAGTTGGCCGTGAGGCTGCCGTGACGACGCCGGCTGCCGTGATGACGGGGGTTGCCGCGATGGTGCGACGGCTGTCGCACCGCTATGGCCGGACCGTCGCACTCGACGATGTGAGCCTGGCGATCCCCGCCCGCTGCATGGTAGGGCTCATTGGCCCGGACGGCGTTGGGAAGTCGACGTTGCTCGCGCTGATCGCCGGCGTGCGCCGGATCCAGGAAGGCGAAGTCTTCGCACTGGATGGCGACATGCGCGATGCCGAACATCGCCGCTCGAGCCTGCCCCGCATCGCCTACATGCCGCAAGGCCTCGGGCGCAACCTGTACCCCACGCTAACCGTATTTGAGAACCTCGACTTTTTCGGCCGTCTTTTCGACCAATCCAAGCCCGAGCGCGAAGGGCGCATCAACGAACTGCTCGCCGCGACCGGTCTCGACCCCTTTCCCGACCGGCCGGCCGGCAAGCTGTCCGGCGGCATGAAGCAGAAGCTGTCGCTGTGTTGCTCGCTGATTCACGATCCGGACCTCTTGATCCTCGACGAGCCGACGACGGGGGTCGACCCGCTGTCGCGCCGGCAGTTCTGGGAGCTGATCGACCGCATCCGTGCTCGGCGCCCAGAGATGAGCGTCATGGTTGCCACCGCCTATATGGAAGAGGCGGAGCGCTTCGACTGGCTCACCGCCATGGATGAAGGCCGGGTAATCGCCACCGGCTCACCCGAGGAATTAAGGGCACAGGGCCACGCATCCATGCTCGACGAGGCGTTCATAAACCTGCTGCCGGAGGCGAAACGCGCCGGTCATCAAGCCGTCATCGTCCCTCCGCGAGTAACAACCGGTGGCCCGCCCGCGATCGAGGCGGAGGGGCTGACCTGTCGCTTCGGCAAGTTCACCGCGGTCGATCACGTGAGTTTCCGCATCGAGCGCGGCGAGATCTTCGGTTTTCTCGGTTCCAATGGCTGCGGCAAGAGCACGACGATGAAGATGCTCACCGGCTTGCTCGCCCCGACTGAAGGAGAGGCGCTACTCTTCGGCCGCCATCTCGACGCTGGCGACATGGCGACACGCGAACGTGTTGGCTACATGACGCAGGCGT
>Ga0209656_10000083_pt1 | contig 60200 bp, 54 predicted proteins | sample BogFormECP12_OM2_FD_188239 | JGI IMG/M metagenome (GOLD analysis project Ga0209656, IMG submission 188239) | Bog forest soil microbial communities from Calvert Island, British Columbia, Canada - ECP12_OM2 (SPAdes) (version 2) | ecosystem: Environmental > Aquatic > Freshwater > Wetlands > Bog ...
GAGCACGGGCGAGACCACGCCCCCAACGCAACAGCGAACTTTCGCGCATGTCACCCTCCGTGTCGGTTGTGGTGGCGTGGCTGCCGCCGCCGCTGGCGTGTTCCCGGACGGGGATGCGGTGGCGGATGGTGAGTTTCTCTGGTCCGATGAGGATGTCCTGGACGACGGCACGCAGGACGCGCTGGCGGTCCTCGGTGCTGGCGGTGGCCGAGTTCTGCCGGAGTCCGCCGAGGAAGCCCTCGAGGTCGCCGGCGAGCCTGAGGTAGGCGTCGCGGTCGGCGGCCTGGGCTTCGAGGGCGGCGATCTGGTCTTTGAGCCCGGTTTCGCGGGCGCGGAGGGCGGGCATGCGAGCGCGGAGCTCGTCGATGGTGATGAGCTGCTCGGAGAATGCGGTGACCATCGCGCTGACCGACGCGCTGGTCCTGGCGAGGGCCTGCTCGAGCTGGCCGCGCTTTTTGGTGACCGGGTCGGAGGTGCGGGCTCTTTCCAGGCGCTTGCCGATCTCGGCGCGGATGAGGGCGGGGTCGGCGAGCAGGGCGGTGACGTGGTCCCAGACGACGGCGTCGGCGTAGCCGGCGCGGACGGGCTTGTTGGCGCAGACGCGTCCGCCCTGGTAGCGGTAGTCGTCGGAGCCGAGGCAGCGGTAGTAGTAGATCTTCTTCCCGGAGGTCGTGGTGGTGGAGGTGCGGTAGTAGCCGTAGCCGCAGGACGCGCAGGCGGCCAGGCCCTGCAGCAGGGACGGGACCTTGCTGTTGCGGGAGGCGAACCGCTTGTTGTCTTCCAGCCTCTGCCGGGCCCGGTCGAACGTCTCCTCGTCGGTGATGGCGGGGACCGGGATGCCGGTCCATTCCTCCTTCGGCCGGTCCACCGTCTTGACTGCCCGCGGCGTGGTGCGCCCGGCCAGGCGCGCGGTGCGGTTCAGGCCGGGCTGCTCGTGGACGATCTTGGTCTTGCCGAAGACCGCGGTGCCGGCGTAGGCGGGGTTGCGGAGCATGCCCCAGATCACGCTCCGGTCCCAGCGTTCCTTCCCGGTGCGGGTGGGCACCCCCTCGTCCGTCAGCCAGCGGCGCAGGTCCGCGATCGAGGCGCCGCCGTCGGCGTAGCGGCGGAACATCTCGGCGACCAGCACGGCCTCGTGGGGGACGACCTCGTAGCGGGCCCCGCACTCGGGGGTCCTGCGGACGTAGCGGTAGCCGAACGGGGCGCCGCCGAGTACGTTGACGCTGCCGGTCTTCGCGCGCCAGGCCTTGCCGCGCCGGTAGCGCTCGGCGAGCTGGGCCTTCTCGTACTCGGCGAACATGCCCTGGAACTGGATGAGCAGCTGGTCCTCGGGGCTGTCGCCCCGGGGGCCCTTCACGAACTCGACCCGGGTGCCGCAGCGGGCGAGCTCCTCGATCAGCAGCGCCTGGTAGGCGAACTTGCGGGCCAGCCGGTCCGGCGAGTAGACGAGGACGACGTCGAGGCAGCCCTGGGCGGCCAGGTCCCGCAGTGCCTCCAGGCCCGGCCGCACCAGCGTCGCCCCGGAATGCCCCTCGTCGGCGAAGACCCACTCTTCCGGCACGTCAAGCCGGCTCTCGCCGGCGTGGTCGCGCAGGGCGGCGAGCTGGGAGCCGATCGTCTCGTCCTTCGCCTGCCGGGCGCTGGAGACCCTCGCGTAGATCGCCGCTGCCGTCATCGTCTCCTCCTCCCGCCGCGGGGGCGGCGGTCCTGGCCCGCCGCTGCGGCACCAATATCCCGTAGGCCACTGACATTTCGGCGGCAGCATGACGGCTGAAGACGTGCTCCGTCTCCACCGCCAGCTCCCTCACCTGCGCGGATCGTTCCCGTGAGTACGGCCGAGGAACTCCTCCAGGGCCTGCGCGGCGACCGAGGAGACCGTGCGGCCGGACGCCCGGGCGTGCTCCCGGGCCGCGGCGGCCAGCCGGACGGGAAGCCGGACGGTGAACACCGCGGCCTCGTCCGGGACCGGGACCCGGCCCGACGCCGCGGCCTGGCTGACGTAGCGGCGGGCCTGCCGCTCCGAGCAGCCCAGCCGCCCGGCCAGCACGCGGGCGGCCTCAGCCGCCGGTACCCCGGCCTCCAGCAGGCCGACGGCCTCGTTGACATGCGCCGCGTGCTCCGCGGCACCCGCGCGGCGATCCCCAGGCATGACATGAAAATACTACAGATAACGTCCAATAGCAGGCGGAAGCCAGTAGCCTGCTCCATCGTCCCGCTCACCGCCCCGGCCCCGCAGCCCGCGACCGCGCGATCCACGACGCGACCGTCAGCGCCGTCGACGTGTCCAGCCCGGCCAGCCACCCGGCGACCCGCCGGTCCCACGCCCCGAGCTCCACGCCGTCCAGGACGCTCGCCAGGACCGCGGACCGCTCCTCCTCGGGCACGAACCCGCCCGGAGCCGACTCAAGCGGCCCGGCCGGCGCCGCGGCGCTCACCGGCCGCGCTCCAGCCGCCGGTAACCCAGCGTCACCTCGAAGCAGAAGTTGCCTTTTGCGTTGGGGGCGTGGCGATGCCGCCCTGCGGCGAGCCGCTGAGCGTGGCGTGCCACGTCCAGTCCTCCAGGTATCCCGCCTTGAGCATCCGGCTGACCAGTTGCAGGAACCGGCCATCGTGGATCTTCTCTGCCAGGGCCGCGAGCATGACCTCATGGTCAAGCGACCCGAAGCAGTCGGAGATGTCCCCTTCGATGAACCAGTGCGTCCCCTTCCAGACGTCCACCACCTCGCTGAGCGCGGTGTGGCAGCCCCGGCCGGGGCGGAACCCGTGGGAGCGGTCGGAGAACTGAGGCTCGTAGTACGCCTCAAGCAGCAGGCGCACCACCTCAGCGACTAGCTTGTCCGACCAGGTCGGCAGGCCCAGCGGGCGCTTCTTCGAGGAGTTCTTCTTCTCGATGTAGACCCGCTTCACCGGCTGCCACCGGTAGCGCTCGGCGCGCAGCGCGCCGATGATCGCCCCGATCTTCGCCAGCGACATGCCGTCCACGGTCTCCCCGGTGACCCCCGGCGTCATCGCACCCCTGTTGGAGTACAGCTTGCCGTAGGCCATCAGGAACAACTGCGGGTTGAACAACTGCCGGTAAAGCCTTTCCACCGGCAGCCCTCGTGCACCACGCTTGCCGATGACGTCCAGCACCGTTGCGGCGTCCTGCATTACGCATGCCTCCCGTCGCTGACCATCACTGACCACCTGTGCCCCTTCGCCATGTGACCGGCTTTCCCGGCCCCGGACTACTACGGGCACTCCGTCGCCATAGGGCTCGCGCCCCGTAGGCGATCCCGCGGTACGTCTCCGTCGTACGTATCGAGCACGGGTTAGGCCGCCCACTCATCTCCTCAACCGCCCTCGCTGGGCGACGCTCCGCGCCACGGAGGCTGCCCCGGCCCACGGGTTCATGCCGGGACATGACGCGGCACCGGTTCCAGGCGTCATACCGGTGGGTGCGCACATTCACCGCTGGAGATTGGGCTTCAAGCAATCCAGCCTTGGCCATACCGTGCGGGCCTAGCGGCACCCCGCCCTGGACGCCTCCAGACGGCCGCCGCGTCCCTGGCATGCTCTTGTCCCCGCCAGGTTTCCCCGCCAGGTAAGCCAGGCGACCCAGGAACATCTCCTCCGAGTTCCTCCCTGCTGAGTAGGGGATACGACGAAGCGCCTCACGGCGCACACCCGGCGTGCGGCTCTCACCGCACCGGGCGCTCCGTGTGTCTTGCCCGCTGGTCAGCCGCTGATGGTGGCGGCCGCGGGTTTCGGGGTCGATGGGGTCGCGATGGTATTGCCGCGGTAGCGGTACCTTGTCACCGCGACGCTGGCTGCGCCGGTGAACACGACCCCGTTGCAGGCGAACCGCCATCCCTGGTCACAGAAGCGACGGCGGAGTTCTTTCATCCCGAGCCGGTGTTTGCCCGCGTACTTGGCCCGTATCCAGCGCATCAGCCGGTTCCACGCATGGGAGTCGACCGCGCTGAACACTGCCTTGGACACCCCGTACCGGAAGTAGTTCGCCCACCTTGCCTGGCCGGCAGGTGCCTGGCTATAGCGCCGTGAATGGCTATGCGCGGCTGCGGCGCTGTCGCGCACCCACGGTGCTCCTACCGTAACGTTCCCGGGACGATGCAGGCGTAGCGTGGCGTTCGTGGGCGAGGCGCAGCCAGCAGTTCGCTGGCGGCCCGTTGAAGGTGGCATGAGCGCGATGCGATGGGCTCGCAGGTCAGCATGGTTGTTGGGGGCTGTCACGCTGGTAGTTGCCGCTGTGGGGCTGGCGCTCATGGTCTGGGACTGGTCGACGCCGGTGCCGAGTGGGTCATTCGGGGTCCGCGGGTTCAGTGGCTTGTGGGCCGTCGGCTTTGGCGGCGTTGGTGCCCTGCTGACCAGGCGTCGGCCCGGCCACCCGGTGGGCTGGATCTTCGCGGCGGCGGGGATGCTGGCCGCGGTGGATTTCGCCAGCTTCGAATACGCCCTGGCCGCCGTCGTTGGTCATCGGGACTTGCCCGCTGGTGAGTATGTGGGCTGGTTGCAGCAGTGGATCTGGGTCCCGTTCGTCGCGCTGATCACTGTCTGCCTTCCCCTGCTCTTCCCCGATGGGCGGCTGCCCGGACCGCGCTGGCGGCCGGTCAGCCGGGCGGCCGCGGGATGTGGGGTCATCGCGGCCAGCGGGCTTGCCATCGCTCCTGGGGTGGTGGTCAACCTGACAGCGCTGCGGAATCCGTTCGGGGTCCATCCGGCCGCCGTGCCGGACACCGCGATCGCCGTCGGGCTGGCCGGGTTGCTGGGCTGTGTCGTGGTTGCGGTGTGGTCGCTGCTCGTGCGCGCCCGGCGGGGGACGTCTGTGGAGCGGCAGCAGATCAAGTGGCTGGCCTACGCCGGGTGCCTGGTGGCTGCGACGCTGGTGCCGTCGACAATCCTGTCGCAGAGCACCGGGACGGCCGCCCGCATCGCCGAGGGCGCGCTGATGATCGCCATAGTGACGGTGCCGGTCGCGGTAGCGGTCGCCGTGCTCAAGTACCGGCTCTATGACATCGACCGGGTCATCTCCCGCGCCCTGGCCTACGCGATCGTCACCGGGCTGCTGGCCGGGATCTACGCCGGGCTGGTGCTGCTCGCCACCCAACTGCTCCGGTTCTCCTCCCCCGTCGCGGTAGCCGCCGCAACACTGGCCGCGGCGGCCCTGTTCAACCCGATTCGGCGGCGGGTACAGCGCAGGGCGGACCGACGGTTCAACCGGGCCAGGTACGACGCCGAGACCACTGTGGCCGCGTTCGCGGCCCGGCTCAAGGGCGCGGTCGACCTGGATGCCGTCCGCGATGACCTGGCCAGCGTCGTGCAGACGGCACTGGAACCTGCGTCCGTCTGGGTGTGGACCGGCCAGCGCGGTCGGCCCAGCCGCAACTCGGCCGACCTGGCCGGGCTGGCATCCCAGGAAGAGCCAGGTGGCGGGCCAGGAGGGCCGCAGGCAGTCCGGCCTCCTTAAGCTGTCATGTCCGGCCGGTCACGGGTGACGGTGGCGAGGGCGGTGGAAATCGAGAGCGAGCACCGGGATCAGGCTCAGCAGCTTGGTGGCGCTCAACCCGTCAGGGGAATCGAGTGTTATGTGCGTCCGGGAGCCTGGGTTCCAGCACGCGTCGCAGCTCGGTCCGGGACGTAATTCCGAGCTTGGGGAAGGCGCGGTAGAGATGCGAGCTGACGGTGCGGTGGGAGAGGTAAATCATCTGCGCGATCTCGCGGTTGCTCATCCCTTCGGCGGCCATCTGAGCGATCTGCAGTTCCTGCGGGGTGAGCTGGTCTCGTGCTTCGGGGGTCCGCGGGCGGCTCGTTTCCCCCGTCGCGCGGAGCTGCTGGCGGGCCCGTTCGGACCACGGGATGATGCCGAGGGCATCGAATGTCTCCCGGGCGGCGCGCAGGGGTACCCGCGAGGCGGTGTCATGCCGCTGCTGGTGGAGCCACTCTCCGTAGGAAAGCCCGATCCTGGCCCGCAAGAACGGCCACGTGCTCAGATCTGACCGCAGTGCGGTCTCGAACAGCGCGCCGGCGTCGGCGTCGTCGGCCAGCAGCGCGCGGGCGTAGCGCAGTCCGGCATGCAGCAGCGGCGAGGGGGTCAGCCCGGCCGCCGTCTCCATCTCCTCCACCAATTCGCGGATGCTATCCGGGTCGCCGCTGCGGCGGGCGGCGTCGGCGAGGTCTGCGACGGTGAAGCACCTGATCGCGGCGTGATAGGCCGGATCGCAAGGGTCATGGAGACGCCGCAGGTGCCCGAGGGCGTCAGCGGGGCGGCCGCCGCCCAGAGCCGCGAGACCCCGGGCGAGCTGCGCCGCCGCCAGCACGGCGCTGGCGCCGATCGGCACCGCTACCTGCTCGGCCTGGGCGGCGAGCGCCGCAGTGGCTTCCTGATCGCCGCGCAGCGCGGCCAGCAACGCCTGGACAGCTTGAGCGGTGGCCGTGATCAGCGGCTGGTTCGTTTCCTGTGCCAGCAAGCGTCCCTCCTCGGCGGCTGGGATCGCCACGCCCAGGTCCGCGAGATGCGCGGCGCTCCACGCCTGCAGCGTGAGCGCTCGTGCCAGCAGGCCGAGCCGCCCCTGGGCGCGCAGCGCGGCGGCCGAAGCCGCGAGCGACCGGGCGGCCATGTCGAAAGCTCCCACCGCCATCGCGGCGTTGCCGACCAGCCGGGCGGCCCCGGGGTCGCCTCCCATGTCCGGCTCGAGCCGGGACAGGCGGTCGATGACGGCCGAGCCCCGCCCGATCGGAGCTGCGAACGCGAGGATTACCAGTAGCCGCGGATCCTGCTCGTCCACCTTCAGCCGCTCGGCCGCGGCGACGACGTGCTCGCGTGCGACCTGCCCGGGTTCGGCCCACCAGCACCGCAGGCCCGCGCCGTAGAGGAACTTGAGCGCGAGATCGCTGTCGCCGTCAACGCCCGCGCGGTCCGCGATCGCGGCCAGCGAGAGCACCCGCGACGCATCTCCGGGGATGCCATCGGCGAAGCTCTCCCGGATCCACGCCACCCGCGCCTGCTCCCGCTGCCCCAGATCGAGAAGCTCGACCTGTCCCAGCAGGCCGAGGACAAGGTCTTGCCGGCCCAGCTCGAACGCCAGCTCCGCCGCGCGCAGCAGCCGTCCAGTGCGAAGCAGGGCATCACTGAGCGCGGCCGCGCGCTGGAGCGTCGAGACGGCCATGACGGTCGCGCCGCGCCGCTGCGCTTGCGCCGCGGCCGTCTCCAGCTCGCGGGCCACCCTCTCGTCCGGCCCGATCATCGACGCAGCCCGGTGCCACAAGCCGCGCTCGGGCTCGCCGGCCAGGACGTCCGCCAGCGCGGCATGCGCCGCGTGCCGCTGCGGCACGCTGGCATCCTGGTGGATCGCCGTGCGCATCAGCGGGTGGCGGAACCGGTACTCCGGATCATCGAGCTCCACAAGCCGAGCCGCGACGGCGGGGGCCAGCGTATCGACTGTCACTTCTGCGTCCACCAGCAGGGCCGTCGCCCTGAGCACCTCAGCGAGCCGTGGTTTGTCGTCGATGGCGGCTACCAGCAGCGCGGTGCGCGTCGCGCCGGGGAGATCAGACACCCGGTCCGCGAAGGCCCGTTCCAGCCGCGTGGTAAGCGGCAGCCACGCGGGCAGCCGCGCTCCGCCGCCGAGATGGCGGAAGGCAATCGGCAATTCCACCAGCGCAAGAGGATTGCCGACTGTTTCGTCGAGCAACCGGTCGCGCACCGCATCCGGGAGGCCGGGAGCGCGGCTGTCGAGCAGCGCCGCAGCCGCCGCCGCTGGCAGCGGCTCCAGATGCAGGGCCCGGAGCGCGGCGTCGTTGAAGGGGCTCTCGTAGCCATCACGGATCGCTGCGAACAGCAGGATCGGCTCAAACTCCAGCCTCCGTGCCATGAACGCCAGCACCTCGCAGGTGGAACGGTCGAGCCAGTGAGCATCCTCCAGGACCACGACAACCGGGACTCGCGCCGCGGTCTCGGCCAGCAGATCCAGCACGGCGAGCGCCGTCCGGAAAAGATCTGGAGCGACGGCACCGGTCAGGCCGAACGCCGCCAGGATCGCGTCGCGCTGCCGTGCGGCCAGCTCGTCTATCTGACCGAGAACCGGTTGCAGAAGCTGGTGCAGCCCGGCAAAGGGCAGCTGCGCCTCGCATTGCACCCCCGTGGCCGTCAGGACTAGCATCCCGCGATCTTGCGCGCGCGCGCTGGCCTCCCGAAGCAGCGCCGATTTGCCCACCCCGGGTTCGCCGCTCACCAGCAGCGAGCCGCCGTGGCCGGTCAGGTGATCAACCAGCTCAGCAAGCACCTGCGTCTCGGACTCACGCCCGATCAACGAGGTGACTGCCGGCATCGCCTGACCCATTCGATTAGACCCCACGGCCATCGTCACACGCTCCCGCGCCCCGGGTCCAGGTAAACGGCCCCGGCTGCTCGCGGGCACTTCCTGAGCCCAGATGACACGGAAAGCAGTCACCTGACCCAAGCGAACCCACGTGCCGCTGCCATACGTTCGTGAGGTGCCTTATCTGCGCTGCGGGAGCCTTTTGATGAGCCCGTCCGGCCCGGTCCGGAACGGGAGCATTCCGACGGTGTTGCTCGTGCATGGCGCGTTTGCGGACGGGTCGATGTGGGCGGGTGTCATCGCCGAGTTGAATCCCTGCTGAAGGAGGAATTTGCATGGCCGCTGTTAAGAATGAAACGACGATCACCGAGATCGTCGAGATGCCCGGCCGCGGGCATGCGCTGACCATCGACAGCGGCTGGCGGGAGGTCGCCGACACCGCCCTCGCCTTCGTGCAGCGCTTCGCCCGACCCCAGCCGACCGGGGCATGATCCGCGAGGCCTCGATGCCGTCCGGCAGCCGCTGAAGGCGGTTATACGCCGGAGTTGCCCGCAGCCGCCCGGAGAACAGGACGGCTCCGGCGCCTCGGACCGGCCGCCGTGACCCGAACGACTCTGGCGAGCCAGATATCTGTACGAAAGGAAGTCCAATGGACCTTAACCTCGCCGGCAAGGTCGCGGTGGTAACCGGGGCAGGCAAGGGTATCGGGCTGGCGGTCACAAAGGCCCTGGCCGGCGAGGGCGCGCATGTCGTCGCCGGCTCACTGACGACAGGCAGCCTCGACGGCCTCAAAGGCGTCACTCCCATGGCGGTGGACCTATCCGCGGCCGACGGGCCGGCCCAGCTGATCGGTCGCGCGACCGAAGAGCACGGCCGACTCGACGTGCTGGTCAACAATGTCGGCGCCGTCCGTATGCGGCTGGAGGGATTCTTCGGCACCAGTGACGAGGACTTCGCCTGGGCGATGCAGATGAATTTCTTCATCGCGCTGCGGGCCAGCCGGGCTGCCCTGACCGCGATGGTGGAGAAGGGAACCGGAGCGATCGTCAACGTCGCGTCCGTCAACGCCTTCTTCCAGCCCGACGCCGCGACGATCGACTACGGCGCCGCCAAGGCCGCACTGGTCAACCTCACCAAGACCCTCGCCCAGGAGTTCGGGCCGCGGGGAATCCGCGTCAACGCGGTCTCCCCCGGTCCGGTGTCCACCGACCTGTGGCTCGGCGAGCACGGCGTGGCCGAGACAGTCGCCAAGGCCACCGGCGTCGACGCCGACACCGCCCGCAAGACGATCATCTCCGGGATCGGCGGGTTCGCCACCGGCCGCTTCACCACTCCGGAGGAGGTCGCGACACTGATCACATTCCTGGCCTCCGACCGGACCGCTAACGTCACCGGTGTCAACTACGTGATCGACGGCGGCCTGATCAAGACAACCTGAGGCCGGCGCATGCCCGGCTGCCCGCACTCCCACGAGATCCCGGAAGACCGGCCGTTGCGGGCCTTGAGCCGGTGGGTGGGTGACCACGAGCAGGTCCGCCAGCCTCAGCCCGTTCCGGGCTCTACGCCTCGGGCTTCCGCCCGGGGTTGTGAGGCGAGAATGCGGTCCAGTGTGCGCAGTGCCGCGGACAGGCCGGTGGTGCTGACTGCACCGAATCCGATCAGGAGGCCTGATTGGGCTGGGACAGTCTGGTAGCAGTCGTGCAGACCGGATGTGACGATGCCGTGCCTGGCCGCGGCCTGTAGCACCGCATTCTCGCGGAGCCCTTCCCGCAGCACGGCGGCGACGTGCAGTCCGACGCCGACGGCGCGGGCGGTCAGGTGGTCGGCCAGTGGCCCGGAGAGGGCCTCGATGAGGATGTGGTGGCGCTCGGCGTAGATGCGCCTGTTACGCCGGATGTGCTTGTCGAGCAGGCCATCGGTGATGAAGCTGGCCAGGGCGGTCTGCATCGCGGTCGGCGGATGCCAGTCGATGAGCTGCCTCAGCGCGGCGATCGGCTCGAACAGCGGCCGGGGCACCACGGTGAAGCCGAGGCGGACCGACGGGGAGAACGTCTTGGAGAATGAACCCACGTACACCACCCGGCCGTTCACGTCGAGTGCCTGGAGAGGCTCTAGCGGCCGGTCGACGTAGCGGAATTCGGTGTCGTAGTCATCTTCGATGACCGCCGCGTCGTGGCGCTCCGCCCAGCGCAGTAGCGCCCTGCGCCGTGGCATCGACATGGTCATGCCGAGGGGATATTGATGCGAGGGGGTGACGTAGACGATGCGCGCTGAAGGCGGCAGCAGATCCACGACCAGGCCCTGGTCATCGACGGGTACGCCAACGACCCTCGCGCCGAGAGTGCCGAACAGGCGCACCACCGGCACATACCCGGGGTCTTCGACCGCGACGCAGTCGCCGGGCTCGAGCAAGACCCGGGCAACCAGGTCGATAGCATGCTGGGCGCCGCAGGTGATCACGACCGTATCTTCCGCAGCCGCCACCGATCGCGACCGGGCCACCCAGCCGGCGATGGCCCGCCGCAGCCTGATCCTCCCGGCCGGGTCGCCGTACTCCCGATGTTCGGCGGCGACCGCGGCGGCGACCCGGCGGCGCCACAGATCAGCCGGGAACAGCGCGGGGTCCGGGAGACCCGCCCGGAGATCGAATCGGCAGCCGTACGGGGGCGGGCGGAAGTACGGAGACCAATCTGCGAACCGCCGGCTCGGGCGAAGGGCGGCTACCGGCCCTGCCCCCTTGGGCGGTGCCGGGGACGCGGTTGCCACCACGCTGCCGCCGCCGCCGTGTCCCTGCGCGTAGCCCTCGGCCACCAGGCGGCCATACGCGGTCGTCACCGTGTGCCTGGACACGCCGAGCTCACTTGCCAGCTGGCGGCTGGGCACGAGCTGATCTCCGGGTAGCAGGCGGCCCGCGGTAATGGCGTGGCGGAGCTGCTCGTACAGCTGTCCGGCCAGCGGCTTGGTGGCTTCCGGGTCGAGGAACAGGTCCATCTAGCGGGTCTACCACCAGCTTGGTATGGCCAAACGGGGCCATTTTGGACCTCGACGGCAAACCATCTGCTTCATAAGGTGCTCGTATGCGGATCGGGCCAGATGGCTTGCTCAAGCGGCACATGACGCCCTCTGCGAGGGTGTTCCCACCCAGCCGCCTACCGGCAGGCAGCGCAGTGACCAGGCGGTTCACCGGCCTTTGTTTCGACCGGGAGGTTCAGAGAAACAACGGGGGCGCTGGTGAACCGGCCGGGAACCGCTCCGAGGATGACGAGTTACCAGGGGAAACATCCAGCGGATCTGGCCCGATGATCCCGCCCCGCCCGGGCGATCTCCCCCCATTGTCCGGGCGGGGCGGCGCTTGACCTCAGGCCGTGATCCCGAGCGCTGTGGCCTCAGGGGCGGTACGGCTGCGGAAGGAGTTTGTCGTGTCTGGGGTCCAGCCTCTACTCGATGGTTTTTCCTTTGGTGAGTCGCTGCGCTGGCACCAGGACCGCCTATGGCTGGCCGACTGGGGGGCGCAAGAGGTCGTGGCCGTTGATCGCGCCGGCCGGCCGGAGGTGATGGCCCGGGTTGATTTCCCGGCCTTTCCCATGTGCATGGACTGGCTACCCGATGGTCGGCTGCTGGTGGTCGCGGCGCGCGACGGGCGGCTGCTGCGCCAGGAGCCGGACGGGTCGCTGGTAACCCACGCCGACCTGAGCGGCCTGGCTGAGCCAGGGCATCCCTGGAACGAGATCGCCGTGGACGGGCGGGGGCACGTCTACCTCAATAACCAGGGCTTCGACTTCCCCGGCGGCAAGTTCGCGGCCGGAACCATCGCCCTGCTCAAACCAGACGGGACGGCCCGGCAGGTGGCTGACGGGATCGCCTTCCCTAACGGCATGGCCATCACCCCCGACAACGCCACGCTGATCGTCGCCGAATCCTACGGCCAGAAGCTGACAGCGTTCCAGATCGCCGCCGATGGCAGCCTGTCCCGGCCGCGGGTGTGGGCCGACCTCGGCGACGGCGTGCCCGACGGCATCTGCCTGGACGCCGAAGGAGCCATCTGGTACGCCGACGTGCCCAATCAGCAATGCGTGCGGGTCCGCGAGGGAGGAGGCGTGCTGCAGGCGATCCAGCTGGACCGCAGCTGCTTCTCCTGCGCACTCGGCGGCACGAACAGGACAACCCTGTTCATGATGGCCACCCAATGGCGCGGCACCGAGAACATAACCGGTAACTCACGAACCGGCCAGTTGCTGACCGCCCAGGCGCCGGCCGCCGGCGCCGGCTGGCCATAAGCAGTCCTTCCAGGGCGACGCCGACGACAGGCCGGGGTGTCAGCTCGCCTCTGCGCGGTGCGCATTGCGCGGTGCTTCCTCCCGCGTCATGGGCTGACCGGCCAGCTTGTGGTCGGCGAGGCGGCCAGACAGGGCCTGCACGGCGTGCGCGGTCCAGGCGGAGGGGCGGGGGCGGGCGCCGTCCACCAGGCCGTTCCAGTAGATCGACCAGGTGCCCGCGGCAACGCGCCGCACGACCGGGGCGGTGAGCAGGCGCGTGACCGCCGACGCGGTCCTCGGCCAGCGCAGCAGTGCGCTTTGCAATGCCGACGCGCCGGCCATGTACCGCCCGAACGCCGCCTCGATCGCCTCGGTGTATGCGAGGCCCGCCCGGGCTGGGCCGGCGAGCACCGCCTCGGCGGCCAGCCTGGCGCTGACCATGGCCGGGCCGATACCCTCGCCCTGCAGGGGGTTTATCAATCCCGCGGCGTCTCCTGCCAGCAGCACGTTACCGGCGGCAGGCGGGGTGCCGGTGCCGCCCATGCGCAGCCACCCGCCGATGACCGGCCCCGGCCGCGCGTCCCCGCTCAGATCACCACGCCGGCCGAGCAGCGCGACCAGCCAGGCCAGATCACCTCGCAGCGACGCCTGCTTGCGGCTGCTGCCGAGGCCGACCCCTATGCCCACGTTCGCCTGGCCATCCTCACCGGGAAACAGCCAGCCGTACCCAGGGTAGATACGCCACGGGCTGGCGTCGAGCAGGACCAGCAGCGGCAGTGGGACCTCCGCCGGCACATACGCACGGATCGCGAAACCCCACTGCGCCGTCTCCGGGTCGAGCATCCCGGCCAGCCGGGCGACCGGGCTCAGCGCCCCGTCTGCGGCGATGATAGCCTCCGCCGCCAAGCGCTGCCCGTCGCGGGAGATGACGGCATTCACCCTGCCGTCCCCGCCCGCCTCGACCGCGGTGATCCGGGCTCTTACCGGGACCGCGCCGGCCTCCAGGGCGGCCCCGCGCAGCGCGTGGTCCAACGCGAGCCGTGGCACGATGATCCCGTGACCAGGGTAGGTGCGCCCGGTGAAGGCAGGCAGCCTGCTCCGCCGGCCGGAAGGGCCGACCGCGAGCAGGTCAGAGCCCTGCCCGGCGTCGGGGACACTCAGCCCGAGATCCGCCAGAACCTGCACTCCGCGGGGCCCCACCAGATCCCCGCATGCCTTATCGCGCGGGAAGGCCGCCTTGTCGACGAGCGCCACCCGCGCACCAGACCGGGCCAGCACCAGCGCGGCGATGCTGCCGGCAGGCCCGGCGCCGACCACCACCACATCGAAGCGAGGGCTCACCGCGCCAGCACCAGCGCCAGCGCAGTGGCGCCGGTGGCGCCGACAAGGAATCGCAGCGCCCGCTCGATCGGCGCCAGCAGTTCAGCGCGGCCCAGATCGCGCTCGCTGCCCTCGGCGAACGTCACCCGCGCCGCCACGGCCGTCACCCGTCGCGGCGCGCGCGGGCGTGCTGAGGGCCCGCTAGCAAGGGAAAAAGGCGGCCGCCGCGGCCACCGCCAGCGACAGGGTCCAGTGCTGGGCGCAGGCGCCCAGCGGACCCATTGCATTACCCCTTTGCCACACGGTGGCACGGGACCCCACCTTCACCTTCATCACGCCTTGGCCAATCTACCTCTTGCCCGAAGAGTAGCGGCGCGAGCCGCGTAATGGCTGGCCGCTTATCCGAGCCAGGTCACCAGGCCTCCCGAAGGATGCCCCGGCCTTCAGGCCGGGGAGGAATCGGGTGCCCCGCGCACCGGGACAGGAAAAGATAGCCGCCCGTACGGCGTGGCTCCCGCAGTTTTTCGATCAGACGTGCGATCGTGCGAGGGTGAGGACGGCATACCGGTGCAGGGCGTACCCGGACGAGCAGCAGCAGGCGGTGCCGAACCGCACGTTCGGCTGCGTGCGGGTGGTGTGGAACCGGACCCTGGCCGCCCGGCACGCCCGCTGGCATACGGAGCGCACGGGCACCTCCTACGCGGAGACCGACCGGGCGCTGACCGCGATGAAAAAGGACCCGGACCTGGCGTTCTTGTCCGACGTGTCGTCGGTTCCGCTCCAGCAGGCGCTCCGGCACCAGCACAAGGCGTTCAGTGCATTCTTCGCCAAGCGCGCCCGCTACCCGCGGTTCAAGTCCCGCCGCGGCCGCCAGTCTGCGCACTACACCCGGTCGGCGTTCTCCCTGCGCGGCGGCGAGCTGGTGCGTGCGGGCGACAGTGGCCGCGGCCTTGGCCCGGTTCGCCGATCCTTTCCGGCAGCGGGCCAGGCGCCGCTGGTACCGTGCCAGCCTGCGGGCCTTGCGCGCCAGCCCGGCCCCTCGACCCCGTAGACGGCCACGCCGGTGAAACCGGCCTGTTCGACCTCGCCGGCCAGGCCGTCGGGAGTATGGAAGTAGGCGGTAGTGAAGAATTCCGGCCTGCCGACGGGATCGGGGTTGCGGTGCTGACCGTCTAGCAGATCCTGGTCCACGATCGGCCGGAAGTCCGGATCGTCCAGCCAGCCCTCGTATAGCCCGTCGAGCAGCGAGGCGAACCGGCAGACCGCCATGGCCAGCAGGCGGGCGCCCGGCCGCAGCACCCGCCAGGCTTCGGCCAGGGCCTGCCGGCGCTGCGCCGCTCCGGTCAGGTGGTACAGCGGCCCGAACAACAGCACCGCATCCTGCGACTCGGCTCGCTCCGATAGCTTTCGCGCGTCGCCCTCGGCGGCGGTGAAGCCGAAGGCGGGATCGCGGCCGGCTGCCTGGCGTGCCTGCTCCACGTGCAGCGGCACCGGATCCACCAGATGCACGCGGTACCCGCGCCTGGCCAGCCGTGCGGCATAAGTGCCAGGGCCGCCGCCGACATCCAGCAGCCGCGCGGGCGGCCCGGGCAGCAGCCGGTCCAGCAACTCCATCGACCTGACGAACTCTAGCGACGGATTCCCCCCGGGAAACAGGCGAGAGCGCTCGTAGCCAGTGCGGTAGTGACTTTCGATCGCCGGATCAATCACGGTTCCAGGCTGCCGCGAATATCCGGCTATGGCTACCGAAATTCCGGTCCCGCTCGAGCTCGGTACCCACACTCCCATGCCTCTGACCGGACGTACTCATGCGGGAATCGCGCGCCAGGTCCTGCATGATGTAGTCGTCTCCGCGACCGGGTGCCCGCATCGACGAGCATCTGGCGCAGCGATTAACGGAGACCTCAAGTGGACCCGTCACACCGAACCATCCTGAGGTTGGTCCCAGTAGCTACGCCGCCTTAGACATCACACTGAGTGACGGGATGATCGGGCAGAACGCTCACCGCGCCGCCGTTCTGCTCGGCGAGACTGCGTCTCGACCGTGGGTTGGCCGCCGCGCGGATCAGGTCGATCCGCGGGCGCATTCGCCGTTGATCACCGGGTCGTGGTCACCGTCCTCCGTCCGCAGCAGCCTTGTCCCCGGCTGGCGGGTCAGTGGGCGCCCCCGCTACGCGGGGCGCCGAGCCCGCCAGCGGGCTGGTGTCGAGGTACCTGACCTCGTAGACGCGTTCGGTGAACTCCAGCCGTCCGGGGTGCGCCGGTAGCGGTCGTGGTAGATGGCGTAGTTCAGCCCCTGGCGGCCGTCGCGGGCGCGGGCGAGCTCTTGGATGTAGGCACGGCCGGTCGCGGTGTCGCCGTCCAGCTGGATCGTGCCCGGGTGGGTGGTCTGCACGAAGAAGTCCCACTGGCCCTGCAGCCGCTCGCCCGCGGCGCGGATCTCCTCCCGGCCGACCAACTCGGCGGGGATGTTGGGCATCCGCAGCGCGCCGTCGTGGGTGAACAGCGACGCGAGGCGGGCGCGGTCGCGCATCATCGCCGCGTCGGTGAACTCGCCGCGCAGCGCCTCGATCTCGACCCGGTCAGCGATGGCTTGAAGGTCGCTCATCGGTTCCTCCCTCGTCTGTGTTGTGTCTGTGTTGCGGTAATTCCTTTTCCGGCAGCCGCGCCACATCAGACACCGGCCCGATATGACGAAGCTTGTCGGGATTGACCACAGTGCGGATCGCTTGGACCACGCCGTCGGCCACCTCAAGCTCGAACACGGCGAACACCCGCCCCGCGGCGTCGTACCCGATCGCGCCCGGCTGGCCGTTGACCCAGGCCAGCCGGAGGGAAGTGCCCAGGGATCGGCCCCGGCGGAAGAGGCCAGACAGCAACCGGGCGACCCGCTCCCGCCCGTGTAGCGGCGCGCGGATCGCCTGCGCCTTGCCGCCGCCGTCTCCGTGGCACACCACGTCGGGCGCGAGCATGCTGAGCAGCGCGTCCATGTCGCCGCCCGCGGCGGCCTCGAAGAACCTGCGGGCGAGTTCCTCGCCTTCCATCCGCCGCGCGGGGGGCGGCACGCTGTCGCGCGCCTGCCCTCCGGCGGCGATGTGCTGCCTGGCGCGGGCGAAGATCTGCCGGCAGTTCACCTCGGTCTTGCCGATGATCCTCGCCACATCCGGGTAGCCGTACCCGAACACCTCACGCAGCATGAACACCGCCCGCTCCACCGGCGAGAGGGCCTCTAGGAGCACGAGGAACGCCATGGACAGCGAGTCGGCGTGCTCGGCGTGCTCGGCGGGCCCCGGACCATCGGCGGGCACGACGACCGGCTCGGGCAGCCAATCCCCCACGTACGTCTCCCGCCGCACCCGCGCCGAACGCAGGTAGTTGATTCCCAGCCGCGTCACCGCCGTGGTCAGGTACGCCTTCAGATCCGCGATCGTGGTTCCCGCCTGGCGCGCCCGGGTCAGGCCAAGGAACGCGTCCTGCACGATGTCCTCGGCGTCGCCCACGGCTCCGGTCATCCCGTAGGCGATGGAGAACAGCAGCGACCGGTACTCGACCGCATCCGTCTCATCCGCTGATCCAGGCACGGAATCCCTCCCGCCAGCTCGCATACCGCGGATCCCAGCCGAGCTCCTTCCTTGCTTTCTCGTTCGAGGACCCGCGCGCGCTGGTCATCTGGGCCACGACGAACTCTCCGGCGAGCAGCCGCCCGAGCCAGGCGGGTACGCGCAGCGGCGGCTTCGCGCCCACGACCTTGGCCAGGTACGGCAGCCACTCCGCGACCGGCGCCGGGTCGCTGTCCACGACGTTGTAGACGCCAGGCAGGCCGCGGCCGACCGCAGCGAGCGTCGCGGCCGCGGCGTCGGTGATCTCGATGAACGACCAGATCCCGGTCCCGCCGCCGATCACCGGGATCTGCCGCTTCCGGATCGCGTCCAGCAGGATTTCCGAGGCGCCCGGCCCGTAGAAGGTGCCGTAGCGCAGCACGATTCCCTCCGGCGCCTCCAGCGGCACGGTCTTGTCCACATACGTGATCGCCGCCCGCCCTTGCACAGCCGACCGGATGGGCCGCCAGTCAAGCGGATCTTCTTCAGTCTTCAGCCGACCGCCGGAACGCTTGTCCGGCCCGGCGCCCGGGTAGCCTTGCGCGATGACCCGGCGGGTGCCCGCCCGCGCCGCGGCCGCCAGCAGATTATCGGTGCCCAGGGTGCGGAGTTCGTTCGTTGCGGCGAACGCCTTGTCGGGATTGCGGAGGCTGCGCATATCCGCCAGCGCGGTCATCTGGTGCACGACCACCTCCGGCGACGCGGCCCGCACCGCCGCGATCACCGCCTCGCGGTCCAGCCCGTCGAGAATCACCGGCTCCGCGCCCGCCTCGCGCAACTGCGCGACCTTACCGGGCGTCCTCGTGGTCGCGGTGACCTCGTGACCCGCCGCGACCAGCCCAGGAACCAGGTGCCGTCCCAGTGCCCCGGTCGCTCCCGTGACGAAGACTCGCATGATCTTTCCTTCCGCGTGATGCTTTCCCTCGAAGACAAGGCACCACCCGAAGCTGTGACACTCGTCAATCCCGCCTTCCGAACGGCGCGGGCTCGCCCCGCCCCCGCAGGCCTCCCGCGGCTGGGCAGAAAGAATGATCTGCATGCCGCCAGTCACGCCGTTGAGCTGCCCGGACACCGCGCCAAGTCGACGTCCCGTATCCGAGTCACGCCGCCTCCTGTGTCACGCTCTGTATTCGGCCAAGCTCGCGACGCATCGAGAAATGCATGCCGGCGCGTTGGCAACTGCTCCGATTGACAGCCCTGGCGGGCTGTTTCAGAATCGATCCGAAGATCAACTTCGCCACTATATGTGGGCCGGGTATGTCGATCCTGCCCAGCATCTTGTGCGGAGGTTCCTCCGCTTTGCGATTCTGCAACAGCCCGCTGGGAAGCACATGAAGGATCGTTTTGTGCGGCAGCGGTTTGTCGGGCGGCAAGTGGCCTGCACGGAGAGCAATGTTCGAATGGGGCTGGTTCGTCTCTTACCGTGAGCCCGGTACGGGTCGGATCGAATTAAACGGCAGGAACGAGTGGGTGGAGCAGCCAACCGCAGCACCGGCGGTCCGGGCGCTGGAGACCCTGGTGGGTGACTGGACCGTCGAAGCGAAAGGGCCGGATGGGCAGGCCTGGCCTGGTCAAGGCCGGGCTAGCTTCCAGTGGCATCCGTCAAGGGCGCACCTGGTCCAGCGCACCACAACCGATGTGCCGGGCGCTCCGGACAGCATCTCGATCATCGGTTGCGACGCCGCCAGCGCGAGGCCGCCGCGAGAGCGAGCGGTGTGTCGCGCTGCCCTCTGGCGCGGAGGGCCGGGTGATGAGCCGCCGCTCGCGTGTCGCACGCTAGATGCAGGACCTCAAGAAAGGTGCGGGAGATGGCCGCAGCTACCCGGGGGATCGCCCGCGACGTCCCTGAGGTGCCGGGCGGGCGGCGTGTGCTCGGGCACGCCATGGAGTTCCGCCGCGACCCGCTCGCGCTGTTCGCACAGGCGCGAGCGCACGGGGACGTGGTCCGCATCCGGTTCGGGCCGTTTCCCGTTTACCTGCTGAACAGCCCCGAGGTCATCAGCCAGGCGCTGGTCAGCCAGGCCAGGAAGCTGGAGAAGGGCATCAGCTTCGGCCGGGTCGGGCAGCTGATCGGCAACGGCCTAGTGCTGTCGTCCGGGGAGTACCACCACCGGCAGCGGCGCCTCATGCAGCCGGCGTTCCACCGGTCGCAGATCCCCGGCTACATGGACACGATGCGGGATGTGGCGGTGCCGCGCATCGAGGCGTGGCCTGACGGCGGGACGCTCGCCCTGGACCTTGAGATGCGCTCGATCACGCTGACCGTGCTGACCAGGACGCTCCTTTCCAGCGGCATCGACCGCGAGGCGATCGAGGAGATCGAACGGCTGCTGCGCGTGCTGCTCGCCGAGCTGCTGCCCGGGGGCATCATCGCGAACATCCCGGCCCTGGCCTGGGTGCCGAAGCGGTCCAACCGGCGGTTCGCGGTGGCCAGCAGACGGCTCGGTGCCATGCTGACGGGCATCATCGACGGGTACCGGGCGGCCGGGGCAGACCATGGCGACCTGATGTCGATCCTGATGCGCGCCAGCGACGACGAGACCGGCACGGGAATGACCGGCAAGCAGCTGCGGGACGAGGCGACCACGCTGGTGATCGCGGGCTCAGAGACCACCGGCAACACCCTTGCCTGGGCCTGTTATCTGCTAGCTCAGCACCCGGAGATCCAGGAAAGGCTGCACCAGGAGGCCGCCCTGGCGCTCCCCGGCGGCGACGCCGGCCATGAGGCCCTGGACAGGCTCCCGTTCACCCGCGCCGTGGTCACCGAGACGCTGCGGCTGTACAGCCCGGTGTGGGTGCTGCCCCGGCAGGCGGCCGCCGATGTCGACCTCGGCGGTTACCAGCTGCCGGCGGGAAGCAGGATGCTCTTCAGCCCGTACGCGCTCAACCGCGACGCGCGGCTGCACCGCGATCCCGGCCGCTTCGATCCGGACCGGTGGGCCGCCGGCTACTCGCGGACGCAGATGCGGGCGTCGTTCTTCCCGTTCGGACAGGGCATCAGGAACTGCATCGGCGAGGGGTTCGCCTGGGCCGAGTCCATGCTCCTGCTCAGCGCCATCGCCGCCCGCTGGAAGCTCAAACTGGCCGCCGCGCTGGCGCCGCCCGAACCCAAGCTGCAGCACACCGCGCTGCGCCTGACCGCCCGCGGCTGGGAGACGCTTCCGCTGCTGGCACCGGACGGCTCCGGTGTGCTGTCCGTCGCGCTGGACCTGCGGACCCACCAAGTCGTCGCGGAGCACAGCGACGGACGAACCGAACACGTCGCGCTCACGCCGAACCGGCCGGTCAGGGACGTGACACGCGACGTGCTGGCGGCGGTCCGCGAACTGGCGGGCCCGGTGCAGATAAATCCCCGGCCGCAGGAGGTGCCGTGGAGCACCCCGCTGGACCAGGACGAGGAGCACGCCACCTACGACCCCGCCCACGTCAGCGCCTATTTCGCGGCGGCGACCCGGGCGGCGCTGGTCCTGTCCGCGCTGCGCGCCCCGTACCGCGGGCGCTGCAGTCCGGTCAACGCGTGGCGGGGCTCGTTTGACCTGGCGGTGAGCCTGTTCTCCGGCCGGCCTGCCGAGCCTGCGTCCGGCGACTTCATCATGCGTAACGCGGGAGACGCCCAGCAGATCGAGGTCGGGTGGTTGCCCGGCGACGGGCGCTACCCGCGGGCGGCCTTCTTCGCCTACGCGTATCCCGCGCCAGCGGGATACGCGGCCGCGACGCTGTCCCCGGCGGCCGCCCGCTGGGACACCGGGCTGGGCGAATTCGTGCTCGACTGGGACGACGCCCGCGCCAGCGCGGATCCGCACCGTGCCGCGCTGGAGTTCGGCCGGTCCTCGGTCCGGCATGCGTGCGCGGTCTGCGGCTGGGATACGGCGCTGGCCGCCAGCGTGCAGGGAGTTCCGCCGCCAATCGCCTGACCGGTCCGCAACCCGGCGGTATAGCGCTCGCACCATCGGCGGCCGCGTGCGGCTATCTGCTGTCGCGTTCGGTGGCCGCTACCGCGCCGAGCTGCAGGAACAGCTCGAACGCCGCGGTGACGCCCTTGGTGTCGTGGGTGGCGAGCAGATCGAGCAGGAGCCCGCGGGTGACGGCCATGCTCAGCCGCGCGGCTGCAGGCGCGGTCCGGGGGTCGGTTCCGTCCTGGGCGATGGCGGCGGTGAGGGGCTCGAGCCAGCCGGTCACCACATGACCGAGGAAGCCCTCGGTGCCCGGACGGCCGCGCAGGGCGTGCACGTACAACTCAAAGAACAGCCGCTCCTGCGGCCACAGCGCCGGATCGCTGTACCGTGCCCAGAACCGGCGCGCGTCATCCGCGCTGATCGCACCCGCCTCGCGCAAGGTGGCGCGTTCGGCCTCCTCGACGGCGAGGGTGACCGCGGCGAGCAGTCCCTCCCGGGACCCGAAGTGGTACAGCAGCATGCGGTGGCTGGTGCCGATCGCGGCGGCCAGCTCGCGCAGGCTCAGGTCCGCGATCCCGCCCTGCATGGCGATGGCGACGGCGGCGGCGAGCAGCCGGTCCCTGGCTGATTCCGGCTGGCGCGGTCCGGGTTCTTGCGATTCGACCATGGTTAAGCGTACCATCTGGTACATGTTCCGTTTGGTACATTCATCGGACCGCCTGCGGGTCGAGGCCGAGTCGGTCACCAGCGCCGCACCGGAGGCCGTGTGGGCGCTGGTCGCCGACGCCACCCGCTACCCCCAGTGGGGGCCGTGGAGCGCGGCCGGCTACCGGGGCACTGCCGGGCACGCTCCCGGCGCGGTGTACTGGCTGCGTTCGGCCAGCCGCGCCTACGGCCGCTACGTGACCACGGTCGAGCGGGTCGAGGAGATCGACCAGGGCCGCCGCATCGTGTACACGGTGACAGGCGGCATGCCGGTGCGCGGCTACCGGGGCGAGGTCACGCTCACCGCCGTCCCCGGGGGAACCCGGGTCAGCTGGGCCGCCAGCTGGGACAAGACGCTGCTCGGCCGCCTGGCCTGGCGCGGGCTGCGGGCCTTCTTCCCCGCCGTGCTCGCCAGCCTGACGACCGCCGCCGCTGCGAGCCGGAAGGCCAGCCCTTGAGCACGACACCAGCTGCCGGCAGCTCCGCGCTACGGCGCCCCGCACACGGGCCCGGCGGAATCGGGCAGTGACACGCAGCCGGACTGGTTCGATTGCCGGCCGGCACCAGCGAAGGCGAACGCCCATAACTGGCAGTTACGCACCGGCTTGACTGCGTGGAGCGGCATTTCCCGTGAAGCGCGGAATCGGCGCTCGGCGCACAGGGTACTTCGGTACCAGGCTTTCGCCCGTCACTCTCGGTTGGATGGCCTGGCTGTCGTTTTCATGAGGCGATGCGCACGGGGCCGCTATTCGCAGGCGCGGCAGGCACCGGTGGCGGGGGGAGAGCGCATTCTGCGTTTCGCCAGGGGTGGGTAAGCAAAGCCAGGCGGGGCTGACCAGGCTGCCGAGCCCGCGGAACGCCGGTGTATCAGGCGGCACGCGATCTCCTCCGGCTAGTTGAGCGGGGGACGTCAGGCCGCTCGCGGGAGTGTTGTCCGCTCGCATGCGGCGATCGCCAGATGCGTTCCCGGTGCCGCTGCCGCCGGGCACCGTGTTCCGGGCGGCAGGTCACTACCGGGCGGCCGGCGGCGTGAGCGTTGCCCACACGGGGGCGGAAAAAGGGGGAATCTTTATGCGTTCAGTTATCGTCGGCGCGGGGCCGACCGGGCTGTACACCGCGATCGCGCTGGCGCGGCGCGGCCACCAGGCCACGGTGATCGATCGCGATCCCGGGCCGGCCCACGGCCAGTGGCGGGACCGCAAGGGCGTGATGCAGTTCCATCACCCGCACCATTTCCGTCAGCAGGTCGCCGATGCGCTGCTGGCTGAGATGCCCCAGGTCTGGCACGGCCTGCTGGCGGCCGGGGCCGTGCCTGCCACGCTGCCTGGCCAGCCCGGCGTGCCGGCCGGGCTGCACTGCCGGCGCGTCACCTTCGAGCGGGTCCTGCGATCAGCCGCCCAGGCCGAGCCCGGGGTGAGGCTGCGCACGGGACATGTCGATGAGGTGTCCTGCGCGCGCGGACGCGCCGCCGGGGTCAAGGTGGGCGGCCGTCAGGTCGACGCCGATCTGGTCATCGACGCAGGCGGCCGCGCCGGGCGGCTGACCCGGGCACTGCGGGGACCGGCCGAGGGCGGTGACTGCGGGATCGCCTACGTGTCACGGCAGTACAAGATGCTGCCCGGCGCCGCGGACGGGCCCGTCAACGCCCCGTTCGGGGTGATAGAGACCTACCCCGGCTACCTGGTGGCCGTGTTCATCCACGACAACCAGATCCTGTCCGCCCTGATCGCTCGGGCCAGCACCGACCGCGAGCTGGCCGCGCTGCGGAGCCGGGCCGCGTTCGACGCCGCCACCCGCGCGGTCCCGGCCCTGGCGGCCTGGACCGATCCGGGACGATCCCGGCCGATCACCCCGGTCCTGCCGGGCGGGCGGCTGTACAACAGCTATCAGGGGCAGCTTAACGGCACCGGCCGCGTCGCGCTGGACGGCCTGATCTATGCCGGGGATTCGGTGTGCACCACCAACCCAGCGGCAGGGCGGGGCGTGACGACCTCGCTGCAGCAGGCCCGGCAGCTGATCGGCCTGCTGGAGGAGCACGGGCGCGATTTCACCTCCTGCTCGATAGCCTTCGACCACTGGTGCGCCTGCAACATCAAGCCCTGGTTCGACGATCACGTCTACTGGGACGCGGACCTGATCCGGCGCTGGTCGGGCCAGGACGTCGACCTCACCCGGCCTCTTCCGCCGGACCTGATCATGGCCGCCGCCCAGGCCGACCCGGAGATGATCAAGGTCGTCGGGCCCTACCAGGCCATGCTCGCCCTGCCCAGCAGCCTCGACGCCGTCCAGGCCCGGGCACGGGCCATCTACGCAAGCGGCTGGCACCCGCCCAAACCCCCCGGCCCAACCCGGGACGAGCTAGCCGACCTCGTGACCGCAGCGGCTAACTCCCATGGCCACCCCGCCAAGGACGCGGCATTATCCGCAGCAACCGCTCCAGCCCGGCCATGACCGAGCCCCCGCGGCAGGCGCGTGTGTAACCGCTGGTTATCTCAAGCCGCCCAACAGGGCGATCACGAGTGCGTTGACGAGCGCTGGGGCCGTCAGCGGTGATGTGCCGGGTGTTCCGGTACCCGCCGACGTTGTTGACCAGTACGTCGATCCGGGACAGCCGCCGGAGTACCTCGCCAGCCAGCCGCCGCACCCGCGACTGGTCCGCGACGAAAACGTCCCGCCTGGTCGCCGTCGGCCGTGCGGATCTCGCGGGCCGCACCCTCGGTGCGCCCGTGGTCCCGGCCGAGGCTGCTCACGGGCATGGTGGCCGGTTCCTGGTGGTGGCTGGGCAGCTGCCTGCCAGATCCGGGCGGCCAGCAGGACCATCGCTGCGCAATACTCATCCCGATACCTCCTGGCGCGCGGAATTGCTCAGAAGAGGCGGCGGGTCTGCGTGGGGCGACAACCGAAAGTGGTCGTCCTGCCCGAACCAGGCGTCTCATAGATCAATCTGCTAAGCCAGCGCTACCAGGGTCCGGAGCAACGCTCCCGGACGCTGCTCAAACTGCCTTAAGCAGAGACCAACACGGCTACGGGAATATCCATCGTGTTACCACTGACGCTACATCTGGCCATATCGCACTTCAATAGGCACTGACTTATTTCTAAGTGTCTATGGGCACTCCAGCGAAGATGCAGCGGGCCCGCCGGTCCGCGTCGGCGGCCCATTCCGCGATCGCGGTGAATGAGCGGGCGCCGGCCAGCACCGCGCATACCGCCAGGTCCAAGATCACCGCCAGCTGGTGACGCACCCGGCGACGTGCGCGAGGATCGGGACCGCGGCCAGCACCGGTGGCAACCGCGCCCGCTCCCCGTCCAGGGCGTGCGCAGCGGCGAGCAGCTGGCCGATCGCGGGGCCGGTCAGGGATGACGGCGCAGCTGGCACGGTCCCCCGGGCAGTGATCCGGCAGGTGCAGGAACCGCCATGATCACTTCTGGGCCGTGCCCGCGCCGCTACCGGCCCACATCGGCGTGTCGCGAATCAGCTAGATCACTGCCAGTCAGGACTTTGCCGACTCCCTGGCATGCAACTGGCCACTGTTAGCCGGAAGTGACTTTGAGACGCCGAGATAAGGCCCGCTGCATCTTCGCCGGAGTGCCCATAGACACTTAGAAATAAGTCAGCGCCTATTGAAGTACGATATGGTTCCCCGCCCGGCCCAACACTTTCGCGCCAGATGGCAGTAGCCGTTTGTCGACCGGAGTGCTTGCAATTCGCGAGCAGGAGGAACCAGGAGTGATCGCAGTCGGCGCAACCCACGGACTATACGCCCCGAACTGGTCGATATGTGCTGGCGCATACAGCCCTCCCAGGCAGCTTGCCGCGGCACCGATTCGGCAGGGAGGATCCTGTCAAGCGGGGAATCGACGGCGGGAACCGGTGGCGGCGGGGGGTTGATGGGCCGCGGCAGCAAGGAGGACGACATGAGTGACACGACGCCGGCTCTGGACGAGGCGTTCGAGCGGATGGCGGCGGCCAGCTTCGAGCTGCCGAACGGCTTCGTCAACCACGGAGCCATGGCCTGCGAGGCGCTGGCCATGCTCGACTGCACCGCCGACATCGACAGCTGGGCGCGCCGGTTCGCCCGGGCAGGCGGGGCATCGGTCGACCCGGTGGTGCCGGCCGGGTTCGAGTGGCGGCAAGCGCTCGGCGACTACCGCCGGCTCCCGGAGTGGATCGGCTACTTCACGCAGGCCATTGACGACGACGGTTGGCCGGCTGTGGTCGCGACGTGGGTGCCGCGGCTGATGCCCGCGCTGCGCACTGCGCTGTTCCACGGCGCCATCCGGACCGCCCATGCCGTACGGGCCATTGACGCGGTCGACACACCGCCGCGGCACGGTGAGCTGGCCCGGGCGCTCGGTTACTGGGCGGCTCGCTACCGCGAAGGGCAGCTGGCCGGCCCGCTGCCGCACGCCGGCGACCTCCGGTTGGCGGTGGTGCGGGCCGCGGCCGACGGCGCACGCTGCTACCTGGCCCGGCCCGACATTGTCCACCTGCACGGCGTCACCGGCGCGATGGCCGTCGAGATCCTCGCCGCCCACATCCCGGCCACGGACGGCGCCGCCGCGCTGGCCCAGGTGCACGCCGAGCACGCCGCGCTGTACGCGGCTACCGAACCGGTAACCCAGCCTCACCCGGCCAGCCCGCGAGGCAGTGAGCTCGCCGTGGCGGCAGTGCGCAGCCTGGACCCGCACCAGGTCAAGCTCGTCGAGGCCTGCCAGCGCGGGCACGCGGCAACCGGCGATCCCGCCTTCGCTGCCGCCGCGGAAACGGTCACCGGCCTGCACGCCTGACGGGGGCCGAGCTGGCGGGCGCCGCGGTCAGGCGACGGCCGCGGCCACCCGGTCCAAGCTGCCCTCCATCTGTTCCTTTGACACCCGCGGGTACAGGCTCAGGGCGTTCTGGTCGCGGACGCCGCTCCAGTCGTAGGTGTGGGTGACCTTGGTCCGGCCGTCCCCTGCGGGTTCCAGCTCCCAGACGTAGGTATGGCCGCTCGGATCGAGCTCGCCGATGATGTGGGCCAGCGCCCCCGGCGGGTGAATGGCGGGGGCCCAGCCGATCCGGCGGTCAGCTTCGTAGACCACGATCTCGCTGCGCATCTGGTAATCGCCGATGCCGTCTTGGTTCATGTTCATCACGAACGCCTGCCCGGCGGCGGTGATCGGGGGGGCGCGAGATGAGTCGTAGCGGGTTACTGACGAGTGCTCACGGCGGTGGCGGCCTGCTTGATGAGGTCCGCGACTGCGGTCGGCTGGGACACGTAGATGGCGTGGCTGCCCGCCACCTCCACTACGTCCGACCCGGCCCGCCGGGACATGGCGCGCTGGGCTGCCGGGGGGATCATCCGGTCCTGGGTCGTGACCATGTACCAGCTCGGCTTGGTCCGCCAGGCGGGGTCGGTGACCTGCCCGGCGGGGGCGTCCACGCCCCACGGGACCTGCGAGTCGGCCATGAACGCGGCCAGGTCGGCAGGCAGGTCGGCGGCGAATGAGGCGCGGAACTTGTCCCGGTCCAGGAACAGGAAGCCGTCCCTGGGCGGCAGGATCGGCGGCTGCGGCCCGTCGGCCGGGAATCCGCCGATGAGCGAGTTGACCGACTCGTCCTTGTCCGGCGCGAACGCGCACACGTAGACCAGGGCCGCCACGTTCGGGTGGGTGCCGGCTTCGCTGATGACCGCGCCGCCGTAGGAGTGGCCGACGAGCACGACCGGGCCGTCGGCCACTCCTACGGCGGCGCGGTCATCAGCGAAGCCGCCCGGCAGCGACAGGGTGGGGTTCTGTACCACGGCGACGTGGTAGCCGTCCTGGGTGAGCAGGTCGTAGAGGGGGCGCCAGCCGGACCCATCGACGAATCCGCCGTGGACCAGCACTATGGTTGCTGGCGCTGAGCCTGTGTTCATGGTGTTCTCCTTCTGTAGGGACCTGGGCCTTCCGGCGCCGGGGCGGTACTTGGACCGGACCCCATCGTCAGCCGGAGGCGGGTGACTTGCGTCAAGCCAAGCAACGGTGCCACGTGTTGACCATGCACAACCACACGCAAGACTGACCACCGGAAGTGCCGATGGCGCCCGGGGTTACGCGGGTGGCCCGGCCTCGGTGAGGGTGGTCAGTTCGCGGACGACGTCGTCGGCCTCGGCCGCGCCGATCCGCTGCAATATCTTCAGCGCCTGCCGTAGCAGGACCCGGGCCTGGGCGGCCTGGCCGTCGCGAGGGTACAGCGGCCTAGACCGGCCAGTGCGCGCGCCTCGTTCCGGGAGCAGGTCAGCGGCAAGACCAGGGCCGAGGCGGACTCCCGGCCGGGCCGTCTTGCCTGGATGGTGGCGGCGTTAGCGCGAATGCAGGGAGAATGCTGCTGTTAGCCGCCAGGGCCGGGAGGTGGGGCTGTGGCTGAGCCGCCGGTCGCGTTCGCCAGCCTGCTGCGGAAGCTGCGCCGGAAGGCGCGGCTGACGCAGGAGGAACTGGCCGGGGCGGCGGGCGTGAGCGTGCGCGCGGTCAGCAACCTGGAGCGCGGGGCGGTGACCACGCCGCAGAAGGACACGGTGCGGCTGCTGGCCGACGCGCTGGGCCTGGTCGGCCCGGTCCGGGCCGAGTTCGAGGCGGCCGCCCGCGACCGCCCGGCGGCGGGCGGGGTGGCGGCGGCGACGCGGACGCTGCCGCGTGACATCGCCTCGTTCACCGGGCGGCAGCAGGAACTGGAGCAGCTGGCCAAGGCTGCGGCGAGGGCGGGCGGGGTGGTGAGCATCCACGCGATCGGCGGGATGGCCGGGGTGGGCAAGACCGCGTTCGCGGTGCACGCCGCGCACCGGCTGGCCGGCCGGTTCCCCGGCGGGCAGATCTTCCTGCCGCTGCACGGGCACACTCCCGGCCGGCAGCCGGTGGGCCCCGAGGATGCGCTGGCCAGCCTGCTGCTGACCGCGGGGGTCGCGGCCGGGCAGATCCCGCCGGGCCTGGAGGCGCGGATGGCGCTGTGGCGGGACCGGCTGGCCGGGCAGCAGCTGCTGCTAGTGCTGGACGACGCGGCCAGCAGTGAGCAGGTGCGCCCGCTGCTGCCCGGGGCCGGGGGCAGCCTGGTGCTGGTCACCAGCCGACGGCACCTGTCCGCGCTGGAGGACGCTACGGCGGTCAGCCTCGACACCTTGCCGCCCGGCCAGGCCGCCATGCTGCTGGTCCGGCTGGCGGGCCGGGCCGGGCTGAGCCCGGCCGCTCCGGCGGTGGCCGAGATTACCCGGCTGTGCGGGCACCTGCCGCTGGCGATCGGGATGGTGGCCCGCCAGCTGCACCACCATCCGGCCTGGTCCGTGACTGGGCGGGCCGCCGAGCTGGCCGCGGCGCGGGATCGGCTGGAGCTGATGGCCACGGAGAACCTGTCGGTGGCGGCCGCGTTCGACCTGTCCTACGCCGACTTGACCGGTGACCAGCAGCGGCTGTTCCGTCGGCTGGGCCTGCACCCAGGCGCCGAGGTCGACGGCTACACCGCCGCCGCGCTGGATGGCACCGGCCTGGCGGCCGCACGCCGCGGCCTAGAGGGGCTGTATGACCAGTACCTGCTATCCGAGCCGGCCGCGGGGCGCTACCGGATGCACGACCTGATCCGCGAGCACGCCCGTGCCCTGGCCGGCCGCGCCGACGCGGACCGGGACCAGGCGACCGAACGGCTGCTGGAGTACTACCAGTACACCGCCGCCCGCGCTGACGCTCTGATTACCCGCCAGGTCCGCCCTGCCCCGGCCGCCGCGGAGGGATCGGTCCCGGCCGCGGTGCCCGCCCTGGCCAACCGGGTGCAGGCGCTGGCCTGGGCCCGCGCCGAGCGGCCCAGCCTGATCGCCACCCTCGACTACGCCACCGCGACCGGCCAGCACGCCCGGGTCATCGGCTTGACCGCGGGCCTGGCCGCGCTGTTGCAAAGCGACGGGCCGTGGGCTGAGGCCATCACCCGCCATCAAGCCGCGATCCAGGCCGCCCGGCATCTCGGTGACTGGCTGGGCCAGGCCAACGCCCTCCACGACCTCGGGGACGTGCGGCGGCTGACGGACGATTACCCGGCCGCGGCCCAGGCCCAGGAACAGGCCCTGGGCCTCTACTGCGACCTGGGCGACCGGCTCGGCCAGGCCAACGCCCTCCACGACCTAGGGGTGGTGCAGTCGATAACCGGTGATTACCCGGCCGCGGCCCAGGCCCAGGAGCAGGCCCTGGGCCTCTACCGTGACCTGCGTGAGCGGCTCGGCCAGGCCAACGTCCTCAACGATCTCGGGGATGTGCGGCGGCTGACCGGTGACTACCCGGCGGCGGCCCGGGCCCACGATCAGGCCCTGGACATCCACCGTGACCTCGGCAACCGGCTCGGCCAGGCCGGTGCCCTCAACTCACTCGGGGTCGTGCGGCGGCTGACGGGTGAGTTCCCGGCGGCGGCCCAGGTCCTGGAACAGGCCCTGGGCCTCTACCGCGACCTCGGCAACCGGCTCGGGCAGGCCTACGCCCTTCGCGAGCTCGGGGCCGTGCGGCGGCTGACGGGTGAGTACTTGGTGGCGGCCCAGGTGCTGGAGGAGGCCCTGGACATCTACCGCGACATCGGCAACCGGAATGGCGAGGCCGAGGCGCTCAACGAGAAAGGGACGCTGCACCGGGTCAGCGGTGACCCCGCGCAAGCTGAGGGGTGCCACCAGCAGGCCCTGGACCTGGCCCGCGCCATCGCCAGCTCCCGGAACCAGGCGCACGCACTGGCCGGCCTGGGCCGCTGCGCCCTGGCCGCCGGACACGCCACCCGGGCCGAGGCCCTCCTGCGGCAGGCGCTGGAGATCTTCCAGCGGATCGGCGCGGCCGAGGCCGACGACGTCGCTCGCGAACTGACTACCTTCACCGAGGCCGGGCCACCCGCATAACCCGTGTCATCGGCACTCCCAGGCGGTCGGTTCTTGCAGACGGTTTCCGGGCGGCCAGGTTCGGGCAATATCGAAGGCGCGTCTTTGTCATGACCGCTGTTGCCACTGAGGGCTGGTCCCAGGGCGAGGTAGACGGGGTCTGCGGGGGGCTCCCAGGGCTAGGAGGCAAGCGTAATCCGGATCGGCTTGCATGACCGGTAACGCGCCCAGAAGCAGACGATACGCGCGCACTCATAGCCAATGTCGGTTCAGCAGCCAATTACGCCGAATCGGCGAGCTGAGTGTCGCCTTCGTCGCGGTACGCCACGCTTATCCTTCGATGAGTTGCTGGCCGCCGTCGATGTCGAAGGTCGCGCCGGTGACCGCGCTGTTCGTCATGAGGTGCACGGCCAGGGCGGCGATGTCGGCCGGGCCGACGACGCGGCCGATCGGCAGCGTGGTCCGGAGCTGCTCGCGGCGCTCGCCGGTCCGGTGGCCGTGCAGCGAGGCCGACAGCGGCGTATCGACGAAGCCTGCCGGGATCAGGTTGACCCGGACGGGCGCGATCTCGAGCGCGAGGGTCTCAGTCAGTGCGGGAAGCGCGGCCGTGAGCGCGGCGATGAGCGAGAGGCCCGCTGCGGTGCGGCGGCCGCCGGTGCCGCCCGTGAACAGCAGGGTGCCTCCCGGGCGGATCTTGCTCGCGGCGTGCCGGGCGACCTGCAGCGGCAGCAGGAGGTGGGCGTCGACGTGGCGGCGTGCCGTGTCGAGGTCGAATTGGGCCAGCGGCGCGTGGTGGGCGCCGGGGCCGGTGACCAGCAGGTGGTCTATGGGGGCGGGCAGTGCGTCGAAGAACCGCTCGAGCCGGTCGAAGTCGGTGGCGTCGAAGGCGGCGATGCTGGCCTCGAGTTCGAGGCCGGTGCGGTGCAAGCGGTCCGGGTTGCGGGCGGTGAGGATAAGGGCGGCTCCTTTGGCCCGGGCGAGCCGGGCGGTCTCGAGCCCGATGCCGGAGCTGCCCCCGATGACGAGGACGGTCTGCCCGAGCAGGTCCTGCCCGCGGTGCACGGGCGAACCGTTGATCGAGGCAGCCATGGTTCCTCCGGACGTCGTCCTCGCTCACGTCGGCAGGTCTGTCCCGGCCTGCTCCGCTGTCACGTGCCCGCTGGGTCAGTTCGCGTCGCGCTGGTTGTGCCAGGAATCACTCTGGTGCTTCGACGGGTGCGTCGCACCCGGGAGACACCCTGGGGCGGCCCCTGGGTCTGCGGGGTTCCTCAGGCCCGCCCTCGGATGTACGCTCTGCTCATACCGGCGGCGGTCGTTGAACGATGCAGGGGAGGCTGCCGACGAGTCAGGATCCCGGGCCGCCCCCGAAGCTCCTCGGACGCCGAAGCGAGTGTGAGGCGCTCGACCGGCTCTTGGCCGACGCGCTCGCGGGCCGGAGCCGGGTCACTATCCTGCGGGGCGAGGCGGGAGTGGGCAAGAGCGCGCTGCTGGGCTGTCTGTCCGGCCGGCTCGCCGGCTGGAATGTCGCGAGAGCCGCAGGCGTGGAGTCAGAGATGGAGCTGGCCTATGCCGGCCTGCACCAGCTCTGCGCGCCCATGCTGGGCCACCTCGGCCGGCTGCCCGCTCCGCAGCGCGACGCGCTCGCGACGGTGTTCGGCCGCAGCGCCGGCGCCGCGCCCGACCGGTTCCTGGTGGGGCTGGCCACGCTGACGCTGTTCGCCGAGGTCGCCGAGCAGCAGCCGCTGGCCTGTCTCGTCGATGACGCGCAGTGGCTCGACCGCGCCTCGGCGCAGATCCTGGGGTTCGTTGCCCGCCGCCTGCTCGCCGAGCGGGTCGCGGTCGTGTGCGCCGCGCGGACGGGGGCCGGCGATGACGTTCTCGCCGGGCTGCCGGTCCTGGCGATCCATCCACTGGGCGACAGCGATGCTCGCGCGCTGCTGCTGGCCAACGTGACCGGCCCCATAGATGCCGCCGTTTGCGACCAGATCATCACGGAAAGTCACGGCAACCCGCTGGCCTTGCTTGAGCTGCCGCGCACGTGGAACGTCGCCGGTCTCGCGGGCGGGTTCGGTCTTCCCAGCGGTCAGCCGGTCGCCGGAAGGATCGAGCAGAGCTACGTCCGGCGCCTTCGGCTGCTGCCTTTGGACACGCAGTTGCTCGTCCTCACGGCCGCCGCCGAGCCCCTCGGCGACGTGGTCCTGCTGCACCGGGCTGCAGGGACGCTCGGGATCGACCTCGCGGCGGCGGGCCCGGCGCAGGACGGCGGGCTGCTCGAGCTGGGCGAGCGGGTGGAGTTCGCGCACCCGCTGGTCCGGTCCGCCGCCTACCGCTCGGCCGCCGCGGGCGACCGGCACCGCGTGCATCGTGCCCTGGCCAATGCCACCGTCGCCGAGACCGACCCGGACCGGCGGGCCTGGCACCGCGCCCGCGCCGCCCCGAGACCAGATGAGGAGGTGGCCGCCGAGCTCGAACGCTCGGCCGGCCGTGCGCAGGCTCGTGGCGGCATCGCCGCAGCTGCGGCGTTCCTGCAGCGGTCCGCCGAGCTCACGGTCGATCCGGCGCGGCGTGCCGGGCGCGCGCTGGCCGCGGCGCGGACGAGTTTCCAGGCCGGCGCGTTCGAGGCGGCTCTCGGGCTCGTGGCCACGGCGAAGGCCGGCCCGCTGGATGAGTTCCAGCGCGCCTGGGTGGACCTGGTGCGCGGTCAGCTTGCCTTCGCTTCGGGTCTTGCCAGCGATGCTCCGCCGTTGCTGCTGAAGGCCGCGAGGCCGCTGGAGCTGATCGACCTTGACCTCGCGCGCGAGACCTACCTGGCAGCCTGGGGCGCGGCGTCCGTCGCCGCTGGGCAGGCTGCGGGAAGGGGCGTCCTGCTGGAGATCTGCCGCGCCGTCCGGGCGCTCCCTCCGAGGCCGGGTGCTCCGCGTCCCCTTGACCTGCTGCTCGGCGGGCTCGCCCTGCTGACCACTAACGGACACGCCGCCGCGACTCCGGTGTTGCAGCGGGCAGCGACAGCGCTCGCCGACATCCCGGTGGAGGACGTCGTGCGCTGGGGCTGGATGGCCCCGGCGGCCAGCAACGCCGTCTGGGACAATGACGGCGCGCATGCGATCTCCGCGAGGCAGGTCCAGCTTATCCGCGATGCCGGCGCACTCGCGGAGCTGCCGCTCTACCTCTCCGCGTTGGGCCTAGCATCTGCGTGGATGGGCGACTTCGCGGGTGCCGCCTCGAACGTCGCGGAGGCCGACAGCGTCGCGGCGGCGACCGGGAGCCACTTCGCGCCCTACACGTTGCTGAGGCTCCGGGCGCTGCAAGGAAGGGAAGCCGAGGCCTCCGCGGCGATCGAGCAAGCCGCGGCCGGAGGGCCAAGCGCGGCGCTCTACGCGCAGTGGGCGGCCGCGGTCCTGTACAACGGCCTGGCCCGCTATGAGGCGGCGGCGTGGTCGGCCCGCCAGGCTACTTCGAACACCTTCGAGTACTGGGTGTCTGTGTGGGCGCTGCCCGAGCTGGTCGAGGCGGCCATGCACGTGGGAGACGCCGAACTCGCACGTGATGCGCTGGAGCGGCTCGCGGAGACGACCCAGCCGGCCGGCACCGACTTCGCGCTGGGCATCGAGACCCGCTCCCGGGCACTGCTGAGCGACGGCACCGCCGCCAACGACTTGTATCGCGAAGCGATCGAGCGGTTCAGCCGTACGCGGCTGCGTCCGGAGCTCGCACGCGCGCATCTGCTCTATGGGGAGTGGCTGCGCCGCGGCGGCCGACGCGTCGACGCGCGCGAGCAGCTGCGCACCGCCCACCACCTGTTCGACGCGATCGGCATGGAGGCATTCGCCGAGCGCGCCCGCCGCGAGCTGCTGGCGACAGGCGAGAAGGCGCGGAAGCGTAGCGCCGGGACGCGCGAAGAGCTCACGCCGCAGGAGGAGCAGATCGCCCGGCTCGCTCGCGAGGGCCTTTCGAACCCGGAGATCGGCGCGCAGCTGTTCGTCAGCGCGCGCACGGTCGAGTGGCACCTGCGCAACGTGTTCGCCAAGCTCGGCATCACCTCGCGCAGGCAGCTCCGAACGGCGCTGTCCGAGGACGGTCGGCTCGCCGGCACCCGTACCTAGCCGGCGTTCGGTCAGCCGCCTATGAGTGCCGTGGCTGAAGCATCGGGTCACTTCCATGACAACAATTGTGTTTCGTGTTGCGGCCGCGGAATGAGGTGCGCGAACGGTAATCCTGTGGCAGCCCTGGTCGTGGCCAGGCTGGATTACCGGATGGCTTGGCGGGCGCAGTCGAAGATGCCGGTGTACATGTCGCGGGTGATCCGGTAATTGGCGCGGGGTGGCGACTGCGTCGTTCGCGGCGTGCACGACCTCACTGAGCCCCGCGGACGGGCCAGGCCAGGGAATCACCGGGTTTGTTCCCTGGGGGAACCCAGGGTGTTCCCCTGGGGTGATGCAGCGGTTGAGATCGTAGCGTCATCCCTGACACAACCCCAGGGAGGCGGTAATGAGCGCAACCGAGGACCGCACAAGCGGCGAACTTCGTGAGGGCTACGCCGAGGTCGGCGACCAACGACTGCATTACATGGAGGCCGGCGAGGGACCGCTGATCGTCCTGCTGCACGGCTTCCCGGAGTTCTGGTACGGCTGGCGGCAGCAGATCCAGCCGCTCGCGGCGGCGGGATTCCGCGTCGTCGCGCCCGACACGCGCGGCTACAACCTGTCATCGAAACCGGACGGCGTCGCAGCCTACGAGACCGACAAGCTGGCCGCCGACATCCGTGGTCTCATCCGAGAACGCGGCGCCGAGTCCGCGCTGGTGGCCGGTCACGACTGGGGCGGAAGCATCGCCTGGGCCACCGCGATGAACCACCCCGAGGTCGTGGACCGGCTGGCCATCCTCAACGCGGCCCATCCGCGGAAGCTATCGCAGGGACTGCACCACCCCGGCCAGCTCCGCAAGTCCTGGTACTTCTTCTTCTTCGACCTCCCGGACCTGCCCGAAGCCGTCGTGCGCGCCGACCACTGGCACTTCTTCCGGCACTTCCTGCGCGACGCCCGCCCGGCTTACACGCCGGAGGAGATCGACCGCTATGTCGAGGCGTGGTCGCAGCCAGGGGCAGCAACCGGGATGATCAACTACTACCGGTCCTCGGTGCGAACTCCGCCAAAACAGGCCGAGGCGGCGCTTCGCCCGATCAAGGCGCCGACCCTGGTCATCTGGGGGCAGCGGGATCGCTACCTCGGCCAAGAACTAGCCGAGCCCGACCACAACGACGTGCCTAACCTCGACCGCGTCGAGCGCCTACCCGACGCCTCGCACTGGGTCCATCACGACGAGCCCGAGCGCGTCACCCAGCTGCTCACCGACTTTTTCGCCCCCGCCCTGCCAGCCAGGAACTGACCAGGGACTTCGACGGGCACCGGGAGCCCGGGTCGAGCTCGAGATTGCCGCGCTGCTGCTGGCCCTGGCCAGCGTCGCACTTACCCTCGGCCGGGGTCCCCGGCAAAGGTGGTCCCGCTCCCCAACGCGGAGTTCCTCGACCAGCGGCTGCCCACCAGCCGCCTCGTGATCATCGATGCCGGCCACTTCGTCTGGGAGGAGGCGCCGGCGAAGTACGCCTCGACCGTCCTCGACTCGATCACGGGCAACTGGCCATGACGCAGCGCAAGCCCGGTGCCCCGCGACGCGCGAGCCAGCCAGCAGGCACGATCATGAACCCCGCAGAGGCTGCCTCGCCTGCTGGTGCTCGTTTAGGGGCTGATGCGTCAGGCCAGCCGGAACAGGGCCTTCGCGTTGCCGGAAGCGATCTTAGAGCGGTCTGAGGGGTCGGGGATGGCGTCGAAGAACTGCTTGACCGCCGCCGCGCCGGGCCGGTGGAAGGGGTAGTCGGTGGAGAACAGCACCCGGTCGGCGCCGGTGAAGTCGAGGGCGTGGCGCAGCAGTCGCTCCTGTAGCATCCCGCTGCTGGTGATGTGGATGTTAGTCGTGATGTAGTCCGACACCCGGCGTTCGAGGTGCTTCGCGATTCCGGAGAGGCTGTCGGCCCGATCCATCCAGAACAACAGCATCTCGCCCCAGTGACCGAGGACGAGCTGAAGATCGGGGTAGCGGTCGAACGTGCCACGCAGGATCAGCCGCAGCGCGGACAGGCCCGCGTCCATGTGCCAGCCCCAGCCGAAGGTCGCCAGACCGAGGTCGATCAGCGGATCCAGGCCCCGGTACGCGGCATCGCGCAGCTCGTTCGACGGGATCTGTGGGTGGATGAAGAATGGCTGGTGCAAGCGGGCCGCGGTAGCGAACAGGTCGTCGTAGGCGGGATCATCCAGCGTACGGGTGCCCGTCCGTCCGTAGACCATCGCGCCGACGTGACCCAGCTGGATGGCGCACCGTTCGAGTTCCGCGGCCGCAGCCTGCGGATGGCTGGTCGGCAGGGTCGCGAACGCGCGGAAGCGGGCCGGATGCGCGCGGACGGCGTCAGTGGCCTCGTCGTTCGCTTCCCGGGCCAGCGCGATGGCCTCCCGGGCGGGGAGTGCCTGGGTAGCGGGCGTGACGACCGACAAGATCGAGACGTCGATCCCGGCGGCGTCCATCGCCTCGACGCGGCCCTGGCCGATGTCCTCGAGCCGGGCCTGGTTGTCGCCCATGGTGTTGAAGGCGACGCTTTCGTCTCGCGCCCCGTTCTGCAGGCGGTCGAGCGCGTCGCGGATATTGACGCTGTTCCAGTGCTCTTCGATCGCGATGATCTTCACGTTGATGTCCTCCAGGCCGTCGGTGGCGGACCGCACGCGCTACCAGCGGACGGTCTGACCCTGGTAGTCCAGGTATTGCAGTCCGCCCTTGGCGGCCTGGGCCTCGATCGTGTCGGCCACGCCGGGGATGCTCTGGCCGGTCGTCAGGCGCGCGGCGGCGCCGCCCAGGTCGGTCTGCACCCAGCCGGGCGTCATCAGCAGCAGCGTGCGCGGGTCGTCGGCGTGGCGTGCAGCGAAGCTGCGCATCAACTGGTTCAACGCGGATTTGCTCGCCCGGTAGACCTCGAAGCCGCCCTTGTCATTGTTGGCGACACTCCCCTGGCCTGAGGACATCACTGCGATCGTGCCGTTCGGGACGACGAGATCCTGCAGTGCCTCCACCACGCGCATCGGGCTCAGCGCATTGGTCACCATCAGGCGGACGAAGGTGTCCGTGGATACGTCGGCAACGGTCTCCCCGGGGCAGTTGGTCACCCCGGCGTTGACGAACAGCAGGTCGAACGTCGTCTGGGCCAGACGTTCGTGCAACGCCGCGACCTGCTCAGGAACCGTGATGTCGACTGTCTCCACGACAAGGCGGCCAGCTGAGGACCTGGCCAGGTCGTGCAACCCGGTCCACCCGGCTCCCCGCACCGTCGCGGTCACCTGCCAGCCTCGGGCCAGGTACTCGGCGGCCAGCGCGTAGCCCAGCCCACGTGACGCGCCGATGATCAGGGCGGTCTTACCGGCAGGTGCTGTCATGGCTGCTCCTCACTCCCGATGGCAGACCGCCCAGGCCACGACCTCACTCATCGCTTGTTGAGCCAACCAAACACGATCCGCTCAACAACGGTAGAGTGAATAGTGTGAGTGAGCCGAGAAGCAGAGCCGCGAGGCGCGCAGCCACCGCCCAGCGGATCCTGGACGCGGCGCGTGCGGAGTTCGGGGAGCGCGGCCTGGAGGCAGCCACCATCCGCCGCATCGCCCAGCGCGCGAACGTGGACCCGTCCCTGGTCATGCAGCACTACGGATCGAAGGCCGCCCTCTTCGCCATCGCCATCCAGCTGGGGGAAGCCGCTCCGGACGAGATTGAGGCCCATCTGCACGACGTCCTGGACGTCCGGCTCGGGACCCTGCCCCCGGAGACCAAGGCTCTCGTGCGGTCCATGCTCACCGCACCCGAGGCAGCAGCCTCGATGAGCGCGTTCCTGAACGAGCGGGTCGCCAACCTGAGTCGCGCCATGGGCGGCGAGGATGCCGGCCTGCGCGCAGCGCTGATCGTCAGCAGCATCCTCGGGCTCACCATCGCCCGGCACTTCCTGAAGCTCGACGCGTTCACCCGCGCCTCCGACACCGACATAGCCCGCGTCGCCCGGCCATGGGTCACCACCGGAGTCGACCCCGCCTCCGGGTAACATCCCCGGACATCCACCAAGGCCAGCTGAGTCTCATCCGCGGACTCCCCGCGAAAGATCACCAGCCGGCCGGTCATGGATCCCGTGCACGAGACACATCAGCAGCGTGTTCGGCCGGCAGCGGCCCGCCACGAACTCCAGATACCGGTCCACCAGCCGGCTGCCCGGCTCACTCTCTGTCGCGTTCTGCCCATTCCAGCAGGGTGTCCAGCGGATAGGCAGAGTCATCGATGCCCTGGTGCAGGTCGCCGAGCTTGGCGAAGCGGGCGGGCACGGTGGCGATGGTGAACTGGCGTGGGTCGATCTCGTCGATCTCGTCCCAGGTGATGGGGGTGGATACGGTCGCCTCCGGCACGCCGCGCACCGAGTAGGCACTGGCGATGGTGTGGTCGCGGGCGTTCTGGTTGTAGTCGACGAACAGCATGGCGGGGTCCCGGTCCTTGCGCCACCAGGTAGTCGTGACGTGGTCCGGCGCGCGGCGTTCGACCTCGCGGGCGAAGGCGTGCGCAGCCCGCCGCAACTCGGCAAAGCCCCACCGTGGCTCGATCCGGACGTAGATATGCAGGCCATTGCCGCCGGAGGTCTTGGGCCACCCGGTAGCTCCGAGCTCGCCGAGTATCTCGTGCACGATGCGGGCGACCCGGCGCACGGTGGCGAACTCGCAGCGCGGCATGGGATCCAGGTCGATACGCCACTCATCGGGCCGTTCGGTGTCGGCCCGCCGGGAGTTCCATGGATGGAACTCCACGGTGGACATCTGCACCGCCCACACCACGCTGGCCAGTTCGGTCACGCACAGTTCGTCAGCGTGCCGGCCGTAGCGGGGGAAGTCCACCCGCACCGTCTCCAGCCACGGCGGCGCACCGTGCGGAACCCGCTTCTGGTGCACCTTCTGCCCGGCGACCCCGGACGGGAACCGGTGCATCATGCACGGCCGCTCACGCAGCGCGCGCACGATGCCATCGCCGACCGATAGGTAATAGCGGACCAGGTCGAGCTTGGTCTCCCCACGGGCCGGGAAATACACCCGGCCCGGATTGGAGATCCGCACCAACCTGTCCCCGACCTCAACCTCAACCTCATCTGCGGCCATGGGAAAAAACTAACCCCGCGAACCAGGCCGCCACCGCCGATGCCACAGCCATCGGCCACTCACATCCGGCTCTGGACGAGATTCCCCCGGAGGAGGCGCCCAGGGCTAGGTGTCGGGGCCGCGGTAAACCCCGATCGGGATGCTCATCGGCGCTCCTCGAGGGGAGCCCAGAACACCACCGGGGCTCGCCGTTTTGCCGTGTACATCATGTTTGTTTCCCGCCGCGCCGCCGATATGCCGGGCAGGCCGGCCGGCGCGCGAGATGTGATCGCCGCGAGCGGGCTGGCACCCGTGCTGCTAGGCGAGGCCGATCTGCTGCCGCTGCAGGGCGGCGTCCCAGAAGGCGGAAATGACGATGAGCTGGTCGCCAACCCACTTGGTGGTCTGGCCGAACTCGACGTCGAACGCCTTCCCAGTCGGGGGGATCACGGTGCCGTCGGGCAGGGTCATCTCCCCGGTGAAGGTCCCGGTGGCGTTGGTGACCACGGTGATCCAGTCGCCGCTGCCGAACTGGAGCGGGGTACGGGTCGCTGTACACGTGCATGTCGGGGAAGATGCGCAGCATCTGCTGCATCGCCGCGGCATGCGCTTCCCGGTCGTAGACCGGCTCTGCGAGCCCGGTGATGTACGCGATCATGTCGGGGTGGTGGACCGTGTCCACTGCGGCGAAGTCGCGGGCGTTGAACGCGTCGTCGCCCTTCTTCATCAGCGCGAGCAGGTGCGCGGTCCGGCTTGTGCCGTGGGTGGTGATTGTCATGAGGGCTCCTTTCTTGCTGGCGGGCGGGGGCCGCTCAGACCTACCGCCGCGTCGTGCGCCATAGATTGAGTCAACTCTAAATTTTAGGTTTAGTCAAGATTTGCTATGCTGAGCCCATGACCGACCTCAGCTTGCGCGAACGCAAGAAAGCCCGCACGCGCCAGGCCATCGCCGACGCCGCCGCGCGGCTGTTCGCCGAGCGCGGGTTTGAGCAGGTCGCGGTCAGCGATGTGGCGCGCGAGGCCGAGGTCTCCGAGCAGACCGTCTACAACTATTTCCAGACCAAGGAACAGCTGGTCACTGACCGCGATCAGCTCGTCCAGGATGAGCTGTGCCGGCTGATACGGGCGCGAGCACCCGGGACCACCCCGGCCGCAGCCATCCGTGAATTCGTGCTCGACACCGTGGAGGGAATCCGCCGCATTCCCGCCGAACAGTGGCACGGCGAGCTCGGCTTCCTCGCCGCCATCAGCCCGACCGTCCATCGGCTCGCGCTGGAGATGTCAAACCGCCAGGCCAACGCCCTCGCCACGGCCATTGCCGAGACGGGGACAGTTGCGCCCGGGATCGCAAGACTGCGGGGGATCGCGCTGGCCGGCGTGTTCCAGATCATCATCGCCGAAGCCGGACGCCGCACCCGCGAGGGCCAAAGCCAGAACCAGATCGCCGACGAGCTGCGGCCAGACATCGAAGCGGTGCTCGACGACCTCGACCGCTGGCCTACCCCGGCTATCGACTAGGAAAGCACCAACGGTGCGGCGGAGGTTGCATGCTCCACCAACCCGACATCCGCTGGGCCGGCTTCGCCGGGAGCCCGGAGACGAAGTCGAGCCCTCGCCGCACCCAGCTGGCGAGCGCATCATCAGCCGCATAGCCTTCCGGCTCGATGCATATGAAGCCGGACAAAGCCCGGCCGGCGAACAGCATCGGCCGCACGTGCGGCTCGCGGAGTGCCTGCTCGCGGCTTTCAGCGCCCACCCGGACCATCAGCGCCATACCGGTGATGCCACAGCACATATTGCCGTTGACCAGGAAAGACAGGCCACCCACCATCTTCTTTTCGACCACATCGCTCCGGCCGGACAGCAATTGCCGCACCCGCTCGGCAGCCGCAGGATCGTAGCTCAAACGCCCGGTGCCCCCGTTTCGTCATCCGCCATGTTCGTCACGACCAGGATGCGCCATTCGCCCTGCAGGTAAACCCTGGCCAGCCGACGTCCGCTCATGCTTTCGACTACTCCAGTGGTTTCGACCGGGAGCGCGTAATCAAGGTGGCCGCAGGCGCCCGCGGGATGTTTGAGGGCATGCCAGGCCTCCGGCTCAAGGTCTTTACCCTGGATCAGGAGCGTCAGCGGGCAGCGAACTTTTACGTCTGGGATTCTGAGGAAGCAGCGAAAGCCTCCTTTACTCAGGAGTTGCGGGACAGAGTGACCACTCTTTACGGTGTCACGCCCAGCATCGAGTTCGTGGAGATCGCCAAGATAGTCGACAACGCGCATTCCTAGGCCGATTCCGGCATGCCCGTACCCGTGCCCGGCAACGCGGCCTTTCAGGTCCTCGCAACGACTGCCGGGTTAGCCACGCCCAGCGTCATCCCCAGTGCCAGGGATTACCGCATTGAACATCCTCTCGTGCCGCTGCGAAGGCGTGGTCGGCTTGGGGCTGGGATCTGTCAGAAGGGCGTGTGCTGGAGCCAGTGGGCAAGCAGTGCCTGCTCGCCGAGGATTTCGATACCAGGATCGGAGGGCGGCAGCCGGCGGGTCAGGACAAGCAGCAGGCCGGCTGCAGGCCCGCGGACCGCGACGTCGGCTTTGCCGTGGCCGCGGGTGACAGTGACGCCGGACGGTGCCCGTGTGACCAGCCATTCGCCGGTGCCGGACAGCCCGGGGTCGGTGGCGTGAAAATGCAGGCTCTGGCCGTCTCCGCGCAGGTCCTGCGCCTGTGCGCGGGCCGGGTCGGTGGTGCCGCCGGTGCCGGCGGCGATGCGGGCGAGCCATTCGTCGACGCCGTCCGCGGCAACCTCCGGGGCCAGATCGACGTCCCGGCCGGCCGCGAGCTGGGCGTCCGCCAGGTGGACGGCGGCTTCGTGGGCCCGGCGGCGCGCCCAGAAGCTGGCCGGGCCGACGCCGGCCAGCGTCCACACCAGGTCGCTGCCAGCGGCCGTGACCGCTTCGATGACCCGGTCGGCGCCGGCGTTCAGCCATGGCGCGTGCCGCGCCGGGTCCTGCGGCAGTTTCCCGTCGGCTACGTCACGCATCGGGATCGGCGTGGTCGCCCGGGTGGCCACGATCTGGGCCGCCCACCGGTGGCCGCGCCCGAGGTGGGTGGCCAGCTGCCGGAACGTCCATCCCGGGCAGGTCGGCACCGGCCGTTCCAGGTCACCGCCGGTGATCCGGGCGAGTTCCGCCGTGCAGCCGCGCAACTCGGTAAAAAAGCGATCCTCGCCGGGCGGGTGCATCGGCGTCCTCCTCCACAGCGCGAACCGGAAAGTACAGCAGAACCTGGAAATGCACACTACCCAGAACCGGCTACAGCACCAGCACCGGCTCACTCAAATGACCCTCAGCTGGCTTTGATTGGCTGATCTCTGCCAGGTGGCCATCGGGGTCTCGCAGGAAGCAGCGGATCTCGGTGCCCCGGTCATGCGGCGGGGTGAGGAACGCGGCGCCCCTGGACCGCAGCGCCTCATAGGCTGCCCGGCAGTCAGCCACGCGCAGCGTCATCGCGTGACTGACCCGGCCGGCGTCAGCGGGCGGCCCGAAGACCACGGTGGGCTGGCCGGCGGTCGGGCCGCCCCCGCGACGCGACGTAGCTACCGAGATCCTCTGGTTTTAGCCGATTCTGCGGTCGTGGCCGGCCCATTCCTTATTGCGCAGTTCCGTCTTCTGGATCTTGCCTGTGGCTGTCTTAGGCAGTTCGGTGATCTCGACTGCGGCCGGCCGCATGTAGCCGGGGAGGTGCTCTTTGGCGAAGGCGAGGATGTCTTCGGCGGAGGCGTGCTCGCCGTCTTTGAGCTGGACGAAGGCCTTGGGTCGTTCGCCCCATTTCTTGTCGGGCGTGGACACGACGGCGACGTCGGCGACGGCCGGGTGCCTGGCGATCGCCGTCTCGACCTCGATGGTGGAGATGTTCTCGCCGCCGGAGATGATGATGTCCTTCTTGCGGTCTCGCAGTTCGATGTAGCCGTCGGGATGGCGGACTGCGAGGTCGCCCGAGTGGTACCAGCCGTCCGCGAGCGTCTTCCTGGTCTGCTCGGGATCTTCGAAATAGCCGGTCATCACGTTGTTGCCCCGCATCAGGACTTCGCCAAGCGATTCGCCGTCCGCCGGCACCTCGTGGCCCTGGTCGTCGACGACTCGCACCGGATCAGCGATCAGATAATGCACGCCCTGGCGTCCCAGCAGCCGGGCCTGCTCCTCGACCGGGAGTTCTGCCCAGCGCTCCTGGCGCTCGCAGATCATGTACGGACCGTACAATTCGGTGGCCCCGTAGACGTGGATAGGCCGCAGCCCCATGTCGGTCAGACGGGCGAACAGCTGGGGGGTCGGCGGCGAGCCTGATACCGTCGTGATGATCTCGTGATCGAGTTTGTGGGCGCTCTTGTGGTCGAGGATCGACGCCTGGACCGTAGGGGCGCCGTTGTAATGTGTCACGCCCTCGCTGTCGATCAGCTCCCAGACACGCCCGGGCTCCACCTTGCGCAGGCAGATGTGGCGGCCTCCGACCGCGGTGACCGCCCAGGTAAAGCACCAGCCATTGCAGTGGAACATGGGCAGGGTCCACAGGTACACGCTCTCGGGAGTCAGGCGTGTCTCGATCACCTCGCCCAGCGCGTTGAGATACGCGCCGCGGTAGTGGTAGACGGCGCCCTTGGGCGTCCCGGTCGTCCCTGAGGTGTAGTTGATGGAGATCGGCTCGTCCTCGTCGCCGAGTTCGCTCGGCACCGGCTCCGCCGAGCCTTCGGCGAGGAATGCCTCGTAGGGGTCCTCGGGGGCGCCGGTGTCTTCGACGCGCACGGCACGCTCGACTCGCGCGCCTTCGGCAAGATGCTCGAACTCATGGTCGACGAACAGGAACCGGGCTCCCGAATGCTCCAGGATGAAGCCGATGTCCTGAGCGTTCAGCCGGTAATTGAGCGCCACCAGCACGCCGCCGGCTGCCGGCACCCCGTAGTGCGCTTCCAGCAGCGCCGGGATGTTGGGGCAGATGAACGCTACTCGGTCACCCTTCCGCAGGCCCGCTGCCCGCAGCGCCGAGGCGAGCCGGTTCACGCGCTCCCCGAACTCCCGGTAGGTGTAGCGTCGGTCCTCGTGCACCACGGCCACTTTGCCGGGATATACCAGCACGCTGCGCTCCAGGAACCGCAACGGACTGAGCTCGGTCCGATTAGCACGCCGCACCTTGGTCACATCGCTGGACTTGGCCATCGGCTCTCCTTCCCCAGGCGATGAGCCTTCCGTACCCTGGTCCAGACCTGGCATTCCCATTCCAGCCAGCGATCCGGCCTCCCTGGCTCCGCGGCCGGGTGCCCGAAGCCGATCCGGACCGTCACCCCGGGCGGCACGGACATCTTGACGGCCAGGAATGACGGCAACCGTACGGACCTGGAGCTCGCCGACCGTCGGTGCGCCAAGGCCGCATGTGATGCGCCTGCGGCAGGGGAATGTATTAGGACGGCCGGGGGCACTGTCGTCTTGGGCCGGGCCAGAGTCGGTAGTTCTGCGTGAGCGCGCTGTCTTGGCTGGCGGCGTTTACCGCGGCGGCGGATTACCTGTCAAGTGTTCAGCTTGTCCCGCTCGGCCCTGGGCAGGCGGGTCACTACCAGCTCGTAGGAATGATCGATCAGGTCAAGCAGTTCATCCTGGGGCACCGAGCCGTCGAGCATGACTGTGTTCCAGTGCCGCTTGCTGAGGTGGTAGCCCGCGGTGATCACGGCATATCGGCGGCGCAGGCCGACCGCGAGATCCGGGTCGCATTTGAGGCTGACGCTGCCGGGGGCCGGGCCAAGCGTCACCAGCGCGAACATCTTGCCGGCGACCTTGAACACCGCCACCTCATCGCCGAACGGGTAGTCCTCCGCCGATCCTGGCTTGGCGCTGCACACCGCGATCACCTCGTCCCGCGGGTGGTTACCCACGGCGCGTGCGTCCCCGCAGGGCTGCCAGGCAGAGGGACATGCTTACCAGGCCGACGGCGATGATGGCCAAGACGGCCTTGACCAGAGAGTCCCACTGCCATCCCTGGGTGACGAGGGATCGCAGGCCCTCGAGGACGTAGGTCACCGGGTTCCATGTGGCGATGCTGCCCAGCCATCCGCTCAGTTGCGCGCGGGGGACGTAGGAGGAGGTCATGAACAGGAACGGGAAGAAGAGCAGGAAGCTGGAGTTTACCGCGGCAGGGTTGCCGGTCTTCAGGGCTATCGCGTAGCCGAATCCGGCGAATGCCAGGCTCCAGGCGCAGCCCATCAGGAGGAATGCCAGCCCGCCGGCCGGCCCGGACTGCAGCCGCACGCCCAGGCCGAGCGCGAGGCTCAGGATCGGCACCATCAGCGTGCAGGCGATGGCAACGTCGGCGAGCATGTGGCCGATCAGGATGGCCAGCCGGCGGACGGGCGTGAGCAGAAGCCGGTCAAGATATCCGCTCTGGATATCGAGAACCAGTGATCCCGCTCGGGAGACGCCGGTGACGCCGAGCAGGATGGCGGTGGGCAGCATGAAGGCCTTGATGTCGAAGCCCTTCAGGTGGCTTTCGGTGAGGCGCTGCAGGGTGCCGATGTTGACGACGAAGAAGAACAGCGCGATGAAGACCGGCGGGATGACCGTCTCCAGTTCGCGGGGAACGGCGCGCAGCGCCCGTCCGGCGATCGAGGCGACGTCTCGCAGGGCAGGGGAGGGACGGGCCTGGACGCGGGCCCGGCCCTCGGAGCTGGCAGCGGTGATGCTTACAGTGGTCATGACCGGGCCTCCGCAAGGTCTCGTGGCTTCGGATCACTTTCTGCCGGTTCGCCCGGCTGGATGTGATTGCTCGTCACCTCGAGGAAGACATCATCCAGGGTCGGTGTCCGCAACGTGAGGTGATGCACGGGTGCGACGCTGCCGAGGGCGACCGCGACGGGCCCGATCATCGCGGCACCATCGGTAGCCGTGACAATCAGCTCCTGCCCCCGTGCTTCCACGCTCCGCACGCCGGCCAGCGGCTCCACGGCCTTGCGCGAGGCGTCGGCGTCACCGTCGACGTGGGCGACGATCACGTCGCTTCCCACGCTGCGCTTGAGCTCATCTGGAGTGCCCTCGGCGACCAGCCGCCCGTCGTGGATGATGCCGACCCGGCCGGCCAGCTCGTCTGCCTCTTCCAGGTACTGAGTGGTCAGGAAGATGGTCACGTTGAGCTCGCGGTTGAGCCGGCGGACCTCTTCCCACATCCGGGCCCGGCTCACTGGGTCCAGACCGGTTGTCGGCTCGTCGAGGAACAAGACCTCCGGGTTGTGGACCAGGGCCGCGGCCAGGTCCAGCCGGCGTTTCATCCCGCCCGAATAGGTGCCAATAGGCCGGGCGAGCGCGTCCCCGATGTCGATCAGCTGTCCCAGATCGGCTAGCCGCCTGCCAACTGCGGTACGCGACAGGCCATACAGCCTGCCCTGCAAGCGCAGCAGCTCGATACCGGTCTGCTTGGGATCCAGCGCGGCCTCCTGAAGCGCCACCCCGATCCGCAGCCGGACCTTCTCCGGCTCATCGGCCACGTCATAGCCAGCAACCACGGCCCGGCCGGCGGTGGGTGACAGCAGCGTGCACAGGACGCGGACTGTCGTCGACTTGCCCGCTCCGTTGGGTCCGAGGAAGCCGTAGATCTCGCCGCGACGGATCTGCAGATCGACCCCGTCGACTGCCGTGACCCCGCCGAACCGGCGGACCAGACGCTCCGCGCTGATCGCGTAGGAGTTGTCCGCGATCACACCGGCCGCCTCCCTGCCGGTACCGGCCTCAGTTTGAATAAGCGTCATCAAGCCCTCCCCGGGGAACTTGTCGTCGGTGTTGTTCTCCTACGATCAGACCGTGCCCGGACGCGGAACTCATCGGCCCGCAGGCGGGAATCGCCCGCCAGTTCGCCGCACCCGCCGGTGGCCGATGGCCCGCTCAAGAACCGCTCTGACCCTCGCTTAGCGAGCACGCGGCCAGGCCCTCCCGCAGTCCGGCGATATCCAGGCCGCCGGGAGAATCTGCAAACGCCGCTGTTACAAATACGCACGTCCTCCATCTTCACCGAGACCACTGACATTTACGGCGTCGCAGAAACCACGTGCTTGGGGCACTGCAGGGGTGGCGGCGCGGATGCCAGGGATCTGCGGCCGACCGTGCACCGCGCGTTCGCCGGGACGGGCACGTCCCGGATGCGGATCAGCTCGCCGGGCACCTCGCCGCCGGGCTGCCAGCGGTCATCAGGGGCTCGAGGAACCGGCCCGTGCTCGCCTTGGAGGTTTCCAGATCTGGGAATCTGGCGCTTGTCTGCCGGTTGTGCCAGGTCGCGGTGTTGAGCGTGAGCGGGCACTGTACGACGCCGGTGCACAGTCTGGTCGGAGCGCAGCACCGGCGGATTATGGCGTCCGAGGGAGGGGGACGACGGGAGCCGGCCCTGGCGTCCAGGCTGGCGGCGGCCGCTCGGATTTCGCGTTCGGCTGACCGCCGCGGGCCGGCTCGTCACCGGATAGCGTGGCGCGGGCGAGTGCCTCGACGAAACTGGGCGCGGAACCGGCGCTGGCGAAGAGGGCTCGCTGGCGGTCGGCCCCGGTCCCCCGGTCGTCGAGCCGGTGCAGCAGCCCGGTAATGATCTGGGCGTCGCCGCGGTCGCTGAGCGCGGGGTAGACATGATCCAGCAGGCGAGACCGCAGGCTGCGCGCATCGGCGGCCTGCCCGGTGAACGGGTCGACTCCTGGCCCGGCGAGCCCCCGCCGGGCCGCGGCGGCGAGGGCCGCGTTGACCTGCCGGGTGGGCGCCGCTGGCACTGGCGTCCCCCGGCGGGCCTCGGCCAGGGCGGTCGCGACCAGGGCGCGGGTCAGCCCGGCCAGCAGCACCGCGATGCCGGCGTCGAGGCAGGCGTCGGCGACACGGACCTCTACCGTCGGGTAACGCGGGGACAGCCGCGCCAAGAAGTAGATGCCCTGCTCATCGGGCGCGGCGCCCCGCTCGATGAGGCCGCGGACCGTCGCATCGTAGGCGGCGGCGTCCGGCCACACCGCGGGCGGCGCCGCGGTCGGCCAGCGTGACCAGGCCAGGTATCGCCGGCTCGCCCAGGCCGTGTCGCGGCCGCCCGCGATCGGTGAGTTGGCGGTGATGGCGAGCAGCGAGGCAAGCCAGGGCCGTAGCCGCGCCAGCACCTGGACGCCGAGGTCGCGGGAGGGAACCCCGACGTGCACGTGGCAGCCGCAGGTGCTGCCGGCCTCGGCCGCCAGCGGACCGTAGCGCCGGGCCAGTTCCCGGTACCGGGGCTGGTCCGTCACGGCGGCCAGCCCGGGCGCGGGGTACGGCGCGATCCCTGACGCCACTAGCCGGCAGCCCAGAGATGCCGCGGCGCCAGCGACCAGCCGCCGGAGCCGGGCCAGCTCGCGGCCGAGGTCGTCCAGGCTGGTGCACACCCCGGTCGCAGTCTCCACCTGGAACCGCATCAGCTCCTGCTGCACCCCCGGCTTCCCGCCGAGCATCCGCGCCAGATCCGGGCCGGCCAGCACAGCGGCGCCGGCGGACGGGTCCAGGAGCATGAACTCCTCCTCCACGCCCAGCGTGATCCCGCCCGCCGCGCGCGCCATCCCCGATGGCTCACCGGGCACCGTGACCTCTGGTTCCGCCCGGCTCAGGCATCGCCGCCCATCCCGCCGGATTGACTGCTGCCGACCTCATCGTGGCCTCCTATGCCGGGGTTTGCCGGAGTCTCCCGCCGGGGTCCCTTCAGGCCGTCCTTGCCTGCACCGTCCGGCAGCGACCTACCCGGGACCACCACGTCGCAAACTATAGTTTGCACTCCGCTTGATTTAACAATCACCCGACCGCAAGCCCTGGGGCAGGGTCAGATGTCCCGATATCCGGGGGACGATCGGCCGTCGCGTGCAGGCGCCCGGCCCGTACCCTGTCACCGGGCCTCCGGCGGGGGCTTGTGGTGAAGGGCAGCAGCTGGTCGTGTCGCTTTCCGACACCCCGTAGCTTGCCTTGGGCACCTCGTTCCAGGCAGCGGGCAGGTCACCGATCGGCTCGCAGACCACCAGCCGGTGTTACCGGACGCCCGCCGCAGGATCTGCCGCTCGGGGATACATCTGCCTGGGCAGGCGGACGTCGCGGGTGAAGGACAGCGACCGCGTCTGCCCTCGCTGGGGTAGCAGAACGCGCACAGCCGCTCGCCGTCGCTGGTCGCGGGCGCGTGCCCTGGAACGGGTCCTTGACCCCTCGCGCTCGCCCGCATGCCCCGGCCAACCCGGTCGCGCGCACCGTAGCGGGAGCGGCAGCGAGAGCGGAGGCGTGCGCGCCGTGTCGGCGGCGCGAGCGGCCCCGTGGGGCCGCCTTGAAACCGTAAAGAAAATTCTCACACGGCGCGCCAGGGACAGAGGCTAGACACCGAGGCCGATCCGAGGCCAGGCACGACGAGGCCAGGCAATGTCCTCCGTCGGGTTGATGTGCGACGCATATCGGCCAGCTGATCTGCGACAGTCCAAAGCGCGGGGAGCGCCAGAAGAATGCGTTTGGGCCACGGGAAGTTGCGTGCAACCGATCGCGATCAGCAGACTGTCTATGTGACGACCCCACGCCTCCTCGGCTACTGGCGGCTGGAGCTGCCAGAGCCTGATCCTGCCTCCTACAACGAGGCGCTTGTGCGTGCCGTGTTCGGTCAGGACCAAGCCGAATCCATCATCGCTGAGTGCGTTCGACATGATGAGCATTTTCGTGACCAGATGCTTCAGTGGCCGGACGCGACGATGCTCGTGGACCCGACCTGGCGCGAGGATGAGCGTCGGCGCGTTGGCGAGTACCTCCAGCGGGGCACGCGGGTGAACATGGCTCGAGGCCTATCCGAATGCAGGTTCTGCGAGCGCTACAACGGATCCGCGGAGCTCACTGACGGCGTGTATTGCTGGCCTGAGGGGCTCGCTCACTAAGTGTCCGAGCACGACGTGCGCCTGCCTGAGGAATTCGTCGGGCACGCCCTCTCCCAGCCGCCCGTCCCGCCCGGCCTCCCGCAACCCTCGTTCGATGAACTGGGACAGCGCGACCGGTCATGGCCAGGGCTCAGCTTCGCGCACCTCCTGTGGGCGCCGGAGGGTCCCTACTCGGACGGGCTCCCCGTAATCAAAGTGGATCGGAGTTGGTGGCTGCAGGCGACGGGGATGCAAGGCAACGCCTGACGGGCTGCCGGACACCTGTCGCGGATCAGTCGTCAGATCACAGACGAGGCCAGGCAAAAAAGGGACGAATGTGCTGTCCCGCTTGATGCTTTACTCGCCGAGCTCCTTGCGCACACCGCTTGAACTCGCCCCGTCAAGCATCAAGTGAGGCTAGCTAGACAGCGCGGCGGCACGGCGTCCGCCGAGCGCGACCACGGCCACGGCCGCTGGACCTAGACACGGTCGCAGGCAATTGGTGGCACGGGATTGGTGGCACGGGAGCGAGCACGGCGTCCGACTCCGACTGATGGTTGACACGGCATGTGGCATCGGACACTTTCGCGGGGCGCTCTTCTGTCCGCCCTTTGCCGAGTTCACTGCTCAGGACGGATGACAGGCCAGAGGGGGGCCCCGCACCGGGCGCAGACCTGAGTTGCCTCAGTACCGTCCGCCCCGCACTCCGGGCATCTGATCCGCACCGCCCCTGCCACCGGGTCCACAGCCGCGGGCGGCTGACGGGCTGTAGGCGCCCTTGCCGCCGGGCCGTAGCCATGATCGTCGGGGGGGCGGGGTGTGCTGTCCACCGCACCGGCAAGTACGGCCGCCGTCTTTCCAGCCTCATCGATCTTCCTGCGGGCCTGGTAGTCCTTCCAGCTTTGCCAGGCGCTCGCCAGGCAAAGCGGCAGAAACACTAGCAACTGCACGATGAGGAGGCCAAAGTCGGCCTTGGGCTTGCTGAGGTCGTCCACGAACACAGCCAGGATCCAGGCCCCCAATCCCGCCGTCATCACCAGCGGGATGGCGAGAATTCGCCGCGCCTCCCTGGCCCGGGACGCGGCAGCGTCCCATTGCCGCTGCTGTTCTGGCCCCGGCAGAGGCGACCACAGCCTGGCTGGCCCCTGTCCGCCCTCGGGCCCACTGCTCGCCGGGTCCACCTCAAGGAACGGCGACCACTCAGTGCCGGTCCACTGCCGCAACCCCGGCTTGCCTCCCGGATCGGGGCGTAGCCCAGGGCCGTCCGGCTCTCCTTCGCTCACGGGCCTGCCGGTGAGCACAGCCGGTATCGCGTGCCGCTCGGCGGCCTGCCTGATCCCCGCCAGCGTCTCCGGGGAGGCAGCCCTCCACTTCGAGTTGCCAACGACCCGGATCGTGCGCCCGTCGTGCAGCACGCCTTCGTCCTTCTCCTCACGCTGCTGGTCTTCGGGTCGGTGTCGGACTACCTGGGCCGGCGCCCCGTGATCCTGGCCGCCCTCGTCATGAGCGCGGGCGCGTACGCGGTGTTCCTGGCCGCGCACAGCGCCGGGCTGCTGTTCGCTGCGCGGGCGCTGCAGGACGTGGCCGTCGGCACAGCCATCGGTGCACTCGGCGCGGCGCTGATCGACCTGCAGCCCGAGGGCAGCGGGCTCGCCTCGCTGATCACCGCCGCTACCCCCGCCCTGGGCCGGGGAGCAGGCGCGCTGGGCACCAGTGCGCTGGCCCAGTACGGGCGGGCGCCCAGCCGCCTGGTGTGGTGGCTGCTGCTCGGCGCCAGCGTGGCCGCCGCCGCCGGGATATTCGTGATGCCCGAGCCCGGGACCCGGCGCGCTGGCGTCCTGGCCTCGCTGCGGCCCAGGGTGGGTGTGCCGCGCCAGGCGCGCGGGACGTTCGCCACCGCGGTGCCGTGCCTGATCGCGGTGTGGGCGCTGGGCGGCCTGTATCTGTCGCTCGGGCCGTCGCTGGCCGCGCAGGTGACCGGCTCGCGGGACCTGCTGTGGGGCGGCCTGGTGGTCTTCCTGCTCACCGGGGTCGCGGCCGCGGCCACGTACGCGTTCCGCGGCCTCACGCCGCGCACGGCAATGCTGGCCGGCTGCCTGGTCCTGCTCGCCGGCCTCGCGGTGACCTTCGCCGCGATCGCCACGACCACCGCTGCCGCCTTCCTGGCCGGCACGGCGGTGGCCGGCGTGGGTTTCGGGCTGGCGCTGCTGGGCGTCAACCGCACCCTGATCGCGCTGGCCGCTCCGCACAGCGCGCCGGGCTCATCGCCGCCATCTTCATCATCAACTTCCTCGGGCTCAGCATCCCGGTCGTGATCGCCGGGGTGGCCACCGCACACTTCGGCCTGCACCGGACCGCCCTGGCCTACTGCGTGGCGATGGCCGCGCTCGTCGCGGCGGCAGCCGGCAGCTTGATGCTCCGCGGGCGCGGCCCCGCCACCGGTCAGGGCACCAGCTAGGCCGGCCCTGGTTCGACGGCGGCCAGTGCGCGCGGAGGGACCGGGCGAGCAGGCTAAATATGCACTTGATATATAGATGACGGCGCGTTACGAGTGGCATGGTACAGGCCAGGATGCACGACCGGCCGTGTCCGGCCTGGTCCGGCTATGCCGGCAGCGTAAGGGCTGCGTGCCGCACGCTGTCAGCGATTTGACCCTACCCGGCTGCCGGGCTCCGCGAAACCGGGCCCGTGCAGATCTGAGGCGGCTCAGCATACCGGCCTGGCTGTACGCTTGTCCGGCTTAAACTGCATACACTAGTGCGCCATAGATCAGTGAGAGGACCCCAGCGGCCGTGGCCCAGAAGATACAGACCCTGTTCATCGACGACCTCGACGGCAGCGCCGCCGAAGGTACCGTCCGATTCGGGCTGGACGGAACCGAGTATGAGATCGACCTGAACGCCGAGCACGCCAAGAACATACGGGATGCGCTGGCCCGGTACGTGGATGCTGCCCGCCGGGTCGGCGGCAGCGCCCGCAAGCCAGCCCGCGGCAGCCGCCGCGGACCGGCGAGCGGTCTGAACACCACCGAGGTCCGCGAGTGGGCCAAGGCACAGGGCATCGAGGTAAAAGACCGCGGCCGGGTGCCTGCTGACCTGGTGGTCAAGTTCAAGGCTGCTACCGGCCAGCAGGGCTGAGACGTTCGTTGCGTGCTCATGCCGCTATGTGGGGAACTGCTCCTCGCCTGTCGGCTCAATATGCTGCACCTGATTCATCGCCTGGCGGAGCCTCGCGAGCTCCTAGTACATTTGTCTCCGGGCGCGGTTCGAGTTTCCCAGTGGCCTATGCTCTGGCAGGCTATGCCACGGGTTGTAGCGGAGAACATCTGCGAATGCGAGCTGCTCGTCGGAGGTGAACTTCTGTGCCGGCAGCCGCAGCCGCGCCGCCGGGACGTACGGGGAAAGCTGCTCCGGCCACTTGACCGTGGCATCCTCGATCGGCATCAGGAACGAGTCGGTCTGCACCTGCACCATGAAATCGAACTCCCACTGCCCCGCGGCAAGGGTCCTGACCATGGCGTCCCGCAGATAGTTCTCCGCAGGCCGCGCGGGGATTCTCGTCCTGGCCGGTGATCGTGGCTTCAGCGAGTACTGGACGGCCTGACCCTCACCGAGCAAGAAAGGAACATTGCTGTAGTACTGCACTTCGAGCGGGTTCGCTTGCATCGGCGAGTAGAGCAACTGCATGAACATATGCAGCAGGTGGGGGTCATACGGGTTGATTCATCCCGTCTCCCGCCACGTCGATGAGCTCATCTAGGTGCCGGTGCAGCGGTGCGTCCACCTCCGTCATGAGAACCAGGCTGGCTGGGATGGGCCGGCCCTTCAGGTCGTCGGTCTGCTCGATCAAGAAGAGCTTGGCGAAGTGCAGCCCGCGCAGGTGACGGAAGTGGAACGGGCTGTCCGCCAGCCCCTGCGGTGCGCTCGCGGTGAGCCATTTGCGGAGATCGGCTACCTGCTCCGCCGCGACCATCGCCAGGATCGTCACGCCAATTTGATGTGGCATGACAGCTCCCCCCGCCCGGACCGAATATGATCACCGCACGCTCACCCGTTTCCACGGCTGGAACCCGTTCTGGACCCCGCGCAGCGCCGGGCGGAGCTGCGGATAATGGCGCAACACGATGTCAATCATGGACGTCCCCTCCAGCCACGCCATACCGGTCGGCGTATAGACCTCCGGCGTAAAGTCGGTGGTGAAGAAGCGGTCACTGTTCAGCCTGCGGGACGCCATGAGGATGAAAATACGGAAGGCGGTGTCGCTGAAGCCGAAACCAGCAGGCTTTTTCTCGGCCAGCATTCCGACTATCGTATCGACGGATTCGATGTCGCGGTAGATTCGGCGGAGTGCGGCGAGCTGGTCCGGATCATCGGTGAGTTCCTCGAAACTGCCGGCCGGCCGCAGGTGAAGGAGCCGGCGGAACTGGTTATAGCGTGGCACGCCCAGCTCCCGGGTGCGCAGAATGTCGGTGGCCGCCAGGTCCATCAGCCGGTCATTATCTGGCCGCTGGAACTGCTGCAGGAAGCGCGGGTAATTGTTCAGGACGAGCGCGCCGGGATGAGCGGTGGCGAAGCTGTAGATGATATCGCCCATGTCGATGCGCGCGGCCACCCCTTGCGCGTTGGGGCCGGCGATCTCCGGGAACGTATGCTCAGAAATCACCTGATCGTCGGCGGAACGCCGGAAGGTGTAGTCATCGGGGATGAGGGGATGCATCCGGTAAATGATCGAGAATTCCTCGGTGAGCGAGTACGGGACGCCGAAATGGTCCTGCGCGGAGCCGGGGATTCCGCTGAGTACCTCACTGCCGCTGAGCCGGCCGAAGATCTGGTGAATCCGCTCCCCGGTGACGCCCCACCAGTTCGCGCTCATGCCCGTCACAGTGGTCGGGTGGGCGATGATGGCCGGTGTCCACTCGGTGGTGTGAATCTTCGCGATGAGCCCCGCGCTGACCAGCCGCGCCCGTTGGTAGAGCTCCTCGTCGGCCCATTGCGGGTGCGCCGACTTGAGCGCGTCGGCGATCGCGTTGTGTTCCCGGATGAACAGGGTGCTCATCATGTTCAGTCCCAGCCACCAGCCCGGGACGAATGCCGGGCTCAGGGCCGGATCGTCGGGCAGGACGAGCTGGTTGTCGGCGCCGATGAGGAGCTTGCCATCCGCCCCGCTGCGCCGCGGCACCTGGTCCCCGGCGGTGGTGCCGCCGCAGAACAGCTGTGATGAGTCCCACCATGGCGTCTCGGTGTTGAGGAAGGTCTGCGGCCCGTCCTGGTCGGCCGTGCGGGTGGGATCGGGCAGCGTCTTCAGCACCGTCAACGGCCGCTGCGGCCACGGGTCATCTGCGGCCAGGGGCAGCTCGAAAACGTGCTGCGGATCGCCGGCGCCGTGACTCAACCAGTCTTTCACCATGAACTGGATCCAGCCGGCCGCCAGCAGGTTCAGGCTCGTCGCCGGAATGAAGTCGTGCCGGGTCAGCAGTTCCCGGCTGACCACACGCGGGTTCGGGTCCAGGATTTCGTCCGGCGCTTCCTGATATCCGTACTGCAGGGGCACGTTACGGCCGAAACGGGTACCCGCCATGCCCATCGCCGGGCTGCGAAGGTCGTTGTAGGCGCCGTCGGGTGTCCGCGCGGTGAGGCTCTCGGGGGTCGGCGCGGGGAGCTTGGGCGTGACCGCCATCGGCAGGCCGCTTGTGTCATAGAGGTTGTGCTGCCGCAAGATGCTCCGCAAGCCGATGAGCACGAGCAAGCCGACGGGCTTCGGCAGCTTGTCCCAGCCGAATTTCCGGTCGGCCGTCTGCGCGGCCTGGTCATACAGGCGCCACCAGAAGGTGTTCCGGTAGCTAGTGCTGGAATTGGCGGGCTCGGTCATGATGTCACCCTTCGTTTGGCTCCGCGAGATACGCCGTGATCGCGAGGCCGGTATTTGCAGCAGAGATCAATGTGATCGCGATCGCCCAGGGGCGCCGTACCCGGCCGCTGAGTCCCAGGGCCGCGGCGGCGGCCGTGTCGCTGGCGTGGATGATGATGGCCTGCCCGAGCGCGCGGCGAAGCGGGGCGCCGGATAGGGCGAGGAGATCGGCACCAAGGACGACGGTTCGGATCCCGAACATCCGCAGACCGTAGACCGCTGCATTGTCGCTGGCTGGCGATTCGCCGAACCTGCGGATGATGACGGACGGCGCGGTCAGCGCCACGGAACCGTTGACGATCCGAATGCCCGCCAGTGCGTACCGGGCGACCCGTCCGATGCGGGCGGCTTTGTCTTCGGCGCGCTACGCCTGCGTTGGATCCATGGCCATCACGTTACCGGTGCGTTGCCGTGCTGGGCTGGTATGGGCGGGCTGCCCTGGCCGACGGGGACAGGGCACGTGAGGGGCGGCGTGCACCCCTTCGCGGCCGCCAGGACGGCGGCCTCGCCGAGCTCGTGGTAGGCCTCGAACTCGGCGGCGTCGTACAGCTGCTCCAGCGTGCTATCACACGGGTAGGTCGAGTGCTCCTGAGCGTAGGCGAGGACGTCCCACGGTGCTTCGGTCCACCAGCCGAGCTTGCACACCCAGATGTCACCCTTGTCGGGCAGCCCGGGGCTCCCGGGCGCCCTGCTGAACGTGCCGTAGGCGAACGGGTGGACCACCTGGCCCGGCTTCAGCCCCGTGCCGCCCTTGGTCATCGCGGTGGGATCGAGGGTGACGCTCACTCCGGCGTCGCTCCTGGCCAGGGCGATGGAGCCGCCGAGGGTGAACCACGTGTCGGCCTGGTCGCCGGAAGCGTCCAGCACCACGATGTGCCGTGCGCCGCGGCGTAGCGCCTCGACCAGGCCGAGGTTGTCGTAGTGGCCGCCGTCGGTCATGTACATCCACGTCTCGCGGTAGCTCAGGTGGCCGGCGGCCTCGGACCACAGCAGACCGACCGTGGGCTGCATCAGCCGGTACCAGAGCTCCCCGGTGAGCTTGTCGTGGAGCCTGAGGTCGAGGACATGGGCCCAGAGCCTGGCTTCCCGGTCGGCGTTCAGATCCTCCTTGCGGCCCCAGAGCGGGTGCGGCGACAGATACCACAGCAGCAACAGCAGCGGCCGCCGCGTCCACGCCCGGTCGGGTGGCCCGGCGATGTCTTTTGCCTGGTCATCGATCCGCTTGCGCGCTTCCCGGACCAGTGCGGGGTGCGGCAGCCACACGCCGAGGCGGATGTTCGTCGCGGTGAGCAGAATCCGGTAAGCCTGCCGCGTCGCGGAGCCCATCAGGGGCGAGACGGCCGCCCCGCTGATCGCCGAGATGTCGAATAGGGTGCTCCGGCGCTTGCCGACGAGAGCCTCGTAGTCGGATGTCAGGGCCTGGGCGTCAGCCTCCCCTTCGGCGCAGGTTTCGCGGCGCAACGTGACGTGCTCCGGGTCGAAGCTGACGCAGAAACCGCCGCTGCCGGGCGGCACCTCGCGGTCCGCGTTGATGTTGGCGGTTCCGCAGATCACCAGGCTGGGTTCTTCGGCGGCGCCCCTGTCGTCCCCAAGCTCGGACAGGCGGGTCGCGGCGGCCTCGGCGAACAGGCGGCGCGCGTGCACCGGGTTCCGCTCCTGCGCCGCCCGCCGCGTGACGGCGAACGCGTTGGCCAGCCGCCACCGGTAGACATCGTGCAGCGACATACGGTTGACGTTCACGGCGACCCGGCCGAAGACCATCACGGCCAGCGCGGCGATCACCTGCAGGAGTTGGTCCGCGGTGAATCCGGACCGGGCGCCGTCGCTGATCCACAGCAGCGCGAGCACCGCGCCGCCGAGGACGATCACGGCGCTGGCCAGCCACGGCAGGAGCCGCTGGCGCAGCCAGCCGGCTACTTGGGTGAGCAGGCTCGCCTGCCCGGCCGCCGCCGAGTTCGCCGGGCCGCTCAGCGCGTTCCACTTGGCGATCCCGCCCTGGCAGAACTTGGCGATCGCCGCGACCGCGGCGACCAGGCCGGTCACCGCCGCGGCCGACCAGGCCGGCCTCACGCCGAACCCGAGGGCGCGCGCCACCGTGCCGAACGATCCGGTGCTGCGGGTCAGCCACGAGATCAGCGGCGGGGCCGCGAGCATGGCCAGGGCCAGACCCGCCGTCAGGAGAGCAGCCCAGCTCACCACCGTCGCGCGGTTGGCGCTGCGGTCCGGGTCGTCCGGCTTCAGCCAGGTCCACCACCGCGAGCCGGTGGCGGGCCGCAGCGGCGGCTCAAGCGTCAGCCACCAGAACGCGAACAGCACCAGCGTGATCCCGGCCGCGATCACCGTGGGCAGCCACCACGCGGTGCCGGTCGCCGCGGCCGTCATCGCGCGCGACCCCGACGGGACCAGCACGCCCTGCCAGCGCAGCAGCCAGCCCCAGGCGTGCGTGAACGCGTAGAGCGGGGCGGCCACGATGATGAACGTGACGATCGCGCCGAGCAGCAGTGACAGCACGCCGACCAGGACCGTCGCGCCGTTGGGCGCGATGTAGCGGGTGTTGTCGCGGAAGTTCCGCTCTTCGGCGGTACCGGGAGCGTAGGCGTGAGGCACCGTGCCGGGCGGCAGGTCGTGCGCCACGAGTGCGCGGGAGGAGGCGATGTAGCTTCCACCGGATACCCCCACGATCCACTTGGCGGTACCGAGCAGACCGCCGCTGTCGAGGCTCTGTAGCGCCCCCAGGCAGTAGGCGGCGGACCGGATGCCGCCCCCCGAGCAGCAGATGGCCCAGTCGCCGCCGCCCGTCGCGCCCGCCTCGGCAGCGGGCACCGCCCCATCCTGGGCGGCCCGCGCCGCGTCAATCGCGGCTGCCTGCGGACTTGCTCCCAAAGACGTCATGCCTCCTCCTCGGGCCAAATGCCGGGCGCATCGCGCGACGCGTTCAGTGGTACGGAGTCAGCAGAAACCTCGCTGATACATACCAGCGCTGCGAAAGACGGAACTGCGAGGTCAGCTCTTCAGGGCCGCCTCCGCCGATCGCCAGGCCGAGCGCCTCGACGATCTTGGCGGCCGCTGCCAGCGTCTGCGGATATCCACGATCTATGGCAGTCCCGGTTGCCTGGTCCTGCGAGCGTCTTCGATGACCTCCAGGCCCAGCTGGCCGCCAACCGGTCGGTGTTCTACCGGGCCCTGCCGTCGGGTCCCTTCTACGGCTTCAACCGGCCCGGCGCCAGATCCTCCGAGGCGATCATCGAG
>Ga0209656_10000084_pt1 | contig 60022 bp, 49 predicted proteins | sample BogFormECP12_OM2_FD_188239 | JGI IMG/M metagenome (GOLD analysis project Ga0209656, IMG submission 188239) | Bog forest soil microbial communities from Calvert Island, British Columbia, Canada - ECP12_OM2 (SPAdes) (version 2) | ecosystem: Environmental > Aquatic > Freshwater > Wetlands > Bog ...
ACCCGTTTTTTTGATCCGGCTTTCCTTTCGTCGAACAAACTTTATGATGAACAAAATGGTTGTCGCCAACCTGGTGCACCGGCCGACGCGGTCGTTCATCGCGGCGAGCGCGATTGCGCTCGAAGTCGTCATGATTCTGATGGTGGTGGCGCTGTTCTATGGATTGCTCAACGGGTCGAAGGAGAGCCAGCTCGGCACGGGAGCCGACTTGATGGTGATGCCGCCGGGAGCGTCGTCGATTATCGGTTTGTCGGGCGCGCCCATCCCGATCAAGGTTGGAGACAAGCTTCGCCAGGTCCCGCATGTCGCCTCGGCCGTGCCGGCGGTCTGGTGGTTTACTTCCAAACCAATCGAGATTATTTACGGCATCGATGTAGCCAGCTACGACACGCTTCCTCCAAAATTCCGATATCTCTCGGGCGGGCCTTTTCAGGGGCCGTACGATGTGATCGTCGACGATTACTTTGCTGACATGAACCACAAAAAAGTCGGCGACACGATCGACATCCTGAGCCACGATTTCCGCATCTCCGGCATCGTTCCCCACGGAAAGGGCTGCCGCAAGTGTCTGCCGCTGGAAACGCTGCAGGACCTGGTAAGCGCGCAAGGCCATGCGTCGGTGTTCTATGTGAAAGTGGATGATCCCGCCAACGCCGATCAGGTTGAAAAGGCGATTGAGGCGATACCGGGCATGGAAAAGTATTCCGTGCGCTCCATGCCGGAATTTCTTTCGACGATGACGCCCGACAATCTGCCGGGATTTGATCTGGCCATCAAGATCGTGATCGGCGTGGCCGTGGTAGTGGGATTTCTGGTGATTTTCCAGTCGATGTATACGGCCGTGATGGAACGGACGCGGGAGATCGGAATTCTGAAATCGCTGGGCGCGTCGAAGTGGTACATCGTGAATGTGGTGCTGCGGGAAACGGTGCTGCTGGCGGTGGTGGGGATTGTCGCGGGGATCCTCATCAGCCTGGCGACGCGCCACGCGATCATGTTCGAGAAGCCCGTGCTACGCCTGTTCTGGAGCAACGAATGGGTGCTGCGGGCGTCGGTGATTGCGGTGGTGGGCGCGCTGGCGGGAGCCCTGTATCCGGCGTTGAAGGCCGCGCAACGGGATCCGATTGACGCGCTAGCGTACGAGTAAGGCGCGAGCTTTTCGTCGTGTTCCCCGAGACTTCTTGTCATCCTGAGTGAAGCGAAGGACCTCTGAACTTTGTTTGCGCAGAGGCGGGGCGAATTGCATAGGTCCTTCAGCGCCAAAGAGCGGCGCTTCAGGATGACAGGGCAGATAAGCTTTGCAGGCGCAGACTAGTTTTCCGACGTTAGTCCAGCTTGGCGGAGCATGCCGCGCAGGGCGCGTTCGCCGGCGGCGCCGCGTTGTTCGTCGGCGATGTGGCCGTCGCGGTCGATGACCACGTAGATGGGATAGACCTGCGCGTTGTACATGGCGGCCAGGTTGGTGTCTTTGGTGAGGACGATGGGAACCGAGCGTGGGTGCTCGGCCAGATACTTCTTCACTTTCTGATCGGGTTCGAGGACGTTGACCGCGAGCACGATCAGGCCCTTCCCGCTGAATTCCCGGGCGACATTGTCAACCATCGCCGCTTCCTGCTCGCAGTATTTGCACCAGGTGGTCCAGAACTCGAACAGGACAATTTTGCCTTTGATGGAGTCGTTATTGAATTGCTCGCCGGTGGTGGTTTTGGCGTGGAAGCGGGGAGCGGGCTGGCCGGTCTCATCAGCCTGAGCCTGACCAGCCTGCACGAAAAACGGCGCCAGTAGCAGGAGGCCGGGAAGGCACGCCGAGAGCAGGCGGCGCGCGAAGATGTCGCGCCGGAACATGGCGCAGAATATAGCACAGGCGCCGGAGAAATGGCCCCGGCGCCTGGAAGATTGTTAGCTTTTCCTCGCGCAGACGTAGAGAAACTGGTTTACTGCGGTCCGAAGTACTGGACGTGAACGTAGGTACCCAGCCGCGGGTTGTAGGCGAGATACCAGCCGTCATGGTCGGGATCTTCGTAGACCACGACCTGGTCGCTGTCCCAGAGCCAGTCAGCGCACAAGGCCAGGTCAAACGAGGCGACGCCGAAAGCCCAGCCGCCGAACCAGAAACGGCCGGGGCCGCCTCCACCAATGCGCCACACATGGCCGCGGCCGAAGCCGCCGGTGAAATGGCCGTGCTCCCAGGGATGATCGAGGTGGAAGCGGGGATCATCACGTCCGGCGTCGTGGCCGACCCAGGTGCCGTCGTGGTGGACATGCGGGGCTTCGGGATGGCCTGGCGGGTCGTGAAAACCGGGCGCAGGGTGGGCGATCGTTCCATGACTAGCGGGTGGGCCATGCTTGGGAATGTATCCGCCGCCGACGGCGTGGCCGCCTGTTTCGTGGCCTCCGTGTTGCGCCAGGGCTGGGAGAGAAATCAGGGATACAGCAACTAAGGTCAGAGGAACAGCAAGAAGTTTGGGGAGCAATTTCATGAGGAACCTCCAACCATACGTTACCACCAGCGTTCTGTAAGTAACACAGCGTTGACAATTCTTTGCACATTACGCTATCGTAAAGACTTTGGTGGTCGTGTGGTTGCCCGCCTGATCGCCTGGCGTCCTCGCCGGGGAATCAACGAGCGGTCTTCTTTCGCAGCCTTATTCAATCTGGGAGAACTCTGATGTCAACCTATTTCCCCAAAGAGGGGGAAATTGTGCGCAAGTGGTACGTCGTGGATGCGGACGGGCAAACGCTCGGGCGCCTGGCTTCACAGGTGGCGCGCATCCTCATGGGCAAAGAAAACCCGCAGTATACGCCGTTTCTCGACACCGGCGATCACGTGATTGTGATCAACGCCGAGAAGATCAAGACGACCGGCTTCAAGGCGGAGCAGAAGCAGTATCACCATTACACGGGATATCCCGGCGGCCTGCGCACGGAAGACTACAACAAGCGGCTGGTGCGCAAGCCGGAGTTGGTGATTGAGTCGGCAGTGAAGCGCATGCTGCCCAAGAACAAGTTGGCAGCGCACATGCTTTCGAAGCTGAATGTGTACAGGGGCGACAAGCATCCGCACCAGGCGCAGAAGCCGCAGGATTTGAAGCTGGAAGTGCGCGAGTACAAGGCGCGCAAGGTCGCGGTTTCGTAGGGCCGCTTACGGTGAGTCCGAGATCCTTCGGCGACAAAAAGCGTCGCCTCAGGATGACAAGTTTGAGTTTGAAGAACGCGGCTTCTGGTTTTCGCTAGAAGCTAGTAGCTAGGAGCTAGAAGCTAAATGGCTGAATTGGTTCAATACTATGGAACGGGACGCCGCAAGACGGCGATTGCCCGGGTGTATTTGCGTCCGGGCAGCGGCGATTTCAAGGTGAACGGGCGCGCCTTTGAAGAATATTTCGTGACCCCGGCGCAGCGTTCGGCGGCGAAGTCTCCGCTGGCGTCGTCGGAGATGGCGGCCACGTTCAACGTCATCGCCAGCGTGTTGGGGGGCGGCGTGCGCGGCCAGGCCGATGCGGTGAAGCTCGGGATCGCCCGCGCGCTGATGCAGTTCAATGCGGAACTGCGCAAGAAGCTGAAGGCCGAGGGCATGGTCAGCCGGGATTCGCGCGGCAAAGAGCGCAAGAAGTACGGACAGAAGGGCGCTCGCAAGCGGTTCCAGTTCTCGAAGAGATAGTTTCGAGTTTCCGGTTTCTAGTTTCCAGCGCGAGGCGTTTGCTGGAGTACTCCAGACCGGAAACTGGAAACCGGAAACTGGTTTTAAGATTTTTGTTCTTTGGCTGAGAGCTGACGGCTGAAAGCTGACAGCTTTGTTTTAGGTGTTCAATTCTTCCCGTGCCTCGTGTGCGGGGCGGGAATGGCAATCCGGAAGAGCAGTTTCAAGTTTCCGGTTTCCAGTTTCGATTTATAGCCGATCACGACGATTTGCTGGAAACTGGAAACAAGAAACTCGAAACTGACTTCGCCGGATGCAGACTAAAAAGGAGGTTCATTGGCGACTATTACCATGAAGGAGTTGCTCGAAGCGGGCGTCCACTTCGGGCATCAGACCAAGCGCTGGAATCCTAAGATGAAGGAATACATCTTCGGAGAGCGCAACGGGATTTACATCATCGACCTGCAGAAGACGCTGAAGATGTTCAAAGAAGCGTCGAAGTTCGTGCAGGACCTGGCGAACGACGGCCGCATTGTGCTGTTTGTCGGCACCAAGCGCCAGGCGCAGGACGCGATTGCCGAAGAAGCGCAGCGTTGCGGGATGTTCTACATCAACCAGCGCTGGCTGGGTGGACTGCTCACCAACTGGGTCACGGTGCAGAAGTCGGTGAAGCGGCTGAAGGAGCTCGACGAGATGGCCACGGATGGCCGCTACGAGCTGCTGCCCAAAAAAGAAGTCATCAAGCTCGAACGCGAGCGCAAACATCTGCAGGCCAATTTGGCTGGCATCAAGAATATGAGCCGCCTGCCTGACGCGATCTTTGTGATTGACTCGAACAAGGAACAAATCGCCGTTCGAGAAGCGCGCAAGCTGGGCATTCCGGTGGTCGCCGTGGTCGATACGAATTGCGATCCCAGCGAAGTGGATTATGTGATCCCTGGCAACGACGACGCGCTGCGGGCGATCCGGCTGTTTACGTCGAAGATTTCGGAATCGATTGCCGAGGGCGCGCAGCTGATGACCGACAAGCAGGTTGCCGACATGCAGGCGGCTTCGGATGCGGCGCAGGCCGCCGAGACCGCGGCCAGCGAAGTTCACGTCTCGGAGATCGGAATCGACGCGGGCGAGGACATCAGCATGGAAGAAGTGCTGGGTCCGGGAATGCACAAGAAGCCGGTGGTGGCCGAAGACGTGGAACTGCCCAAGGTCGAGAGCCAGACGGTTTAAGGGCAGGGGCCAGGGATCAGGGGCCAGTTAAACCGGGAAACATCGCTTGAGGAAAATCTGACCCGCGCGTCGTCCGGCGCGGGTCAAAGTTTATAGAGTGAAGAAGTTTATAGAGTGAAAAGGAATCATTTTCGACATGGCTACGATTATTAGTCCGGAACCAGATGACAGTGGGCGTCCGAATATTTCTGCTGCGCTGGTTAAACAGCTACGGGAAAAAACCGGAGCTCCGATGATGGATTGCAAGCAGGCCCTGACCGAAGCCAAGGGTGACATGGAGCAGGCGGTCGTGATTCTGCGCAAAAAGGGCGTATCGGTCGCGGCCAAGAAGGCGACGCGCGTGACCAGTGAAGGGTCGGTGGCGCAGTACATTCACGCCGGCGGCAAGATTGGCGTGCTCGTCGAGGTGAATTGCGAGAGCGATTTCGTGGCGCGCACCGACGACTTCAAGGAACTGGTGCACGACATCGCCATGCACATTGCGGCCAGCGACCCGAAGTATGTGCGCAAGGAAGACGTCACGGCGGCGGATTTTGCCCGCGAGAAGGATATTTTCCTGGCGCAGGCCGTCGCTTCCGGCAAGCCGCAGAATATTGCGGAGAAAATGGTTGCGGGCAAGATGGAAAAGTTCTACGAGGAAGTCTGCTTGCTCGAGCAGCCTTTCATCAAGGACCAGACCATCTCGATCTCGCAGCTCATTGCGGCCAAGATTGGCAAGCTGGGCGAGAACATCGCGGTGCGCCGGTTCGCGCGCTTCAAAGTGGGCGACGCGGGCGAAACCGTGGCCGTCACCAAGCCTACAGAGCCGATAGGCGAATAATTCAGGGCGCCCTGCGGGGCGCCTTTTTTTGTGGCTTGCTGTAAACTGCGAGGGCGAGACGCCCTCGCGACAGCCGGCGGGACGCCGGCGCTACCGCAACTGGAAGCTGGCAACTGACTCATGACTGAGACCCCTGCCTTCAAACGCATTCTGCTCAAACTTTCCGGCGAAGCGCTGGCGGCGAACCAGGGCCTCGGCGTCGATACGGCACGCATTCACGAGATTGCCGCCGAACTCAGCGACGTTCACAAGCTGGGCGTGCAGATGGCCATCGTCGTCGGCGGAGGGAATTTTTTCCGCGGCGTGGCCCAGCAGGCGAAAGATATGGACCGCGTTTCCGCCGATCACATGGGCATGCTCGCCACTGTGATCAACGCGCTGGCGTTGCAGGATGCGCTGGAGAAGCAGGGCGTCTACACGCGGGTGCAGTCGGCGATTGAGATGAAGCAGGTGGCCGAGCCTTTCATCCGGCGGCGCGCGATTCGGCACCTCGAGAAGGGCCGCGTCGTGATTTTTGCCGGAGGCACGGGCAATCCCTATTTCTCGACTGATACAGCGGCTTCGCTGCGCGCCATGGAGATCAAGGCCGAAGCCATTCTGAAGGCGACCCGGGTGGACGGCATCTACGACGCCGATCCGATGAAAGTGGACGGCGCCAAGAAATTCAACCACATCACTTACATGGACGTTCTGAAGCTGGGGCTGAAAGTGATGGACTCGACCGCCATCAGCTTGTGCAAGGACAACAACCTGCCCATCATCGTCTTCAACCTGAATCATCATGGCAACATCCGGCGGGTGGTGCTGGGGGAGAAGATTGGATCGCGGGTGAGCGGGTAACTCAGGGGTTATCATGACCTATCGGCTCGCCTTGTTTGTCGCGCTCAGCCTGTTCGGGATTCTTACCTGCGGCATGATGGAAGCGCAGGCCCCGGATGCTCCGAAAAGGAACTGCACTCCGCCACGCGTTACGCATCATGAAGACCCACCGCCGTTTCGTCGTTTGGGAACGACTGCTGGGCCGATCCTCAGTGTTTCCATAGATGAAAACGGCCGCGTCACCGACGCCAGCATCCTGAACTCGTCTGGCGACGATAAATTCGACGACGGTGCGCTAAAGGCCGTAAAGAAGTGGAAATTTAAGCCAGCCCTTTGCAACGGCAAGCCTTATCCATTTCATTTCACGCTGGAGATACACTGACTTAGGGAAACCGGTAACGTCGGCTCGGCTGCGCAGTTGGGTTTATAATGCAACGTTTTGAATCTTGGTGATACGGAGCTAACGATATGGCTCAAGCGACAATGGCGGCGATCGCCGGACTGAAAGAAACTTACGCGCAACTGAAGACGCGCATGGACAAGGCGGTGGAAGATTTTCGCAAGGCGATGGCGGGCGTGCGGACCGGGCGCGCCTCGGTGCACATGCTCGATAGCGTGAGCGTGGATTACTACGGCTCGCAGATGCCCCTGAACCAGGTGGCGCAGGTGCACGCGCCCGAGCCGCAGTTGATCACGGTACAACCATTCGATGCGTCGCAGCTGGGCGCGATTGAAAAAGCGATTCGCTCCGGAGACATGGGGCTGAATCCGATGAACGACGGCAAGCTCATCCGCGTACCGGTTCCGCCACTCACCCAGGAGCGCCGGCAGGACATGGTGAAGCTGCTGCACCGGGTGCTGGAAGAGCATCGCACGGCGGTCCGCAACATTCGCCGCGACGGCAACGACGCCATCAAGAAGGCGCTGAAGGACAAGAAAATTTCCGAAGACGAAGAGAAGCGCTCGCTTGACGAGATCCAGAAGCTGACCGACGGCGAAATCAAGAAGATGGAAGAAATGAGCAAGGGCAAAGAGAAGGAAGTCACGGAGTTGAAGTAACCCCCTTTCGCCGCGGATCTCGCGATTCAGGCGGATCCAAAGGACGAAAATCTCTATTTTCTCGCGCCCGGAGGGGCATGGACGGCAGTTTTTCTTCTTCCGCGACAGTCTTGCAAATCCATCGCATTCAACAAGATAGCCCCGACCTAGCTCCATACCACGCCTCGTAATATCTCTTTGGTTACGCGACTTTCCCCGCGGGGCTGTGTTTCCATCGCCGTGAAGCAAATCGCGGGCTCCCCTGGACTCGCTTCACAAACAAACTTTCACCTCGGAGTTCTGCCATGAAAAAGTTCTTTGGGATTGGGTTACTGCTCGCCCTCAGCCTGATGGGCATGGGTTGTGGATCGAATTCCACGCCTTCGCAAAAATCGAATGCACAGGGCAGCGTGTTCGTGACGGGAGAAGATGCTCCTGCCTCTGCCGTTGTCGGATTTAACGTAACCATCGACAGCCTTACGCTCAATAACGGTACTACGACGGTGAGCGCGATTTCGTCACCCGAAGCGGTTGATTTCGCGCGGCTGCTCGGTCTGCGCACGCTGCTGGGATTCAACACGATTCCTCAGGGAACGTACAACAGCGTCACCTTTACTTTTGAGAACAGCAACCCGGCTCCGGTGATCAGCTATGTGAACATGACGCCGACTCCGACCGTGCAAATGATGACGGGTTCGTTCTCGCAGACGACGGTCACGATTCCCTTCCCGAACGGCGCGCCGCTGGTTGTGGACAGCAACGGCCTGGCCGGTCTGCGCATCGACTTCGACCTCCACGATTCGCTGGTCACGAATAACGGGCAGATTACAGGCGTGATCAACCCGGTGATCAATGTGTCGGCGGTTTCGGCTTCGAGCGAAGTGGGCCAGATCACCGACTTCACGGGCAACCTGGTTTCGGTGAATACGTCGGGGAATTCGTTCCTGATGCAGGGACCGTATGGCCTGCCGAGAACGATCGATGTGAACTCGAACACGCAATACAACGGCAGCAACACGCTGGGCACGCTGACTCCGAACGCGATCGTTTCGGTGGTCGGAACCATGCAAGCCGACGGCAGCATTCTGGCCAGCATGGTGGAAGAGATTACGACCGATAAGGCGTTCATTTCCGGCCGAATTCTGGCGGTGAATCCGACGTCGGGGCCGGTCACGTCGGTGACCATGTGGGTAGGCGAGGAACTGGGAACGTCGGGCGTGATCCCGGTGGATACGGTTACGACGGTTAATCTAAGCAATCCGAATATTACCTATGACGTCTGCTTCTTTGACAACCTGCTGACCGAACAGGTCTTCAATAACACAGCTCTGGTGGTTGGGCAGCGGATCTTCATCGGTGGCAGCGTATCCGGCAACACCTTCACGCCCGACCTGGTTTCGTTGCGGCGCCAGGGCGTGTACGGTGTGTTAGTTGCGGATAGCGTTAACATCACCGGCGGCACGGGAAGCAACCTGGGTTCTTTCCAGATGCAGAACGATGCGTTAATGAGCTATGCCGCAAACGGGCCGTTCACGGTGTTGACCGGGAATCTGACGGTGTTTGTCAACATCGACGGGTTGTCCGGTCTGGCCGCAGCGGGAACTCCGCCCCTCGTTTCGCGCGGGCTGGTGTTCAAGAATCAGAGCACCGGCGTGCCCTTCGTGGTTGCGGGGCGAGTCCGCGTTCTGCCGCCGCAGCAGTAATCCTCGGCGGTTTCAGATGGACCGGGCGGCGCAAGCCGCCCGGTTTTTTTGTTTTCGGATTGAACTCTTTTTCGACGCCGTAAGCACCGTATAATCGGAGGGCGATGAAGCAGGTGGTCCATGCCGCGTGTCCGCACGACTGTCCCGATGCCTGCGGGGTGCTGATTACCGTCGAGGACGGGCGGGCCACGAAGATTCAGGGGGATCCGGAGCATCCGGTGACGCGCGGGTTTTTGTGCGCCAAGGTGGCGAAGTATTTGGATCGGGTGTATTCGCCGGATCGGGTCTTATACCCCATGCGGCGGATTGGTCCTAAGGGGCCTGTGGCGGGGCAGCGGAGCTGCGCTCCGCATGACCGGGTTCCCTCGACTTCGCTCGGGACAGGCTCCGACCCGTTCCCACACAAGCAAGAGCCACACCAACACAACCCAGACGCACAGACGTGGCGGCGCATCTCTTGGGATGAGGCGCTGGACGAAATTGCGGCGCGGTTTCGCGCGGTCACGAGCGAGTTTGGCAGCGAGTCGATTCTGCCTTATTCCTTTGGAGGAACTATAGCGGCACTCAACAGCGCTTCGATGGACCGGCGATTTTTCCATCGGCTGGGTGCGTCACAGCTGGATCGGGCGATTTGCTCGGCGGCTGGAGAAGCGGGGCTGGAGTCGGTTCTGGGCATAAAGCTTGGCACTGAGCCGGAGCAGTTTCCTTATTCCAGGTACATCATTGCGTGGGCGTCGAACATTCACGCCAACAACGTTCATTTGTGGCCGTTCATTACCGAGGCGCGGCGCAAGGGCGCCAAGCTGGTGGTGATCGATCCCTACCGCACGAGGACGGCGGCGTGCGCCGACTGGTACCTGCCCATCAATCCGGGGACGGACGCGGCTCTGGCGCTGGGCATGATGCACGTAATCATCGGCGAGAACCTGCACGATGCCGACTATGTTGCGAAGTACACGCTGGGTTTCGAGCAACTGCGGGAGAAGGTGAAAGAGTATCCGCCGGAGCGGGTGGCGCAGTGGACCGGGATCGCCGCCGCCGACGTTCGCAAGTTGGCGCGCGAGTACGCCACGATAAGACCGTCGGTGATCCGGCTGAACTACGGCGTGCAGCGCTCCGAGGGCGGCGGGATGGCGACCCGCAGCATAGTCATGCTGCCCTGCGTGATTGGATCGTGGAAGGAAATTGGCGGCGGGCTGCAGATGTCGACCAGCGGCGCGGCGGCCTTCAATATTAAGGCCTTGAAACGCACCGACCTGATGCAGACTGCGCTGGGACGCGACGCTCGAACCATCAACATGGTGGAACTGGGCCGGGTGCTCAACACGGTGAACGACCCGCCAGTGAAGGCATTGTTCGTTTACAACTCGAATCCGGCGGCGGTCGCTCCCCGGCACAATGAAGTGGTGCGCGGCTTGTTGCGGCCCGATCTTTTCACCGTGGTGCATGAACAATTTTTCACTGACACGACGGACTACGCCGACATCGTGCTGCCGGCTACGACTTTCTTCGAGCACAAAGATCTTCAGAAGGCGTATGGGCACTACTATGTGCAGGTTTCGAATCAGGCGATTGCGCCGCTGGGCGAGTGCCGTCCGAATGTTGAGGTTTTCCGGGCGCTGGCCGAGCGCATGGGATTCACGGACGACTGCTTCCATGAGACTGTCGACGAGATGATCGATCTGGCGCTGGATTCGGACGATCCGTGGTTTGAGGGGATCACACGCGAGCGGCTGGAACTGGGGCAGGTGCGGATGAACTTCGGGGCTTCCGGCTCTCGGCTTCCCGCTTCCGAAGCGGAGCTGCGCTCCGCCCGACCGGGTCAGAGACCCGGTCCCACACAAACAGCTCCGTTCCTTCCGTTCGCGCAGGGGAATTTTCGGACGGCTTCGGGGAAGGCTGAGCTTTACAGTGAGGCGGTGAAGGCGCTGGGGCTCGATCCGGTGGTGGATTTTACGCCGCCTACCGAATCGCGGCACGGAAAGAAGCCCGGCGCGCTGCCGCTGGAGCTGCTGGCGCGCAAGAGCGACAACTTTCTGAATTCGACGTTTTCGAACGTGGCTTCGGTGCAGGAGATGGAAGAACCGGGACTGCTGGAGATTTGTGCCGCGGATGCGCAGGCGCGCGGCATCGCCGACGGCGACCGGGTGCGCGTGTACAATCACCGGGGAGACATCGTGCTGAAAGCGCGAGTCGATGGTAAGGTTCAGCCGGGAGTGGTCTCTGCCAGTCTGAATTGGGCGAAGATGACTCCGGGGTTTCAAAGCATCAATGCCCTCACCTCAGAAAAACTTGCCGACATGGGCAACTCGGCTACGTTTTATTCCGTCTTGGTTGAGGTAGAGTTATCCAAGCCATCCCAATGAAGCAACCGCAGGTTTTTGCCCGGGTCAGGGCCTGCTGGGGATTTGATTTGACCTAACAGGACTTGGCCGAGAGCATTTGGCCCAGAAAGAGTTGCGGCTTGGACGCTTTCCCTTGCGCTACCGTATAATGACAGTTTTCATACATCCCAGAGGCTGAGGTCGTAGCGATTCCTTTTCGCTTTCATTCGGAGAACCTTGCTGTGCCCAAGCGTCCCCGTGTTCCGGGGGCCGCGTCGGTGCCATCTTCTTCATTTCAACGGCCTTGGCCGAGAGTGGGGTGGAGTCTGCTTGCAGGCTGCCTGGCGCTGGCCACGTTTCTGGTGGCGACGGCCAGCTTGACTTGGGCGCAGAGCGACCTGGTCTCGGAGATCAATGTCAGCGGCAATCGCCGCATTCCCGCCGAGACCATCAAGGCTCGCGTCTTCACCAAGCCGGGGGACGTTTACGACGCTGCCGCCCTGGAGCGCGACTTCAACTCTTTGTGGAACACCGGTTACTTCGAAGACATCAAGGTGCTGCGCGAGCAGACGCCCAAGGGCTGGCGCCTCATCTTCCAAGTGAAGGAAAAGCCGACGATCCGCGAAATCCTCTACCAGAACCACCCTTCCGTTTCCGACAGTGACATCCTCGACCGCTTCAAGCAGGACAAAGTCGGTTTGGTGGTGGAGAGCCAGTACGATCCCACGCGCATCAAGAAGGCGGAAGTTTCCATTAAAGGCCTGCTCGCCGAGCACGGCCACCAGTTCGCGACCATCCGCACCGAGATCAGGCAGATTCCTCCTGCCGCGGTGGGCATCACGTTTGTGATCAAGGAAGGACCGAAGGTCAAAGTCGGCAAGATCAAGTTCGAGGGCAACAAGGCGGTCAGGTCGCGAGTTCTGCGCGCGGCCATGAAGAACCTGAAGCCGATCGGCATTCCCCATTCCATATTCCTGGAAGATATTTTCGCCAAGACCTACGACGCCACCAAGCTGGAAGAAGACACCGAGCGGGTGCGCGCCGAGTACCAGAACCGCGGCTACTTCAAGGCGAACGTGAGCGATGCCAAGACCGAGATTCACGATACCGGGCACAAGGGCTCCCACATTCCGCTGATTCAGTCGGGGCCGGGCAAGGCGGTCGACATTACCATGCCGATCGAGGAAGGCGACAAGTACCGGCTGGGAAAAATCACCTTCAAGAACAACAAAGCCATAACCAACGTGGCCGCGCTGCGCGCCCTGTTCCCGCTCAAGGACGGAGACTTGTTCAGCCGCGAGAGGATCGCCAAAGGTATAGAGGCTCTGCGCAAGGCTTACGGCGAGTTTGGCTACATCAACTACACCGGCGTTCCCAACACCACGTTTGACGACGACAAGAAACTCGCGTTCCTCGAAATCGATATCGACGAAGGCAAGCAGTTCACGGTGCGCAGGATCGAGTTCACGGGCAACACCACGACGCGCGACAAGGTGATCCGCCGCGAGTTGGCCCTGGAAGAGGGCGGGGTCTACAACTCCCGTCTATGGGAACTGAGCCTGCTGCGCCTGAATCAGCTTTCTTACTTTGACCAGCTCAAGCCCGACGACCCGAACGTGACCGACAAGAAACTGGACGAAAAAAACGGCCAGGTCGACCTGACGTTGAAAGTCCATGAGAAGGGAAAGAACAGCATCGGACTCAACGGCGGCGTGAGCGGGCTGGAGGGCGCGTTCATCGGGCTCAACTACGCGACTAACAACTTCCTGGGACGCGGCGAGACCCTGCAGATACAGCTCAGCCTGGGGAACCTGGCGCGCAGCGCAAACATTGGGTTTACGCAGCCCTACATGTTCGACCGTCCCTTGCAATTCGGCTTCAACGTGTTCACCAACAAAATCAGCTATAACCAGGCGCGCCAGCTTTCCGTCTTCAGCGGACAGAATCTGAGTCTGCCCAACACGGTGTTGCAAAACCTGCAGAACTACTCGCAGTCAAGCGCGGGTTTCTCCACGTCGCTGAGTTATCCCTTGCGCCGATCGTTTAAGCGTCTGGGCATTTCTTACACGCTCGACCGGTCGACCCTGCTGCCGCTAAGCAGTGCGTCGAAGAATCTGTTCGACAACATCGCGTTCCGCGGAATTTCGGGGCCGAACGCGGTGAACGGAATCGTCACCAGCAAGATCTTCCCCAATTTTTCGTTCAATACCCTCGACAGCGGCATCTCTCCGCACAAAGGGCACCAGATGACGGTGGGGGTGGAGTTTGCCGGAATCGGCGGCACGGTCCATTCCGTGCGGCCGATTGTGCAGTACAAGAAGTTCATCCCTTTACAAAACCGGCGCAACGCGTTCGGCTTTAATATTCAGGGATCGTTCATCAGCGGCTGGGGAGGCCTGGTGGCGCCGCCGTTCCAGCGCTTCTTCATGGGCGGGGAAAACGATATTCGGGGTTTTGATATCCGGTCGGTGTCTCCGGTGGCGTTTCTTCCAGGTTCCAGCGTGATCACGCTGACCAATCCGGATGGAACGCCGGTTCCCAAGAACCCGGCCCATCCGCAGCTGGGGAACTGGACGATTCCCATCCCGGTGGATCAGATCGTGTTCCCCGGCGGCGACTTCAGTTTGTTCACGAACTTCGAATATCGCATCACCATCGCCGGTCCTGTGGCCATCGTTCCTTTCTGGGATACGGGCATCGATCCGATTATCCGGCGTAATCAATTGGAGATTGCCCAGGCGCAATACAATCAGGTGTCCGGTACGCTATTCGGATGTCCCACACTCGACGCCGGTTATAACTGCCAGGGGGGAAACTATCTGAACCCTCCCCCCTCCAAACAACTTGAGGTGTTGGGCCAGACGAACTGGAAGCCGCGCGCTTCGACTGGCCTCGAACTGCAGATGTTCCTGCCCGTGGTCAACGCGCCCTTCCGCATCTACTGGGCGTACAACCCGCTGCGGCTGGACCAGCAGGCCACGCCGCCGATTCCCATTACGCCGCAAATGTTCCCGATGGCGCAATGTCCCGTGGGGACACCGAAGGGAACCATCTGCAACACGGCGGCGGGCGCCTACACCTATCATCTGGCAGTAAATACTTATGCCCCCAGTTTCCAGTTACGGGAGCCGCGCAAGACTTTCCGCTTTACGGTGGCGACCACGTTTTAGTTGTGTGCGTTCAGGGTTGTCCGGCGAGATTGCTACGGTAGGTTTGACGGGCCGCGTGCGAGGCTTCTATAATGTGGACGATCCACGCCATCAAGTCAGCAGTGAGGAGTGGACGGCACACCCAGGATGTGCGGCGTGTGCGACGCTGGCAATCTAGTGCGCCTTTTCCGATGGCGGCCGCTACCGCAGCGGAAACCTCATGCAGTGCGGCTCAGCGTCGACTCAAGAAGCGATCTGAACGGCTATCAGAGAACGATAACTGAAGTTCATTCCCGGAAGCATGCTGCGAAAAGCATGTTCCAAGGAGTTCAACCGATCCAATGAAAAGCAAGTTTCTGCGAATTGTTCTGGCCTGTGCGGTTACGGCAACTCTCTCTGCATTGGCCCAAACCGGCAGCGCTGCCACACCAGCCAGCCCAGCCGCCTCGACGCCGGCTGCCGCGCCGGCCACTGCCATCACTGGCACCAAAGTCGGAGCCATCAACATTGAAGCGGCCGTCTTCGGGTGCAACGAAGGCAACCGCGACCTCGACGTTTTGCGCAAGAAGTTCGAGCCCAAGCAGAATGAACTGAAGGGCGAGAACGACGAGCTGGAAGGTTTGAAGAAACAGCTGACCACGACGCAGGACAAGCTCAGTGAGGATGCGCTGGCGAACCTGAAAAAGACGATTGAGACCAAGCAAAAGGTTTTCGATCGCGCCGTGCAGGATGCCCAGGAAGACTTCGGCAACCAGCAGCAGGAAATCTTCAGCCGCATCCTGGCAAAAGTGGCTCCGCTTATCGTCAAGTATTCCCAGGACAACGGCTATGGCATGATCATCGACACCTCAAAGCAATGGCCGCAAGGCGCGGTCTTGATCGCGGGCGACAACTTTGACATTACCAAGGCCGTGGTGGATGCCTACAACGCGCAGTCGGGCGTGCCCGCACCCGCCGCTTCCACGGGAGCTGCGAAGCCGGCTGCTCCGAAGCCAGCCACGAGCCCGGGAGCTGCCAAGCCCGCGCCGGCAACGGCACCCAAACGGTAAGAGGCGGACACCTCTGGTGTCTGAAAAGTTCCAGCAGGCCGCGTGAAAACGCGGCCTTTTTTCTTTGTGAGTTCCGCGCCCGTGCGGGCCTTCGTGGTGTCCATAGCAGCAAACAGATTTCACGCTGGAGGACGCCATGTTGGAAAACGCCGCGCTTGAAAACACAATGTTCAAAAACACAATGTTTGCCGACAGCATGCTGGAAACTTCCTGGGCGCAACGCGCTCGCCGCAGCTGGACGACCATGACTTCGTTCGGACTGCAGGCGGTGATTATCGGCCTGCTGCTTCTGCTGCCAGTGCTGCAGACCGTTGGCCTGCCCGCGGTGCGTACCGTCTCCACGCCCATCAGTCTGGGACGACATGCGCCCGAACCACTCGCCAGCACACCGCGAACCGCGGCTCCGAGCGTCGCGCAGAATAACATTTTGCCCGGCAGACTGATGCAGCCCTCGCATATTCCAATCGTTACCAGGACGGGAGCTGACGAAGCGACGGTACAGACTCCGGGCGGACCGGGCGGCAGCTTCGAAGGGACGGGCCTACCTCCAGGCACGGGAGATGGGCTTCCGATCTCGAATCTGTTTGGCGGAATCCACCCGGTATTGCCAAGGCCTGCTCCGCCGGTGGCGCGCGCGATTCGCACGTCTTCCATGCTAGAGGGCAACCTGATGCGGCGCGTCGAGCCTGTTTATCCGCCACTGGCGAGAGCTGCGCGGATCCAGGGCTCGGTCGTTCTGGTCGCAATGATCAGCAAGGCGGGAACGATCGACAACCTGCACGCTGTTTCCGGGCCGCCGATGCTCGTGCCGGCCGCGATCAATGCGGTTAGCCAGTGGCGCTATCGCCCGTACATTCTCAACAACGAGCCCATCGAAGTGGAAACGCAGATCACGGTAAATTTTCTTTTGTCAGGAAATTAGAATCGATCGAAGACGCGGGTTCGGGCGGGTGCACGTGTCTGGCGTCTTTTGCAACACGTAGCTCCGGACGCATTCGTCCGGGGCCGCTTGCTTCGCTTCGCGGGGCGGACGAATGCGACCGCCCCTACGCGACAGACGTTGGGACTTTGGCGGGAGTAGCCCCGGCGTAACCTGGGCGCGATGGCGGCTCCCGCTATAATCGCGAAAGTGGCAACCACAGCAGAATCCCTGAGCCGTGTGGCGACGCGTCCGACCTGGGCGGAAGTTTCGCTGACAGCTCTGCGCCAGAACTTCCGCACCGTGCAGAAGCACGTGGGAGCGAACGTTACCGTGTGCGCCGTGGTGAAGGCCGACGCCTACGGTCATGGCGCGGTCGAGTGTTCGCGCGCGCTCGAAGCCGAGGGTGCGAGCTGGCTGGGCGTGACTTCGCTCGACGAGGCGATTCCGCTGCGCGACGCCGGACTTCGGGCGAACATCCTTTTGATGACCGGCTTCTGGCGCGGCGAAGAAGCCGAGATTATTCGTTTGCACCTCACGCCCACGGTCTGGGAGCCATGGCACATCGAGACGCTGGAAACGGCCGCTGCGGCGCTGAGCGTGGCGCAGCATCCCGTGCATTTGAAAGTCGATACCGGCATGGGGCGCCTGGGGGTTGCGGTCGAACAACTTCCGGGCATACTCGCCGCATTGCAAGCGGCCAAGCATCTTGTGCTGGAAGGGCTCTCGACGCATCTCGCGTCTTCGGAAATCATGGACGCGCCTTCGGTGGCCGAGCAGGAACAGAAGTTTGACGTGGCCCGCCGCATGGTGCGCGATGCGGGCATGAACCCGACGTTCGTGCACATGGCCAACACGGCCGCGGTCATCTCGCGGCGCGAAACGTGGAATAGCATGGTGCGACCGGGAGTTGCGCTCTATGGATATTACCTGCCCTTTCAGCGCGCCGGACGCGAAGTGAGCGGTGGAACTCTGCGTCTCCCGGTGAAACCAGTTCTGACTTGGAAGACGCGCATCTTGTCCTTGCGTAATTTCGGGGCGAACCAGCCGCTGGGCTACGGCGCGACGTACGTGACCAAGGCTCCCGCGCACGTTGCGGTGCTGCCGGTGGGCTATGCCGACGGCTACAACCGCCAGCTCTCCAATCGCGGCCGCGTGATTGTGCGCGAACACTACGCGCCGATCGTGGGCCGCATTTCGATGGACCTGACGCTGGTGGACGTTACTGGAATTCCGGGCGTCGCCGTGGGGGACGAAGTCATCCTGCTCGGTGAGTGCGAAGGCTTGAGCGTCGATGCGCTGGAGCACGCCGAGTTGGCCAACAGCACTCCGTACGAAATTCTTTGTAATATTTCGAAACGCGTCCCGCGAAGGTACAGCAGCTAGAAAACGGCGTTGGACCTCAGATTTCAGACCTCAGACCTCGGACCTCTGCCACCTGATCCTGCCCGCCTTGCTGACACCAGAGGTCCGAAGTCCGACGTCTGAGGTCCGACGCCGCTCAGCGGCCAAACGCCAAGCGCCAACTGCTAATTGCGACCGTTGACTGGAACATCTCTGGGCGAGCCTGTCGCGCTTGTTACACTTAAAGATTAGCCATGCCTTCGCGCTACGCACAATGGATGTACGACTGGGAACACCGGCTCACATCGGTGGACAACAACCGCGTGGTGCGTCCGCTGGAGTGGGGCGTGGAATGGACGCGGGACTGGCCTTGCCGCAACGGGTTTCGCCCTGGGCAGATGCCGGGGGTGGCGCAGGATGATCCGGAGAAGTTCATCCTCGACTACAACCGGCGCATTGTCGCCGCCAGCGATGAATTCTATTCCTACACGCGGCCCACGGACTTCCGCCTGGAGACGCGCGAGGTTCAGGTTTTTTCGACGCGCGAAGTTCCCGATCCCAACCTTGAGGCGAAAGTAAAAGGAACGTTCGGAGAATTTCTGCGCTTCACCTCGCCGGTGAAGACGCCTTATCCGGAAAACAATGTCGTGAATGCGCGCTGGTTTCCGGCGAAGGGACGGCGCGCCGTCATTCTTCTGCCGCATTGGAATGCCGACGCGATCTCTTACGTAGCCCTCTGCAAGCTGCTCAACATGCTGGGCATCGCGGTGCTGCGGCTGAGCATGCCGCATCACGACATTCGCATGCCCGCCGAGATCAGCCGGGCCGACTACGCAGTGTCCGCCAACATTGGACGCACGCTCGATGCCGTGCGGCAGGGCGTAGTCGACATTCGCAGCTGCCTCGACTGGCTCGAACAGCAGGGCTACAGCCGGTTCGGCATTTTAGGTACGAGCCTGGGATCGTGCTACGCCTTCATCGCGGCGGCGCACGAACCGCGGCTGAGCGTGGCCGCGTTCAATCACGCGTCAACCTATGTGGCCGACGTGGTGTGGCATGGGCAATCGACCCGGCACATCCGGCAGGGCATTGAACAGCAGATCGATCTCGACCGCCTGCGGCAGGCCTGGCTGGCCGTCAGCCCCATGTCGTACTTCCAGCAGTTCGCACGCTGGCCGCGGAAGTCGCTCATCGTTTATGCGAAGTACGATCTGACATTTCTGCCGGAACTGTCGCGTCAAGTGGTCGAGGAATTTGAGCGGCACGGACTCGACCACAAAGTCGCCGTGCTGCCTTGCGGACACTACACCATGGGCGAGACCCCGTACAAATATATGGACGGATGGCAACTGGCGAGCTTTCTGCGGACGGCGTTTTAGGAACGGCAGTTGGCAGTTGGCACTTGGCCCTTGGCCGGCGCGCAACCGGGAAGGGCGCGAGTTCCACTCGTGCCGACTGGAGGCATGCGGGTGGAGCGGCTTTGAGCCGCTGAGGGCTGCTTCCGGAGCGAACCCCAGCGGCTAAAGCCGCACTCCTTACCGGCTGGTGCGGCACGACTGGAAGTCGTGCCCTTCCCGGTTGCGCCGAGTTTGCGGTCGCCAAATGGATCAATACCCAGTGCTAGATGCCAAGCGTTGAGGCGGCCGCATTTAGAATGTGAACATGCAGTTCACCAATCCCGACGCGATCGTCGAGTATCGGCGCGGCGAGTTTCTTGTCAGCACGGACCGGGCTCGCCTCGACCTGGACGTGATTCACGATTTCCTGACGAACTGCTATTGGGCGAAGGGGATTCCGCGGGAAGTTGTGGTTCGCTCGATCGAGCATTCCCTGTGCTTCGGCGTTTATGATAGTGATGGCGCGCAGGTCGGCTTTGCGCGGGTGGTCAGCGACTTTGCTACGGTAGCGTATCTGGGCGATGTGTTTGTGCTGAAATCGCATCGCGGGCGCGGGCTGAGCAAGTGGATGATGGAATGCATCATGCGGCATCCCGCACTGCAGAACTTGCGACGCTGGATTCTGCTGACCCGCGACGCGCACGGTCTGTATTCGCAATTCGGATTCACGCCGGTGAAGGCACCCGAACGCTATATGGAACTGCACCGGCCCGACGTATATGAGACATCGGGGCACGAGATCAGGAAAACGACATGAAAAATTCTACTTTTACGAAAATGTACCTCCCGCTTTTTGAAAACGATCCGCAGATTGCCGCTGCCATTGACAACGAGACCCGCCGCCAGCACGAAGGGCTCGAACTGATTGCTTCGGAGAATTTTGTCAGCGAAGCCGTGCTCGAAGCCGCGGGCTCGGTGTTTACGAATAAATATGCCGAGGGATATCCCGGCAAGCGCTACTACGGCGGGTGCGAATTTGCCGATGTCGTCGAGAACCTGGCGCGGGACCGCGCGAAGCAGTTGTTCGGCGCCGAGCACGCCAACGTGCAGCCGCATGCCGGATCGCAGGCCAACATGGAAGCCTACGCCGCCGTGTTGCAACCGGGCGACACGATTCTCGGACTGAATCTGGCGCACGGCGGACATCTTACGCACGGACATCATCTGAATTTTTCCGGCAAGACGTACAAGATCGTTCCCTACGGCGTGACCAAGGAAACCGAGACGATCGACTACGATGCGCTCGAAAAGATTGCGGAGCAGGAGCGACCGAAGCTGATCATCGGCGGAGGCAGCGCTTATCCGCGCATCATCGACTTCGCCCGCATGCGCCAGATTGCCGACAAAGTGGGCGCGCTCTTTCTGGTCGACATGGCGCACTTTGCCGGGCTGGTGGCCGGAGGCGCGCATCCGTCGCCGGTGCCGCACGCGCACATCGTTACTTCGACAACCCATAAAACGCTGCGGGGCCCGCGCGCGGGAATGATTCTTTCCAAAGCCGAGTTCGCGCAGGCCATCGACAAAGTCGTGTTCCCGGGAATGCAGGGCGGCCCGCTGGTGCACATCATGGCGGCGAAGGCCGTGTGTTTTCAGGAAGCGATGCAGCCCGAGTTTCGCGACTACGCGCGGCAGGTGGTGGCCAACGCCAAGGTGCTGGCGCAATCGCTGGCCGACGAAGGCTTCCGCATCATTTCCGGCGGCACCGATACGCACCTGATGCTGGTCGACGTGTTCTCGAAGGGCATGCTGGGCAGCGAGGCGGAGAAGGCGCTGGGCGAGGCCGGAATCACGGTCAACAAGAATGCGATCCCGTTCGACACCAATCCGCCGATGAAGCCGAGCGGCGTACGCATCGGGACGCCGGCGTTGACCACGCGCGGCATGAAAGAAGCCGAGATGAGCCAGATCGGCCGCTGGATCGCCGAAGTGCTGCTCCATCGCACGGACGCGGCCGTGCTGAGCAAGGTCCGCAAGCAGGTGCTCGATCTGTGCGAGGCGTTTCCGCTCTACGCGGAGCGGCGGGCGAAGGCGCAAGCCGAGGTGCGAGCATAATTCCTTTGTGTTGTTCTGTGCCCGCTGTGGTTAAATGCCATCGGTGAAGATCGCCATCGATATTCGGCGAATGACCGAGTTTGGCGTGGGGACCTACATCCGCAATGTAGTTCGCACGCTGGGGCGGCTCGACCACGAGAACGAGTTTGTGCTGATCGGGTCTCCGGCTAAGGTTGAGGAAATTGGCGCTCTACCGGCCAACTTTCTTACGATCCCGCTGCTCGCGCCGGAGCGGACCCTGCAGGGATACCGCGAGTTCCGCAGCGCGCTGCAGCGGCTGAATTGCGATCTGGTTCATATCCCCAACCTTTTTTCGATGCCGCGAATGCTGCCTTGTCCTTATGTCATGACGGTGCACGACATGCTGGAGCACATGTCGCGTTCGCGCGAGCGGGGCAACCTCTGGCGCTCGGTGTATTTTCAGATGACCAAGCGCGTGCTGGCGGGAGCGGCGCGCATTTTTGCCGTATCGAATTTCACCCGCACTGAAATCGAGAAGCTGTTTGAGGTTCCGCCCGGCCATGTTGACGTCGTCTATAACGCGATTGACGAGCGCTTCCTGCACGGGCACGCCAGCGCCGCCGACCGCGAACTGATCGCCCAGCGCTACCAGGTGACGTATCCTTTTCTGCTGTATGCCGGACGAATCAGTCCGCACAAGAATGTCGTGCGGATGATCGAGGCTTTCTCCGCGCTGAAAACGAAACTGGAACGGGACCAGGCCTATCCCGATCTCAAGCTCATCATCATCGGAGACGATCTTTCCGGCAATCCCGATCTGCGGCGAACGGTGGTGCGTAGCGGAGTGCAGCACGACGTGCGTTTTCTGGGATTCGTCCCCATCGAAGTGCTGCGGATTTTTTATGACGAGGCGAAAGTCTTCGTCTTCCCGTCGCTGTACGAGGGCTTCGGCCTGCCTCCGCTGGAAGCCATGGCGCACGGGACACCGGTGGTGACCTCGAACGTGACGTCTCTGCCCGAGGTGGTGGGCAACGCGGCGGTTCTGGTCAATCCCGAAAACGTTTTCGAGATCATGCGCGCGCTGCACCGCGTCCTCATGGACAAGGCTCTGCGCGACCGCTTGAAAGAGCGCGGCTACCAGCAGGCTGCCAAGTTCTCGTGGGAAACGTCGGTGCGGCGGATGTTAGACGCCTACGGCCAGGTCGCCAACCCCAGCCGGCCACACGCCGGTGAACAGCCTGCCGCCGACTGAAGCGCGCGCGGGCTACTTCAGCAGCGGCTGGCCGGGCGACAGAATGGCGAGTTTGTGCAGCTTGGCGGTGATGCGAGTCTTGTCGGCATCGGTTTTGGCGGCGGCCAGGCGCTTGCGCAACTGGACAATTTTTTCTTTGCGGGTACGGCGCCGGCGAATCTCCGGCCGGCGGCTGGGTGCTGACATTCGTCCTCCTGAAGTTAAGTTTCGAAGTTTGTGGCTTGCGAGCCGATCGGCTGAGTCGATGACGGCATTCTCTACGCCACGTTAACTATTGGAACGGAGACCGCGGCAACTGTCAATGCCGCCGAGGAGCGCCCGCCCCGAACTTCCGTCCTCAAGAAAATCAAGAACAACTTCTCCCGAAAGCTCTTCGTTACCTCGGTAATGGCGAACCCGCCTCTTTTGCTGGAGATATTAGAGTCGCCTAATTTATACATTGTAATGGTGACAGCGTTAACACTACGACGTAAACGAAATCATATATTTTCTGATTCCGGGCGCGACGGTTTTCGCGACCAACTTCGAAAGGCAGATATGTGCACGAACAAAAGATGGTGGCGGCGGGGCATCCGCAAGGTTTTGCAGTTGGTGCTGGCGGGCGCTCTGTTCGCGGTTCCCACGATGGCCGATACCCGAAAGCCCGTGGTGAATCCCGACCCGGAATATCCCGAGATTGCCAAACGAATGAATCTCAACGGGACGGTCAAGGTGGAGATCGTCATCGCAGCCGACGGAACGATTAAGAGTGCGAAGGTGCTGGGTGGACACCCGCTGCTCGCCGACGCGGTGCAGAAAGCGCTGAAGAAATGGAAGTATGCGCCCGCGGCCACGGAAACCACCATGCAGTTGGATTTCAAGTTTTAGTGAGAACGTTCCAGTCAGAGAATCGAGGCCGGCGAAGCCGGCTGGTAGAAGGAGAGATTATGCGTCGCATGAAAGTGATTGCTTTGCTGTTGTCCATCGGGATCTGTGCGCTGGATGGGTTTGCGCAGAATGTATCGACTGCCAATCTGCGCGGCACGGTGAAGAACGCCGCTGGAACCGCAGTGGATTCTGCCACGGTAACCGCGCGCGACGACGCGCACAGTCTGCAACGCACTACTCAAACTAACGCGGATGGCGCCTATGTGCTTCCGCTGCTTCCGCCGGGAACCTACACGGTGAGCGCCGACGCCAACGGTTACAGCAAGATTTCCGTGGCGAATGTCGTTCTCACGGTGGGAGAAGACGCGGTGATTCCGCTGACCCTGGCTGCGCTGGAAGCTGTCGTGACCGTGGTGGTGCGCACGGAACAGCAACAGCAACTGGAAACCGCGCGCTCCTCGACAACCAGCACGATCACCCGCGAGAACATCGACAACCTTCCCATCAATGGCCGGAACTATGTGCAGTTCGCGCTAACCGATTCCCAGGTGAAGACCGATTCCGCGCCGTTCACGACTGTGGCTCCGACTTCCGGGCTGAGTTTTCAAGGAGCCCGGGCGCGGTCGAATCTGATCAACGTCGACGGCGGCGATGCCGAAGACAGCATCATCAACGGCATCCGCTCCACCGTTTCTCAGGATGCGGTGCAGGAGTTCCAGGTTCTCACCAACAGTTTCGCTCCCGAGTATGGGCGGTCGGCCGGCGGCGTGGTGAACATCGTAACCCGCGCCGGCAGCAACGATTTCCACGGCACGATTTTTGGATATCTGCGCGACCGCTCCCTGCAGGGAGTGAATCCTTTCAGCACGGTTCCGGACCCGGCCTACACGCGGGTGCAGAGCGGGTTCGCCTTCGGCGGCCCCATTCGCAAAGACCGCATGTACTATTTTCTCTCCTATGAGACCACGCGGCGCGAGGAGACTGGATTTTCAACCATCGGCAGTGACGGCTTCGGGCTGGTGAATATTGATGCGTCGCGCTTTCTCGGCGCCGGCACAACGATCCAGGGAACGCCCGACCAGCAGGTGTTTCTCGGGAACGCGCAGACTCCGGTGAATGCGGCGACGCAGCAGTACGCGGCCATGGTGGCCGCGGCGTCATCGACTGCGCTTTCAGGAACGCCAGGCGTTTCGACTTTCGCCAGTTCCGGCGCAACCCTCCCCCTCGGTTATGTACCGCTCAGCAGCATGGTCGGCAATTACCCGGTGAAAGAAGGAACCAGTCTCTGGGGCGCGCGGCTTGACTACAAGCTGACCGACATGCAGCAGCTTTTCCTGCGAGCCAACGTCAGCCCCAGCACCGTTACCGGCCTGACCAGCCAGATTCAGGGCCAGGTTGCGGGACAAGCCGGATTCAGCCGCACCGATCAGCAGCAGTATCGCGACGTCACCATCCTGGCCACGCACATGATGCTGATCGGAATGTCCAAGTTCAACGAACTGCGATTCCAGTTCTCGCGGCGCGGGCTGGGGCTCGATCCTGCATCAACTCCCGAAGCGCAGGGAGTTGGCATCGACATTCTTGGGGCCAGCCAGGCCTTCTTCGGCCAGGATCCGCAGGCCGCGGTTCACCGCAGCGAGCAACGCTTTCAGCTAAGCGACGGCTTCAGCTGGACCTTTCACAACCACAGCATTAAGTTCGGTGAAGATGCGAGCTACATCCCGCTCAATGTGCAAGCGACCACCGAGTTCGGGGGAGACTACGTTTTCAGCAACCTCGCGGTCCTTCCGGGCATGCCGGCATTTTCCGGAATTCAGGCCTATGGGCTTGGCTTGCCCCAATCCTTTACGCAGGGGCTGGGCAACCCGAACACACGATTCATCGATAAGACGCTGGGCGCCTACATTCAGGATTCGTGGAAGCTGCGTCCGAACCTTATTGTCAACTATGGAGTTCGCTACGACGTGGAGTTCACTCCAACGTTTGCGGCGTCCACCGCCATGGCAGCCGCAGCGCAGCAAGCCATGGGCACGGTGCGCGGACTTCCGGTGGACGCGAAAGACATTGCACCGCGGCTGGGCCTGGCGTGGGATCCATGGAACGACGGCAAGACTGTGGTGCGGGCTTCGGCGGGTATCTTCTACGATCGCACGCCGCTGGAAATCGCCTACCAATCGGCGGTATTCGACGGATCACAGACTCCGTTTGTGACAATGCTGGGCGGACCTCCGTGCGCGCCGAATTCCACGCCGGACGGCGACCCGACGCTGTTCAACGCTCCCAACGTGTTCCAGGGAATCGTGGGGAATTGCTTCGGATCGATCCCGGGATACCTGCCGCAGCAGCAGAAATTCGATTCCACCAATTCAACCCTGATCGCGACTCTGACCAATCAGGGCTACCTGACGCAATCTAACTTTTTCCCCTTGCTCTCGCAGCCGATCGCCCTCCCCACCGCAGCCAACTTCGTGACCCCGTATTCCGAGCAGGGAGATTTTCAGATCGAACATCAATTCTCCAACGGATATAGCCTCCGCCTGGCGTACGACTACAACGGCGGCCGCCACCTGTACCGGGAACAGAATATCAATGCGATCAACCAGTACAACCTGGTGGCGAACTGGGAGCGGGCGGTCGCCGGCGGCGCGGCGAGCAGCGGCTCGTCTCCGCTGGAAGTTTCGTCTTGCGGCAGCGGGCCCGCGGGAGCTTTCTATCCTGCGGCGCTGTTGAATTTTTTCCGGCCCTCGGGCGTTAACCCGTCGCTGACCGCGCTCTTTCCTTCTGCCTGTGTGAGCGCGGCGGCTGCGGCTTATCCCGGCTGGGGCGTGCCCGTGCCGTTTTCCGATACCAACGTCACCCGCTCCAACGGAACATCGGACTACAACGGCTTCACGGCCGAGTTACACCACACTAGCGGGAAGCATCTGGAATATCAGCTGCACTACACCTATTCTCACGCCATCGACGACTCCACGGATTTCAACCTCGGCCCGCAGAACGACCTGCAACCGAGCGGCGAACGAGCCAATTCTTTGCTGGATCAGCGTCACCTGTTCATTGTGAGCGGCATTTATCACAGCGGCCGAGTTCTGAACGGCGGTGCGTGGGGCAAACTGCTCAGCGACTGGACTATCGCGCCGTTGCTCTCGCTCGGTTCCGGCCGACCTTTCAACCTGCTGGATGGCTCGGGCGAGCAGCGTCCGGAGATTGCGTTCGCGTCAACGACCGACCTGTGCGGCAACCGGGCGACGCCATCAAAATATTCGCCTTCGGGATACCTGATTCCGGTTTGCACGAATGACGGCGTTTACGACGGCGTGGTCAACGTGCCCGTCTACGGCACGCTCGCGCGCAACACCGGACGCATGCCGATGACCTTCTTCAACGACTTGCGCGTCAGCCGAACCATCGCGCTTGGCGAACGGATGCATCTGAGCGGCAGCGTGGACATGTTTAACCTGGTCAACAAGTTCAACGTGGAGGCTGTGAATACGTTCTTTACCCAAGCCGGACGGCCGACGGCGGCTTATGATCCGCGGCAGTTTCAATTGGGGCTGAAGCTGGGCTGGTAGGGGCGCCGACGAAAAGTCCAACCTGTCAGATGCCGGCGTACCAGGCATAGCCGGCTTCTGCAGACGCGGAGCCCAGGCCTTTGCCGACCCCTTTCAGACTGTCGGTGACCTTCAGGTGAGTGATGAATTTTACATTCTTGTAGCCGACCTGGCGGGGAACCCGCAGCCGAAGCGGCCCGCCGTGGCCCACGGGAAGCTCGCTGCCATTCATCCCATAAGTCAGAAAAGTCTGCGGATGCAATGCGTCGGCCATATCGATGCTTTCCCATGTGTCGGGTTCTATCGAGAAATAGACGACGTATCTGGCCTGCGGGAGGACTTCCACGGCTTGCAGGATTTGGGACAGAGGCACGCCAATCCACTCGGCGATGTACGACCAGCCCTCTTCACACTGCAGCATCGTGATCTGGCTGCGAGACGGGTAGCTCTTAAGCTGGTCAATCGAAAACGAGGCCGGCCGGGCGACCAGGCCGCTGATGGAGAGCCGCCAATCAGCGAACCCTCCGGCCTGAAGGCGCTTGAACTCGTCCGTCGGAGGCTCGATTTCGTTCGGGAATGGACGCTCTGAAATCTGGCTGCGAGAGAACTCGCGGGCCAGCGAGTGCCGCGTGAGCAGACGCTGGGAAGCGTAGGTGAGGGTTTCGCCGAGGCCGTAAATTCCGCCGTGATCGGGCGGGATCAGTCCATATTTTTGCGCAAGGCGCGCAGCCACGCCCAGTCCCGCTACGCCAGCCGTGGCCGCGAGTCCGGTGGTGATCAGTTTGCGGCGTGACAGATCGCGGAGTGATGGTTCGCGCGTTGATGGTTCGCTCATGCGCCCTCCTTGGTTGTAGCGGCGCGGCCCGTGATCACTGTTCCAGTGATCATCGCGCGCATGCGGCTCCGGAATCCGGCAAACCAAACCATCCCAACGTGGACCAGCAGGAAGAGCACGAGCGCCAGCGAGACGAAGAAGTGAAGCGTGCGCGCCGATTGCTGGCCGCCGAGCACATTGACGGCCGCCGGAACCGCGGAAACAAAGGCGGGAGACATGGCCAGGCCCGTCCAGATGACGAACGGGAAAAGAATGAAGATCACGAACAGGTAGCTCAGGCGTTGGAGCACGTTATACGACGAAGCTTCTGCCGCAATCGGCCGCTCGAAGCGCAAATGGCTGGCGATCGACGTCGACAGGGCCCTCCACGATAGATCGGCGCCTTCGGGAAGCAAGTTTCTCCGGAAATGCCCATTCCACAAGCCGAAGACTACGTACAGTAAGCCGGTAAATACCAGCAGCCAGGCAGACTGAAAGTGGAGATAGCGGCTCCAGCCGTTCTGGTCCGGCAGTACGTAGCCGTAGCCGGTCGGCACCAAATTCCGCGACGCGGGGATCGGCAGTTTGAATAACGTTGGAGTCAGATCGTTGCCGGTTTCGCCCCAATAGAAGCGGGGGTGAGAGATCACAATTTCCGCTCCGCTGACCAGCAGTGCGAAAAAGCAGAGGGTGGTGATCCAGTGAGTGACGCGGACGAGGGCAGAGTGCCGCGGAGTAGCCGTCGTAGTTGGGACGGCGGCCGGGACGGCCGTTGGGACAGCCGAGGCAGTGCTTGGGATGCAAGCGGAGTCGCCCACGCGGGAATAGTACCATGTGGCGCCCACCCGCTGCCGTTCGCCGAGCGAATCCTGGAGCCGATCACGGAAGCTCGAAGCCCGGGAGGCGTAACGCCTTGTGATCGAATGTTAGGGTACGGGCACAGCCGGCCCGGGTACCGAGCGCCCCGATCAACGCATCTGCAAATGAACCCTCGCCGCTCCTTAACGCCACCATGGCGGTGAAAACCTCCTGCTCGTTCTCGACAACGAGGACATCGGTCTGAAGCATGCGCTCTACGGCGGCGGAGATTTCTTGGGATGACAGGCCGTAGGCGCGATCGAGGACCCAAACGGTCTCCACCATCGCCACAACGCTGACAAAGCCGGGCTCCTTCTCGGTCAATCGGAGTTCGAAGATCTCCCTTGCTTTGCGCGACTGAACCGGATCGTCCTGGGCAAGGTAGCGTAGGAGGATGTTGGTGTCGAGCCCAATCATCGCCTTTTGGCCTTCGACGCGCTGCCGGCGGCGCCTTCAGCGGCGGCTTTGGTCATTTCCTCGATCGCCACCGGCCGCCTGCGCCGGGATTTGACGACCCCTCGCAAGGCAGCCGCGGTAAGTTTCGGCAACAGAACCACGCTACCATCTGGATGCACAAAGAACTTAACCCGATCCCCCGGCTTGAGCGCAAGATGATCTCGAATAGCCTTCGGTATCGTGGCCTGACCCTTGACCGTGATAGCAGACTCCATGATATCTCCATTACATTCTGTGAAATGTAATACCATGTCGAGCGCCGGCGCGTCAAGAGGTGCTGGGAGAATGGAACACCAGGTTACATCAGGTGTCAGGGTTCAGAGATCAGGAAACAGAAATCGGGAACTCCAAAATCCACACTTGACATCGACGGAATGATTCACTACCGTATGGTTGTGGATAAGTTAGGTATAACATTTGCGGCTCTGTCTGATCCAACCCGCCGGGCGATGATCGAACGACTCTCCCATGGGCCTGCCTCTGTGCATGGATTGACGGAACCGTTTTCACTCTCGCAGCAGATGATTTCAAAACATATTGCCTACCTGGTGCGGGCGCGGATTGTGATCAAGACGAAGCGCGGAAGAGAGAGCGTGTGCAAGCTTAGGCCAGACGCGATAAAGACAGTCAGCGACTGGGCGATTAGCTATCGCCGATTCTGGGAAGAGAGTTTCGACAAGTTGGATGTGGTTGTGAATCAAATGAAGAAAGCGGAGGTCAGAGATGACAAAAAACACGGTTAACGAGACAGAGCGGATGGTTGTCACTAGAGTTTTTGATGCCCCACGCGCATTGGTTTGGAAGGCGTGGACGGACCCGAAATATGTGATGCAGTGGTGGGGGCCGAAGGGTTTTACTGCGCCTTTTTGCGAGATGGATTTTCGCGTAGGAGGAAAATTTCTCTGCTGCATGAGAGCGCCGGATGGGCAGGAGGGCTGGAATGCTGGGGAATACCACGAGATTGTTCTGCACGAGAAGATCGTTTACTCCATGTACTTTTCCGACTCGAAGGGAAACAAGGTTGAGCCTGCGCACTATGGAATAGAACATGAGGCCATAGACGATGCGCACGACGTGGTTATTTTTGAGGATTTTGGAAACGGCCAGACAAAACTCACCTTCATTGGAAATGAACCCATGGAGAGCGCGAAAAATAGCGGTCAATTGGAGGGCTGGAACCAGCAACTCGATAAAGTTGCCGCAGTTGTTACGAAGCTAGCGCAGGCGAAAGTAAGAAGTTGAAGTTTTGATGATCGTCATGCGCGAGATACAGCTAAGGCTGGCGGCGGAGGCTTAGTTAGAACGGGCTTCTCGCCGCTGGCCGAATAGTCGCATTTCCGGCTAAGTGACCCTTGGCTCAACTGTTGCCTTCAGGCCAATGCGCTCAGCGACCAATGTTTACCGAACTCAACATTAGTCCTCAGAAACTCGTGCGTGTTTGTCGATGTCCGGATGGTCGGCAAACGGGAAGTTTATCCGAGCCGCCACTGCTAGGGGGGTGTCTCAAGTGGCTAAACATCCCCATTACACTCTAAATGCCCCTAGCCGTGAGGCTGGCGCAAGCTGTCTGAAAGCGAGTGGCACAAAAACGGCACACCCGCCACTAGCAGGCTGCGGAAAAACTAAGATTTAAGACTGACCAAAGATCTTTTCAACAGTCCTTGCTGGGTTTTAGTTCAGACTCTGGCGCGGCGGATGACGTGCCCAATGACCGAGTCCTCGCCTTCAAGAAGGTTTTGTGCATCCTGAAACGCGGGAACGGAACGGTTGAGCGCGTTGGCCCAGCGCAGCAGCGTGGCCATCTTCTCTTCGAAGTCGCCTTCAGCCCATGGACTAGGCTGGGTGATAGAACGGTCCGACTTATAGTGTTCCGAGCCGAAAAGTCGGTTTTTGTCGGAGTCGTGAAGCGAAGAGTCCGTCTCCCGGTAGGCGGCGTAGTTGATGCCGTCGATGATGAACTCACGAGCTTCGTCCGCTGTCATAGCGCAAGCACCTCTACACCTTACTCCCAGCGAACCTCCAAAGTCGAAGGAATGACGCTCCCCGCAGGAGTCGCATACAAACCGACAAGGCACCAGGAAACACTCTTGTTTCCACAACCCAACCTGATAAGAAGAAGGCATGCGCGGAAAAGATGAGCAGCAATTGGACGTATTCAGCTACATCAGCCCAGAGCAGCGAGTTCCGCACGATCACCCCTTGCGTCCGCTTCGTGTCATGACCGATGAGGCGTTGAGGGAACTGCAACCGCGGTTCAACAGGCTGTACGCCAAGACGGGGCGACCGTCGATCGCGCCAGAGAAGTTGCTGCGAGCGCTCCTGCTGCAAGCCCTGTACTCGGTGCGCAGCGAACGAATGTTGATGGAACAGCTGAACTACAACCTGTTGTTCCGATGGTTCGTGGGCTTGAACATGGATGACTCCGTCTGGGACGTGACCGTATTCACCAAGAACCGAGAGCGGTTGCTGGATGGGGACATAGCCGAAGCCTTCTTTCAAGCCGTGCTCCAGCAGGCACGCGAGCGCAGTCTGCTCTCGGACGAACACTTCACGGTGGATGGAACGCTACTGGAAGCGTGGGCGAGTGTGAAGAGCTATCAACGCAAGGATGCGAAAAACGACGTTCCGCCGGATGATCCCGGCAATGCGACCGTGGACTTCCACGGGGAGAAGCGGTCGAATCAGACGCACGCGTCGAAAACGGACCCGGATGCGAAGATGGCCCGCAAAGGCAAGGGCAAGGAAGCCAAGCTGAGTTACAACGGGAATCTGCTGGTGGAGAACCGCCACGGGCTGATCGTGAACAGCGAGGTGTTCGAGGCCAACGGAACGGCGGAGCGCGATGCCGCGCTGGTGATGCTGGAACAGATTCCGGGCACGAAACAAGTGACGGTGGGCGGCGACAAGGGGTATGACACGGCGGATTTCGTGGCTGAGTGCAGAAACTTAAAGGTCACGCCGCACGTGGCCCAGAACCTGGAGAGGCCCGGTGGGAGTGCCATTGATGCTCGTACGACGCACCACGCCGGATATGCCATCAGTCAGAGGAAGAGGAAACGCGTTGAAGAGTGCTTCGGCTGGCTGAAGACGATCGCGCTGTTGCGGAAGGTTCGGCATCGCGGGATTTTCAAAGTGGGATGGGTCTTCACCTTCGCAGCCGCGGCCTACAACTTGGTCCGCATGAGGAATCTGGCGATGCAAGCGACGTAAGCCTGGCTTGGAGTGTGCTCCGAAGGACCGATGTCAGGGCACCAGCCAGACCCCTCCCAGTCACAAAATCACTGAGTCTAAAGAAAACCTAAGTCACGGAGTTCGTTTTTCCGCAGCCTGCTAGGGCGGGTGTAAGTGCTTTATTTGTGGCAGCCGGACCTGTAAGCCGAATTCTGTCCGCGGGATTGCTCCCGTGGGACGGCCATTCCTCTGGGCCGCGCATCGCTGCGCGGCTCTAGCGACCTACCCGAAGGTTTGACGCACCGAGCCGGCACGTGTCCGCGGCTGATTCAAAAGAACCAAGCCGCGAACTTCCTCCCTATTTGGTCTTGCTCCGTGTGGGGTTTGCCCTGCCCGCTGCATTACTGCCGCGGCGGTGCGCTCTTACCGCACCTTTTCACCCTTACCCCGGCGTTGCCGCCAGGGCGGTATGTTTTCTGTGGCACTTTCCGTCGAGAATTCCCCACTCTAAATTTCGCAAGAAGCGCGAAATTTAGAATGGGCCACCCTCTCCCGGACGTTATCCGGCACACTGCTCTGCGGAGTTCGGACTTTCCTCCCTCTGCGTCCGAAGACGCCGAGAGCGACCGTCCGGTCCGGCTGCCTACGGGATCATTATATCCCGGCTTCCGGCTCTCGGCTTTCGGCTTCCGGAACCTTTTCGCCTTGAACTCCGTATTGTTTTGTGGCATGTCTCGCCGGGTTAGGCTGGTAGACTGAAGCCGGACGCCGAGAGCCGGAAGCCGTTGCCATGAACATCGCCGAAGCCATCAAAATTGCGCTGCGCTCCCTGTGGGCCAACAAACTGCGCTCGGTGCTCACGCTGCTGGGCGTCGTGATCGGGATCGCCTCGGTGATTGCCGTGGTGACTTTTGTTTCCGGCATCAACGACTACGTCGCCAAGAAGATCTTTAACCTTGGAGCCGACGTCTTCATCGTCCAGAAAACCTCTGCCATCGAAACCAATCCTGAGCGCTTTCTGGAGCAGGAGAAGCGCAAGAATCTCGAACTGGAAGACTACATGGCGGTGCGCGATGCCTGCAGCCACTGCGCCGCCGTGGGCGCCGAGGAGGACACCGGCGGCAAGGTGAAGCGCAACGAACAGTCGATTGAGAACACAGAAATCCAGGGCATCACGCCTTCCATGGCGATTGTGCACGACACCGACCTGACCGCGGGACGCATGCTGAACGAGACCGACCTGGACAACCATCTGCCGGTGGCCGTGGTTGGCACCGATATTGTGGAGCAATTGCTCCCCGACACCGATCCGCTGGGGAAGGAAATCCGCGTCGACGGCTGGACCTATCAGGTGATCGGCGTGGGCAAGAAGAAAGGCAAGACGCTGGGCCAGAGCGCCGACAACTACGTGATGATTCCCATCACGGTGTACATCAAGAAATATGGGGCGCACAACAACAGCATCGAAATCTGGGGCAAAGCTTCGGCGACCGGCGCGCCTTTGAACCAGGCGATTGACGAGGCGCGGGTGGTGCTGCGCGCCCGCCGGCACGACCCGCCGGACAAGGACGACAGCTTTCAGGTCGAAACCAACGCCAGCCTGCTCAGCATCTGGGGAGACATCAGCAATACATTCTTTATGGCCACGATCGGTATTGCCGCTGTGTCGCTGGTGGTGGGCGGCATCGTCATCATGAACATCATGCTGGTTTCGGTGACGGAGCGAACCCGCGAGATCGGCATTCGCAAGGCGCTGGGCGCCCGCCGGGACGATGTTCTCATGCAATTTCTGATTGAGTCTGTGATGCTGGCGCTGCTCGGCGGGGTGCTGGGAGTGCTGTCCGGAATCGGGGTTGCGGAGGTCGTGACCGCCTTGATTGGAATGCCTTCGTCGATCAAGCTGTGGGCGGTGGCCGCGGGATTGATCGTTTCGGCCAGTGTGGGTGTGTTCTTCGGAGTCTACCCCGCGCGCAAGGCCGCGCGGCTGGATCCGATTGTGGCGCTGCGATTTGAAATGTAAAAGGCTTCCGGCTTTCGGCGTCCGGCTTCCGGAAGCCAAGCCGGAAGCCGGTAAGCGGAAGCCGATCTCATCATGCGCAAAGACGAATTCGGCGAAATCGTTCGGATGGCGGTGGAGACGATCCGCAGCAACAAGCTGCGCTCGGCGTTGACCGTGCTGGGCGTCGTGATCGGCGTTGCGGTGGTGATTGGCGTGTCTTCCATCGGCCGCGGCCTGGACGACAACGTTCGCGCCATCGTCAGTAGCATCGGCTCCGATGTGGTTTTCGCCTTTCACCTCGAGCCTTTTACTTTCGGTGAGATGACCGAGGAGATGCGGACTCGCAAGGAACTCACCTACGACGATTCGCTCGCCATTGCCGGCCTGCCCCACGTCAAGGCGGTGAATGCCGGACTCCGCTATTTCCGGCCGGAGATCGGCGTGGGCAGTTTTGCCGTGAAGTACCGGGACAAGAAAGTAAAGAATACGATTCTCGAGGGCGATCAGGCCTCGGCCAAGGAAGTGTTCGATCTGCAGATTGCCACCGGCCGCTGGTTCACTGAAATCGACGACGAGCATCGCTCCAACGTCGCCATCACCTGCGCCGACGTGACCGAAGAACTGTTCGGCAGCGAAGATCCCATCGGCAAGGAGATCACTATCGAAGGCCAGTTGTTCACCGTGATTGGCACGGCTGAGCGGATCAAGTCGGTGTTTGGGGGCGGCAAGAATCCGGATGACAATAAGGTCATTCTTCCTCTGGCCACGATGCACAAGCTGCATCCCGAGCTCAAGCAGCACTGGCTCAGCATCAAGGCTACTTCGCACGAGGACGTGCCCAAGACGATTGATGAAGTCCGCGAACTGCTGCGCCGGCGGCGCAAGGTGCCGTACGACAAGCCGGACAATTTCGCGGTCTTTACATCGGATTTCATTTCCAACGCGTGGAATCAGATTACCGGCGCGCTGTTCGTCGGCATGTTCGCCATTTCGAGCGTCGCGCTGATCGTGGGTGGCGTGGGCGTGATGAACATCATGCTGGTCAGCGTGACCGAGCGCACCCGCGAGATCGGCGTGCGCAAGGCGATTGGCGCGCGCAAGCGCGATATCCTGCTGCAGTTCACGCTCGAGGCCATCATGCTGACCGCGGTCGGCGGCATCATTGGCGTCTCGGCGGGCGCGCTCGTGGTCTGGGTGATTCCGCTCATGTGGCCCTCGTTGCCGGCGCACATGTCGATGTTCTGGGTTACCTTCGGATTCAGTTCGGCCGCCGGGGTCGGGCTTGTCTTCGGAATTTATCCCGCGTGGAAGGCGGCGAACCTCGATCCGATTGAGTCGTTGCGATACGAATAGAATGGCCTTCCGTTTCGGAGCGTGTGAACCCGGGCGAGTTTTCCCGTGATGCGCAAAAGTGAATTCGGCGAAATCGTGCAGATGGCAACCGACACGATCCGTGGCAACAAGCTGCGTTCGGCATTGACTGTCCTGGGTATCGTGATTGGAGTTGCCGTGGTCATAGGAGTTTCGTCCATTGGCCGCGGGCTCGATGACAACATTCGCGATCGTTTCGCCACCGTCGGCGCCAACGTCATTTTTGCGTTTCATATTGATCCCCTTACTTTTGGGCGAATGTCGGAGGAGATGCGGGCTCGCAAAGAGCTGACCACGGAGGACGCAGAAGCTCTACAGGACCTGCCTCACGTTAAGGCGGTTTCAGCTCTCCTTCGATTGATTCACCCGAATGTCGGCGGCACCTATACCATCAAATATGAAGGCCAAAAGGCGGCGAACACCATCCTCGAGGGCAACACGGCTTCGATGTTGGAGGTGGAAGATCTGCCGCTAGCCGACGGAAGATGGTTCAGCGCGTTCGACGACGAGCATCGCTCTCCGGTGGTTGTTCTCTGCAGTGATACAAGTGAGGAGCTGTTCGGGAACCAAAGCCCGTTGGGCAAGGAGGTTACGATTGAAGGGCGGTTGTTTGAAGTCATCGGCACACTGGGCCCGATCCAGTCGGTGTTCAGCGGGGGCAAGGATCCCATCAACAATCGGGTCATTTTCCCGCTTCGCACATTTAAGGCGATGCATCCGGAGTTGAAGCAGTACTTCATCGTAGCGAAAGCCACGTCGCACGATGCCATGCCCAAAGCCATGGACGAGATCCGGGAAGTGCTGCGGCGCCGGCGAAAAGTGCCCTTCGACAAACCCGACAACTTCTCCCTGTTCACGATGGAGTCGATCACCGAAGTGTGGAACCAGATTACCGGCGGCCTGTTTGTCGGCATGTTCGCGATTTCGAGCGTCGCGCTGATCGTGGGCGGCGTGGGCGTGATGAACATCATGCTTGTCAGCGTTACCGAACGCACGCGCGAAATCGGAGTGCGCAAAGCGATCGGCGCGCGCAACCGCGATATTCTTCTGCAGTTCACCCTCGAAGCCATTATGTTAACCCTGGTCGGCGGCGCGATGGGCGTGACTGCGGGTGCGCTGGTGGTCTGGGCGATCCCGGTCATGTGGCCATCCTTGCCGGCTCATATGTCCGTGTTCTGGGCGACGTTCGGCTTCGGCTCCGCCGCCACAGTCGGGCTCGTCTTCGGAATCTACCCGGCATGGAAGGCGGCGAATCTCGATCCGATTGAGTCGCTACGATACGAGTAAGGTCCGCGCCTACGCATGATTGACTCCACCTTCAAGATCTTCCAGGTCGTCGCGATCTTAATTCCTTGCCTCGGCTGCCTTTCCAGTTCCATCTACTACCTGATTTGTTTGTGGAGTGCGGCGGTGTTCCTGCGTGGACAAAGGGCGGCGGGCAAAGCCTGCCCTGAGCCTGCCGAAGGGAGTGCCTGCCCCACACAACCCCTGCCGCCGGTTTCGATTTTTAAGCCGCTGAAGGGAACGGACCCGGACATCTACGAAAGCTTCCGCAGCCACTGCCTGCAGGACTATCCCGAGTACGAAATTGTTTTTGGGGTGAGTGACCCCGACGATCCCGCGGTAGCCAGCGTGCGGCTGTTACAACAGGAGTTTCCCGGCCACGCGATTCGACTGGTGGTCGTGCCGAAAATACTCGGGGCCAACGTGAAGGTCAGCAATCTGGCGCAGATGCTTGGCGAAGCGCGTTACGAATATCTGCTGGTCAATGACAGCGATATTCGCGTGGAGGGCGATTATCTTCGCCGCGTGATGGCTCCGCTGGCGGACGACCACGTCGGCATGGTGACGTGTCTGTATCGCGGAGTTCCCGCTCCGACCCTGGGCTCGCGCCTGGAGTCGCTCGGCATCAGCACAGATTTCTGCGCGGGAGTGCTCGCCGCGCGGCAACTGGAGGGCGGCATCCGCTTCGGGCTGGGCTCGACGCTGGCTTTCCGCCGCGCCGATCTGGAGCGCATCGGCGGGTTCGAATCGTTTGTCGACTTCCTGGCCGACGATTACGAATTAGGCCGGCGCATCGCCGGTCTCGGCCTGCGGATTGTTCTCTCTGACGTTGTGGTCGAGACTCATCTTCCGGCCTATGATTTGCGCGGGTTCCTGGCCCATCAGTTGCGCTGGGCGCGCGGCGTGCGCGACGCGCGCCGGGGAGGCTACATCGGCCTGGTTTCCACTTACGGTCTGATGTGGGGGCTGCTCGCCGTCATCGCGGCGCGCGGTGCGGCGTGGTCGTGGGGAGTTTTTGGTGTAACCGTTCTGTTGCGTCTGTCCGTCGCTCTGGCGGTGGGCAAGTCGGTGTTGCAGGATGCACACCTGCTGAAGAACCTGTGGCTGCTGCCGGTTCGCGATCTGGTGGCAGTTGCGGTGTGGATTGCGAGCTTCGCCGGCCACACCGTAACCTGGCGCGGCGATCGATTTGAACTGAAAAACGGACGCCTGATTCGCATCGCCCCGTAGGCTTGAAGACAACTAGGCGTGGGGTTGGAACTGCGCCGGATTCTTGCCTTGGGCCAGGGCGGCGCGAATCTTCAGTGAGAATTGTTTCAAGGTGTAAGGTTTCTGCAAAAAGCTTGTTTCCAGGTCGAACACTTTGTGGTCGATCACGGTCTTGCCCGGGTAGCCGGAAACGAACAGGAGCTTGGTATCCGGCCGGAGTTGCCCGAGTTCCTTGGCCAACTGCCCGCCGCTCATGTTCGGCATCACCACGTCCGTGACCAGCAGGTCGATGTTCGAACCATGGTTCTGGGCCACGGCCAAGGCATCGACGCCGTCTTTGGCTTCGAGCACGGTGTAGCCCTGCAGGGTGAGGAATTCCGCGGTTGCCCGCCGCAAGGACTGCTCGTCTTCCACCAGAAGAACGGTTTCCGATCCGCGCGTCGCGGGCTCGGCCTTGACGTCTACGACGTCACGCATGGGGTCTCGCCCGCCCACGCAGGGCAGATAGATCTTGAACACCGTGCCCATTGCGGGTTCGCTATAGGCCCAGATGAATCCCCTATTCTGCTTCACGATTCCGTACACGGTTGCCAGACCCAGGCCAGTGCCCTTGCCCGCGGGCTTGGTGGTGTAGAAAGGTTCGAAGATGTGGGGCAGATGTTCATGAGGGATTCCACTCCCGTCGTCGGTTACGGTGATCAGGATATAGCGTCCGGGGGGGATGGTCGCTTGATGACAATGAATGTAGTCGCGCTCCAGCCGCAGGTCGGAGTTTTCGATTCGCAAGTGGCCGCCCTGGGGCATCGCGTCGCGCGCATTGGCGGCCAGGTTCATCAGGATCTGCTCAACTTGCAGCGGATCGACCCGGACCGGGCCTAATCCCTCGCCCGGCACGAAAGTGAAATCGATGTCTTCCCCGATGAGCCGGGGCAGGGTGTGGGCAATACGAGCGATCACCTGGTTCAGGTCGGCCACGCGCAATGCCTGCGGCTGTTTGCGGCCGAAGGCCAGCAATTGCCGGGTCAACTCCGCCGCCCTTCGCGCCGCCTGCAGAATCTCCTGGATTTTGGCCTCGAGCGGGCTACTCTTCGGCACCTCATCCAACGCCAGTTCCGCGTAGCTGGTAATGATGGTCAGGAGATTGTTGAAGTCGTGAGCCACACCGCCCGCCAGATTGCCGATGGCGTCCATTTTCTGGGACTGCATCAGCTGTGCTTCCAGCCGCAGCCGATCGGTGAGGTCGCGACCGTTGGAGACGAAGTGGGAAACGTTTCCCGCGGCATCCCGCACCGGGCAGATGGTTTGCTCCACGTAATACAACTCGCCGTTTTTCTTGCGGTTCACCAGAATGCCGCGATACACGTTGCCCGCGAGTATGGTCTTCCACATCTCCTGGTAAACCTCAGGTCCCTGCTCGCTCGACTTCAGAATTCGCGGCGTCTTCCCGTAGACTTCGTCGCGGGGGTAGCCGGTCAGGGTCTCGAACGCGGGGTTGACGTATTCAATGATGCCGCGGAGATCGGTCGCCATCACCATGTCGGCGGACTGCTCGACTGCCTGTGATAGTTTTCGCAGAGATTGCTCCGCGGTGTATTGTTCCTGTTGCAGAGAATGCATGGCCAGCGTGTTGCGGATGGTGCGGACCAGAGTTGCCCCATCCAGTTGCGACTTGGCCACGCAATTCCAGGTCCCGCCCTGGATGACCTCTGCGACTGTGGTTTCGTCGGCATGCTCGGTCAGCACGATAAAAGGCACGGAGACTCCGGCATGGAGAAACTCAGCCACAAAATGAACCGCTTCCACATTCCCGGTTTCATGCTCGAACAGAATCAGGCCGTAGCTTTTCTGGCGCAACATGGTTCTGGCCTCTTCCAGCGAGTGGGCGTGGTCGAGGTCGGCCGAGAGCAGGCTGGGGGTCCGCTCCAGAATTTCGCGGATCAGGAAGAAGTCTTCCTCTTTGTTTCCCACCAGCAAAACGTGCAGGGGCGTGGGGGCGAGTTTTGCGGCCGTTGACACTGCAAGGGGCTCCGTTATCTACCATCGGGAGGTCAGGGCCCTTACGTTGGGCAATGGCCGCAGTTTCTTGCTTCCGGGTGCGTCAGGGTTCCCGAATTGGAGAACTTGCCAGAATCAGGAATGATGCCGTCAGGCTGGGCGTTTAATCGCTCCACGACTTTGACGTAGGCTCTCAGTCAGCCTTGCCACAGGCGACCATGATTCGAGGATAATAATTAGGGAACAAGGAACGCTCCTGGAAGTGGGAAATGGCTAGTCGATCAAATCTTCTGCTCTTAATTCTGTTCTGCGCCTCTCAGTCGGGCGCTCAGGTAGCCTCAACCGCGCAGACCTTCACCGTTCAGGTTTCGACGGCGCAGGTCTGGACCGACAGCGGCCTCGACCTGCAAGCTGGGGACGTGCTTGAACTCTCGGCGGCGGCCTCGTCGGATCAGCTAGCAGCTTCCGGCGCGCCGGCATGCGATCCCAACGGCGTGACCGCAGCCGCCTCGCCGGCAACCCTGCCGCTGCCCAACACCACCGCTGGTGCGCTAATGGCCCGCCTGCACGCCCACGGAGCTGCCCCGGTACTCGTGGGATCCTTCCGCGAGTTTCATATCGCAGAGCCATCTCATCTGTCGCTGGGGATGAACATTGCCGGCGTCGCGCCCTGCCAGGGAACTATTACCGTTACAGTGCATGTAATTCCCGCGGGATTGAACTCGGCCACCACAAGCTCAACCAGCACCAGCGCGGGCACAAACGGAGCCCAGCCAATCGACCGCGGCCAGCAGCTGAAGTCCCAACTCGCAACCGCGGCGCAAGTTTTCATGTCGGGACAGTTCGGCATGGGAAAGTCGGAGGCCGGCGCCTCCAACGCAGCCTCCGCGGGAGCGGCTTCCGGCGCCGATGCCGCAACCGCCGCGCCCCTGAAACTGTCCGACGCCCCGCTCGACGGGCAACTGCGGAAGGGCATCGACAGCCTGCCGCGCCGGGTCAACGACCAGTTCGGCAACCCGGGAGACATGGTGAACTTCGTGATTGTTGGCTCGCAAAAAGATGTGCAGGCCGCCCTCGCAGCCGCGAACTGGCACGTCGCCGATACCGACAAGACGAAGGCCGTGCTCAACGCCCTGGAGCAGACCTATGACAGCAAGGACTACCTGGCGATGCCGATGAGCGCGCTGTATCTGTTCGGACGGAAACAGGATTTCGGCTACGAAATGGCTGAGCCGATTGCCATGGTGGCCAGCCGCCACCATTTCCGCATTTGGAAAGCCCCATTTACGTGGCGGGGGAGCGAAGTATGGTGCGGCGCTGGCACGCATGACATCGGCTTCGCCAAGGACAAACGCAACGGCAGCGTCACTCACAAAATCGATCCATCCGTGGACAGCGAGCGCGACAACATTGGAAGCAGCCTGCAAAAGGCCAACCCGGTCAAGACGCTCACGTATTATCTGCCGCCCGACCCGGTGCAGGCCGCCAAGAACGCCACCGGAGACGGCTACCACTCCGACGGCCGCTTGCTGGTGATCTTCCTGCAGTAAGCGGACGACGAGACGTAACTGGCTACGTCTCTTCTTACCTCAAGCTGAACAGCCGGTTAACCAATCTGCAATTGCTCCGTCTAACTCCACAAGATCCGGGCAAGCCCCGTGACCCACTGTCCGCCAGAATTCAGGGGAACGCCCGGACGATGTTCTGCGTATAGATCCTCAAGCGCTAAGTTTTGGTGTGATGAACGCGTTCGAACATTGGGGGGATGCATGGAAACAGGGCAGAAGGCAAACGGCTCCATCCGGCCCGTTGAGAGATATGACGTCGGCCACGTGCAGGAAGTGATTCGGCAGGCGCACGGGGAACTGCGCCAGCTGCTCGAACAGCGCTCGGAAATCATGAAGCGCATCGGCACCGTTAAGCAGACTATCTCCGGCCTGGCCAATCTTTTTGGCGACGGCGTCTTGAGCGAAGAGCTGATGGAACTGGTTGACCGCAAAAGCAGCGGCCGCCAGCCGGGATTCACCAAGGCCTGCCGTATGATTCTAATGGAGGCTGGCGGAGCCATGAACGCGCGCGAGATTTGCGACTATTTCCAGCAGAAAATGCCCGCGCTGCTGGCCCGCCACAAAGATCCCATGGCTTCGGTCACCACCGTGCTGAACCGCCTGGTGGATTATGGTGAGGCGCAGGCGGTGGTGGCGAACGGCAGACGGGCCTGGCGCTGGGTTGCAGAAGCGCCAGAGGCGCCATCGACAGGCCCGACCGCGAACCTGGCGCGTGCGGGATAGCGGGAAAGAAATATTGTTGATTGTTGATTTCTGATTGTTGATTGAAAAACCGACCCACGGCTTTTAATCAAGAATCAGAAATCAACAATCACAATCTCTCAACCTATCCCGGCGGCAGGAGCATGCCTTTCTCCAGATGCCGCGTCACGTGCGCGTACGATGCGGCGTGCGGATCGTGCGTGACCATCACAATCGTCTTGTGAAAATCCTCGTTCAGCCGCTTCAGAATTTCTAATACTTCGGTCGCGGAATGACTGTCCAGATCGCCGGTCGGCTCGTCGGCGAGCAGCAACGTTGGATCGCTCACAATCGCGCGCGCAATGGCCACGCGCTGCTCCTGTCCGCCGGAGAGTTGCTTGGGCAGGTGGCCGACGCGATCTTCCAGCCCGACCAGCTTGAGCGCGGTCAAGACGTGGTCGCGGCGTTGCTGCGACGTCAGCTTGGTCAGCAGCAGCGGCAGTTCCACGTTTTCAAACGCGGTGAGCACGGGGATCAGGTTGAACGTCTGAAAGACGTAGCCGATGTGCTCGTTGCGCCAGCGCGCAATCTGCGAGTCGGTGAAGCGAAAAATGTCCTCTCCCTGCACCAGCAGCTCGCCGGCGGTCGGCCGGTCGATGGCCGCAATCATATTCAGGAGCGTGGTCTTGCCCGACCCCGACGGCCCCATCAGCGCGAGAAACTCGCCTTTGGCGATGTCGATCGAAACATCGTCGAGCGCCGTTACCTGAAAGGCATCGCGCTTGAAAATTTTGCTGACCCCGCGAACCTGCACGACTTTTGTACTGGTGGCCACGTTCGTGTCTGCAACTGTGCTCATGATTACCCCTTCTAAAGATTGCTCTTTTTAGGATTGTCCCTTGATCTTAATCTTGTCCCCATCTTTCAATGTGGACGGAGCAGTGGTGATGACGCTTTCGCCTCCGACCAGACCGTCGACCAGTGCTCCGTCGCTGCGCTGGCTCACCGTGTGGACTTCGCGGGCGACGGCCTTTCCGTTATAGGCGAGGAACACGATCTTCTTTCCATCGCGGTCGCGGATGGCTGTGGACGGCACGTACACGCCGGTCGGTTCCTGCGAAGTCTTATTCGTTGTCTTAGGCGTTTCGTCGGCCAGGAACTTCACCGTTGCGTTCATCTCCGGCCGCAGCTGAATGGTGGGATACTTGTCCGGGTTCAGCACCTGCACCTTCACCTGCACGGTGGCCTTCTGGCGGTTGGCCTCAGGCGAAATCTGCGCCATCACGCCGTCATATTCCTTGTCGGGATACGCGTCGGTCGTGACCTTCGCCTTCTGCGTGGGCCCCAGGCGGGCGAAGTCCGCCTGCGCGATATCGAGCTCGACTTGCAAATCGTTGAGGTCGGCGAGGGACACGACCGAACCCTGCGGCCCTCCCGCCGCGGCGCTGGCAAACTGCGCGGTAATCAGCTCGCCCTTTTCCGCCGTGCGGTCGAGAATGGTTCCCGTGACCGGCGCGCGGATCACCGTGGCGTCCAGTTGCGACTTGGCGTAGTCGAGCTGCCCTTGTGCCTGCGTGACCGCGCCCCGAGCGCGGGCAATCTCCTCCGCGCGCGGACCAATCTTCATCAGCTGGAACGCTCTTTCCAGGGAGTTCACGCGCTGCTGGTCGGATTCAAATTTCGCCGTCGCATCGTCCAGTTGCTGACGTGAAACCACGCCGCTGCCGGCCAGTTCTTTTGTGCGATCAAGGGTCAGCTTGTCGTTGACCAGCGTGGCGCGGGCTTCATCCAGATTGTGCTGCGCCTGTTGAATTTCTTCGGGACGCGATCCGTGCTGTAGTTCGTCGAGATACGCCTGGGCGTTCTCCAGCGCGCCGCGAGCCTGTTCGTAGGACGCGCGAAACTCCTGATCTTCCAGGCGCACCAGCACCTGCCCTTCCTTGACCTTATCGCCCTTCTCTACGCCGATCCAGGACAGGCGGCCCGTGACCTTGGAGTTCACGTTGATGGTGTGATGCGCCACGATATAGCCCGTGGCCGAGAGCACGGTGCCGCCCGCGTCATTGCCGCTGGTTTGGGCGGCGGCGCGAACTACCTCGACTTCCGGCGTGTCCGACGCAAACATGCGGTAGGCCACTGCGACCACGCCAAACAAAACCACCACCGCGATGCCGCCCAGGATGTAGCGGCGCGCCCAGGCCGGCGGTTCTCCACCGGAGTCGCCGCGCTGGGTACGGTCAATGCGCAGGCTCTGCAGGTCTTCGTGTTTTGTATCAATCGCCATAAGAATGATTACGCTCTAAATCTCAAGATTGTTTCGTAACCGGGTGCCCCATTTCTCGCGCGCTCTTTGCGCGAGAAGTGGGGAATCGCCACAAGCCCCGTTAGCTGCGCAACGCGTTCAAAATATTCTGCCGCGCCGCGTGCCACGCTGGGGCCAGCCCGCCCACGAATCCCATAATCAGGGCAAACAGGATGGCGTATGCCGCAACCTGCCAGGTGATGCGCAGGGCAAACACCACTTCGCTGAAGGTTACGGCATTGGACGTTCCGGTCTGCATTCCGTTAAACGGAAGCATCAGCAAGATTCCCGCGGCTGCGCCCAGCAGGGCCAGCAACAAAGATTCCAGCACAAACGAGGTCAAGATCGCAGGCCTTGAAAAGCCGATCACGCGCAGCGTGGCAATCTCGCGTCCGCGATAGGCGACCGCCGCATACATCGTGTTCATGGCCGCGAAAATCGAACCGATTGCCATGATGAACGCCACCACAATTCCAATCACCTTGATGGGCGCGCCCGAACTGGTCTGCTTGGCGTAGTAGTCGGTTTCGATCGTTCCTTCCAGTTTCAGGCGCTGATCGTCGCTGACCCGATTCTTCAGCGCTTCGGCGGAGATGGGATCGGTGGCGCGCAGGTAGGCCGACGAATAGCCCCCTTGGCGGTCGAAGTCGGAAGCCATCTGATTCACGTCTCCCCAAACTTCCGACTCGTAGGCCGAGCCTCCGGCGTCAAACACGCCCACGACTTTCCACGATCCCTTGCCGAATTCCATGGTGTTGCCGAGGTTGGCGTGGCTGAAGCGGTCGCGGATCGACTTGCTGACGACGACCTCCCGCTGCCCCGTCTGGAACCATCGTCCCTCGATCAATTTCGCGCTGGGCCGCAATTCCAGGCCGTCGGGCATCATGCCGCGCACCGTCACGTTCACTTCGCCCGTGCCATCTTTGCGCGGCAGGATGATGACGACGACCCACTCACCAGATGTCATGGGCTCGCCGTGACTGTCTTTCGCGATGCCGGGAAGCGTCTTCAGCGTGGGATAGAGCGAGGCATCGAAGCCGCCCGACAATTCCGCCTCCGATCCTTTGCGCAGCACCAGCACGTTCAGCGGATTGCCGCTGCTGACGAAAGCCCTGTTCAATCCCGCGATGAGCGCCATCAGAAAAATCGCGGTCGTGACCGTGAGCGCGATGCCCAGGGCCGTCATCAGCGTGAGCCCTTTGCGGAGAACTAAATTGCGGACGTTGTAACTGATCGGTATCGCCATAATAAGTAAACTCGATTTCTGTAGCGCCGGCATCTTGCCGGCTGTCGCGAGGGCATCCTGCCCTCGCAGTGGCGGCGAGACGCCGCCACGACAGCCGCCGAGACGGCGGCGCTACCCTTCAACCAATGTGACGCAGCCCGTCCACGATATTCATGCGCGATGCGTTATAGGCCGGCAAGTAACCGCTCACCACTCCCAGGAGCAGGGCCGCCAGCAACGACAATCCTGCCGCTGGCCCCTTGACATGCATGTCGAGCGGAATGCCCAGCCCGATGAACTGGTGCGTCATCAGCGCGATCACAGGAACCGCTATCAGAACTCCCAGCACTCCTCCGGCAAGGGCCAACGCCACCGACTCGCCCACGAACATCGACAACACGCGCCGCCGGGTGAAGCCCAGGGTTTTCAGCACAGCCACTTCGCGCGTCCGGCTGCGCACCGACATGGCCATGGTGTTGGCCGAAACCAGCATGATGGTGAACACCACCGCTCCGCAAATGCCCAGGATGAATGCCTTGATGTTGCCCAGCGAAGCGACAAAGCCCAGCTGAAACGCTTTCTCGCTCTCGGTTTTCGTCTGCAGCGGCGAGTTGCGGAACATGTCGTCAATCTCGTGGGACGCCCGCGACACGTTGTCCGGCGAGTCGATCTGAGCGGCATACCAGCCGGCTTGCCCCTTGAACCACGGCACCGCTTCTTCCAGATATTTGGCGTTGAAATACAGCGCGTTCTGCGGCGGATCGCGATGGTAGATAGCGCGAATCGTCAAATCGAGATTCACCGGGAAAATATTCTGCTGCAGGGTGATGCGGTCGCCAATTTTCCAGCCGTATTTATTCGCCAGCGTGACGTCGACCAAAGCTCCGGCGCGATCCTGCTGCCACGCCTTCAACTGATCGGGCGGGACGATCTTGTCCGACGCCACTTTCAGGTACTCGTCCGGATCGGTGCCCAGTTGGGCGAAGAAGTGTTCCGGCCGGTCATCAATATAGCGGCCCCCGAACCAGGTGAGCGGCGCCACCGCGGTCACGCCCTGCACGCTGCGAATCTTGTCGCGATAGAATGCCGGCAGAAAAAACGCCAGCGAGACGCGATCGCGGATAATCAAACGCCGCGACGCTTCCGGCGCGACCTGGTCCACATAAAAAGACCGCCAGATGCAAATCATCAGCGTCAGCAAGAGCAGCGAGAAGCTGATGCTGATCATGGTCAGCAGGCTGCGCCGCTTGTTGCGGAATGTATTGCGTACGACAAAGCTGCCCAGCGTCATAAATCGTCCTAAAGAACTTCAGCCGATGTGCCGTAATCCGTCGACAATGTTTACCTTGGAAGCGTGGTAGGAAGGCACTGCGGCACTGAGCAATCCAACCATGCCTGAAGTCAACATGGCGGCGGCCCAAATTCCCATCGTAACTTTCAAGGGGAAAAAACTGACGAACTGGGGAGAGTGGGTCAGGCCGAAAACCATCAACCATCCCAGCCCCGCCCCGAGCAGGCCTCCGGCCAGCGAAAGCGCTACGGCTTCGCTTACGAACAGCCCCAGCACGCCACGTTTGGTGAACCCCAAAGTCTTCAGCACCGCGACTTCCCGCGTCCGCTCGCGGATCGACATCGCCATGGTATTGGCGGATACCAGCAAAGTCGCAAACACAACCGCCGAGCAGATGCTCAGAATGAACGCCTTCACGTTGCCCATCATGGCCACGAACTCCAGCCCGAACGCTTTTTCGCTTTCCGTTTTGGTGCGCTCCGGCGAGTTCCGGAACATGTCATCGACGGTGCTGGCGATCGTGCTCACATCCGAGGGAGACGCCGCCAGGATGCTGAAAGTGCCAGCCCGGCCCTTAAAGAAGGGCACAGCTTCTTCCACGTATTTCGCATTGAAGTAAATGGACTTGTTGTCGGGATTCGAGTGGAAAATGCCGCGCACGTTCAACTCAGGATTGATGGGATAGATCGTTCCCTGCAAAACGATGCGATCACCCAGCTTCCAGCCATACTTGTTCGCCAGGAAGTCGTCGACGATTACGCCCTGGCGGTCGCGCTGCCAAGCCTTGACTTGCTCGTCGGGAATCGTCATGTCGCGGAAAACTTTGAAGAATTCGTCGGGATCGGTGCCGAACTGGGCGAAAAAGTTCTCCGGCTTCTGATCTTTATAAATACCGCCGAACCAGGAAACAGGCACGACCGCCACTACACCGGGAACCGAACGAATCTTTTCCCGGTAGAAGCCGGGCAGATTAAAGGTGAGGGAAACGCGATGCCTCACCACCAGCCGCTCCTGAGACTCAGCGCTGCCGTTGTCAAGATAAAAGCCTCGCCAGATCGCCATCATCAGCGTGAGCAGCAGCAAAGAAAAAGCGATGCTCAAGACCGTTAAGGTGCTGCGGCGCTTGTTGCGGAAAGCGTTCTTGGTGACGAACCGGGTTAACGTCATCGGCGCACTCCAGAGCGAACCGGAAGCCGGGCACAGAGGGCACGCACGTCCCAGCCCACCAAGAATAGACGATGGAGTTCCTTATCGGCAACCAGCCCGGATTCGAATTGTGCCGTGCTCCGCATCTTCGATTCCACACGCCTCTTCCTTAGTTCATACTTGCGCCTGCCGGTCGCGCCCACAAGTGGAGATCGTCATCAGGGTGAGATGACAAATGTCACACACGGCTACATATAAGTAATGACAACCGCCGCGGCGACGATAAAGTTACGCGATGGTTTTGGCGCTCCGGTGAAGGGGTCGGTCCGGTCACCGACGCCAGAACCGCCATGGCGGGTCATGGGTGGGGCAGGTGACCACCGTCATTCCCATGCGGTCAGAGCTTACCTTGGTAACTCGAAGCTTCGCACAACCAGAGCTATCCTAACCCTACCCATTCCCTGGGCCTGCGCCCGCCAAGGGTTTTCGCGGCGATGGCGGCAGACTCGCGATGGAGCTGGAAAGCGAAAAAATGTCTACGAAAATCGGCCCCTTCGAAATCCTGAGTGAACTGGCGAAATCGCCCACGGGCGCGGTCTATAAAGCCAATGACCCTGAGACCGGCCAGACCATTGCCCTGAAAGTAATTCAGTTAAGCGCGTTCGGCGACAGCGCCTCGGCGCTCGAACAGGCGCTGCTGGCCGAGGCGGAGAGCACGAAGTCTTTGAGCTCCCCCAACATTACGCCGGTATTCGGCGCGGGCGTGATCGAAGGCCAGTTCTGTGCCGCCATGGAGTACGTGCAAGGCAACAGCATTGCCACCATGCTGGCGCGCAAAGAAGGATTTTCGATCTGGGATCTTCTCGATATCGGGCGGCAGTTGGGCGGCGCCCTCGATTACGCGACTTCGCATGCCGCGGTGCATTACAGCCTGGAACCAGCCAAGATCATGTGTGGCTGGGACGGTACAGTACGAATTCTCAGTTACGGCGTGTCGAGCGCGGGCATTTTTGCGCAGAACGTTGCGGAAGGCATTCCGGCGGCCCTGCACTATATGTCGCCGGAGCAGGTGCTGGGACAGGCGACCGATGGCCGGTCGAATCTGTTCAGTCTGGGCGCCATGCTCTACGAAATGGTCACCGAGCGGAAGGCATTCGATGGCGCCGACGCGGAATCTTTGCGACAACGAATTCTGGACAGCAACCCGGCCGCGCCGATTCAGGTGAACGCGAAGGTGCATCCGCTTCTGAGCGACCTCATCATGAAGGCGCTGTCGAAGGATCCCGCACAACGCTACCAGACGGGCCGGCAATTGCTCGACGATCTGGAGAAATGCAAAGAGTCGAAGCCGGCGGGCAAGAAGGGGGAAGCGCCCAAGGGCGTCGCGGCTCCCACGAAGCCGAATCCGGCGGCGCAAGCCAGGGTTGCAGCGCCGGTCGTAGCCAAGCCCGCCGCGCGGCCCGCTCCTGCCCCAGCGACTCCAGCACCCTCGGCTGCGGTGCCATCTGGTCTGGCGCGGCCTTCGAGTTCGCTGGCTGCCCCGGAATCAAAGTCTATGCTGGCTAGGCCAGCCGAGAGGAAACTCGACCCGCCGGCGTCGGCGAGCGCGGAAGCCCAGGCTTCGGCCCTGGCCTCACCCGTGTCAAAGCTGGCCACTCCTAAAGCGGCTGCGGCCGCCGCAGGTGTGGGAGGCGCCGATGCCGCGCCGGCTTCACCGGAAGCTCCAGAGTTCGACGCGCCGAACCAGTTCATCGCGGCCGGCGTGAAGGCGACGATTGATCCGCCGCAGATTCCATCGGCCTCCATGTCGGCGGCTGTGGATGAGCCGCCGGTCGAGAGTCCCGAGCCGCAAGTCGAAACCTTCGAGCCGCAGGTTGCCGAGGACGCACCCAGGATTGCAGTCGATCCCATGATGGCCGAAGGCGCGCCAAAAAGCGGCGGTGGCGTCAGCTTTTCCGAGATGACGGAATTGCCTCCGCTCAAGGAAGTCTACATTGCGCCTCCGCCTCCACCGCCGCCGGTTTCCCAGCCCGCGCCGTCCACCTCCACGCGGTTTAGTGGTCCCAAGGAAGACGAGAAGCCCAAGGTCCAGCCGCGCGAAGTTGCCGAGAAGGCGATTAAAGAGATCAAGAACGTTCCGCCCAAGCTGATGTTTTACGCTCTGGCCGGGGCCGCGGCGGTGATCCTCGTCATCGGCCTGGGGTTCACGATGTACATTCACAGCCTGGGCAGCGACGATGATGGCGGCGCACCGCGCCAGTCCGCAGTGGCCGAAACCCCGGCCCAGCCCGAGGCCAGCCAGCCGGCGCCGGCGAAAGCGCCCGCACCAGCGCCAATCGCCAAGCCTCGCGAGGAGGCTCCAGAGCAAGAAGCTCCCGCGGAGGAACCCGCGCCTGCGAGAGGACGAAACGCAAAGAAGAAGGCAGCCCCCGCGCCCGCGGCAGTCATTCCCGGACAACTGGCCATTGACTCTACGCCGCAAGGCGCCCAGGTACAGGTGGACGGCAGAAGCGATCCAAGCTATGTCACGCCCTTCGTGCTGACAAATATTCAGCCAGGGCCGCACTCCATTACCGTCAGCAAGGCGGGCTACACCACCGACACGCGTTCGGTCGCGGTGACGTCCGCCAACCGGGCGACGACCGTGATCCACCTGGCACAGCTGATGGCTACGCTGATCGTGAAGAGCGATCCGCCCGGAGCCAACATTTACGTGGACGGCCGCGACGTGGGGCCGAAGACGCCGGCGCAGGTCAGTGTCGACAAAGGCCAGCACGTGGTGCTGGTCCGGTTGCCGGGATACCTGGACGAGACCTTCAACACGCAGTTCGTGCTGGGGCAGACTTTCAACTTCTCTCCCACGCTGCGGCCGCTGGGCAACACCGACACCATCAAGACGGTGGGAAAAATGTCGAAACTGTTTGGCGGGAAGGGCGCGGCGACGGGACAGGCGACGGTCAGCATCCGCACCCAGCCGAAAGGCGCCCAGATCGCGATCAACCAGCACATGCTGGACAAGGACTCGCCGGTCGATGTTGCCCTCGATCCCGGCAACTACGTGATCGATATTTCGCTGAGTGGATATGCTCCGATCCACAAGATCATCACCGCCGACCGGGGCGGCAAGGTAGTGGTCGACGAAGTGATGCAGCGGCAGTAAGACTGCGGCGTAATTCACGCGATGCCTCTGAGGCTTTTGGAGTTGGGCCTCTTAACATCACCCCCCCTCCCCCCCCACTATTTTTTCTTCTGGATCGACTAAAGTATTCATTCTTAATGGTTTGTGGGTCGCGGGCCGGGTGGGGTCTGGGTAAAATCTTGATCCGGAGGGACTTGCGGCTAAAATATTCCGGAGTAAAGACTTGGCGTCAGACTGCGCAGACCGCGATCCCCATTTGGGATTGGCGGTCGAAAGATTGTTGGGAGAGCCCTCGTGCATGGAACGAGCTTGCTCGTTCTGCAATCCTCAGTAAAGGTTGTTCGTCACACGAGCTGGGATTATTGTTGTGGAGGGCTGTGGAAAAAGATGGTTGGAGCGTATGAACGTCGCGTCCGTCCCCAATTTCCCAAGTCTTTGACGTCTGAACATCCCCACTCAAGCCAAAACCAGGCTTGAGTGGGCCACCCGTCGGTACAATGCAATATCGGCTCTGGCCAGCCTTGTAGGCCATGCAATCCGAGTATGGATGGCGGCGACTGTGGCAATTCGCAACTCGCTCAAGAGGCGCAGGGTTATTTCGACTCCTTGCTGAGTCAGGACACGACCCGAGCGCTTGTTGCTTACCAGAATTGTATAGCGTTAAATTACAACTGCGATGTGAACGGCAATTATTACAATCCGGACTACCTGACACAGGCGAAAGGGCGGGTGGCCCAGGCTTTTGAATTCGCTGGCACAAACAAGACGGAGGGTGCCCCGTCCTTTGCGCAGTCTGCAAAGGGCGGGAACCACGACCGCATAGGCAACGGGGTTTGTGCGGAAGGACAAACGTTGTGTCGGCAGCATCGCTACCCGCCCTTGCAAAAAACGCAAGGACGGGGCACCCTCTGCATAGATGATACGCACGAACATCAACAGAAAGGACGGGCCACCCGGCCCCTGAAGTAACGGGAGCAATTGTAGGGCGGGTGGCCCAGGCTTTTGAATTCGCTGGCACAAACAAGACGGAGGGTGCCCCGTCCTTTGCGCAGTCTGCAAAGGGCGGGAACCACGACCGCATAGGCAACGAGGTTTGTGCAGAAGGACAAACGTTGTGTCGGCAGCATCGCTACCCGCCCTTGCAAAAAGCGCAAGGACGGGGCACCCTCTGCGCCGATGATGCACACGAACATCAAGAGAAGGGATGGGGGCTGGCTCATTCATAGACTTTTATTTCGCTTGCGCCATCCCAACGCTAGGCTGCCCCGCTCGTCGCGGTTTTCGACGAGTGGGTGCCACAGACCTCTAGCTCTTGTTCCCTCATCTTAATTCGGTATTGGACAATGAAGCTGGGGAAAGCTGAACTGCGCGTGCGCCGGGTCGCATGATGAGCTCTCCGCGAAAAACCTGTCGAGGTTCATGGTGCCCACTCGTCGAAAATTGCGATGAGTGGGGCAGCTTGGCTTGCGCATTAGGCCGGTTAAGCGGGAGATCCCTTCGGCTTCGCTCAGGGCAGGCTCTTCGCTACGCCTGAAAAACAGCTACGCTCAGGATGACAAAGTCGTGGGGCAGCCTCTTCCGTGGTGATCCGATCAAAATCAAGAATCAGACGGTATGGTGAGAAACCGGGGACGGTGAGAAACCGGGGCCAGACGGGACGTTCCAGGGGGGAAACGTCCCGTCTGTCCCCATGATTGTCTCCCATGATTGTCCCCATGATTTCCGTCCCCATGATTCCGTCCCCAAAGATTGTCCTTCGCGCGAGTGGCGACGGTGGGGTGGACGAAATATTCCATCCCGTCGAACGATCAAATCTTCTTGAGAGATGGTTGGTGGATTCTTATTCGACCGTCGTCATCCCACTTGACGACCGCGTCCTCGTCGTTAGCTCGCTCAACTGTGCCGAATTCTCCATTGGGCTTTCCGAAGTTGCCCAAACCCTCGACGCGATCGCCGCGACTCAACTCCTGGCCGGTGGCGGCGGGCATGGAGAGCGGTGGTCTCTTGGCACGGTCTGAGTCAGGGATCGCCCCAGCGTGTGATAGCGGTGGCTGGGGCGCTTTACGTAGTTTGGGTTCCGGCTTCTTGGTGCCATGAGTCATAGTGTTTTTTCTCCCACGAGGCCAAACGCTGGCGCTTCGCCACGACTATTCATAGGCTCGATGGGTACAAGCGTAGCCCTGGGAAGGTTGGCGCGTCCGGTCCAAACTGCACAGTTCGACGATTAGTTTGGCCGAAACCGGCGAACGCACAGTTCGACGGCAGCGAGATCGGCAGGCTATACAACCAACATGGCTGCGCCCGGCGAACATCGCCACTGTGGTGATCGCCAAGACGGTCCATCCCAAGCGGAAACTCGGTTGGTCCTGCATTAACTCTCTATCCGAAGCGACGACCAGGATTGCGACGAGAAGAAAGGGAGCTAATAATCCGTTGAGGACTGCCGTCCAATAGAGTGCCTTCACAGGATTGATGCCTATGAAATCCAGTCCGACACCCACCACGGTCGATAGCAGAATGAGAGCGTAAAACGCGCGGGCCTGTTTCAATTTCTTGTCCAGTCCCTGGCGCCACCCAAGCGTTTCCGCGAAGGCATAAACGAAACCAACAAGACTCTGACTCTTCTAGGCGCTCTTCTTGAGCTTGAGACTGAGCGCCGCCCCGCCTTGCTTCCAAGTACCCGCAATCTCCGAATTCTCTTTGTTCATCGTGCCATCGTACGAAACCTGACCGGAAGTGTTTTCGAAGTGGAGGACAGGTGCGTTATAGTTTATGGCAGTGATCAGCGCCCCCGAAGCGCTCTCGTCAGGGTAGTCGATCGTTCCGCTTAGGCTTCCGTCTGGAGCTGCGGTAATGTGCACGACAATTCGCTTCTTCGGCCGAGCGCCCGGATCAAGAGTCCCTTCCCAATTTCCAACGATCGGGGACGAGTCCGCTGCCCTCATTGTTGGCACCATTCGCAATCCGAGGATCAGCACGAAACACACGCCGATGCTTAACAACCCCTGACGTCTTGTCATCGTGGAATCCAGAGAATCCTCCAACAATAATACCCGGCCTTCGTTGTTCTGAGGGTGGTCGCGCTCTGATATTGCCAGATAGCAACTACTCGACCGTCACCGTTACCGGCGTTTTGTACACGCCTCCGCAATTATCCCAGGCCTGCACGACAACATTGTAGGTTCCAGGCTTCAGGTTCAGGTAAGTGTCGAGCGAAGCGCCGCTGACGGTGTAGGCTGCGACCCCAGGCGCGGTATAGATGCGCATGGCGGAGATGCCCTGGCTGCAGGTGGGGACGCTGGCACTGGCGACGAAATGTACGGGCGAAGTGACAGCGCCATTCGGCCCGCCGTAGGCATTCGATCCGTCGGTCGGTGACACCACCTGCGGATTAAGGGTTGCGGCCGATCCCTGAACCACGACAGGGACGGTTAATGAGAACGCTTTCCCACAGTTGTCGTAAACCACAATCACAGCGTTGAACTGCAGAATGTTCGAACCGGGATTGGGAAAAGAAATATTGGCGTCAAGAGTTGCGCCTAACGTGGTATAGGCGGCGACACCGGGCGAGGTATAGACGCGCATCGCGGCTACACCGGCGGAACATTGTGGACTGCTTCCCGTGGCCCGGAACGTGATGGGGTTTCCGGAAGGGAATGCATTCACTAGAGGAGGAGCGCTCAAATTCACGCCTCCGGTGCCGGGCTGGCTCAGATTGTATTTTCCGAACCAGATGTAAGAGCCGTCGCTCTGGTTCGGCGGAACTTTCTGAAAAGCGTTGGAAGACGTGGGGCCGGCCGGATTGATGGCGTAGAGGTTGTCGAAGGCATCGATATAGAGCAGCGAGCTAAAGAAGGATCCCTCACCTCGGAAAAAGTTCACGCTGACGTTGTTGGTCCCGTTCACGGGCGTACATCCTGAGTACAGCAGCGAAGCCGCGCCCGAAGCCTGGGTGTTGAATTTGGCGAGAAAAGAGCAATCGTCCTGCTCGTAGCTGCGATCGGTAACTGGGAACGTGGCATCGGCATAGCGATCGCCGCCCACTACAACGCTATCGGGCGAGACGAGCAGAATCTGTGTATCCTCCTCCGACGAAACCTCGACGTTGCCGCCCAGATAAGACGAATAGACCAGATTCCCGGACGGGTCGATTTCGGTAAGAAACCCCTGGTGGGTTCCGGTTGCAATACTGGGGAAAGTTCGCTGGAAAGCGCTTTTTGTGGTTGGCAAGTTCAGGCCAGCCGAACCTCCGGCATAGTAGTAGCCAGCACTATCGCGCTTTACGTTGATGTACTCCACATTGTTGAGCACGGTGGAATAAATCAGCCCGGTGCCGGTGGAATTCAAGGTAGTGATGAAGCCGCCGGCATCGGCGGCTTGCCTGAGTCCGTTCGAGGTGATCGGGTAATTGGGAGAGTAGGTGGGGCCAGCGATGGTTGCGTTTCCGGCGGGATCCACCATAATCTGCCGGGCTGTGTCGTCGTACTCGCCGCCCACGAGTGTGGCATAGTCCAGCGCGGTTCCCGTCGAATTGAACTTCATGACGAAAGCGTCGTTGTCTCCCCCGTAGGTCGACTGGTAAGCGCCGGATGTAGCCGGGAATGGAGCAAGAAGACCGCTGGCGTGGCTATAGTATCCCGCTACATAAACGTTGCTGGCGGCATCGACGGCCACAGCGTAAGGAATGATGTTGGGTTGGTCGCTCAGGAAAGTCGAGAAGTCTAAAGCGCTGCCCGTACTGTTCAGTTTCACCAGGAACTCACGCCAACCGGCGAGTTCTGTGCGGTTGTAAGCGCCCGCACTGGTAGGAAATGTGGAAACGGAGGGAATCAACGCCCCAGTGTTATTGTCGTAGGTATAGTCGCCGGTTACCCCGACAATGTACACGTTCCCAGTGGAGTCTAACGCGAAGCCGACCGGCAATGAGCCATTGTTAGGCCCCGTACCCCCAACGATCGTCGACCAGAGAAGGTACGAGCCATCCTGACTTAACTTGGAGACGAAAGCCTCGTTATTTTGCGTATGAAAATTCTGGTAGGCGCCAGGAGTGACCGGAAAGTCGGAGGATAAGGTATAGCCGACAATGTAGGCGAAGCCGGCGGAGTCAACCAGGAAGCCGGTGTAGCGATCAGCGGTGCTTCCGTCGAGAAAGGTTCCGTAGACCATGGCTGGATCGATGACCAGAGACTTTGCGCGGTCATAGGCTCCAAGATTGAAGCTGACGCGATTTCCGCGGATGCAGTAGGCGGCGGCGACGGGCTGACGTCCGGTTTCCGATTGCTGATATGCCAATGGCTTCAGCCAACGCACATCTCCCGCTGCCGTTTTCAGCACCAGCGAGCCGTCTTTGTCCATTGTGATTTTGTCTGCGCCCTCGATATTTAGCGAAATCGTGGATGGGTCGGCTTGTGGTGCGACGTCGAAGTCGTATTCGAGTTGTTGCTCCCGGCTGTAATACTTGAGATCGATTCCCGGGTACACACCCTCATACTTCACGGCAGCGAAGTTCGCGACGCCTGTCTTCCAGGCACTGCTAGGGCCGAGCAGATAGTTCGTCTTGGCAGACTGTGGCTCTATCGCGTCAACGGGAGCGTTCTGGTTCGCTTTTCGCAGGGTGGTCCGGAGCACAGCGTCGCGCTCCTTGCCGGCGACCTTCAGCACGGCTCCGTTTTGGAGCAGATAGATCTGGTATCGGCCGGAGCGGGCCAGGTACCGCACTTGTGAATTTGTCTGTCCTACGTTTTGTTCGAAGAGGAGCGGCAGACGCTCGTCCAAAGACTCGGCTTGCTGGGCAGACGATTGACATGCGCCAAAGTGAGAATTGAAAGCGACGAAGGAAAAAACGATGGCAGCAGCCCACAGTTTGGCTGACCGATTGGCGCGTTTCATCGAGAACCTCCTGAAACATTGCACTGCTGTGATGGTTGCAGGCTTCGATGGACCGGCGAAGGAGCAGAGTTGCATGCTAAGGCATCAATGTTCTCTTTCTAGTCTCGACGCCGTAGGTGATTGCGGGTGCTGGGGAAGGAAACCGGGAAAGGAAATCGGGGAGAGAAACCGGGGACAGACGGGACGTTTCTCGCGGCAAACGTGAATCTAGTTGGGTAGCTTGAAGTTCACGGTGACCGAGGTCTGAATTTCAACCGGTTCGCCGTTGAGCAGGTAGGGCTTGTACTTCCACTGTTTGACGGCGTCGGCGGCGGCCTTGGCGAGCTGCGCATCTCCGCTTACCACCTTCACGTGGGTAATGTCGCCGGTCTTTGAGATCGTCGTCAGCAACTCGACGGCACCCTCAATTCGCATGGTCAGAGCACTCTTCGGATAGACGGGCGACACTTGATGGATCAGCAACCCGCGCGACACGCCTTGCGAGATACTGACGGTCTGCAGCACTGGCTTGAATCCAGTTCCGCCGCTGCCCAGGTTTGGCGGAGGCGCGCTGGCGCCTGCGGTGATCCCACTCATGCTGGGAGCAGGGGCATCAGGCGCTGCGGCTGCGGCGTGCAAGGCCGGAGCCGTGCCTCCCTTGACCACCAGGGGCTTGGCCGAACCAACATTGGCCGAACCAGTCTTGGCCGGTGGAGCTGTTTTGCCGGCGGCGGGCGTAGCCGAACCCGCGGGTTTGGTAGAGGTTGGCGCGGTAGCATCCGGAGCGTCCGGGGAGGCGTCATCGCCGCTCGGGCTCTTCGCCGGAGATGCGTCAGGCTGGGAAGCCGGTAAAGAGGTTGAGTCCGTGGGCGTCGTTCCAGGCGTCGTGCCCGGTGTCGTCGTTGATGTTGCCGGAGCGCTGCTCGGAGTTGCCGGCTTCGGAGTCACGGGCGCTGGTTTGGTGGGTGCGGAGACGTGTACCGGCTGGCTGATGGTTGCCTTGTATTGCGTCCAGCCGTAATAGAGAGCTGCGCCGACCAGCACGACTGCGGCGATTCCCAGGAAAGTTTTCTTGCCCTTCCCCGTCTTTTCTTCCGGTAAATTGGCTCCGCCAAACGTAAACGATGGCTCGGCCCCAACAAAACTGGACTCACTCGAGCCCGCCTCCGCCGGCTTGTCTAGAACAGGGTCGGTCTCGGGGGCTTTGCTTTCGAGCGGTATTTCAGCGGCGGGCGATTCCTCGGCTTCCCGTGCCGGAGCGGGCGCGCTGGCGGCTCCGCTACTAAACGTAGTCGGCAAGCTGGCGCTTGATGCAGGCCTTACTGCCGGGGAAGCAGAACCAGCAGCCGAAACGGGCAGCTTCCCCGCTCGCGCGGGAAGCGCTGCGATCCTAGCGGACGCGGTCAAAGCGGGTGCAGGAGGCGCGGCAGCGGAATTCTCCGCGCTGACTGCGGGCAGATCTTCACTCGGGACGTCGCTGTTCAAAGTCGCTGACACGGCGCTGTTCGCCGGAGGTTGCGGAGCGGCGTGCGCGGCGGGAATCGCAGTCGTGGTCGCCGCCACTGCAGGCCGTAACGGCGGCTTGGCTGCGGGCCTGGCTACAGCAGCCGCAGCCGGACGCGGAGCCGAGACTGTAGCCGGTCTAGCCGGAACTGCTGGTCTTGCGGGTGCAACCTGCTTGGCGGCGACAGGCTTCGCAGGGGCCGGAGCCAGCGCAGATGCAATTCCAGTCGCGGGAGCGGATGCGGCAGCGCCTGGCTTGGGCGGCTCGCCCTTGCGCAGCAGTCCGCGCGCCACACGCAGCGTTCCTTTGGACTGCTCAATGTTGATGGGTTTGGTCAGGACGAGGTTGGCGCCGATGCGAAATGCCTTGGCCACTCCCGCCTGACCTTCCACGACAGCTACGGCAAGCGACGCCTGGTTGGACGTCGAGTTGCGCGCGCTCTTGAATAAAAGTGTGGCATTCTGCTCGTTATCGCAGTCGACCACGACAGCGTCGAAGTGTTGCCCCATCAGCTTCTTGACTGCAGCGAAAGGTTCGAGACAGGCCTCGACGTTGAACTCCAGCTCGCTCAGGACTTGCGTCACCGTGCGGGCGGTCTTTTCATCGGGACAGAAGAGAAGAGCTTCGTAACCCATACCAAGGTCATCCTAGGTACACACGTAAGTCCGGGCAAGTTACGGTAGTAATTTCGAGCTACGCGTTTTTTGTGGGGTTGCACTTTGAATTTCGGGGCCCTCTCCCCGAAGGCGTCATCCTGAGCGGAGCCGTTTTTCAGGCGAAGCGAAGGATCTCGCGTGGAGTTCCTCTCCTGCGTTGCCGACCCGCGCTTCGGGATGACGCCGACGGTACATTGCTCAGAGTTCGAATAGAATATCGGGCCATGCGTATGCGCCTCCCGCTGTGGCCCAAGATCGCGTGGACGGTCTGGATGATCGTGTGGGCGCCGGTCTACTGGCATCAATACGGAGCACAGAATTTCCTATTCTTCTGCGATCTGGGAAATCTGCTGATCGGGATTGGCTTGTGGCTGGA